>Ga0210021_1000290_pt1 | contig 59782 bp, 63 predicted proteins | sample CryGeymeta201517_FD_183981 | JGI IMG/M metagenome (GOLD analysis project Ga0210021, IMG submission 183981) | Groundwater microbial communities from Crystal Geyser aquifers in Utah, USA - Crystal Geyser metaG 2015-17 (SPAdes) (version 2) | ecosystem: Environmental > Aquatic > Deep subsurface >... | reverse complement strand
TTGGTTACCAAATCTTGGGTTTGTGCCATGAATTTGGTGGCTATTTGGTTTAAGATTTGCCCTTTATATGGGATTCCTTTGGGCATAACCACATCAAAAGCAGATAATCTGTCTGTTGCAATCATAACTAACAAATTATTATTGATGTTATAAACTTCTCTTACTTTTCCTTTATACACACTTACTTGCCCAGGAAAATTGAAATTGGTATCTATTATGGTATTATGACTCATTTTTATTCTGTTTATGAGTTGATTTTTTTAATTATTATTGTGAGACACTTCGACTGCGCTCAGTGTGACAATTTTTTTGTCATTACGAGGAGCTTTTGCGACGTGGTAATCTCATTCTTTTTTATTAAACACTTCGACTAGGCTCAGTGCGACAATTTTATTTTGGCTACTAAAAACACTTAATCTTCGTGCTCTATACTTTTATAAGCTTCAATAACTTTTTTAACCAGTTTATGACGAATAACATCTTTATCATCTAAAAATATCATGCCTACGCCTTCTACATTTCGCAATATTAATAAGGCTTCTTTTAATCCAGAAATGGTGCGACGTGGTAAATCTATTTGCCCTGGATCGCCCGTTAATAAAAACTTGGCGTTTTTACCCATTCTGGTTAAAAACATTTTCATTTGATTATGGGTGGTGTTTTGGCCTTCATCTAAAATAACAAAGGCATTATCTAAGGTTCTTCCACGCATAAAAGCCAATGGCGCTATTTGTATGGTGCCATTTTCAATATACATAGCCAGTTTTTCCGCAGGTATCATGTCGCGTAAGGCATCATACAAGGGTTGCATGTAGGGGTCTAATTTTTCTTTTAAATCTCCTGGTAAAAAACCTAAATTTTCGCCGGCTTCTACGGCTGGTCTAGTTAGTATAATGCGTTTAACTTCTTTGTTTTTTAAGGCTTGGACCGCTAATGCAACACCTGTGTATGTTTTACCCGTTCCTGCTGGGCCAATCGCAAAAACCATGTCGTTTTTACGCATGCTTTCCACTAGTTTTCTTTGGTTGGCAGTTTGAGCTTTTATCAGCTTTCCTCCTACACCATGAACAAGCACTTCACCACTTTGATGCGATGTGGTATAATCGTCGCTACTTTGGCTTGTTAAAACACGTTCAATAACGTTTTCATCCATTTTATTGTATTTAGCAAAATGCTTTAATAACATGGTTATTCTTCTGTCAAATTCTTCAAGAAGTTCTTCATCGCCAAAGGCTTTTACTTTATTGCCTCTTGCTACAATTTTGAGTTTTGGAAAATATTTTTTTAAAAGTTCAATATTGGTATTGTGATCTCCAAAAAATTCTTTAGGAGTTATTTCTTCAAGTTCGATAATGATTTCGTTCAAAGGCCTATGATTTTTATGTTTACATTTCATCAAACTTAAACCCAAATAAAGTTCATTCAGATGAAATGATTTATTAGTTTTGTAAAACTCAAAAATACATAATTTTGATTGAGGTCTCATTAAAAACATATCAACAATTTTAACATGGCAATTATCACATTAACGACAGATTTTGGTGAAAAAGATCACTTTGCCGGTGCGATAAAAGGAGCTATTTATTGTGAATTACCCGAAACAAGAATTGTTGATATCTCTCATTCTATTTCCCCTTTTAATATCTCTGAAGCGGCTTACATCATTCAAAATGCATTTCGTAGTTTTCCTAAAGGAACCATTCATGTCATTGGGATTGATTCTGAATTAAACCCTGAAAACAAACATATTGCCGTTAAGCTGGATGATCATTATTTTATTTGCGCTAATAATGGCATTATGAGTATGATTTGTTCTGAAATAGCTCCTGAAAAAATAGTAGAAATAAATATTCACGACAAAATTCAAACCAGTTTTCCGGTGCTTGATGTGTTTGCAAAAGTTGCTTGCCACATTGCCAGAGGCGGCACGCTTGAGGTTATAGGTAAAACCATCACTCAAATTAAGCCTATTAAAAATATAGTGCCTTATGTTAATGAAGATAAATCTCAAATAATAGGCAGTGTTATTTACATTGATAATTACGGAAATGTGGTGACCAACATTAAAAAAGCGTTTTTTGAAACCATTCAAAAAGGAAGAACTTTTGAAATTTCAGCCAGAAGCTATAAATTCAAAACTATCTATAAAAAATACAGTGATTTTGTAAATTTTGAAATACCTGAAGAAAAAAGACATGATGAAGGTCGAGGCCTGGTGGTTTTTAACTCGGGTAATTATTTAGAAATTGCGGTTTACAAAAGCAATAGCGCAACCATTGGAAGTGCTTCAACCCTTATGGGATTAAATTTAATGGATACGGTAAGTGTTAACTTTTTAAAGGAATAATTTAAGTATGTTTGTAAGAATTGTAAAAATGAGTTTTTATAAAGAACATATTAAAACTTTTCTAAATAATTTTGAAGAAAACAAAAGCAACATTAGAAATTTTGCTGGTTGTAATTTATTAGAACTTTACAGAGATAAAAACAATCCTAATATATTTTTTACATATAGCTACTGGGAATCTGAAAATGATTTAGAATATTACAAACAATCGGATTTATTTAAAAATGTTTGGTCTAAAACGAAACCTTTATTTAATGAAAAACCTGAAGCTTGGAGCTTAGATAAAATGGATTCGCTTGAATAATGAATAATGAAAGGTTATTTTTTTTTGGTAAAATGAGAAATCTCACAGCATCTTTAACTTAACTCTTTACTTTTAACTTTTAACTTTTAACTTTTAACTTTTAACTTTTAACTTTTAACAAAATAAATGTTTGCCATTCTTAAAAAAGAAATAAATACATTTTTCTCTTCGCCCATTGGCTATTTGGTGATTGCTATTTTTTTGTTGCTCAACGGCTTGTTTTTATGGGTTTTTAAAGGCGATTTTAATATTCTTGATTATGGTTTTGCCGATTTATCATCCTTTTTTTTAATAACTCCTTGGATTTTAATGTTTTTAATTCCTGCAGTGACCATGCGTAGTTTTTCTGATGAAAAAAAACAAGGCACCTTAGAACTTCTACTCACAAAACCAATATCAACATTACAAATGGTATTGGGCAAATACTTTGGAGCTCTTGTTTTAATTATTATTGCCATAATCCCAACATTTTTATATGTTTTTACGGTTTTTCAGTTAGGAAATCCCGTGGGTAATTTAGACATGGGAAGCACTTTGGGTTCCTATTTTGGATTACTGTTTTTAATCACTTCATATACAGCCATAGGTATCTTTGCATCCACCTTATCAGACAATCAAATTGTAGCATTTTTAATAGCTATCTCTATATGTTTCCTGTTTTATATTGGGTTTGAAGGCATTGCTGAATTTACATCCAGTGCTTTTTTAGAACAACTTGGTATGAGTAATCATTTTAAAAGTATGAGCCGTGGCGTTTTAGACAGTAGAGACATTATATATTTTTTAAGTATAACCATCTTTTTTATATCCATAACCCAATCAACTTTCAAAAATTAAAAAATGATTATCACACCCGTTTTCATAGTTCTAATCAGCATTGTTTTTATCTTGGTTTGGCTGTTTGCAAACACTATTGATAAACGTAAATGGGTCTCTTTGTTAATAAGTATTGTATTAACACCCATTGCTTATTTTTATGTTTTTTATCCGTTCATCAATATATTTGTTAGCTATCATCATGAAAAACATTTTGATACAGAAGCATGGACATCAAAACCAGCTTTACGTTACGAAATGAGTAACGAAATAATATCTGATAGTCTTTTTATTGGAAAAAATAAAGAAGAGATTAAAACCTTGCTTGGAAAAAGCGAATGGTTTGGTTGGGATGATTCTATTAAAGCCAATTCACCCGAAAAATGGAATTATAATCTTGGGTTTAAACCAGGTGCGTTTAACATGATGCAAGAATGTATTGAATTAGAATTTAAAGACAACAAAGTAATACAGGTAAAACAATATCAATTAGAAAAAACATTTGAAGAAAAGGATTAAACATAGTATCATTTTATTGCTTGTACTGATAGCTATCAACTATTTGAGCAGCCTTGTATTTAAACGAATTGATTTAACACATGATAAACGCTATACCCTAAGTGAAGCTTCCTTGAATATTATCAATGACGCCAATTCACCTGTTATCATTGATGTGTTTCTTGAGGGACATGATTTTCCTTCAGAATTTAAACGACTGCAAAGAGAAACCAAACAATTGCTTGAAGAATTTTCGGCCCATAATCACCATATCATTTTCAACTTTATCAATCCGTTAGAAGATGAATCTTTGCGAGAGCGAAATATTGAACAGCTAACACAACGCGGGTTAACACCCATGCAATTAAGCGTTCAAGAAAATGGTAAAAACACACAAGAAGTTATTTTTCCCTGGGCTTTGGCCAGTTACAACGGAAAAACCGTTACCATCCCCTTAGTGAAAAATAAAATTGGGGCTTCTCAACAAGCATTGGTATCAAACTCAGTACAACATTTAGAATATGCTTTTGCCGACGGTTTTAGTAAGCTTATTAAAGCAAAAAAACGGAAAATAGCCATTTTAAAAGGAAATGGAGAACTTGATGATCTTTATATTTATGATTTTATAAAAAAATTAGGCGAATATTATTTCATAGCACCTTTTACGATAGATAGTGTTTCTGTAAATGCACAAAAATCTTTAACAGATTTAAAAACATTTGATTTAATTATTGTTGCAAAACCTACAGAACCATTTTTAGAACCTGAAAAATTTGTATTAGATCAATTTAACATGAATGGCGGAAAAAGTTTATGGCTAATTGATCAAATAGCCATAGAAAAAGACAGTTTATATAACGAATCTGGAAAAACCTTGGCGGTTGCAAGAGATTTAAATCTAACCGATTTCTTTTTTAAATATGGTGTTCGTATCAATCCAGTAATCATTAGTACCCTCTATTCTGCACCCATTACCTTAGCTATTGGAGAAGGTAGCAATTCTCAGTTTCAGCATTTACAGTGGCCCTATTCTCCTTTAGCATCAGCCAATAGCAAACATCCCATTGTCAATAATCTAAACTTTGTAAAGTTTGATTTTGCCAATCAAATAGACACCTTAAAAAACAATATTAAGAAAACCATTTTGTTGGAAAGTGCACCTTTAACCAAATTAGAAGGTACACCAAGAGAGATAAGCCTAGATGTGGTTACCCAACAACCAAATCCTTCGTTATTTAACAAAGGAAATCAAACCCTTGCAGTGTTATTGGAAGGAACCTTTAGTTCTGTATATAAAAACCGAATAAATCCCATAAAACTTTCAAATGTAAAAGAAGAAAGTTCTCCAACTAAAATGATTGTTATTGCGGATGGTGATGTTATTAAAAATGATGTCGTTAGAAATATGCCTCAAGAACTTGGGTTTGACAGATGGACAGGCAAAACATATGGTAATAAAGAATTTTTATTGAATGCTGTTAATTACCTATTGGATGATGATGGACTTATAAACATTAGGTCAAAAGAAATAGCCGTAGCCTTTTTGGATCAACAAAAAATTTCAAGTCAAAAAACAAGCTGGCAAGTCTTTAACATCCTATTACCGTTAAGCTTATTGGCAATTTTTGGTTTTATTTTTAATTATATCCGAAAGAAAACATTTACCAATTAAATGTTAATAAGTTTGTTTCTTATATTAGTCTGTATGGAATATATTTGTAGATAGCATTTTTTAAAATTAAACCTTTAATAAATGCATGAACCATTCATTAAACCCAACTTTTTTAAGAGTCATATTATTCAAATGAATGTAAAATTTGTCAATTAAAAAAACATAAACAATCAAATGAAATTTATAGTATCAAGTACCTATTTATTAAAACAATTACAAGTTTTAGGCGGTGTTATTAACAGTTCAAATACACTACCCATTTTAGATAATTTTTTATTTGAATTAGATGGTTCTAAGCTTACAGTTTCTGCAAGCGATTTAGAAACTACCATGGTTTCGCTACTTGATGTAGAAAGCAATAGTAACGGAAGTATTGCTTTACCTGCAAGATTATTACTTGAAACTTTAAAAACATTTCCAGAGCAACCATTAACCTTTAAAGTTGAAGTTAACAACACTGTTGAAATTAGCTCCAACCATGGTAAATATGCCTTAGCTTATGCCAATGGCGAAGAGTTTCCAAAGACAGTCGCCCTTGAAGATCCAAGCAAAACCATTGTACTTGGAGATATTTTGTCCTCAGCTATTAGCAAAACTATCTTTGCTGCTGGTAATGATGATTTACGTCCTGTAATGAGCGGTGTGTTTTTTCAATTTTCTACCGAAGGTTTAACTTTTGTTGCTACAGATGCACACAAGCTTGTAAAATATACACGGGAAGATGTTAAAGCCAGTCAATTGGCTGAATTTATAATGCCAAAAAAACCTTTAAATCTTTTAAAAGGAATTTTAGCTGGAAGCGAAGAAGAGGTTACCATTGAGTACAACGATTCTAATGCAAAATTTACTTTTGATAATTCACAGTTAATCTGCCGATTGATTGATGGTAAATACCCAAATTATGAAGCTGTTATACCAAAAGAAAATCCTAATAAATTAATGATTGACAGAACTCAATTTTTAAACTCTGTGCGTCGTGTTAGTATTTTCTCAAACAAAACTACACATCAAATCAGGTTAAAAATTGCAGGGGCCGAATTAAACATTTCAGCCGAAGATATAGATTATAGCAATAAAGCCGAAGAGCGTTTAACCTGTGATTATCAAGGTGATGACATGCAAATAGGCTTCAATTCCAGATTCTTAACTGAGATGCTAAATAATTTAAATGCTGATGAGGTAAAGCTTGAAATGAGCTTACCTAACCGTGCAGGCATATTAACGCCTGCCGATGGTCTTGACGAAGGCGAATCTATTACCATGTTGGTTATGCCAGTTATGTTAAATAACTAAGAAAGCTTCGCGAAAACAAACAAAATGATATAAAAAACGCTCACCAAAATTTGGTGGGCGTTTTTTATCTGCTACTAACTAAATTAACTAATAAAATTAATAGATAAAGGGTATGTAGGTAATTCTCCGTTACTGGATTTTATAGCATTAACAATAGGAAACACTACTGAAATAATCCCTAAAACGATAAACCCTAAAATCCCTAATCCTAAAAACAAAATTAATGGAATGCAAATTATGGCATACACGATTAAACTAAGTTGAAAGTTGATAATACGCTTCCCTTGTTCATCCATGTTATAAACGTTCTCTTTTTGGGTTAACCAAAGAATTAAAGGAATTATTAATCCTCCAAAACCGGTTAACAACGTTGCCAACTGACTTAAATGTGTAATTACTAAAAGTTGATTGTCCTGTCTCATGATGGTTAAGTAATTTTGATTGATGTATTTATAAGACGATATAGCAATCAAAATGTTACAAATTAATAACATGATCTGATGCTTAAAGAACGTTTACAAAACCCCCTTTTTACGCCTTTCTATTATTTTACTTTTAAAGAGTCAACCCATTGAATGTTCCAATTATCTGATAAATTTATTAATTGATTGGTAAACCCTAACATGAAAAAAGTGTTACCTACCATTTCAAATACTTCTTCAATTAATCTTGAAAAATGCTCAACAGAATACAAATCCGTATTAAAAAAAGCTATTACTGAATCGTAAACCTTGACATCCATGCCTTCAGCAAAATCAATAATGACTGAGCATGTATAACAAAAAAAGCCAAGAAGAATAAATATCATCTGCGTTTTTGTTTTAAGATTTTTAAATAAAAACAGTAGCATAAAAATCGCTATTAAACCGAAAATTGGAACAAAAACAAATTGCCAACCATAACTGGGGAAAACGTCAAACAGGTTTGAAATAAAACCAGGATTATATTCATGTCTAGCTTCAATACTGTTTCTAAAAGCCGTACCCATCCTTTCGTGCATTTTTGAACCATCGTCAACGGCTAAATAAGTAAAAAATAAAGCGCTCAATCCCCAACCTATTTTCTCACTTTTTTTTCTGATTAAATTAGGTTTAGAATAGACTAAAACAAACAAAACTATCCATAAAACAATACTAACAGATAATAACTGAATACTGGAAAACCAATTGGGTAAACCATCATCTCGAGTAATATTTACTAACCTTCTAAGGGGTAGGCTATCAATCAACTCATAATGATTCATAAAGATATCTGCCAAGGCTAAAAATAGTATAAGGCTACCCCAAAAAAGAGCGATTCCGTATAACAAACGTTTTTTACCTATTTTAAGTGTCTGAAGTAATGGTGATGGATCTGTCATAAAAATTAATAAAGCAAGATTTAACAATATTAATTTAAAATTTAGATTTACTGGATTATATTAGATAAAGCGTAACATTTATTCTTCCTTATGAAGAATATTCACAATTTCATTCCTATAAAAAAAAGCCCCAAATATGAAAAATTTGAGACTTTTTGTTATCAATGACATAATAATTACTTATTCTCCATAACCAAAAAGGGAATATCAATACTAAACGCTAAAGTTTCTTCTGGATGTCTGTTAAATAATCTTTCAAAAAATGAATGCTTTTGGCGCATCATGGCTATTAATTTAATATTATTGGAATGGAGATATTCTTCCAAGGTTTTGTGTAAATCCTTGCTGTAAGAATCTATATTTTCATAAGAAATATCATTAAAATGTTCCTTTAAAAATACCTTATTTTTCTTTTTTTGATTGCCTACTCCTTCGATATCATCAAAATGCAATACATTTAATTTTGAATGATGAAGCATCAATAACTCTTTAAGTGGTTTTAGTTCTTCAATATTATGTAAAGTTAAATGATTGGTAGTAAAAGCTATTTCATCCAACCCAGTAAACAAGCATCCATCTGGTATTGCTAAAACTGGTGCAATACATCTTTGCATAACATGAACCGTATTGCTGCCAAAAATAACTTTTTCTAAGCCAGTAGCGCCTTTAGTACCCATTACAATTAAATCAATGTGTTTACTAATTGTTAACTGATTTATAGAATCAATAAAATTATCATAATCTACTACCGAATGAAATGTATGCTTCTTATTTTTATATTTGGTTTCAATCTTTGTAATTAAATTGGCAATGGATCTTTTTGAAACATCTATTATGGTTTGATATATAGTGGCTGAAGATGCCATAACCATCATATCATCCGTAATAAATGACGATGCCTTTTGAACGTTCAAAAAATAGAAATCGCAGGTAACATCTTTAAACAAAGACATGGCATACTTAATGGCGTTTTCAGAATTCTTAGAGAAATCTGTAGGCAGTAAAATCGATTTCATCTATTTTAGATTTTAAAATTATAATTAAATATAGTATTTGAAATCTACTAAAACTATGACAAAAGTCATTTGCACTGTACGATATAGATTATAGAAATAAAATTTATTAAAATTATTTAAAGTTTGTAATTTCGGCACAATAAATGCAAACATGTTCGTTATAAAAAAAACACCTAAATCTTTTATGAAACAACTCCTTATCTTCCTTTTATGTTTAGCTAACATATCATTAAATGCCCAAAATAATGCTGTGGTTGCTGGTGAAAAATTAATTTACACAGCTTCTTATAATATGTCTGGTATTTTAACCGATATTGCCCAAGTTACCATGGAAACCAGTGAAGCAAAAACTTCAAAAGCAACACTGTTAAGACTTAAATGTATCGCATCTACTTATAGCAAATGGGATAACTTTTTTAAAATAGTAGATTTGTATGAAAGTTATGTAAATCCTAAAAACTTAACACCTTACTTGTACAAGCGCGATATAAACGAAGGTGGCTATTATAAATTTATGAAATACACCTTTAACCATAAAACAAATACTATTAATTCTGTACAGCGCAGGAGAACCAACAAGGAAGAAAATAAAAACTTTTCAATAAATGCAGGAACTAAAGATATTGTATCCACCCTTTATAGTATAAGGCTTTTCGATTATAAAAATATGTCTTTAGGAGCTAAAAAAAGTTTTACCATTGTGTTTGACAGAGAAGAAGTAAAAGCACAAATAACCTATCTTGGTAAAGAAACCATTTCAACAAATATTGGAAAAAAAGAATGTTATAAATTAGCATTAAGCTCCAGTGACCAAGTACTTCAAGGAAAAAACAATAATCTGCTTTGGCTCACAGCTGATGAGAATAAAATTATAGTATATGGAAAATTTAAAATTCCTGTTGGAAATGGCGAGTTAAAAATTAAATCGGCTCAAGGTCTTAAAAACTAAAAAAGCATCCTAAAAAATGAAAAAAATCGTTACTATTTTTGCACTTATATTAGCTGTTTTATCTGTTATTATAGCTGTTCTTCCTGTATCAAATTTATCAATTTTTCCTGCCATAGCAGCGCTAGTGTTGGGAATATTAGCCTTTTATTTATCAAAGAAATCAGGCAGTGGAAAAAAAATGATTCAATTTATTTTTCTACTAACCATAATATCGTTGCTATTAACTTCTTATAAAGCCATCTTTTCTAAAACAGAAGTTTCAAATAATCAAGAATTAAAAGAAAAAGAAAAGGAATCAAAAGAAAATGCCATTGAAGATTTAGAAGAACTTGATTTAGATGATATTAGCATAGACTAATCAAAACATTTATTTAATTTTTACATATCTTTGGGTTTTATATTAAGCCTCATTTAATGAAAATTCTCTTTATTCTATCTGCTTTTGCTTTAGTTGGTTCTTGCGCAACAAAAAAATACGCTGTCAAAGTTCAAGATTTAAAAGACAGTATTCAAATAGTTGATAGTAGCCTTGTAGTCAAATATTCTAACACCATAACGACTGAAGAATTAAGAAATCACCTTTACACACTGACTTCAGACACCTTTAAAGGCCGTTTTACAGGAGAAATGGGTCAAAAAATGGCTGCAAACCTTATTAAAACCTACTATCAAAACCAACAAATATCTTCTCCTTTTGGTAACGATAATTATTTTCAGATAATCCCTGAGTCTTTTTTGCCAAAAGATACGAAAGCGTCTGAAAATATTGTTGCCTTTATAAAAGGTGAAGAAAACCCAGATGAAATTTTAATAATATCGGCTCATTATGATCATTTAGGCGTCACAAAAGGAGGCGAAATTTACGAAGGCGCCGATGATAATGCCTCGGGAACATCTGCCGTTTTAGAAATTGCCCAAGCGTTTAAATTAGCTGATAATGATGGTTTTAGGCCTAAGAGAAGCATCTTGTTTTTGAATTTAACTGCAGAGGAAATAGGAAAACAAGGTTCTGAATATTACACCTTACATCCCATTTTTCCATTGGAAAATACCATTGCCGATTTAAATATTGATATGATTGGCCGATTTGATGAAATTCATAAAAACAACAAGGATTATTTATATTTAATAGGTTCAGACAGATTAAGCAATGAACTCCATTATTTATCTGAAAAAGTTAATACCACTTTTTCAAAATTAACCTTAGATTACCGTTACAATGCAGAAAATGATAGCAATCGTTATTACGAACGTTCTGATCATTATAATTTTGCAATTCACGGCATTCCAGTAATTTTTTATTTTAACGGAGAACATGCCGATTACCACAAACCAACCGATACTTCAGATAAAATTGATTTTGAAATACTTGCCAAGCGTACCAAGTTTATTTTTGCAACAGCGTGGCAACTAGCAAATATGAATCAAAGAATAAAAGTTGACAACGGAATTATTTATTAAAAAACCCATCATATGTATACCATAAAAAAAATAATAATCCTTTCTGGTTTTTTGAGTTTACTTCATTGTAATTCTCAAAATTCTTCAATGACTGAAGAACAAATTGATGTTTTAAAATACTCCAATACCATTACTTCTGAAGAACTTAAAGAAGCTCTCTATATTTACGCCTCAGATGCGTTTGAAGGAAGAAAAACAGGTGAGCCAGGTCAAAAAAAAGCTATTGAATTCATCAAAGAACATTATATAAGCAATAATATTTTATCTCCTTTAGGCGCTGATGATTATTATCAAGAAATTCCTGAATCTTTTTTTAATAACGGTATAAAAGCATCAGAAAATGTATTAGCATTTATAGAAGGTTCAGAAAAACCAAATGAGATTATCGTTATTTCAGCACATTTAGACCACATTGGGATTACTACTAATGGCCTAATTAATAATGGTGCTGATGATGACGGTTCCGGTACAGTAGCCATTTTAGAAATTGCTGAAGCCTTCAAGACTGCTGAAAATGATGGTTACAAACCAAAAAGATCCGTGTTGTTTCTGCATGTAACAGGTGAAGAATTAGGACTTTATGGCTCAAGATATTATACAGATGTTAACCCCATTTTTCCTTTAGAAAATACTGTTGCCAATTTAAACATTGATATGATTGGAAGAATAGATTCTAAACATGAAAACAATCCTAATTATGTTTATTTAATTGGTTCTGACAAGTTAAGCACAGAGTTACATACTATTTCTGAAGAAGTAAATAAAACATATCTTAACATTGAACTGGATTATACCTACAATGACGATAATGATCCCAACAGATTTTATTACCGGTCTGATCATTACAACTTTGCAAAAAACAACATTCCCGTTATTTTTTATTTTAACGGTACTCATGCAGATTATCATAAACCAACCGACACGCCAGATAAAATAGCATATGATTTATTGGAAAAAAGAGCCAGATTAATTTTTTTCACGGCCTGGGAACTTGCAAACAGAGAAGAAAGAATTAAACTAAATTAAATCAAACTACTTAATAAACAGTATATTTAAAATAAAAAAGCCTGCTAACAAGCGGGCTTTTAACTTTAAAAAAATCAATGAGGTTAACCAATAACTTTTACATTAACCGCATTTAATCCTTTTTTACCTTCTTTTAATTCAAACTCAACTTTGTTGCCTTCTGTAACTTTACCAATTAAACCAGAAACATGAACGAAATACTCATTTGAAGAACCACTTTCAATGATAAATCCAAATCCTTTAGATTCATTGAAGAACTTTACTGTACCGTTTTTCACTAGATATAAAATATTATTAATTATAACAAAGAAACACTTTTAAGTTTTAATTAACAAAAATTTTTTTATACTCAAATTGAGTTGGTTTCTAAAGTATTCATTTAAAAAATGGTATCTTTAATAACACTTAAATTACAGATGATGACAGACTCAAACTATATTAAAATATTCACGGGAAGTTTTATCATTGTTCAACGAATGATTAATACTCTTGAAGAAGTAGGTATTAATGCTATAGTTAAAGATGAAACTGAATCTGGCAGACTTGCAGGTTTTGGTGCCTCTATACAGGGCATGCAAGAGGTTTTTGTAAACAAGGATGAATTGGATAAAGCTATTCCTTTAATTGAAAAAATTTCATCAGAATTAAAAGAATAAATGACGCTATTCTAAGCGGTTACAGTATACATTTTAGTACGCAACTCTTTTATTTTAGGGTCTTGCATATAATCATCAAAAGTAGTGTATCTGTCAATAATTCCGTTTGGAGTTAATTCAATAACTCTATTGGCAACCGTTTGGGCAAACTCATGGTCATGCGTCGTAAATAATATGGTGCCTTTAAAATTTGTCAAAGAATTATTGAAGGCCGTAATACTTTCTAAGTCTAAATGATTTGTTGGTTCATCAAGCATTAAAACATTGGCTCTTATCATCATCATTCTACTTAACATACAACGAACTTTTTCACCTCCAGAAAGCACATTTGATTTTTTAAGAGCTTCTTCGCCACTAAAAATCATTTTACCTAAAAATCCACGAATATAAACTTCCTCACGTTCTTCTTCGGTTGTAGCCCATTGGCGCAACCAATCCACTAATGATAAGGTATTATTAAAAAACTCACTGTTATCGAGGGGTAAATAAGATTGTGTTGTTGTTACTCCCCAAGAAAACTCACCTTTATCTGCCTTTTCCTTACCATTTAATATTTGATAAAAAGCAGTCGTTGCTCTGGAATCTTTTGAGAAAACAACCACTTTATCGCCTTTCGCTAGATTTAAATCTATATTGGTAAATAGCAATTCACCATCTAAAGAAGCTTCTAAGCCATGAATGTTAAGAATTTGATCACCTGCCTCTCGGTCTCTTTCGAAAATAATAGCAGGATACCTTCTACTGGTTGGCCTAATATCAGAGATGTTTAGTTTATCAATCATCTTTTTTCTACTGGTAGCTTGTTTACTTTTTGCAACGTTAGCCGAAAAGCGTCTAATAAATTCTTCTAATTCCTTCTTTTTCTCTTCAGCCTTTTTATTTTGTTGAGAACGCTGACGAGCTGCCAATTGTGAGGATTCGTACCAAAAAGTATAGTTACCCGAATAATGATTAATTTTTCCAAAATCAATATCAGATATATGTGTGCAAACAGCATCTAAAAAATGACGGTCGTGCGATACAACAATCACACAGTTTTCATAATTAGCCAAGAAATTTTCCAGCCAAGAGATGGTTTCATAATCCAAATCGTTTGTAGGCTCATCCATAATTAACACATCTGGATTACCAAACAATGCCTGTGCTAATAAAACACGTACTTTTTGCTTACCATCAAGGTCTTTCATTAAAACATAATGAAGATCTTCTTTAATTTCTAAATTTGAAAGCATGGCTGCGGCATCACTATCTGCATTCCATCCGTTCATTTCTTCAAATTGTACCTGAAGTTCTCCTATTTTATCGGCATTTTCGTCTGTATAATCGGCATACAGAGCATCCATTTCTGTTTTAATTTTAAACAAAGGCTTATTTCCTATTAAAACCGTTTCTAAAACCGTATGCTCGTCATAAACATTGTGGTTTTGCTCTAATACAGACATACGCTTACCAGCTTCTAAACTAACATGCCCAGACGTTGGATCATGTTTTCCTGAAATAATTTTTAAAAAGGTAGATTTTCCAGAACCATTGGCTCCAATAATTCCATAACAATTCCCTTGAGTAAATGTGGTACTTACTTCATCAAATAAAATACGTTTACCAAATTGGACAGAAAGGTTTGAAACTGATAACATAGATGTTGTTTTAAATTTGCTGCAAAAGTAGAAAAATCAAACCTTTAGAAGAAACTTACTCCATTTATTTTTAAAAAGATATTTTTAGAAAAAAATAATAAATAATTGAACATAACCATCTGGCAATTAATATTCTAGTTTTACAAACAAAATATTTAACAGCGTGTTAACAACACATCTTAATTGCAAAATATAAATTTGCATAAATGTGGCTTAAATCTTAAAGCCATTGAGGGGACAGAATTATGAAAGTTATTTTATACATTATAATCATTGGTTTATCCGTTTTAGCCTGCAAAAATGATAGTAACAATGTAGGAGAGTATGCTTTTTTTGGTGGCGAAATTATCAATCCGAACAATGATTTTGTGATCATTTCAAAGTCAGATCGTGTTTTAGATACCGTTAAACTAGATAGTCATAATAGGTTTACTTATAAAATTAATGACTTGCAATCTGGTTTTTACACATTTAGACATGGTAGTGAAATACAAATGGTGCTCTTAGAACCCAATGATAGCATTATGTTTAGACTAAATACACTAGATTTTGACGAGTCTTTGGTATACTCGGGCAATGGTTCTAAAAAAAACAACTATTTAATCAATGAGTTTTTACAAAATGAAATTATTGAAAAACAAATTTTTCAATTGTGCCAATTAGAACCTCAAGTGTTTGAAGATAAAATCAATGAAATAAAGAAAGAAAAAACAGAAGAGCTAAGTAGTTTTATCAAAAAAAACGACGCATCAAAATTATTCAATGACATTGCAAAAGCAAACATTAATTACAACTACTATTCAAACAAAGAAATTTATCCTATTATAAACTTTGGATATGATAAACAAAGTATTTTCAAAAAACTACCAAAAGACTTTTATAGCTACAGAAAAGACGTAGAATATAACAATGAAAGATATAAAGATTATTTAAACTACAACTCGTTTTTACGTTCTAACTTTAACAATCTATCACTAGAAAAACACCTAAACCATTCTAAAGATAATCATTTTAAAAGTACCTCTGTTTGTTATAATCTTGATAGGTTAAAGCTTATAGATAGTATGGTAACTAATGAATCCATTAAAAATGATTTGCTATATTATTTTACTATGTGGTTTTTAACAAAAAATAAGCATGTTGAAAACAATGATGTTGTTAAAACTTCTTTTTTAAGTAAAAGCACCCATAAGAAAAACAATGACATCATAAAAAACCTCTCTGCGTCATTAAATAACCTTAAACCCGGAGAAGTTTTTCCTGATATTGAGTTAGTAAATGGTGAACATTCAGAATTACATGTTAATTCCATTATAAAAAAACCAACAGCCATTTATTTTTGGTCTCATAATTTTTATGAACATTTTAAGGAAAGTCATTATAAAGTATACGAACTTAAAAGAAAGTACCCAGAAGTTGAATTCATTGCGGTAAACATAGATCATGATGATTTTAAAACATGGGCTAAGACTTTAAAAACAAACAGCTTTTCTTTAGTAAATGAATATCAATTTAAAAACCCCGAAGAATCTATGCATACCTTAGCCATTTATCCTATGACCAAGGTGATAATTATTGATAAAAATAATATTATAGTAAACAGTAATGCCAATCTATTTTCCTCCAATTTTGAAGAAGAGTTATTAGGACTCATCAATAAATAATCAAGGTATTATAAAACTAAAACATCATTTTTTCTAATAAAATCTGTGCTGTTTTTATTCTATACTTTTAAATAGGTCTGTTTTGCTTCACTCATATGCATTTGGGAAACAAACTAATTCTAACGTATTAATTACAAAAACATCTACCCATTTCTCTTTGATAAAAAAGGAGTAAATTTTAAAAGATGGTTTCTCCAGAAAGCTATCGAGATTTTCAAAAACTTTGTCTTCTCGTTTTTTATTAAGGAACAGGATCATAACCAGAACCTCCCCAAGGATGACAACTAAAAATACGCTTTATGGCCAACCAACCTCCTTTTAAAACCCCATGCTTTTTCAAGGATTCTTTGGCATAATGAGAACATGTTGGGCTATATCTACAGGTTGCTGGCGTTAAGGGCGATATCAAGACTTGATACACTTTTATTAAAAACAAAAACGGAGCGATGAGTATTTTTTTCATGTATTTTTTGTTTCGTTGTTTGCTTTTAAGCTGCTTAGTTGTTTGTTGTTTAGTCGAAAAGAAAATCAACAACTTAACGTCTTCACGACAAACTAAACGTCGTACCATCTTTGCCATCTTTTAGTTCAATACCAACAACTGTTAATTCGTTTCTAATTTTATCAGAAAGTGCAAAATCTTTGTTAGTTCTGGCTTCTTGTCTTAATTGGATAAGGATTTCAATAGCAGCTGAGAGTTTATCGGTTCCAGACTCATTTTTTGAACTGTTTTCTAAGCCTAAAATATCAAATGTAAACACCTTGATGGTTTCTTTTAAAGTGATTAAGTCTTCTGAAGAAATGGTTACAGAACCATCTTTTATTTGATTGATAACCTTAACGCCTTCAAATAAATTGGCTATTAAAATAGGTGTATTAAAATCGTCATTCATGGCATCGTAACAACTTTGTTTCCAAGAGGCAATATCTATAGTTGATGTTTCAGAGGTTTTTAAACTTTCTAATAGGCTCATGGCATCCATTAAGCGGTAAAAACCTTTTTCGCTGGCCAATAGGCCTTCATTGGTAAAATCTAAAATGCTTCTGTAATGGGCTTGCAACATAAAAAAGCGAGCCACACTTGGTGAAAAGGCTTTGGTAATGTTACTGTTCTCACCAGTAAAAATTTCACCGGGTAAAATATAGTTCCCGGTCGATTTTGCCATTTTCTTGCCATTCATGATCAACATATTAGCATGCATCCAATAATTTACGGGTGTTTGACCTTTAGCAGCTTCGTTTTGCGCAATTTCACATTCGTGATGTGGAAATTTTAAATCCATGCCACCGCCATGAATATCAAAATGCTCCCCCAAATATTTGGTACTCATGGCGGTACATTCTAAATGCCAGCCAGGAAACCCGTCGCTCCAAGGCGACGGCCAACGCATGATGTGTTGTGGTTCGGCCTTTTTCCAAAGGGCAAAATCTTGCGGGTTCTTTTTATCGGATTGTCCATCCAGCTCACGGGTATTATGGATTAAATCTTCCAATTTACGCTTGCTTAATTTACCATAATCGTGTGTTTCATTGAATTTGTGCACATCAAAATATACCGAACCGTTGATTTCATAGGCAAATCCGTTATCAATAATGGTTTTAATGAGTTCAATTTGTTCAATGATATGGCCAGTGGCCGTAGGCTCAATGCTTGGTGGTAAAAAATTGAAAGTGTTTAAAATGTTATGAAAATCAACCGTGTAGCGTTGCACCACTTCCATAGGTTCAATTTGCTCTAAACGGGCTTTTTTGGCAATGCGGTCTTCTCCAGCATCGGCATCGTTTTCTAAATGGCCAGCATCGGTAATGTTCCTAACATATCGAACTTTATAATCTAAATGTTTTAAAAATCTAAATATCACATCAAAAGACAAAAAGGTTCTTACATTTCCTAAATGTACATTGCTATAAACCGTAGGGCCACAAACGTACATGCCCACATGACCTTCGTTAATGGGTTTAAAGGTTTCTTTTTGTCCGGAAAGTGAATTGTATATTTTTATGTTATGATGCTTGTAAAGTGGCATGGTGTTATGCTGTTAAGGTGTTTGTTGTTATTTGGTTATAAAGTTATGTGGTTATAAAGTGATGAAGCTTGGTGTTTTTTTAGAATAAAGTTTCATTTTTTTTGTCTTATAAATTTACTCAACAAAAGCCAGCTTAGCAACAACCTAAAACTTAGTATCCAATTTTATATAATCTAAAAACTCTCTGCGTATTGCTTTTTCTTTGAATTTTCCACCAAATTCTGAGGTTACGGTACTGCTTTCAACATCTCTAATCCCTCTTGAATTAACACATAAATGTTTGGCATCAATAACGCAGGCAACATCTTCAGTATTTAAAACTTCTTGTAGTTCTTTAACGATTTGAATGGTTAAACGCTCTTGAACCTGAGGTCTTTTGGCATAATAATCAACAATTCTATTCATTTTTGACAGGCCAACAACGGTTCCGTTTGAAATATAAGCTACGTGAGCTTTACCAACAATAGGAAGCAAGTGATGTTCGCAAGTGGAATACATCGTAATGTTTTTTTCAACCAGCATTTCGCCATATTTATATTTATTTTCAAAGGTAGAAGCACTTGGTTTTCTATCTGGATTTAAGCCACTGAAAATTTCTTTAACAAACATTTTTGCAACTCTGTTGGGCGTTCCGTTTAAACTGTCATCGGTTAAATCAAGGCCAAGGGTTTCCATAATATGGCGTACATCGTCCTTAATAATCTCAATTTTTTCTTCATTTGAAAGCTTAAAGGCGTCATTTCGCATGGGGGTATTTGAAGACGTTCCGATGTGATCGTTTCCTAAAGCGTCAAATTCATCTATATTGTTATTAATTTTCATTTATTATAAAAATCAAGTTTTTAGTCTGCAAAGATAAGTAATTCACTTTGGTTATGTTTTGAATTAACTAATAATTAATGATTTCAAAGTTTCAAGTTTCATGCTTCATGTTCAAACTTTTAAGTTCAAAGTCACAGAGTTGCAAAGGGCCAATATTAATGGTTCAAATATGTTTTTGGGTTTTTTAATTAAAAATGTATTTGTAAACTTTGTTTAAACCTTTAATCTCTGTGTGTTTAGATATAAAAAAAATAGGCTCAAGCAACTGCAAGTTGACTAGTGTTAGGAAATTGACGAATCTATTTAACTCTGAAATATTTTAAAAAAAAACTTGAACAGATATGCTCAAGCTTTTTTTATAACCTAGGAATTATTTTTTAAAGATTAAATCCTAAGGTTAAGGTTACATTTGTGTTTTTAGTATCAACAGTTGCGGCGTCTGTCAAGCCAACTTGGTATAATGCATTTTTATTGGTTCTGTTAGCCTCATCGAAGGTTAGATCTAATTTGGTGTTTCCAAAATTAAAGCCAATACCTAAAGAGTAACCATTTAAGTCCCCAACGGTTACTTCATTTTTATAAGGACTTTCCTCAAAGCGGTAGCCACCTCTAAAACTAAATTGTTTGTACTTGTACTCACCACCAATTCTATAGGTTGAAGCGGTAGTTAATTGAGAACCAATAATATTATTTTGATCTATAAAAGCGGGATCGGATTTAGGTCTGAACTTTGTTTTACTGTAATCTTTAACAGAATAATCGAAGCTAATAAGACCTTGATCTCCAAAAACATAAGCTAAACTTCCAGTTGCCTTAGCAGGAGTTTGAAGTCTGTATCTTGGGAAAACATTTACAACTTGAGGATTAACCACCACTGCGCCATTGGTGCCATTGGTAGATAAAAATTGCGTAGTCTCCTCTTCAATGGAATACCATACTGGTGAATCAAAAGTTAATCCAACTCTAAACTCATTACTAAGCTTTAAAATACCACCTAATTGAAATGAAAAGCCAGTACCAATGGTAGATAGTGTGTTTTCAAAATCAATATCATTAATTATCGAACCAACATTAGAATTACTTTCAAAAAGCAATGTGGTCCTGTCGTAATTTATTAAGTGGGAATTTAAATTAATACCTAAATATAAATTATCTTCATATTGAACAGCGGCATTAAACGTTATTTTTCCGTTGTAGCCAGTAGAAGCATAAGTATATTGCTGATTGAATGTTCCATTAGCAAGATTCGAAAAATAGGTTGTATTGGCATCATCATTAGAATCGGGCTCTAATATAAACGATTCAAAACCAAGAAAAGCCTGTTGGTGTCCAAATCCAAAAAAGTTTCCTATTTCTGAGTAGGCATCTGAAATAGATTCCCCTGGCAAGGCAGAAATTTCATCGAGCCTTAGGCCATCTGCATAGTTTAAAAAGTATAAATCAATGGAGTTATTATTCGTGTTTGTTCCTACAGCCGACCATTGGTCATCAAAATTTCTCGTTTTATCATACTCCATACTTATGGTAAACTTTTTCCATGGAGAATTGGAATTGTTGTTAGCAAACACAAAGACAGCACCTCCTTGATTGATGTCAAATTTATTTTCTGTTGTGGTATTAAAACCATTAAAATAGCGAGAATCATTTTTAGTGTCTAAATTTGAAATGCTAAAAGAAGCATAACTTCTGGTAAATACAGCGGAGCCTGCGGGGTTTAAACTCACGGCACTTAAATCGCCACCCAAAGCTCCAAAAGCACCGCTTAGCGCTCTAAATCTTGCCGAACCCTGAATGTCGTCTTGCGAATATCTTAGCGCATCCGTAATGTCTTGACCGTAAACAAAAGACATAGTAAGCACGCTCATGAATAAAAAGGTTAATTTTTTCATAGCTTATTTAATTAATTTTTTAAAATTATCCACGTCTTCTGCCAGACGAACCGGAACTACTTGAACTGGAACCGCTACTGCTCCTTGAAGACGATCTGGAAACTCCAGAACTTCCGCTACTGCTCCGACTTCCAGAATTGTAATTACTAGAAGGTGTGGCACTTGAAGGAGAACTTCTCCTCGTTGAATTATTGTAAGTAGCCGAAGAAGGTTGAGAACTTCTTCTAATGGTTGAAGAAGAGCGTGATGTTGAGTTTGTAGTAGGCGCTGATACAGCTGACGTTCTTCTCCTTACCGTATTATATTCGCCTGAGCTATTAACCCTATTGGTCGTATTTGAATTTGAAAATACATTACTTGATCTTCTAGAGGTATTATAAACACTATTGGCATTATATCTTGAAGTTCTATTGACCGAACTTTCTGCACGATTGTTTAAGTCTGAGCGAAAGTTAGAAGCTATAACGCCTCTTCTGCTGCCAATATATGAACGATTTCTTCCATAATAGTTGTTGGTATAGTAACCATTATTAAAATAAGGATAGCCATAGCTATGGTATCTGTAAGGATTATAAAAGGACCAACCAGTGTAGAAACCACCATAGAAATAAGGATCATAAAAACCGCCATTCCATCCCCACGAATTCCATCCCCAACCAGAGTAATATGGGTTATTCCATCCCCAGTTGTTAAATCCATTATCGTAGATATTAATACTAACCGTGCTATTGCTTTGACCCCAACCTGAATAGCCTTGGTAATTGTTATCCATGGTATCATTTTCAACAATTGTTCCTTGGTATTCATCAATATCGGTAAAGATAGCGTTGTCATTGACCATATTGTCATATTCCAATGATTTCTCCCTGAAATAATTTTTGTAGTAACTACTACTATTAGGATTGGTGTTTACTTCAACAACAGCGTCTTGATATACTGTGTGTGGGTTTGAAGCATCGTAAATACCATCACTGTCAACACCAACATATTGATAAGAACCACATGATGATAAACCAAATAGCAAGCCTAAACTAGCTATAAATGGAATTTTCTTTCTTAAGGAGGTATTAATTTGCATATCTCTATTATTTTATTGTTGAACATAACAAAAATAGTTAGTTTTGCTGAACTATTTTATTATTTAACATAGTCACAATTTTTATGCCAAAACATACATATGAGCAAAAAACTAACACCTAGGGCAGAAGATTATTCAAAATGGTATAATGAACTTGTCGTGAAAGCCGATTTAGCTGAAAATTCTGCCGTTAGAGGCTGCATGGTTATTAAACCTTATGGTTATGCTATTTGGGAAAAAATGCAAGCAACACTTGATAAAATGTTTAAAGAAACAGGACATCAAAACGCTTATTTCCCCTTGTTTGTTCCAAAAAGCCTCTTTGAAGCCGAAGAGAAAAATGCCGAAGGATTTGCAAAAGAGTGTGCCATTGTAACCCATTACAGACTGCAAACTGATCCTGATAGACCGGGGAAATTGCGAGTAGATCCAGAAGCGAAGTTAGAAGAAGAACTCATTGTAAGACCAACCAGCGAGGCCATTATTTGGAATACCTACAGAAACTGGATTCAATCCTACAGAGATTTACCTATTTTAATCAATCAATGGGCCAATGTGGTGCGCTGGGAAATGCGAACCCGTTTATTTTTAAGAACGGCAGAATTTTTATGGCAAGAAGGTCATACCGCCCATGAAACAAAAGCCGAAGCAATAACCGAGGCAAAACTGATGAATCAGGTTTATGCAACCTTTGCTGAAAATTTTATGGCCATGCCCGTGATTCAAGGCGTTAAAACTGAAAGCGAACGTTTTGCAGGCGCCGAAGAAACCTTTTGTATTGAAGCTTTAATGCAAGATGGCAAAGCTTTACAAGCTGGAACCTCTCATTTTTTAGGCCAGAATTTCGCAAAAGCCTTTGACGTAAAATTTGCAAACAAAGAAGGGAAGCAAGACCATGTTTGGGCAACCTCTTGGGGCGTTTCAACACGGTTAATGGGCGCGTTAATCATGACCCATAGTGACGATTTTGGATTGGTTTTACCTCCAAGTCTTGCCCCTAACCAAGTGGTTATTGTTCCTATTTATAAAAGTGAAGAAGAATTTGAAAGCATTTCAAAAGTGGTAAACACCATTGTTTCAAACCTAAGAGAGCAGAACATTTCTGTAAAATACGATTATAGAGATACTCAAAGACCTGGCGCTAAATTTGCACAACACGAATTACAAGGCGTTCCAATACGCATTGCCATTGGTCCAAAAGATTTGCTATATGGCACCGTTGAAATAGCAAGAAGAGATACCTTAACCAAGGAGATAGTTTCCTTAAATGATTTAACTGCAACGGTAAAGCAATTGTTAGAAGCTATGCAAAAGAGTTTGTTTGCAAAAGCGTTGCATTACAGAGATAGCCACATTACTGAAGTTGATACTTTTGAAGCCTTTAAAACCGTGTTGGAAACTAAAGGCGGATTCATTTCTGCCCATTGGGATGGCACCAACGAAACAGAAGCTAAAATAAAAGAGCTTACCAAGGCTACCATTAGATGTATTCCTTTAGAAAGAAACGAAGAACATGGGGCTTGTGTATTGACCGGAAAGCCTTCAAAATATAGAGTTTTGTTCGCAAAAGCATATTAAATAAAATTTTTAAAAAAAATATTACCAAGCTATTGTGACATTTAAAAATAGTTGTATTTTTGCATCCGCAATGGAAAACATTGAATGTTATTTGAAATAAGTGTTAAACTAAAAATTAGATTTATCACCTATAAAACAAATGGCCCGTTCGTCTATCGGCTAGGACGCCAGGTTTTCATCCTGGTAAGAGGGGTTCGACTCCCCTACGGGCTACAATTTTAATAATAAAAAGAACTAATGGCAAATCATAAGTCAGCGTTAAAAAGAATCCGAAGCAACCAAGTTAAACGCGTTGTAAATAAATATCAACATAAAACAACCCGTAATGCTATAAAAAAATTACGTGAGTTGACCGATAAAAAAGAAGCAGAGACTTTATTTCCTTCGGTAGCCTCTATGTTAGATAAATTAGCTAAGAAAAATGTTATCCATGCTAATAAAGCTTCAAACCTTAAATCTGGTTTAGCGAAGCATGTGGCTTCTTTATAAGCATTACAATCTAGTTATATATTAAAAACCTCTCTGTTCTGTTTAGGAGAGGTTTTTTTATGGTTTTCACTTTACTGTAATCCTTTTTTATAAAACTTTCTCAATTCAAAAATTATCCAAAGTTTTTTCTATCGTGGAAGCATTAAGTCTCCATGTTTTAATTTTTAAAGGACTCTTAATGGGTTTCAAGAGCCTTATGTTTTTGGAACATGGAACAGACAAATTTATGAGGTCATTTCAAAAGCCATCTCAGAAGGTTTCAATCGGTTTAAAAAAAATGCCTTGGCGTTAACCAAAGCATTTTTATACGTTTGAGATAGCCTTTAATTATCCATTCATAGAAATTAAAAACTCATCGTTATTTCTGGTTTTTTTAAATCGGTCGTTAATAAATTCCATAGCTTCCACAGGATTCATGTCAGCTAAATATTTTCTCATAACCCACATTCTTTGGATGGTATTTTCGTCTAACAGTAAATCATCTCTACGGGTGCTAGAAGAGGTAAGGTCAATAGCTGGGAATATTCTACGATTGGATATTTTTCTATCCAATTGCAATTCCATATTACCAGTTCCTTTAAATTCCTCAAAAATAACTTCATCCATTTTAGAACCTGTTTCAGTTAATGCCGTTGCAATAATAGTTAAAGACCCACCATTTTCAATATTTCTAGCAGCACCAAAGAAACGTTTTGGTTTATGCAGTGCATTGGCATCAACACCACCACTTAATATTTTACCAGAAGCAGGCTGAACCGTGTTGTAAGCTCTTGCTAAACGAGTTATGGAGTCTAATAAAATAACCACATCATGGCCACATTCTACCAAACGTTTTGCCTTTTCTAGAACAATATCAGCAATTTTAACGTGTTCATGAGCTTCTTTATCAAAGGTAGACGAAATAACTTCGCCTCTTACATTACGTTGCATGTCGGTAACTTCTTCAGGACGTTCATCAATTAATAAAATCATTAAATAAACTTCTGGATGATTGGCGGCTATGGCATTGGCCACATCTTTAAGCAACATGGTTTTTCCTGTTTTAGGTTGCGATACAATCATGCCGCGTTGCCCTTTCCCAATGGGTGAAAACAAGTCCATAATTCTTGTTGAAATGGTACTTTGTTTTTCTGCAATATTAAATTTTTCCTTTGGAAATAAGGGCGTTAAATGTTCAAAAGACACGCGATCTCTTACTACATCAGGACTTTGGCCATTAATCTTTATAACCTTAATTAAGGGGAAATATTTTTCACCTTCTTTTGGAGGTCTTACATGTCCAAGAACGGTATCACCCTTTTTTAAACCAAACAATCTTATTTGCGATTGAGATACATAAATATCATCTGGAGACGATAAATAATTATAATCTGACGACCTTAAAAACCCATAACCATCAAGCATGATGTCTAAAACACCTTCGCTTTCAATAATGGCATCAAATTCAAAATCTGGTTCGCGATAACGGTTTCTGTTATCTTTATTGCCATTATTTACATGGCTATTCTGGTTTGGTTGGTTAGTATTCCCATTATTGTTTCCATTATTTGGATTTTTATTGGGGCTTTTTTGTTGAGGCGTATGCTCTCTTTTAGGATGATTTTTTTGAACATCCCTAGGCTTGTTCTCAACAGCTGTTTTGTTTGCTGAATCTGAATTTGATTTTTCTTCAACCTTCTTTTCTATAACTGCTGGAGTTGGTTTTTTCTGAATTTCGGAAGCTTTATTTTCAAAAGGAAGTTCAGCCGTTTTATTAGTTGGATTATTTGATGGTTTTTTTATACGTGCTCTTGGTTTTTTGTCCCGATTTTCAGCAGGTTTATTTGGAACAGGCTTATTTGGAGCAGGTATGTTTTCAGTTGTAGTTGATTCAGGTTTAAGAACTTCTGCAACAGATGTTGGGTTGGTTGCCTGATGATCTAATATTTGATAAACTAGGTCTGATTTTTTTAATGAACGATACTTCGGAACGTTCAATTTTTGAGCAATCTCCTGAAGTTCAGAGAGTTTCTTTTCGTTTAATTGTGAAATTTCAAACATTTGATGTTTACTTGAAAATTATAAATGTGTATAAATTTGAGTTGTTCTGAAAAAAAAATGATTTTTAATCTGAAGAATTAACAACCTACTTAAGTGGCTGCTAGCATTGTTACTGCAATAATACAACTTTATTTTAATTTTTAATGCTAGTTTTATAAAGAAACTGTTATTTTTGCAGTCAATTTTATTTTGTAAAATGTTACAACGCATACAAACAATTTATCTTTTGATTTCTGCAGCTATTTCTGCGGGTTTCATTTTTTTATTTCCTCTTTGGGAAACGAAAGAGGGTATTAAAGTCTTTGCGTTTCAAAAAGTCTTGTATTTAAGCCTGTTTTTAGGCTCTGCCTTACTTTCATTACTTTCCATTTTTATGTTTAAAAACAGGAAGCTTCAGTTTGTTTTGGGGCGACTTAACATCATATTAAACTTTTTTTTACTAGGATTTTTTGTGTATCTATCTCTAAATGTATCTGGAGAAACCATGGTTTCTGTGAAAGGTATTGGGATGTTCCTTCCAATTATTTCTATCGTGTTTTTGGTATTAGCCAACAAGGCCATTAAAAGGGATGAAGATCTTGTAAAATCTGTAGATCGATTGCGATAAACCTAACATCTTAGTAGTATTAGTGCGTTAAAACCCAAAGTGAAAGCTTTGGGTTTTTTAATGCCTTTTATGAAACTCAATCACTTCTAAATTATCAATCTTGCTTCCATCAATGGTAAACCTTAACATGGTTCTTACCTTATGAAAGCCATGTGTTCCTGCAGCACCAGGATTCATATGTAATAACCCAAGATGTTTATCGGGCATCACCTTTAAGATATGCGAATGGCCACAGATAAATAATGTTGGTGGATTTGCTCTAATCGCTTCTCTAACCCGAACATCGTAAGCTTTGGGGTATCCACCAATATGGGTCATCCAAACATCCACATCTTCGCACATAAATCGTTGATGTTCTGGAAATTCAGACCTAATGAGGGTATTATCTATATTGCCATAAACAGCTTTTAATGGTTTTAGGTTTTTAATAGTGTCTGTCACGGTAATATCACCAATATCACCGGCATGCCAAACTTCATCTGCTTCTTTTACATATTTCAGAATATCATCATCTATATAGCTATGGGTATCTGAAAGCAATAATATTTTTATCATTATAAAGTGTTAATGGTAAATCTAAACTGGTAAATCTATTTATCTTTGTTGTTTAAACAAAAGTATCAAAATAGATTGAGGTATTTTATTCAACTTTCTTATAATGGAAAACAGTATCATGGTTGGCAAAACCAACCCAAAGCAATTTCTGTACAAGAAGTTATTGAAAAGGCATTATCTACCATTTTAAAAGAGAAAATAGCCATTGTTGGTGCTGGGAGAACCGATACTGGTGTTCATGCCATTCAAATGTTTGCGCATTTTGATACAGAACTTAGTTTTGAAGAAGAAGATTTGGTATTTAAACTCAATTCGTTTTTACCAAAAGACATAGCCATCCATCACCTATTTAAAGTAAAGCCAGAAAGTCATGCACGGTTTGATGCTATATGTAGAACTTATACGTACAGAATTGCCTTAAAAAAAAATGTTTTTAACTATGAAAGTACTTACTTTTTTTCAAAAGCATTGGATGTTGATAAAATGATTGAAGCTTCAAGAATCTTATTCCAGTATCAAGATTTTCAATGCTTTTCAAAAACAAATACCGATGTAAAAACGTATCATTGCAAGCTCATGAAAGCCCATTGGTTTTTTGAAAATGATGAGCTCCATTTTGAGATCCAGGCCGATAGGTTTTTAAGAAACATGGTTAGAGCTATTGTAGGCACTATGATTGAAATTGGAATTGGAACCCTACAAGTCAATGATTTGCATGCTATTATAAAATCTAAAAATAGGAGTGAAGCCGGATATTCGGTGCCTGCGCATGCACTGTATTTAACAGCCGTAGAATATCCCGAAAGCATCCTGTTATCAATGAATTAACGAATTAATGAATAAAACTAAAGAACAAGTTTTTGATGTAAGCTTATTTAAGCGGCTATTAATTTATATTAAGCCTTATAAATTAGTTTTTTTTGGGGTATTAATGTCGGTTATATTAATAGCGGTCTCTGGTGCCTTGCGTCCAAAAATTTTGCAATTGGCCATAGACGAGAATATTGCCACCAAAACCGTAGAAGGCTTTTTGCCTTATGTGGTTATCATGGCTGTCATGCTTATGTTAGAGGTTATTTTTCAATGGTTTTTTATTTATTATGCAGGTTGGCTGGGTCAAAATGTGGTAAAAGATGTTAGAGTAAAGTTGTTTAATCACCTGCTTAAATTTAAAATGCAGTATTATGATAATTCTTCGGTGGGCGTTCTTATAACCCGGGCCGTGACGGATATGGAACGTATTGCAGATATTTTTGGACAAGGATTATTTACCATATTCAGGGATTTATTGACCATGTTGGTGGTTTCCGGTTTTATGCTGTATATGAACTGGAAGTTGAGTTTGTTGGTGTTTTCCATGTTGCCTTTGGTATTGATAGCGACCAGAATTTTTCAAAAGTATATGAAAAAAGCCTTTGAAGAAGTGCGTACCGAAGTGTCTAACCTAAATTCTTTTGTACAGGAACGTATTACAGGCATGAAAATATTGCAATTATTTACCAGAGAAGATACGGAGTACGAAAAATTTAAAGACATTAATGAACGTCATAAAAAAGGTTGGCTAAAAACGGTTTGGTACAACTCTATTTTCTTTCCCATTGCGGAATTATCAACCTCAATAACCATAGGTTTGGTTGCTTGGTATGGCGGTTTAAATGTGGTTTTAGGACAAACTTCGTCGGTTGGTGATTTGGTGGCCTTTATCATGTTTATTCCTATGTTATTCAGACCTTTAAGGCAGATTGCCGATAATTTTAACACCTTACAAATGGGTATGGTTGCAGCTACTAGGGTTTTTAAGGTTTTAGAAACGACTTCTCAAATTGACGATCACGGAACCATTGAAGCAACGTCTTTTAAAGGTGTTATTAATTTTAAAAACGTTTCTTTTAGCTATGTTGAAGATGAACTTGTTTTAAAAGGCATTTCGTTTGACGTTAAAGCCGGAGAAACCGTTGCCATTGTTGGTGCAACCGGCGCTGGAAAATCCACCATTATTAATTTATTAAATAGATTTTACGAAATCAAGGATGGCGTTATTGAGGTAGATGGAACGGACATCAAAAAAATTACCTTATCATCCTTACGAACTCAAATTGCTGTAGTTTTACAAGATGTTTTTTTATTTGCTGATACTATTTTAAGTAATATCACGCTTAATAATCCAAAAGTTACCGAAGCACAAGTCGTTCAAGCTGCTAAAGCCATTGGGATTCATGAGTTTATTTCCAGTTTGCCAGAAGGATATCATTACAATGTAAAAGAACGTGGCGTTATGCTCTCGTCTGGGCAGCGGCAACTCATTTCGTTTTTAAGAGCTTATGTTACCAATCCAAGTATTTTAGTATTGGATGAAGCCACCTCATCGGTAGATTCGTATTCTGAGCAACTCATTCAAACGGCTACCGATAACATTACCAAAGGAAGAACCTCCATTATTATTGCCCACCGATTGGCAACCATTAAAAAGGCCGATAAAATAATGGTGATGGATTCAGGACACATTGTGGAGCAAGGCACACATAACGAACTTTTAAAGAAAGAAAACGGCTATTACAAAAATCTTTATGAAGTTCAGTTTTTAAAGGAAGAAATTGTTTAAAATTAAAATTTGTTTTAAAATTTAATAGCAATTACGGTTTTACCGTAATTTTTTTATATAAGTAATCGTACATTTGATTCATTAAATTTCTAATAAACTTATAATTGTTATTTTTATGAAAAACTTAAAACTACTTACTTACTTACTTACTTACTTACTTACTTACTTACTTACTTTAAGTGTTATAATATCTTGTCAACATGATGAAAATATTATTTCTACATCTTCTGAATCTATTATTGAAAGCAAAAGCATTTCACTAATAAATAATCGTCTTTATTTTAGTGATAAAGAACTTTTTACTGAAATTTATAATAAATATGCTGATGCTACCGAAGAAGAACTATACAGTTTTTTAGAATCTTATTATAAAGAAGGATTTTTGTCATTAAGGCCTCTTGTGACAGAAGAAAATGAAGATTTTATATTTAATAGAATAAGCACAATATATAAATCTAATATACTCTATAAACAATCTAACAAAACTTCTTCACAGAAAGCTGTTTTGAATAATATTATAGACGACATAGATGAATTAGAAGATATAGTTGGAGATGAAACATTTGCAGCTTTTTTAAATTATGATGCAGAGGTTCAAATAGAAAATAGTATTTATAAATATACCGATACAGGATTATTTGTTATACCTACAGAGAATTATGAAAATTTAGGTGTTTATCTTGATAATCAAAATATTTCTAAAACGTTGTTACAACCTACAGATGAAATTGTTTCAAAAACTTACATTACAAAAAATGGAATAAATGATTTATATACAGTAGATTCTGTGAACAAAATTCAGTATTTTGCTAGTACATGTAATATAGCAGATGAAGTTATCCAAGATTGTGGATCAACCAGTACAGGTGGCGGAACTTCTGGCGATGGTGGGACTTCAGGAGGTACGACAACAACAGTTGATCCCTTAGATGGTCTTCAGAACTTTGTTGATGGATTAAAAACATGTAGTCCAAGTAGTGGAATTTTTGGAGATTTATTTGGCACAAATAAAGTTTGTAAAGACACCTACGAAAGTGGAAGAAGAGTTAAAACAAAAGCTTTTAATTATAATTATTTTATAGCATATCATGCAGGCGTGAAAGTAAAACATCAAAAAAAGGGCTGGACTGGGCTTTGGAGAAAGGAAAATACTGATATTGTTGCAATGGGAGCATCTCGCATAAGCTATGATTATGATATTAATCCTGTTTTAAATAGTGCATTGAGTGGTTTGAATTTATTTGAAACCAAAATTTCATCTAAAAAATATGGGAAACAGTGGGTTTTTAATACAACAGCCTATACCGGTTCATATAATTTTTACGGGATAATATCCCAAACAAATTATTCAGCAAATCTTTATCCAAGAGCTTTTCAAGATGATTTTATTATTGAAACATTTGGGGGTACATTATTAGATAAAAAAGAACTGAATCTTTTCTTTTGGAAGGGAGCACAACAAGCTACAGAATGGCTTGTGAAAAACAAATTGACATTTGATAGTGGTTTTGTAATGCCAAAAGAAAGAACTTTAGCATATAAAAGCCCTCAGTATGGTAGAATATTAGTCCAAAAATCAGTTTTTAAAAACTGCTCAAATTGTGATATACAAGATAAAACAATAGATTTTGGATTTTCTTTAAAAACAAATATAGGTCCTGATAATAATTGGTCTATTAGTACTCCTTCACCTGGTAATTTAAGTTTGCAACCAAAAAGATATAGTACTTCATTATATGGAGTTGTTAAAAGAGGTGGACAATGGCATGGCAGCCTAATTGATTTTTAATTAAGAATTATTATTAGTTTATGAAAAATCTTTTTGAAGAATCATGTAAGTATTTTAAACGATTTATAATATTGGTAGCGATTTATGTTCTTTTTTCATGCCAATCTGCATATTACACTCACGATTTAGAATCCACACCATATGGTGTAGATTATAGCAAAGGTAAATGGCTGTTAAATGAAATCGATGCGCCATACACCATAAAAGACAAACTAGCAAAAATAGCTAAAGAAAAATTTTCCAAAAACATAGGTAGTGCTTTTAAATATTTGGGTGATGACAAATCTATGGCACTTTCTTACGTGCCAATAAACCCAGACACCTTATTGCTAAAACGTTTAAAAAAAGAGTCTCAATTTGATTATTTAATCAATATAAAAGGAGTTAATGTAAAAAACGAAATAGGATTTATCCAAGACGGCTATTTAGATGTTTATAAAAAAAATGTTTCTGAAACCATTTTGCAAATTTATGACCTTAATACTTTAGAAATTATCTACAATAGAAAAGTAATTGGTAAAGTAACCCCTTTTAATGAAGAAGACAACGATTTGCATTTAGTAAAAAGCCCTAATGGAATGATTGTTAAGAGTTTAAATAAAATTTTAAAAAAGCTTAATAAATAACAATAGTATATGAAACAAATATTATTTCTATCAATCTTTATGTTGCTAACTACCGCATATTCTCAAAAAATTGACCAAAACCCTTCTGTTGAAGCTAAGGTTATAGGTGTACAAACCGGGCTTTTCGGTTTATGGGGATATTATGAAACAAAACTTTCGCCTAAAATATCTTTAAGAACCGAATTAGGTTTAGATGTAGGGTTAAGTCAAGGCGTTTTTACTAATAATGAGTTGGTATTTGCCTTAATTCCAAACTTAGCTTTAGAACCTCGTTGGTATTACAGTTTGGAAAGACGAGTTAGGAAAAATCGGGATGTTAGCAATAATACAGGATTCTTTTTAGGCTTAAAAGCAAGATATTATCCCGATTGGTTTGTTATTTCTAATGAGAAAAATATATCAGTCATTGAAAGTTTAGATTTCATTCCAAAAATTGGTTACAGAAAAGTATGGAATAATCATTTAAGTTTTGAATCTGGTTTTGGAATAGGGAAATCTTTGAGTATAGCTAGTAGTTTTTGGGATACTACAGCAGAGTTAACATTTAGAATTGGTTATAATTTTTAAAGGAAGAATTGATTTGATGTTTACATCAAATCTTTTTTAATGAGTTTTGTTAGTTCATCAGTATCTTTAAAAACAACAAACTCACCATCAACAAAATAAGAGATATGGCCCGTTTCTTCACTGACCACGAGCGCTAAAGCATCGGTTTTTTCTGTAACCCCAATGGCGGCTCTATGCCGTAATCCAAAGCGTTGCGGAATATTTTTTTCATTGTTAACCGGAAGAATCACTCGGGTAGCCTTTATGATATTATTTTTTATAATAATGGCACCATCATGCAGCGGACTGTTTTTAAAAAAAATACTTTCTAAAATGGGCTGTGTTAATTTAATATTCATGTCATCGCCTGTAGTAATCAAAAAATCCAGATTATTATTGCGCTCTAACACCATTAAAGCTCCTGTTTTTGAAGAAGCCAGTTTATTGCAGGCAGAGATGATGGTGTCAACTTCGGTGGCATCGCCGGTTTCAGCTTTTAAAAAATTGAGATGTTTTAAAAAGTTTCGTCGTCTACTAAAATTAGTGGAACCAACCATTAAAAGAAATTTTCTAATCTCTGGTTGAAATACGACAATTAAGGCAATGATACCCACTTTCATAAAACCACCAAAAATACCGGTTAGCAATTCCATGTTAAGAAAATCGGTCAGTCTCCAAGCCAAATAAATAATGATAATGCCAATAAAGATGTTGATGGCAACCGTACCTTTAACAAGTTTGTGAACGTAGTAGAGTAAAAGTGCCACTAAAATGACATCAATCACATCAACAACGGTAAATTTTAAAAGGTCTTTAAAAATATCCAAAGGCATGTGGGTTTTGGTAAATTTAGTAAAATATAGCTAATTAAAAACAAATTCGTCGTTAGCAACCGTAACATTTTTATAATCTATTTGAGACAGCATGGATTTATAAGTCATATAATCTTGAAACGATAAGGATTCCTTAATTTCAGAAACTATAAGGGCATTTTCTTGATGGGTTAAATGTGTGTTTAAATGCTTTAAAAGCTCTTTTTGGTTTGAAGTGTGTGTAAAAGAAGTATCATTGGAAATGATTGAAATATAAGTAGAATCTAACGAATGTACTTTAATATTCACCAATTTTTGCACCTCTGTTTTTTTGCTGTTTAAAAAAGTTTGAGCGTTTTCTTGATGGTACATAATCTCTGTAAAGTCAATAAAACCGAGATTTTTTTTGCTTAAATCATGACAGGTAAAGTAGTTTTTAGCGTTTTCATTTTTATGTACTTCAGCTTGTCTCTTTTTGTCTTGTAAAAAAATGATTTTTGGAAGCGCTTGTTTTAAGGTTAAGCGCTTATCAATATTAACCAGCCAATTGGTGGTGCCAATTAAATTTTTTCTATTGAGTTCTACACTATCTTTCAACGTTTCATCATAAAACAAGTAAGCAGCAGAAACGTCTTGTATCTCTGAAATGTTTGAATGGTTTATTTCAGGAAGTTGTATTATTTTGTCTTTTCCACAGGAAATAAATATAAAGAAGACAAGCAATATTGTAATTTTTTTCATGGTTCATTAACCTATAACGATTCAATTAATTTAATGCATTCTACGGCTTCTTTAACATCGTGAACCCGTAAAACATTCGCTCCTTTTTGTAATGCCAAGGTATTTAAAACGGTGGTTCCGTTTAAAGCTTCTTGGGCCGAACTTTGTAGAATTTTATAAATCATGGATTTTCTTGACAAGCCAACCAAGATGGGCAATTCCAGCATATTAAAAAGTTCCAATTGGTTTAGTAAGGTATAATTTTGTTCGGTGGTTTTAGCAAACCCAAAACCGGGATCTACTATTAAATCTATAATCCCCAGTTGTCTTGCAGTAGCTATCCGTTCAGAAAAATAGTAAAGAATATCTTTTACCAGATGCTTATAATTGGTAAGCGTTTGCATGGTTTGCGGTGTTCCTCTCATGTGCATCATAATGTAAGGCACTTTTAATTCTGCGACCGTTTGCATCATAAGATGGTCTAATGTCCCAGCAGAAATATCATTTATCAAGGCCGCTCCACAATCTACACATGGTTTAGCAACCGTGCTTCTAAAGGTATCTATAGAAAGTAACACCTCTGGAAATTCTTTTAAAATGAGCTTAACCATTGGTAAAATACGCGATAATTCTTCATTTTCACTTACCACATCGGCATTTGGTTTTGAGCTGTAAGCACCTACATCAATAAAGGTGGCACCTTCAAGCAACATTTTTTCAACCTGTTTTAACACCTCTTTTTCGTTGGTATGTTTGCCACCATCATAAAATGAATCGGGCGTGAGGTTTAAAATCCCCATCACTTTGGGCGATGATACATCCACAAGTTGTCCTCTGCAATTAATCGTCATCATTTTTATAAGATTCTAGAAAGCATTAAAACAAGCCAAAATTAAGGATTCAAAGCAAGTTTTAGGTAAAAAAGTTTATAAATTGAGTATACGCGGTAACTTTAAACTTTAAACCTGAAACTTTAAACCCGAAACTTTGAACTTTAAACAATTTAAGCGAAATTTACACAAAATTGAAAAGAATCTATGCAAAATACATCAAAACAATATGATGAAGTTATACATATCTGTAAAAGCTTATTCATAAAAAAAATGAAAGATTATGGCAGTGCGTGGCGTATATTACGGTTGCCATCGCTCACCGATCAAATTTTTATAAAGGCACAACGGATAAGAAGTTTACAACAAAACGCGGTACAAAAAGTAGATGAAGGCGAGGTAAGCGAGTTTATTGGCATTATAAACTATTGCATTATGGCATTGATACAATTAGAAAAGGGCGTTGTGGAACAACCAGACTTATCGACCGAAGAAGCCGCTATGCTATACGAAGAAAAAGTGGCCATAACTAAACAGCTTATGGAAGATAAAAACCATGATTATGGCGAGGCTTGGCGAGATATTAGAGTCAGTTCATTAACCGATTTAATTCTTCAGAAATTATTACGTGTTAAGCAAATTGAAGATAATAAAGGAAAAACCTTGGTAAGCGAAGGCATTGATGCCAATTATCAAGATATGATTAATTATGCGGTTTTTGCATTAATCTTGCTTGAGCAAGATTAATGCAAATTTTAAATTTCAAAATATAAATACCAAAGCAGGCTTTGGAATTTTGTTTTTGAAGTTTGAATTTTTAAAAATAAATAAATTTTTTTATGAAATATTTAGTAAGCATTTCCAGACTATTTGTTGGCGTTTTATTCATCATATCAGGATTTATAAAACTAAATGACCCATTAGGATTTTCATATAAACTACAGGAATATTTTAGTATAGAGGTCTTAAACATCCCCTTTCTAGAGCCTTATGCTTTAATGATTTCTGTTTTAGTGGTGGTGTTTGAAGTGGTTTTAGGCGTCTTTTTACTGATTGGCTATCAACGTAAATTCACCATTTGGAGTTTGCTTTTAATGATTGTTTTCTTTTCGTTTTTAACCTTTTACTCCGCTTATTTCGATAAAGTTAAAGATTGTGGCTGTTTTGGCGATGCGCTAAAACTAACCCCTTGGGAAAGCTTTTCCAAAGATATCATCCTCTTGTTTTTTATCCTTATTTTGTTTGTTGGTATAAAGCACATTAACCCTTTATTTAATAAATTAACCATTACCATCCTAGCGCTTTTGAGTTTTATAGTTAGTTTTTGGTTTGGCTATCATGTATTAATGCACTTGCCAACCATAGATTTTAGGGCCTACCACATAGGCGCGAATATTCAAGAAGGCATGCGTGTTCCAGAAAATGCTCCAAAACCTGTTATAGAATATTATTGGAAATTTAATGTGAATGGCGAAGCGCAAATCATTACCACAGACGGTTCCTACCCTACCGTAAATGGCGATTTTGTTTCGGTGGAGACTAAAGTGATTAAAGAAGGATATCAACCACCCATTGTAGATTTTTCAATAGAAACCCATGAAGACAATTTAACAGAGCATTTCCTTTTGGAAGATTATCTTATCATGATTGTTTCGTATAGTTTAGAAACCATAGAAACCGAAGGCGCAAAGAAATTAAAAGCATTTTCGGATGAAGCGATAAAAAAAGGATACACGGTTATTGGTTTGACAGCGTCTGGAGAAGATGCCAAACAACATATCAATAAAACCTATGGTTTGAATTTTAATTGGTATTTGTGTGATGAAAAAGCCTTGAAAACTGTCGTACGTTCAAACCCCGGAATTCTGGAATTACACCAAGGAACCGTCTTGCAAAAAGTGCATTGGAATGATTTAGAGGATTTTGAGTTGCATGAAGTTGAGAAAAAGGTTGAGTCTAAAAAAGTTAAAGAAAATATTGCATATTTTATAAACGGGCAGCCTTCTACAAAAGAAGATGTTGAGGCTTTAGATAAAAACAAGATAGATAGTGTTAATGTTATAAAAAATTCCATTGCACTAACAGAAATAAGTGAACAACACCATGTTTTTTATACCGGAATTATTGACGTTATTTTAAAAACTGAATAAAAAAACTACTTAATATTTCAATAACAACCTATTTGATTAGCTACTTACTTAATAAAATTGGATACGCATTGCTCACATTGTTTGGAGTGGTTACCGTTATTTTCTTTTTATTTAATGTATTACCCGGCGATCCAGCTCAAATGATGTTGGGACAAAATGAAGACAGTCAACAATTAGCCATTGTAAAACAAAAATATGGGTTTAATAAGCCTATCAGCACGCAATACCTGTATTATTTAAACGATTTATTACCAATCTCTTTTCATTCTAACAACCCAAAAGACTACACCTTTTTAAGTGAAAATAAATACTGTGCTGTTACCCTATTTTCAGTAGGAAATACAAGCACCGTTTTAAAGGTTCCATATTTACGCGAATCATTTACAAAACAAGGTAAGAAGGTTAGTGATGTTCTGGCAGAAACCTTACCCAATACCTTTGTGTTGGCCGTTTCAGCCATTGTTATTGCCCTTGTTTTAGGAATCTGTTTAGGCATTATTTCAGCTTTGTATAAAGACCAGTGGATGGATAAAGTTATTCAGATTTTTAGTACTTTGGGCATGAGCATTCCTTCTTTTTTTAGTGCCATATTGTTCGCATGGATTTTTGGTTGCTTATGGCACTCATACACCCATTTAGAAATGACCGGTAGTTTGTATGAACTGGACGATTATGGAGAAGCCATGCATATTCAATGGAAAAATTTAATCCTTCCCGCCGTGGTTTTAGGCATTCGTCCGTTGGCAGTGGTCATTCAGCTCATGAGAAATTCGTTGCTCGAAGTCTTTAACCAAGATTATATTCGAACCGCACGTTCAAAAGGCTTGAGCGAATTTCAAATCATTTGGAATCACGCCATTAAAAATGCTATGAATCCAGTAGTTACCGCTATATCAGGTTGGTTTGCATCCATGTTGGCAGGTGCTGTTTTTGTCGAATATATTTTTGGCTGGAATGGCTTAGGAAAAGAAATAGTCAATGCTTTAAACACCTTAGATTTACCCGTCATTATGGGTTCAGTGTTAATCATTGCCATCCTGTTTATAATTATCAATATTTTTGTGGATATAATTTACGCATGGTTAGACCCAAAAGTAAAATTAAACTAAATTTGCATCTTAAACTTCAAATCAATGCATACATGAAAAAGTTTATAGGAATTTTTATGGGCTGCTTAATTTTCTTGGGCTGTAACACCCAAGAACCCACCAAGTTTTCTGAAGAAGCTTTAAACGATACGTTCATGACATTAAATGGCGAATCGATTGCCTTTAAAGACCTCTTGCAAAACCATAAAGGATCCAACGTAGTTATAGATATTTGGGCTTCTTGGTGTAAAGACTGTGTTGGTGGTATGCCAAAAGTGAAAAAACTTCAAAAAGAACACCAAGACGTGACTTATATTTTTTTATCCTTAGACAAAAACGTCGAGGCATGGAAAAAAGGGATTGAAAAATATGATGTAAAAGGCGAACACTATTTCATGTCATCAGGTTGGAAAGGCCCTTTTGGTTCTTTTGTAAATTTAGATTGGATACCAAGATATATGGTCGTAGATAAAGAAGGACATATTAAACTATATAAGGCTGTGGAAGCAGACGATACAAACATTAAAGACGTATTATAATGAGACAACAAATTGTAGCAGGAAACTGGAAAATGAATAATGATTTAGCCCAAACAGAATCATTGATTACCGAACTAAAAAAACAAACAAAAACCTCAAAAGCCGAGGTTATGGTAGCCCCAACGTTTACCAACCTATTTAGGGCTTTTGATGCCTTGCGCACTACAGACATTGAGGTGATTGCACAAAACATGCACTTTGCAGAAAACGGTGCTTATACGGGTGAAATTAGTGCGAGTATGTTAAAAAGCGTTGGCATTACTACCGTTATTTTAGGGCATAGTGAGCGTCGCGAGTATTTTAATGAAACCGATGCCATGTTGGCTAAAAAAGTAGATGCCGCTTTAGCAAATGCTATGAGAGTCATTTTCTGCTTTGGAGAAGTTTTAAACGATAGAAAATCCAGTAATCATGAACAAGTGGTTGAAAGCCAAATTAAAAACGCCCTGTTTCATTTAGAAGCTTCTGCATTTAAAAACATTGTATTGGCTTATGAGCCCGTTTGGGCCATAGGTACCGGCGAAACAGCAAGCCCAGAGCAAGCCCAAGACATGCACGCCTTTATTAGAAAAACCTTAAGCGACACATATGGCAAAACCGTCGCCGAATCGGTATCCATTCTTTACGGTGGCAGTGTAAAACCCAACAATGCCCAAGAAATTTTTGGCAAGCCCGATGTAGATGGTGGTTTAATAGGAGGCGCTGCCTTAAATGCAGCCGACTTTTTCGACATTGTAAATGCCTTTTAAGCGATAAAAATAAGGTGGGCGTTACCCACGCTTTGGGCGTGGGTCGCGCTTTTCACTATATCTTTTTCTCGTGCCTCAAAAAAGGATGCCGTTTCAATCGCTAACGCAGGCAAGCACCAAGGCCTATTCACCAAATCCATGTTAAGTCATACATCCAAATGTCAAATACCATATATTTAGGGTTTTATTTTAAAGTACAACCGCTTCAACCAGGAGCAGAAATCCTCATTGCAGAATTAGGAGAAGCCGGTTTTGAAAGTTTTGTTGAGACCGATGAAGGTGTGTCCGCTTATATTCAAAAAGAAGCGTGGCATGAACATCTTTTAGACGATATTCAAATTTTAAACTCCAACGAGTTTGTAATCACCTTCACTTTTGAAGAGATAGAACAAATCAACTGGAATGAAGCATGGGAAAAGAATTTTAATCCCATTGTTGTTGATAATCTTTGTTCGGTTCGTGCCCCTTTTCATGAAAAACCTAATACAGCGTACGATATTATCATTGAGCCCAAAATGAGTTTTGGTACAGGTCATCATGAAACCACCCATATGATGATTCAGCATATCTTAAAAAATGACTTTGCTAATAAATCGGTGTTGGATATGGGTTGTGGTACAGCCGTTTTAGCCATTCTAGCCGAAAAAAAAGGCGCAAAACCTATCGATGCCATTGATTATGATAACTGGTGTTATCTTAATAGTCTTGAAAATGTAGAACGAAACCATTGTAAGCACATTACCGTTATAGAAGGCGATGCCCGTGTTTTGAAGAGCAAAAAGTACGATGTTATTATAGCCAATATAAACCGCAATATTTTGTTGCAAGACATGCAAACCTATGTTTCGTGCCTAAATGCACATGGCATGTTGTTTTTAAGCGGTTTTTATAATGATGATATTCCCTTGATTCAAGAAGCTTGTGAAAAACAAATGTTAAAATTAGCAGAAATATTGGAAAGAAATCATTGGGTTTCTCTAAAATTTTTAAATTAGTACAAAATCTTTGTTATGAGTGCTAAAGAAAAAGTTTCAGAAAAAGTTAGTGTCAAAGAAAAACTGGTTTCCCAAAAAGAGATTGTGTTGTACAATGATGATGTCAACACCTTCGATCATGTTATAGAAACCCTTATCAATGCCTGTGAACACACTCCTGAACAAGCAGAACAGTGTTCATTAATAGTGCATTATAATGGGAAATGTACGGTAAAAACGGGTCCTTACAGCGACTTAAAACCGCGTTGTTCTATGTTGGTAGAAGCGGGTTTAAGTGCTGAAATTGTGTAACTGAGTCCGTTAAAATATTATTTCTTCTTACAAGTGCTTAGTCCAAAAGGCGCATAAAGCGGACAAAAGCTTATAAAACTTGTTAATAATAAAATAAGCGAAAATGCCATAAGCACATAGGCCAATGTGCCTTCTATTACATTAAAATAGTACAACGCTGCTATTACCAAAGCTAACACGATTCGAATGCCCTTGTCTGCACTTCCCACATTTTTTTTCATAATATAAAGTTTAATTTATTGTTTAAGTCGTTTATTAAATGACCTCTACGCCGAGCGTACAAGGTCTCAGAATCAAGAAACTAGAACTTTTCGTCCGGTCTCTTGGTTCTTATTTCTTGGTTCTTTGCACAACCAGATTATCAAGACGCTACACACCAGGCTGTCCGGATAGCCATCGAAACCTCTGGGAATTTTTAGATTAAAAACAATGCTCTCCTGGCCAGACTTTAAGTAACCAAAAAAATCTAATGGTGCCGTTACTACAAATATAGTAAACCCATCCGATTCTTGAAAACAAAAAATACTGCCCCATTCTCCCGATAGCCATCGGGCTTCCTCGCAGCAACCAAAGACCGCTAATGCCAATGCTGTAAAGCAATCTCATCCTTAGAACCGCCAAACCAAACACTGCTATGTCCTCTCGATAGCTTTAGAAAATCTTCGCAGTGGCAAATTTTATTAATAAATAAAATTTATTGAATAAAAAAATCTTAAATGTTCATTTTAAGTACTTTAACTTTTTTTAAGACTTATTATTGTACGCTTTTAACTATTAATTTTGTTAAAAACTTGTTGACAATGTTTATAACTATGTCTATGAACTATAAATTTTTCTTATGAACTTTGTAAAACCAGTTAGGTGCAACAGGTCGTGCATACTAAGGTAAAATTATATATTATAATTTAATACCTCAAAAAAATGAGTATTACATTTAAAATTCTTCCTAGGAAGAACCCTCAGGTTATCACAGCACCTGAAAAATTTTATGCCGCGGCCATTGCCAGCGGTAGTGTGGATATGGATAGGCTCGCAGAGCAAATATCCTATCAGTGTACCGTAACCGAGTCTGACTGTTATGCTGTGCTACTGGCACTAGAGCGTAACATTATAGACGCTTTGGGACAAGGACAGATTGTTAAACTTGGTAAATTAGGCCATTTTCAAGTGAGTATCAGCTCAGAGGGCAAAGATACTATTGAAGAAGTGAATGCCAATGCCATTACCAAATCGCGCATTTTGTTCCGCCCCGGTAAACGGTTACGCAATTTGCTCACAGAGCTCTCATTTAAACGTGCTAGCTAGTACCCCGTTTTTTTGAGCTTTGTGCTAGTAGGACCCCGAGAGATCTCACCGCTCGGGGTCTTTTTTTTGCTTTTTTTTAAAAATTTCGTGCGGACGAAACACATGCTTGATGCGGACGAAACAAAAAAATCATCAGGACGAAACAAAAAGTTGGTCAGGACAAGCTAAAAACCTGCTTCTAAACCTTAAAAAACAAGGTACTACCCTTCTTTTTCATGGAAAAACAGCCACAAGCCTTCATAAACCAGCGCTTTTTTAAGGGCATTTACTTAAATTTCATCAAATAACACATTTATAAATCACTGATTATCTGAGGGTTGTATTTATGGAAAACACATAAAAAAAGCCCAAAAATGGCGCTAGTACCCCGTTTTTTTGAGCTTTGTGCTAATAAGACCTTGAGTGATCTCACCTACTCTTTGCGAATTAGTAATGTAAAAATAGTATAAAATAATTTTAATAACATTATTTTGTTAATAAAAAAATTGATTTTTTTCGTTGTTGTTAGGGTATAAAACTATGGATTAAACAAATTAAAATTGTAATTTTAAATCGTGAGAAATTAAACATAATGACCTACAATTTCATAGACTTATTTGCAGGCGCTGGAGGACTTTCTGAGGGATTTATTCGTGCAGGGTTTAGTCCTATTGCACACGTTGAAATGAACAAAGATGCTTGCGATACAATTAAAATAAGAACAGCTTACCACTGGCTCAAAGAGAATAAAAAAACCGAAATCTATAATGATTATTTAAAATCAGAAACTAAGAACAAAAAAGAACTTTGGAAGCATGTACCCGAAAACCTAATTAATTCAGTTATAAATAAAGAAATTTCAGAAAACACATTGCCTGAAATATTTAATTCAATTGACAAAGAATTAAACGGAAACAAAGTTGATTTAATTATTGGTGGACCACCTTGTCAAGCCTACTCCATAGTAGGTCGTGCCAGAAAGGATATGGAAAGTGACCCGCGTAATCACCTATACAAACATTACGTTAAGTTTTTAGAGAAATACAACCCAAATATGTTTGTATTTGAAAATGTGCCGGGCATTTTATCTGCAAAAAACGGAGAATATCTAAACAAGATTTTTAAAGCAGTAAAAAATGCTGGTTATGAAGTTGCTATACCTCCAAAGAATCATTTAAACGCAAAAGATTTTGGGGTATTACAAGACAGAAAAAGAGTAATCATAATTGGGTGGAAAAAAGAACTAAATCTAAAATATCCAGAGTTTGAAACAACAGAAAACAACTTTCAAATTCTAAAGGATTTGTTCTCCGATTTGAAGCCATTGAAAAATGGTCAAGGAACTTTAAATGCTGTAGCGTACACAACGCAACCAACCGAATATTTAAAGCAAACCAATATCAGAAACGGATTGGAATTCGTAACACAGCATATTGTAAGACCGAACAATGATAACGATTTAGAAATTTACCAAATTGCTATTGAACACTGGAATAATGGCAAAAGATTAAATTATGCTGAATTACCTAAAAGACTTATCAAACACACAAATACAGATTCTTTTGTTAATCGCTTTCAAGTGGTAAATGGTAAAGGTGTTTCACATACTGTTGTTGCTCATATAGCAATGGACGGTCATTACTACATACATCCAGATAAAAAACAAAACCGTTCAATAAGTGTAAGAGAAGCTGCAAGAATACAATCGTTCCTTGATGATTATTTCTTTGAAGGAAGTAGGACAGCCGCCTTTAAACAAATAGGTAATGCCGTTCCGCCATTAATGGCTGCTTAATTCTAAAAATATGGAAAGAAAACTTTGGTCACGAGAAGAACTAATACTTGTTTTTAACTTGTATCTCAAATTACCTTTCGGTAAAATGCACACACGAACGCCAGAAATTATAGAAATGGCAAATCTAATTGGAAGAACAGTAAATTCAATAGCAATTCGCCTAACAAATTTTGCTGCTTGCGACCCTTATCATCAAAATAGAGGAGTAAAAGGAATGGTAGGTGGAATAAAACAGTGTCAACCAATTTGGGATGAATTTTTTGGTAATAAAGAACTTCTAATATTTGAAAGTGAAAATATATTAGCAGAAAAAGAAAATGTAACGATTGAAACTAAGTTTAATGAAATTCTTTTTGATATAAAAGATTTAAAAGGAGAAACTAAATTAAGAGAAGTGAAAACAAGAGTGAACCAAAATGTTTTCAGACAAATTGTAGTTGCAAATTATTCAAGTAAATGTGCAATTACTGGTATAGATTTGCCGGAATTGCTCTTTGCAAGCCACATTATTCCTTGGTCTCAAAATGAAGATGAAAGATTAAATCCAGAAAATGGAATATGCCTATCTGCACTATATGATAAAGCATTTGACAGAGGATTGATTGCTGTAAACGAAAAATATAAAATTTTGATTTCTGAAAAATTGAAAAAGAAAAAAGATGCTGATTATTACGGAAAATATTTTGCACTAATAGAAAACCAACTATTGATTCCTCCACAAAGATATTTCCCTAAAAAAGAATTTATTCAATACCATTTAGATGTAATTTTCAATAAAAACTAATAAGTAATGGCAAGTAACTACTGGACAAAAGACCAAACCCGCCAAGAAATCATTACCAAAACACAAATTCCAAACAATGGTAATTTTAACATTTTTGCGAACTATTATAATTTGATGGATGCTAAAGGATTAGGACTTCAACTTAGTTCGGATTTAGACATTGACGTTGAAAAGCTATTTAGAAAAAATGGATTTCAATATATTGTGCTTGAACACAATAATCAAAAGGAACTTTTCATTTTACCAAATGAAAATATCGAAGAATACGCAAATCAAATTGCTTCAAAAATTGATATTTGTAAAACTGAAAAAGAAGTATTGGATTTACTAGTTGAAGAAATGTAAATCAATTTTAGTTAAAATCAAATTAAAAGCCTAGCTCCAAATGAAACAACCAACTTCAGAATTTATCATATTCAAAACCCAAGACGAAAAAATTTCGGTTGATGTTCGGTTAAATGAGCAAGATGTTTGGCTTACACAAGACCAATTGGCTTTACTTTTTGGTGTAGAACGCCCAGGCATTACACAACACATAAAAAACATTTTTTTAGAAGGAGAATTACAAGAAAATTCAGTTAGTAAGAAATTCTTACGAACTGCTGCTGATGGTAAAAAATACAGCACCAAACACTATAATCTTGATATGATCATTTCATTGGGATATCGTGTTAATTCAAAAATGGCTACACAATTCCGGATTTGGGCTACCAAACGCCTTAACGAATACATTCGTAAAGGATTCACAATGGATGATGAACGCCTGAAAAATTTGGGCGGAGGCGGTTACTGGAAAGAATTGTTACAACGCATACGGGACATTCGTGCTTCCGAAAAAGTTTTTTATCGTCAGGTGCTAGACATATACTCAACTAGTATGGATTACGACCCAAAAGCAGATGTTTCCATTACATTTTTCAAGAAAGTACAAAACAAAATTCACTATGCCGTTCACGGACAAACAGCAGCCGAAGTGATTTATACTCGTGCTGATGCCGAAAAAGAATTTATGGGCTTGATGACTTTTGTTGGCGAACGCCCGTATTTAAAAGATGTAACCATTGCAAAAAATTATTTAAACGAAAAGGAGTTGCGAGCCTTGGGACAAATTGTTTCAGGATATTTGGACTTTGCCGAACGCCAAGCCGAACGGGAACAAGCTATGACAATGAAAGATTGGACAGAGCATTTAGACCGTATTTTGACAATGAGTGGAGAAAAATTATTGCTTGGAGCAGGAACAATAAGCCACGAAGTAGCCGTTGAAAAAGCGACAATTGAGTACAAAAAATATCAGCAAAAAACACTTAGCGAAGCGGAAAAAAACTATTTAGAAAACCTGAAAGCAATAGAAAAGAAAGCAAAAAACAAGGAATAATGGTAATCGCTGAATGAACAACTACTTGAAAAAATTTAATGAATGGAAAGAGCATTAGAAAACTATATTGAAGAAGTAAAATCCATTGTAGCTTCTTATGTTTATTCAGAAGGCGAAAGAGCGAGTTTTGAGGATAAATTTACCGAATATGCAATAGAAGTTTTAGAATCTATCGGGAAGTCAGAAGGTGCAAGAGTTTTGTCGTATATTCACCCAAATAGCCAAGGCGGAATTGATTGGAAAATCAACGGATTTTGTTAGAAAGATTTTGTAAAAGACGAAAACAAAAAGGAATACTTCGAAACGCTAGATTTGTTTATCACATTCTACAAAAACGAATACGATTACAACATCACAAAAGAGGACTATACAAAATCACTTAATCAGATTAAACGCTTTATCAATGCTGCATTAAAACGGCATATAGATTATATTGATAAATCACAAGAAGAATTGTATCATCTAATTGAAATCATTGGTAAACAAGGAAAAGAATTTGACCGCATCAATGTTTATTTTCTGATTAACGGATTTTCAAATCACGATAAAGAGAAAATTGAAATTAATGATGCTGATGTTTTTGTTCATACTTGGGACATTGCACGATTGTTTAAAATCAATGAATCGAACAGTGTACACGAACCTATTGAAATAGAATTTGAGAATTTCACAGAAAATGGAAAAGGTTTGCAATGCTTGCAAGTTCCGAGCATTGATGAAATGTACGATTGTTATTTGGCAATTGTACCAGGCGAAATTTTAGCAAAATTGAACAAAGAATTTTCAAATGAATTATTGGAAAGTAATGTTCGTGCGTTTTTGGGACAAGCAGGTAAGTTCAATAAAGGTATTAGGGATACCATTCGCAACAAACCGCAAATGTTTCTGCCATATAATAACGGAATTACAGCAACAGCCGAAAGCGTTGAAACCAAGTTTACAGATAACCAGTTAGTTATTACAAAATTGAATGACTTTCAAATTGTGAATGGTGGTCAAACAACGGCTTCCTTATATCACACACAGAAGAAATTTAAAGATGCTGATTTGAGCAAAATTTTTGTTCAAATGAAACTTACTGTTATTAAGGATAAAGAACAAAAAAACATTGAAGTCCCAAACATTTCTCGCTTTGCAAACAGTCAAAATAAAGTTTCTGAATTAGATTTATCTTCAAACAATCCTTATTTCGTTCAGATTGAAAACCTATCAAGAAAAAAGTATGTTGTAAATCCAGAAAATAAAAATCAATCGTTGTTGTGGTTCTTTGAACGTGCAAATGGTCAATATCGTGAAACGCTGAACAAACAAACGCCAGCACAGCAAAAGAAATTCAAAGAACAAAATCCGTCAGACAGAAAATTTGTAAAATCCGACATTGCAAAATTTATTAATATTTGGGAATTAGAGCCGCATTTTGTTTCACAAGGTTCACAGAAAAACTTTATTCACTACACGAAAAAGATTACTGAACTAGTCAATAAAAACAAATTGCCAAGCGAGAATTTTTATCGCAAATTAATTGCAAATGCAATTCTATTCAAAACAACTGATAAATTATTTGGCAGAAAAGGAGTTAATGCAATTGGCGAAAGCACAAGTATAAAATCATTTTCTGTTGCTTATACAGTCTCATTTTTCCATTTCTTAACCGAAAATCGTTTTGATTTATGGAAGCTTTACGAAGAACAAAAAATGGATGATTTTGTAAGCAATCACCTTAAAAATTTATTGATTTTTGTTTATAATCATTTAGAAACAAATGGTGGTGGAATGGTTTCGGAGTACGCAAAACGACCAACTTCGTGGGACAAATTGAAGAACACAAAGTATTCAGAAAATTTGATTTCAATTTTGGATCGTTATTTAATTTCAGAAGAAGAAAAAACGCAAAGAGAAAATGAAAAGGAAATTGACACAAACAGCGTAGAAGATTCTATTTTTGTCGTTAGCGAAATTCAAAAAATGGGATTGAAATTTTGGGACGGTTTTAGAATTTATATTGATAAAAACAAATCTTTCGGTTTCAGTTGGGAAGCAGCTTTTGATATCGTTAAAAAACTTCAAACGAATAAAAACTTAACTTCAACGGAAATCAACTTTGGAAGAAAAGTGCTTAATTTCATTCAAACAAATCCAACTCTGATAGACGAAGTAAAAGACTTATCAAAATTAGAAGAAAAGGAAATTATTGAAGTAAAATTTGTATATGATAAACTATTGCTTTTACAAAAAGATGATTGGAAAAGAATTATTGATTTAGCGAGTCAAACAAAAATTTTCGATAATCTTGAATTGGCAAACGTAAAATCCGTTCAAACTTCTTTAACAAAAAAAGAAAACATTAAAGAACAAGCATTGATTAAAGCATTTCAATCTTTAAAAAAATTAAAAAAATTTGGGATTATAATATAATCTATCGCATTTTGCAAGCACATTGCCAAAGCAGCACTAGTCATTTCTAAATAAGGCACGCTCCGATAGTTATCGGAAGAGAAATCACATCAAGATAATTACTATTACAAATAATGTGATGTCTCCTATCGTCAACATGACAAAAAATTAATGTTGTTCGGGAATATGCTTCAAAATAACCAATACAAACTTCCAAAATTTTTGAACCGATGATATTTGTGCACATTCGTCTGGTGAATGTGCGCCTTTAATGTTGGGGCCAAAACTTATCATGTCCATAGTTGGGTAATTGGTGCCTAAAATACCACATTCCAAGCCCGCATGACAGGCAGCAACATGGGGTTTTGTGCCATTTAAATCTTCATACAATTTACTCATCACTTTTAAAATGGGCGAGGCCATATTAGGAGCCCAACCCGGATAATCGCCCGAAAATTCTACTTCGCAACCCGTTAATTCAAAGGTAGCACGCAGGGTATTGGCTAAATCTAGTTTAGAACTTTCAACCGACGAGCGCGTTAAACAAGCTATCATAATCTCACCATTCTTTACCACCACTCTAGCAATATTATTGGAGGTTTCAACCAAACCAGGAATATCGGCACTCATGCGGTACACCCCATTTTGAGCGGCATATAAGGCTCTGGTAAGGCCTTCTTGAACGCCTAAATCCATGATGGTTTTTGGGGTTTCTGTTTTAGAAATAACAATTTCTAAATCGGGTTCCATCGTTTTTAACTCGGTTTTTATATGGTCTGCCTGTTCTTTCATTTCCAATAAAAAAGCATCTTCATGCATGGCATCCACAACTATCAAAGCGTTACTTTCTCTCGGTATGGCATTGCGTAAACTACCACCATCAATTTTTGAAATACGCAAACCAAAATTTTCAAAACCATCAAACAGCAAACGGTTCATGATTTTATTGGCATTGCCCAAACCTTCGTGAATTTGCATGCCCGAATGGCCGCCTTGCAAGCCTTTAACGGTGATTTTAAACCCTGTTTTAAATTCGGGCGTGTCTTCTTCGTGGTAGGTTCTTGTAGCCGTTACATCGATGCCTCCTGCACAACCAACACCAATTTCATCGTCTTCTTCGGTATCTAAATTCAACAATATCTCACCAGAAAGCAACCCACCTTTTAAGCCTTTAGCGCCTGTCATGCCGGTTTCTTCATCAATAGTAAACAAAGCTTCCAAGGCTGGATGCGAAATATTGGTGCTTTCTAAAATGGCCATGATGGTGGCAACACCTAAGCCATTATCGGCTCCAAGCGTGGTGCCTTTGGCTTTTACCCAATCGCCGTCCACATACATGTCTATGCCTTGAGTCTCAAAATCAAACACGGTATCGTTGTTTTTTTGATGCACCATATCTAAATGCGACTGCAACACGACCGTTTTTTTAGTTTCCATGCCTTGGGTAGCCGGTTTTTTAATGATGACATTACCAACGCTATCCACCAAGGTTTCAAGACCTAGCCTCTTACCAAATTCTTTGATAAAAGCAATGACGCGTTCCTCTTTTTTTGAAGCTCTAGGCACAGAGTTTAAATCTGTGAATTTATTCCAAAGTTGTTTTGGTTCAAGTTGTCTAATATCTGAATTCATAATGTTTAAATTAAGTTTTACAAAGATACCATATCTAATCAGGATTAATAAACATTTCCTTATTTTTGAAGCATGCTAAAACATAAAAAACTCATCATTGCTCTTTCAATAATGCCTCAATATCTATTGATAAAATGGCTTTCTACTTATCCTGAATTTATTGAGAGCTATTATAGCAATGGCATGTACCCTTACATTTCAAAAGTGTTTCGGTTTACACTGGGCTGGATTTCTTTTTCTTTTGGCGATGTGATGTATGCCTTTGCCATCATTTATATGGTAAGATGGCTATACAAAAACATAAAACGTGTAAAAACAGACACGAAAGCTTGGCTGGTTGAGGTGTTTTCGGCCATCGCCATCATTTATTTTGCATTTCATTTGTTTTGGGGTTTAAACTATTACCGATTACCGCTTTATAAAAGCCTTGGGTTAAACTCAGAATACACCACAGAACAACTTATTGAGGTGACTAAAAAACTGATTGAAAAGTCTAATGCCATTCATAGCAATATTATAAAAAATGATACGGTGCCTATTACTATTCCTTATAGTAAAAGTTCGATTTTAAACATGGTTCCGCAGGGTTATAAAAATTTAGAAAAGGAATACCCACACCTTGAATATTCGCCAAAAAGCATTAAAAAATCATTGTTTAGTGTGCCACTCACCTACATGGGTTTTAGTGGGTATTTAAATCCGTTAACCAATGAATCGCAGGTTGATGCCTTAATTCCTGTTTATATTTTTCCAACAACAGCCACTCATGAAGTGGCACATCAATTAGGATATGCAGCCGAAAATGAAGCTAATTTTATTGGGTGTTTAGCCGCGATTAATCATGACGATGTGTATTTTAAATACTCCGGTTACACCTTTGCGCTTCGTTTTTGTTTAAATGAAATTTACAGGCGTGATGAAGTGTTATTTGATACCATTACAAAAACCGTGCACAAAGGTATTTTAAAAAACTATGAAGAGATGCGAACGTTTTGGGAAGGCTATAAAAATCCTGCCGAACCTATTTTTAAAAAAACCTACAGTTCTTATTTAAAGGCCAATAAACAAGCTAAAGGCATGGAAAGCTATAGCTATGTGGTGGCGTTGTTTGTAAACTATTTTGAAACCAAAACCTTAGAATGATTTGAATAGACTTAAATGATATGGGAATGAATAAACAAATTAACAGCATACAAAACCCTTACATCAAGCAACTGGTTCAGTTAAAAGATAAGGCGCGCGAACGTAAAAAAAGCGGGTTATTTTTAATAGAAGGCGAACGCGAAATCATGTTGGCGGTAAAAGGTGGCTACGCGTTGGAAACCATCTTGTTCAATCCAGAAATCATGAGTGCAGAACAACTAAACAGCTTAATAACAAATGTCAGACTGAGCGCAGTCGAAGTCCGAATTATAGAAATCACACAGGATGTATATCAAAAATTAGCTTACCGCGATACTACTGAAGGAATTCTGGCGGTAGCCAAAAGCAAAACACATGGCATGTCTGAGTTAAAATTCAGCTCAAAAAACCCCTTGATTTTAGTAGCCGAAGCACCCGAAAAGCCAGGCAATATAGGCGCTCTTTTAAGAACCGCCGATGCTGCCCATGTAGATGCGGTAATCATTGCCAATCCTAAAACCGATTTATACAACCCAAACATTATACGCTCTAGTGTGGGTTGCGTGTTTACCAATCAAATTGCAACAGGTACAACTTCTGAAATCATTGCGTTTTTAAAATCAAACAACATTCCTATTTATTGCGCTGCTTTACAAGCTTCGGTGCATTACACGTCTCCAGATTTTACAAAACCTACGGCTATTGTGGTGGGTACAGAAGCTACTGGATTGAGTGATGCCTGGTTAGAACATTCCACGCAAAACATTATTATTCCTATGCACGGTGAAATAGATTCTATGAATGTATCGGTTGCTGCAGGAATTCTTATTTTTGAAGCCAAAAGACAACGGATTAACAATTAACAATTAATGATGTGTGATGTACAATTAATGATGAATAATTAACAATTATTGATGAATAATAATATTATGAAAGAAAATTTAATTGCAACCAAAACCTATGCATTTGCACTTAGCATGATCAAATTAAGCAGAGCTTTGATTGCTAATAATGAATATGTTCTTTCAAAGCAAATTTTAAGATCGGGTACTTCCATTGGAGCTAATGTTGAAGAAGCGATTGGAGGTATTACAAAAAAAGACTTTCGAGCAAAAATGTCCATTTCATACAAAGAAGCTAGAGAAACCCACTATTGGTTGAGACTCCTAAAAGATTCCGACTATCTCTCTAATGGAGAATTTATTGAACTCGAAAATGAACTCAACAGTATTTTAAAAATACTTTTTAAAATAATTCAATCGTCCAAAGAATAATTATAAATTACTAATCATTAATTGTACATCACACATCATTAATCACTCATTACTAATCATTAATCGCTCATTACTAATCAATTATTCATGACCTCAACAACCTTATTCAACATCATCATCGCCATCATCATCATCAATTTTATAGTTGACAAAATTTTGGACGCCTTAAATGCCAAACATTTTAAGGATGCGCTACCAGAAGATTTACAAGATGTTTATGATGAAACCGAGTATAAAAAATCGCAAAACTATAAAGCTACCAATTACAGATTTGGCATCATCACATCATCGTTTTCTTTAGTTTTAACCTTGGCTTTTTTGTTTTTTGATGGATTTGAATTTGTTGACAATATTGCTAGGGGTTTTAGTGAAAACCCAATCATGATCGCTTTAATTTTCTTCGGAATTATTATGATAGGCAGCGATATCATTACCACACCGTTCTCCTACTACAGCACCTTTGTGATTGAAGAACAATTTGGATTTAATAAAACGACCAAAACAACTTTTTTTCTGGATAAACTAAAAGGTTGGCTGATGATGGCTTTGGTTGGCGGTGGCATTTTAGCGCTCATTATATGGTTTTATCAACTGAGTGGTACACATTTTTGGCTATACGCATGGGCATTAGTTGCTGTTTTTACCTTGTTTATGAACATGTTTTATTCTCGATTGATTGTGCCTTTATTTAACAAACAAACGCCATTAAAGGAAGGTAGTTTAAGAGATAGCATTTCAGCTTATGCAAAAACCGTGGGATTTACCTTGGATAAAATATTTGTGATTGACGGCTCGAAACGCAGTACCAAAGCCAATGCCTATTTTTCGGGTTTTGGCAGCGAAAAACGAGTCACCCTTTACGACACCTTAATTAATGATTTGGAAGAAGAAGAAATTGTGGCGGTTTTGGCGCATGAGGTTGGACACTACAAGAAAAAACACATCATTTTTAATTTAGTAACCTCTATGGTACTTACGGGTTTTACGCTTTATATTTTGTCGTTATTTATTTCAAATCCGTTGTTGTCAAACGCTTTAGGTGTTGAGACGCCTAGTTTTCATATTGGACTCATTGCTTTCGGATTGTTGTACGCGCCTATTTCTGAAATTACGGGACTCATCATGAATCTGTTTTCAAGAAAGTTTGAATACCAAGCGGATGATTATGCCAAGAACACTTTTAAAGCTGAACCATTAATTACATCGCTTAAAAAACTGTCAAAAAACAGTTTGAGCAATTTAACGCCACATCCAGCCTATGTGTTTATGCATTACTCACATCCAACGTTGTTAGAGCGGATTGTGAATTTGAAGAAGTAATCTCGTTAATTATTGAACAATCTGTTTGAGCTCCATGACCTCAGGAAGGAAAAAAAACCTCTAGGCAACAAGCTTTGAAATGAGTCCATCAAGAAAAACAAACGATTAAATTGATAATTTTGTATCTTTGATAAAAAGCTTAATAAAATGAATTTAGAAGCTCGAAAAATAGAATTTGTGCAAGAATTTTTAAAACTTCAAAGTGAAGAAGCTGTTTCACGTCTTGAAAAAATTTTGAGAAAAGAAAAAAATGCTTCAGACGAGCGAACATTTGAGCCTATGACTGAAGGTGAACTAAATAAAAGAATTGACCAATCGGAATCTGATTTTAGAAACAATCGATTTAAAAACAGTTCTGAACTTTTATCCAAATACAAATAATGACCTTGAAAATTATTTGGTCTGAATTTGCTGAAACTCAACTTGACGAAATTTAGGAGTATTACGAAAAGAAAGCTAGTTCAAGAGTTGCAAAAAAACTTCTAAAAGGAATTATCAACGAACCAAAGAGCTTGTTAAAAACACCACAAATTGGACAAGAAGAAGAATTACTAAAACAAAGGGACGTTAATTATCGCTATTTAGTTTTCAAAAACTACAAATTAATTTACTCTGTGGATACGGAAAACGGATTTATTAAAATTTCTGATGTTTTTGATACTAGACAAAATCCACCTAAACTTAAACGAAAAAAATAAAGCCCGTTGCCAACACCATATAACATTGATAGCATTGTCAAAAGTTGCGTTAACGATTGAAGCGGCATCCTTTTTTTATGGATTCCTGCATACGCAGGAATCCATAAAAAAAGATATAGCGAAAAGCGTGTTAAAACGCCCAAAAAATCAATAAAAATTCCGTTTTAAATAAAAAGATTACCTCCTTTAAGGGAATACCAAATAAAAGACTATCTTTGCCGCTTGAAATTCAGAGATGAATTTAAATTCCTCAGAGTGAGGATGTGTTACAAGAAGGTTAAGTTAAGTATGTCGATTCGCTTCTTATGTAACACCACATAACAACATCGAATACTTACTTAAGAATGAACACATTCCAACAATTGGGTCTAAATGAAGACCTTTTACAAGCTATTACAGATTTAGGTTTTGAAACGCCTAGTGATGTTCAAATAAAAACCATTCCCGTTTTAGTTGAAAAAGACACCGATTTGGTAGCCTTAGCGCAAACTGGAACTGGTAAAACAGCTGCTTTTGGTTTCCCCATGTTACAAAAAATCAATATAGATAGCAGAACCACACAAGGACTAATTTTATCGCCTACCCGCGAGCTTTGTTTACAAATTACCAATGAGATGAAATTATATGGTAAATATTGTAAAGGCCTTAATGTGGTGGCCATTTATGGAGGCTCCAGTATTACAGACCAAGCCAGAGACGTTAAAAAAGGGGCTCAAATTATTGTAGCAACTCCAGGACGTATGAAGGACATGATAAGCCGAAAACTGGTTGATATTTCTAAAATTGAATATGCGGTTTTAGATGAAGCTGATGAAATGCTTAACATGGGTTTTTATGAAGATATTACCGATATTTTATCCTATACACCTCAAGAAAAAAGCACTTGGTTATTTTCTGCAACCATGCCAAAAGAGGTTGCTTCTATTGCAAAAAAATTCATGCACAACCCCGTAGAAATTACGGTAGGCAATAAAAATGAAAGCACCAATCAGGTTTCTCATGAGTACTACTTGATAAACGCCAGAGACCGATATGATGCATTAAAACGTTTATCGGATGCCAACCCAGATATATTTTCGGTGGTATTTTGCAGAACCAAACGCGATACCCAAAAAGTAGCCGAGCAATTGATTGAAGACGGTTATAGCGCAGGTGCTTTGCATGGCGATTTAAGTCAGAATCAGCGTGACCTTGTTATGAAATCTTTCAGAAACAAACAAATACAAATGTTGGTAGCTACCGATGTAGCGGCCCGTGGTATTGATGTGGATGATATTACCCATGTGGTTAATTACCAATTACCAGACGAACCAGAAATTTATACGCATCGTTCTGGCAGGACAGGACGTGCTGGAAAAACAGGAATCTCAATGGTTCTTGTATCAAAAAGTGAGGTTAGAAAAATAAAAAGCATTGAGCGTATTATTAACAAAGCCTTTGTTAAAAAAGAAATTCCAGATGGTATGGAGATTTGTGAAGTGCAACTCATGTCGCTTGCCAACAAAATACACAACACCGAAATCAATCATGAAATTGATAAATACTTAACCAATATTAACGAATTATTTGCAGAATCAACCAAAGAAGACCTGATAAAGAAATTCTTCTCGGTTGAATTTACCCGCTTCTTCAACTATTATAAGAAAACTAAAAATTTAAACATAGAAGGTTCAGCTTCTGATGAAAGAGACTTTTCAAAAGAATCGGACTCTACCCGTTATTTTATTAATGTAGGAAGTAAAGATGGTTATGACTGGATGAGTTTAAAAGATTTCTTAAAAGAAGTTTTAGAACTTGGTCAAGATGATGTTTTTAAAGTGGAGGTAAAAGAGAGTTTCTCGTTCTTCAATACAGAAAAAGAATTAAAAGAAAAAGTATTGACCTTTTTTACAGATTATAAGCATAATGGCCGATTTGTAAATGTTGAAGTCTCTGAAAACCGTGGAGGTGGCGGAAGACGTAATGAAAGAAGAAGTGGCGGCGTACGTAGAGATGACAAAAAAACAGGAGAAAGAAGAAGCAGTGATAGAAGATCTAGCCCGAGAGGAGATTTTAACCGCAGTGAAAAAAGAAGTTCAGGAGGATTAGATTCTGGAAACAGAAGCGAAAGAAGACGTTCTGAAAGCAGCCCAAAACCAAGGCGCTCTGGTAGTTCAGATTTTAAACCAGCATCATCTGGTGTAGACAGACCAAGACGTTCTAGACGATAATTTTTAAACCTCTTTGCTTTTATCAAAGAGGTTTGTTAATTTTAAGTCAAAAAAATTGCAATGGCATATATATTGGTATTTTGTTTACTATTTTTATGCTTAATAAAAAAATAATGAAAAAGTATCTCATTCTCTTTACGTGCTTATTAACTAGTGTCTTTTCTTTTGCTCAAGAAAGTACTACCGTAAAAGGAGTGGTTATGAATGGTAGTGACGATTTGCCTCTGGAGAGTGTTAATATTGTTAACCTCAATCAAGTTATTGGAACATCAACCAATGTAAAAGGTGAATTTGAAATTAAGGCCAATGCTAACGATACCTTACACTTTTCATACTTAGGTTTTAAGTCTATTAAAGTAAGGGTTACTAACGACTGGATAAAGTTTGGTAGCTCAAAAATTGAATTAACAGAAGTTGCTTTAGCCTTAGAGGAAATTGTGATTAATCAATTAAAACTCACTGGGTATCTTGAAGTGGATATCAAACAAGTGCCTATAAACAACAATTACCGTTACAGTATTTCTGGGTTACCAACCAAAGGCTATGAAGCGAGTTCTCCATCGGCCATTACTAGGGTTTTGGGCTCTATATTCAATCCGGCAGATTTCTTAAATAGAATGTTTGGCAAAAAACCCAATGAAATGCGAAAGCTTAAAAAAATGAAACAGGATGATGAGATTAGAAATATTCTGGCTTCGAGATTTGATAGAGAAATGCTAACAGCCTTGCTTCAAGTAGATCGGGTGGATTTAGATGAAATTGTTAGTCAGTGCAATTATTCCAAAGGATTCATTCAAACAGCCAATGATTTACAAATATTAGACGCTATAAGCGAGTGTTATGAAGAATATAAATTATTGAGTAGAGGACGAACCAATAGATTATAAACAGCAAGAGATTAGGCTTTTTCTAAAAGTGCTTTTAACTGGCTTAAGCCTTCTTCAAAATCCTTTCCTACAGCTTTATCTAAATTATAAAACACCATAAATACGTTTGATGGAAACTCATTTTTTCCATAAAAAGTCCAAGTTACCTTGGTTTGCATTCGTCCAAAGTCTTCAACAGTAATAACGGATTCCGAGATTGATTTCCAAGGTTTAAAAAACCTAAAGGTCGTTTCAATACGTTCATTTTTAACCAGACTTTTTATTTCCTGTTCTCCTATCCCAACATCACTATTGCCCTGCCATTTTGCAATAAAACCTACTTCACCATCGGTTCCAAAATAGGTCTGTTTCATATTGGGGTCTTTCTTTTTCCAAGGAGACCAGTGGTCTTGATTTTTAGTGAACTTCAAATAATCAAAAACAGCAGAATAAGGCCTGTCTATATCAATACTTCGGCTTATTATATAGTCTTTTGGCGCAATAAAAGTCAATAAAACAAACACCGCCACAATAAGTAGGGATAATACAAAAAAAATCATAAATGCTATTAATTAGTTGGTTTAAAACCTATAAATAAAAAGAATTAATCGATACCAAATACAAAAACCAAAATAAATAATTATTTTTAAAAAAGGGTAAATCAACCAAATTTAAAACTTAAAAACCTTCATTAATGAAACACATTGTTGTCCTTACAGGCGCTGGTATGAGTGCCGAAAGTGGTTTAAAAACCTTTAGAGATGCAGATGGCTTGTGGGAAGGATATGATGTTACCAAGGTAGCAACCCCTGAAGGGTTTCATGCAAATCCTGAATTGGTTTTAGACTTTTACAATCAACGAAGGCGACAACTTTTAGAGGTAAAACCCAATCTAGGCCATATAAACTTGGCACGTTTAGAAAAACATTACAAGGTTAGTATTATTACTCAAAATATTGACGATTTACATGAACGTGCAGGAAGTAGTAAGGTGACTCATTTGCACGGAGAATTACTAAAAGTAAGAAGTACTTTTGATGAAAACGATATTCAACCTTGGACAACCAATTTGCTATTGGGCAACACTTGTAAAAAAGGCTACCAACTTAGACCTCATATTGTCTGGTTTGGAGAGGCAGTTCCAATGATTGAAAAAGCTATGGATATTTGTATGACGGCTGATATATTGGTTATTATAGGAACTTCTATGCAAGTATATCCTGCGGCAAGTTTAATGCACTATGTGACACAAGGAACGCCAACCTATTTTATTGACCCCAAACCCGCTTTAGAATCCAAACCAAACCTAACCGTTATTGCAGAACCAGCTACCACAGGTGTGAAAAGATTTATTGAATTAATAAACCTTAATTTATAAACACTTTACATCTTCTGTAAGGTTTTCCATTTTACTTTTAGCGGTATTCTCTGTGACTTCTTCGCAATAAACATTATTGATCAATACCCCAGTTTCAAAAACCAATTGAACATAAGTAATACCGCC
>Ga0210021_1000286_pt1 | contig 60157 bp, 66 predicted proteins | sample CryGeymeta201517_FD_183981 | JGI IMG/M metagenome (GOLD analysis project Ga0210021, IMG submission 183981) | Groundwater microbial communities from Crystal Geyser aquifers in Utah, USA - Crystal Geyser metaG 2015-17 (SPAdes) (version 2) | ecosystem: Environmental > Aquatic > Deep subsurface >... | reverse complement strand
ATCGAGCGCCTCGTCACTCGGTTCGCCCTCGACCTGGGCCAGGTAGGTCTTCTCCTTGGCAAAGCGGGGATGGGCCAAGCGATCCTGCAATCGGCCATCGTCGGTCAAGACCAACAGGCCCTCACTATCCGCATCCAGCCGGCCGGCGGCGTAGAAGCCCGGCAGGTCGATATACTCCGCCAATCCCAGGCGACCCTGTTCCGACGTGAACTGAGAAAGCACACCATAGGGCTTGTTGAACAGGATGACACGACTCATCAATCGCTGCCCCGCCCCATCAGACGCGGCCTTCTTCGTCCCCTGGCGGTGTCAGGCCATGGCGTTTAAAAATATCCAACAGCTCATCGGCGAGCAGGCCCAATTCCTCTCGCTGCTGCCATAAACCGTTCAGCAAGCGCTCTATGGTTGGCGGCAAATCGCCGCTATCGGGGGGGGGATCGGCTTCCGAATACATCTCACACTCCTGTGGCATTCGCTTTCTTGTTGGTATAGCACAGGAGTGTGAGATAACAGGCTGCAAATCGCTTACAGCCCGCGAGACCGTGAATCAGGCGGCCTGGATATTGGCGGCTTGCTTGCCCTTGGGTCCGTCAGTCACGTCGAAGGTGACGCGCTGGCCTTCCTTCAGAGACTTGAAGCCCTTCATGTTGATTGCCGAGAAATGGGCAAATACGTCCTCGCCACCGCCATCCGGGGTGATGAAGCCGAAGCCCTTCGAATCGTTGAACCATTTAACGGTGCCAGTGACCATACGAAACTCCACTAAGTGAAAAATAATATGTTTGGGCCAAGCCGACACCCCTTAACCTTTGCTAAAGCAATAAGCCTCGAACTGCTCCAAACGGGGCTTTTTTACCCGTGACTAAAGCGGCCGTCAACCACCTTGAAAAAAAAAATTATGCACGCACAATAGCCACAACCATATTAGCCATGATTCGAGATGCCCACTAGACGAGAGGGTGCGGTTTTACTGGAACCAAGAAAGACCGCTGCGGCGCCGCCGCCGATGTATAAGGTGCTGTTGCTGAACGACGATTTCACGCCTATGGAGTTCGTGGTCGCCATACTGGAACGCTTTTTTGCCATGAGCCGGGAAAAGGCCATCGCCATAATGCTGAAGGTCCATAATGAAGGCGCCGGAGTAGCAGGCATTTATCCGCACGATATTGCCGAAACGAAGGTAAATCGGGTGATGGAATTCGCCCGTGAACACCAGCATCCCCTGCAATGCGTGATGGAGGAGAATTGATGATCGCCCAGGAATTGGAAGTCACGCTGCATATGGCCTTTATGGCCGCCCGGCAGAAGCGTCATGAGTTCATCACGGTCGAGCACCTATTGCTGGCGATGCTGGACAATCCGTCGGCGGCTGAAGTCCTTCGGGCCTGCGCCGCAGATGTCGATGTCCTGCGCCAGCAGCTCAGCGAGTTTGTCGACCAGCACACACCTCTTGTCTCCGGCGCAGATGAGGTGGATACCCAGCCCACTTTGGGCTTCCAGCGAGTCATCCAACGGGCGATATTGCATGTCCAATCCTCCGGCAAGAAGGAGGTCAACGGCGCCAACGTCATGGTCGCCCTGTTCGGCGAAAAGGATTCCCATGCCTTGCATTTTCTCACTCAGCAAGGATTAACCCGCCTGGACGTGATCAATTACATCGCCCACGGCATCGCCAAGGCCCAGCAGGAAAACGTTCCCGGCAACCCCGCCGATGGCGCGCATCAGGAAAAGGACGATGAGGCGGCAGCCAATGCCTCCCCGCTCGACACCTACACCATCAACCTCAACGCCCAAGCACTGGCCGGCCGCATCGACCCCTTGATCGGCCGGGAGCGGGAGCTTGAGCGGGTAATCCAGACCCTGTGCCGGCGGCGCAAGAACAACCCGCTACTGGTCGGCGAGGCGGGCGTCGGCAAGACCGCCATCGCCGAGGGGCTGGCCCGCCGGGTAGTGGAAAACAACATCCCCGAGGTGCTGACCGGGGCCACGGTGTACGCCCTGGACATGGGCGCATTGCTGGCCGGGACAAAATATCGGGGTGACTTCGAGCAACGCCTCAAGGCCGTTCTCAAGCAACTCGCGGCCAATCCGAAGGCCATTTTGTTCATCGACGAAATTCATACTCTGATCGGCGCTGGCGCGGCTTCCGGCGGCACGCTGGATGCCTCGAATCTGCTCAAACCGACCCTCTCGTCCGGACAGTTGCGCTGCATCGGCGCCACCACTTATAACGAGTATCGCGGTGTTTTCGAAAAGGACCATGCGCTATCCAGGCGCTTTCAGAAGATCGACGTAGCCGAGCCCAGCATCGCTGAAACGGTTGCCATACTGCGCGGTCTGAAGTCCCGATTCGAATTGCATCACGGGGTCAAATACACCAATGCCGCACTGGCCACTGCGGCCGAGCTTTCGGCCCGCTACATAAACGACCGACACCTGCCAGACAAGGCGATCGACGTCATCGACGAGGCCGGCGCAGCCCAACGCATCCTGCCCAAAACGCGGCAAAAAAAGGTCATCACCAACAAGGAGATCGAGGACATTATCGCCAAGATCGCCCGTATCCCAGCCAGGACCGTTGCGGTCGACGAGCGCAATTCGCTCAGGACCCTGGATCGCGATCTGAAGGCCGTGGTCTACGGCCAGGACAAGGCCATCGAGGCCCTGGCCGACGCCATCAAAATGTCTCGCTCAGGGCTGGGCGATCCGCAAAAACCCATCGGCTCATTCCTGTTCACTGGCCCGACTGGGGTCGGCAAGACCGAAGTCGCTCGGCAACTGGCCTACACCCTGGGTGTGGAACTGATCCGTTTCGATATGTCCGAGTACATGGAGCGCCATGCCGTCTCCCGCTTGATCGGCGCACCGCCGGGCTACGTTGGTTTCGAACAGGGCGGCCTGCTGACCGAAGCCATCACCAAGACCCCCTACGCGGTGCTACTGCTGGACGAGATCGAGAAGGCCCATCCGGACATCTACAACGTACTGCTCCAGGTCATGGACCACGGCACGCTGACCGACAACAACGGCCGCAAGGCGGACTTCCGCAACGTGGTGATTGTCATGACGACCAACGCCGGCGCCGAGATGCTGAACAAGACCGGCATCGGCTTCACCCTGGCGAACAAGAAAGGCGATGAGCTGACCGACATCAAGCGCCTGTTCACGCCGGAATTCCGCAATCGTCTGGATGCCACCATTTCCTTCGCCTCACTCGACCAGGAGGTCATCCTCAAGGTGGTCGACAAGTTCCTGATGCAACTGGAAGAACAGTTGCATGCCAAGAAAGTAGAGGCCGATTTCACCGATACCCTGAAGGCCTACCTGGCGAAGAACGGCTTCGACCCGCTAATGGGTGCCCGACCGATGGCTCGGTTGATTCAGAACACGATCCGCAAGGCGCTAGCTGATGAACTGCTGTTCGGTCGACTGGCGGCGGGCGGCGAGGTCACGGTCGATATCGACGCTGACGAAAAAGTCAGGCTGGTGTTCGAGGAAGAAGCCGCCCTAGTCTGACCTTTAGTGCGCATTATCATCATTGAACAGCCGGAAGAAATTCCGGCTGGTCGCTTCGCCTAATTCTTCCGGGCGCAAGCCGCGCAATCCGGCGACAAATTCCCCAACTTGACGAACATAGGCCGGCTCGTTGCGTTTGCCTCGATAGGGCACCGGCGCCAGATAGGGTGAATCGGTCTCGATCAGCATCCGGTCCAGCGGCACCCTGCGCGCGACCTCTTGAATATCGGCCGCGCTCTTGAAGGTGACGATACCGGAAAACGAGAGGTAAAACCCCATCTCCAGCGCGGCCTGGGCAATGACCCAGTTTTCAGTGAAACAGTGCATGACACCACCCGCCTCCGAGGCGCCCTCTTCGCGCATGATCGCCAGGGTATCCTCGGCGGCATTCCGGGTGTGGACGATGAGCGGTTTGCCCGCCTCGCGCGCCGCCCGGATGTGCACCCGGAAGCGCTCGCGCTGCCAGTCCACCGTTTCCCGCTCCAAGCGGAAATAATCCAGACCGGTCTCGCCGATCGCCACGACCTTGGGATGACTAGCCAGTTTCACCAATGTCGCCACATCCGGTTCGGCCGCTTTTTGATGGTCGGGATGCACCCCCACCGAGGCGTAAATATTGGCATGGGCCTCGGCCAGGGTCAGGATGCTGGGCAGGTTTTCCAGATTGACTGAGACACAGAGCGCATGGCTGACCTCGGCCGCCCGCATATGGGCCAACAACGGTTCGACCCCCTCGTCGAAGTCGGGAAAGTTAATGTGGCAGTGGGAGTCGATGAACATGGTTCGGTGAGTAGTTGGGGGAAAAGGAGTCGAGGGCGAGCTTTTATCCTCGCACCTCACTCCTCACCGGAAATCACATCGTGTGGGTCGGGCGGGTCGCCTTGATGGCGTTACCCAGAATGCTCTCGATCTTGGTGCGGACGATGGTCGATGCCTCGTTGTCATCGAACTGAACGCCTATGCCCTGCTGCCGGTTGCCCTGGGCGCCGGCGGGCGTAATCCAGACCACCCGACCAGAGAGGGGCCGCCTGGTCGGGTCATCCATCAAGGAAAGCAGCATGTAAACCTGATCGCCCATCTGATGCAGCCGGGCAGTGGGTATGAACAGGCCGCCATGTCTTAAAAATGGCATGTAAGCCGCATAGAGCGCGGTCTTTTCCTTAATACCAAGCGACAACATCCCGGCGCGACCGCCCATTTGGCCAAGCGCATTATCGTCCATGCCCGATCTCCATCGCTTCAAGGTAGCTTATCAGCCATGATTCTAGCAACAACTGGCCGTTTAACGGGTGCTTTAGCCAGCGCCCCGCTGCCAGTAATTCTTGCTGCAAGCGCCACAACGCAACCGGCCGCGCCCGCCTAGCCAGCCTTTCCAGAACCGCCGTATGCTCGGGGAAATAGCGGGGAGCATCAGCGGCCTGTATGGCCAATAGATCAAATAACCAGCGCGACAGCCAGCCCCAGCTTTCATCCAGACGTTGCTGAAATTCCTGGGCCAATTTCGATAATGAAACGGCGTTCGTATCGACCAAGGTAGTCAGAAAACGCTGGCGTCGTGCCAGTCGCTCCGGCTCGGAACAGTCAACAGCCAGCAATGGCGCGCCGCCAACCTCATCCAGCGCGGCTACGGCTTGCGATAAGCCTTGCTCCAGCAGCCATATCCGCGCCTGATCGCGGCCAGGCAAGGCGAACGCCAGTTTCCGGCACCGAGAACGCACCGTGGCCAGCAGCCGGCGCGGCTGATCGGCGACCAGGATCAACAACACCCCGGCAGGCGGCTCCTCCAGGGTCTTGAGCAGGGCGTTTCCGGCCGCCTTATTCAACGATTCGGCCGGCTGAATCACCACCACCCGCCAGCCGCCCTGATGCGAAACCAGCCCCATGAAGTCACCTAGCTCCCTGATCTCGCCGATACCGATCAGCTTGCTGGTCTTCTTGCCGCCATCATCATCCGTCCTGGAATCGGACGCTGGCTGCAAGCGTCTAAAATCGGGATGGGCGCCCTGCTCAAACCAGCCGCAGGACTTGCACCGACCGCAGGCGCCGGTCTCGTCGGGCACCTCGCATAGCAACCATTGCGCCAGGGCCGAGGCGAAATCCCGCTTGCCGACGCCCTTGGGTCCTTGCAGCAACAGGGCATGGGGCAGCTTGGCGCGATCCCGCGTCAGCTCTTGCCAGATCGGCAGATTCCAGGGGTGCAGGTTCACAACGTCTCCAGGATGGTCGCCAACTGGGCGCGAACCGCATCGAGTGTCCGACTGCCGTCGATGACCCGGATGCGATGCGGGTAGCGCTCGGCCCGGCGCAGATAGGCCGCCCGGACCCGGGCATGGAAATCCCGTTTCTCCTGTTCGAAGCGATCCGGCGCCCGCGCCGCACTCAAGCGGGCCTGGGCCACATCGTTAGGCACATCGAACAACAAGGTCAGATCGGGTTGCAGGTCGCCATGGACCCATGCCTCCAGGATCGCCAGCCTATCCTCAGACAGCCCGCGTCCACCGCACTGATAGGCAAAGCTGGCGTCGGTGAAGCGGTCCGAGATGACCACATCGCCCCGCGCCAGGCCGGGCCGGATGACCACATCCAGGTGCTCGCGCCGGGCGGCGAACATGATTAGGGCCTCGGTTTCGGTGGCCATGGGCGCGTGCAGCACGATCTCCCGGAGTTGCTCGCCGACCGGCGTGCCGCCGGGCTCGCGGGTCAAGACTACGCAGCGTCCCTGGTTGCGGAAATACTCGGCCAGCCATTCTACATGGCTGCTCTTGCCGGCGCCGTCGATCCCTTCCAGGGTGATGAACAGCCCCTTCATGCCCCGCCCTTTATCTGATAGCGATAGACCGCACGATTATGCTCGTCCAGGGTATTGGAGAACTGGTGCCGACCGCCGCCCTTGGCGACGAAGTACAGCGCCTTGCTGGCCGCCGGATGCAATACCGCCGCGATGGCCTCCTCGCTCGGCAACGCGATTGGCGTCGGCGGCAGGCCATGACGAGTATAGGTGTTGTAGGGCGTATCGTTTTCCAGGTCCGATTTATGAATGTTGCCGTCGTAACGCTCGCCCAGACCATAAATAACCGTCGGGTCGGTCTGCAACGGCATGTCGATACGCAGCCGATTCAAGAACACGGCGGCGATCAGCGGCCGTTCGTCCGGCGCGCCGGTTTCCCTTTCCACGATGGAGGCCATAATCAGCGCCTGATAGGGCTTTTCATAGGGTAGCCCGGCACGCTTGCCCTGCCACGCGGCCGCCAAGCGTTTCTGCATCAGGTCATAGGCGCGGCGATAAATCTTGAGATCGCTATCGCCGCCATCGAAATAGTAGGTATCGGGAAAGAACAGGCCTTCTGGATGCGCTTCGCCGGGCGCGATGGCCTTGAGTATGGCCGCGTCGGTCATGCCTTGGGTGTCATGGTGGACATCGGCGCGGCGATCCAGCTCGGCGCGCATCTGGCGGAAGGTCCAGCCCTCCACCACGGTCAGTTTGCTCAGTTTAGTCTCGCCCGAGGTGATCTTGTCGAGCAAGCGATAGGGGCTTAGCGGCTTGTCCAGCAGGTAGCTGCCGGCCTTGATCTTGCTGGCCTGGCCGAGGATTCGCCCCAGGACCACGAAGGCCAGCGGCTGTTCGATCAGGCCCTTGGCCTCCAGATTATGGGCCACGGCCTTCAGCGAATTTCCCGAGAGTATGGAAAAGTCCACAGGAAGCTGTGCCGGTGTCACCGGCCGACTGCCATACCAGCCCAGCCAGACCACGCCCAAGACCAGCGCCAGTAACAATAGGAAACTCAATCTTCTGAGCACAGTTTCTCCAGAATGGCAGCGAAATCCGGCGGTCTGGGCCAACGCCGCTCGCCCAACGAGCGCACCCAGCGAAGCCGAATCAGACTATTGCTGAGCATCACGGTATCGGCCGTCAGCACGGCATCAAGGCCGATCTTAGCCTCTTTAGCATCCAGTCGCCGCAGCAGCCGGCCGCGAGTGACTCCGGCGACACCGCATTGGTCGATGGCCGGGGTCTGCCAAACACCGCCATGACGGACGAACAGATTACTCATCACCCCGGAGATCACCGAGCCTTCCGTATCCAGCAGCAAACCCTCGTCGATAGCGGGATCGTCCCACTCCATCCGAGCCAGCACGTTTTCCAGCCGGTTGAGGTGTTTGATCCCGGCCAGACGAGGCTGATGGCCCAGCCTCAGGTCGCAAACCCGCAGCCGCGCGCCGGTCTCAGCGACCGGATCGGGAAAATCGGGCAGCCTAGTAGCGATGGCGATACGGGTTGGAAACGGCATATCGGGAAGGCGATAACCGCGTGGACCGGGGCCGCGCGTGACCATCAGTTTCAGAACCGCATCGGGCCGGCGCACACCTAACCAAGCAAGGTCTTGTTCCCAGTCCGCACGACCCGGTGCGGCCAGTCCCAGGCGGCGGCAATCGTTTTCCAGTTTGGCCAGATGATCCGGCCACCACACGGGTTGCCCGGCCACCATTCTGAGGGTACGGAAGACGCCGTCGCCGAAGGCCAAGCTGCGGTCCAGCGGCGAAACCGATGCCTCCGGCGAACCGTTAATCAACACCAACGGGTCACTGGCAGACATGATCGAAAAAGAGACCTGCCGGACGGGGATGGTCCGGCATCGAATCAAACCCGGCGGAACACGATGCTGCCGTTGGTGCCGCCGAAGCCGAATGAGTTGGATACCGCCACGTCGATCCTGGCCTGACGTGCGGTATTGGGCACATAGTCCAGGTCACAACCCTCGCTCGGTTCAGCCAGGTTGATGGTGGGCGGGACGGCCTGGTTGGCCACAACGAGGGCGCTGAACACCGCCTCCACCCCCCCCGCCGCGCCTAGCAGGTGGCCAGTCATGGACTTGGTGGACGTGACCATGGTCTTGTAGGCATGGTCGCCCAGCGCCAACTTGACCGCCCTGGTTTCGGCCAGGTCGCCCAGCGGCGTCGAGGTGCCGTGGGCATTGATGTAGTCCACCGCATCGGGATTGACGCCGGCATTGCGAAGCGCATTGACTATGGTGCGCGCAGCGCCGGAGCCGTCTTCTTTGGGCGCGGTCATGTGATAGGCATCGGCGCCTTTGCCGTAGCCGGCCAGTTCGCAGTAGATGCGAGCGCCGCGCGCCTTGGCATGCTCGTATTCTTCCAGCACCAGCACGCCGGCGCCCTCGCCCAGCACGAAACCGTCGCGATCCTTGTCCCATGGCCGACAGGCCGCGGCCGGATCGTCGTTACGAGTAGACAAGGCGCGCGCCGAGGAGAAACCGCCGACCGCCAGCGGACAAACCGCCGCCTCGGCGCCGCCGGCCACCATCATGTCGGCATCGCCATACTCGATCATCCGGGCGGATTCGCCGATGGCATGGGTGCCGGTGCTACAGGCCGTGACCATCGCCAGATTAGGCCCTTGCAGACCGAACATGATCGACAGGTTGCCGGAGATCATGTTGATGATGGAACCGGGAATGAAGAACGGCGAGATTTTCCGTGGCCCATCGGCCAGGTAGGTCGAATGGGTTTCCTCGATCAGCGGCAGGCCGCCGATGCCAGAGCCGATATTGACCCCGATCCGTTCGCGGTTGGCATCGGTCACTTCAATCCCGGAATCCTTGATGGCATCGATCCCGGCCGCCAGGCCGTAATGAATGAAGAGGCCCATGCGGCGGGCTTCCTTGGCCGACAGATATTTGGCCACATCGAAGCCCTGGACCTCGCCGGCGATCTGGGAGGCCATGGCGGACGCATCGAACTTGCTGATACGCACGATGCCGGAACGGCCGGCCAGCAGGTTCTGCCAGGCATCAACCACGGAATTGCCGACTGGAGAAATGACCCCCAGGCCGGTAACAACAACTCTGCGCTTGGACAATGGGACTCCTAAGCGGTTGATTTCAGGACTGATGGGCGTTGACGTAGTCGATGGCTTGCTGAACGGTGGTGATTTTCTCGGCCTCTTCGTCCGGAATTTCGCACTCGAATTCTTCTTCCAGGGCCATCACCAATTCCACCGTATCAAGAGAGTCAGCGCCCAGATCGTTAACAAAGGAGGACTCCAGCTTGACATCCGCCTCGTTGGCGCCCAGTTGCTCGGCTACGATCTTCTTGACACGTTGTTCTATATCGCTCATTTATGTAAAACTCCCTAAAGGGTAAGGACAAGATTCCGATACTGGATACCTCAAAGGCATCGGAACCGCTGAGAAACCGTGACATTCTAGCAAATTCGGCCAATTCGGTGAATCGGCCGAAAAAACCCGTTAATCCATATACATACCGCCATTGACGTGGAGCGTGGCGCCAGTGATATAGCTGGCCTGGTCGGAGGCCAGGAAGGCCACGGCCTGGGCGATGTCCTTGACGCTGCCCAGCCGCCCCAGCGGGATGTGCTGCAACAGCGCCTGACGCTGGGCATCCGGCAGGGCGCGAGTCATATCGGTGTCGATGAAACCCGGCGCGACGCAGTTGACGGTAATGCCGCGGCTACCGACTTCCTTGGCCAGCGACTTACTGAAACCGATCATACCGGCCTTGGCGGCGGCATAGTTGGTCTGACCAGGGTTACCCATGGCGCCCACCACCGAGGCGATGCTGACGATGCGGCCGCTACGGGTCTTCATCATCGGCTTGATCGCCGCCTTGGATAGGCGAAACACCGAGGTCAGGTTGGTCTGGATGACGGCGTCCCAGTCATCCTCCTTCATCCGCATCAGCAGGGTATCGCGAGTGATGCCGGCGTTATTGACCAGAATGTCGAGCTTGCCGTGAGTCTTGACGATACCGTCGACCAATGCGTCGCAGGCGGCGGCATCATTGACATTCAGCAACCGGCCCTCGCCCTTCAAACCGGCATCGGCCAGTGCTGCGCCGATGGCTGCCGCACCCAATTCGCTTGTCGCTGTGCCGATGACATACGCGCCGCGCCCAGCCAGCTCATGCAAGATGGCCTGTCCGATCCCCCGACTGGCGCCAGTGACCAGCGCGATCTTAGCTTCCATCTGTTTCTCCTTTAAGGCGTGACGTATTTATGTCACGCAGTTCAACCAGTGCCGCGGCATCCGCCAGCGCAAGGGTCGGCACGTCAGCCAGTATCCGTTTGTTGAGGCCAGTCAGCACCTTACCGGGGCCGCACTCGGCAATTCGGGTAACGCCTTGCGCCGCAAAGGCCTGCATGGTCTCGACCCAGCGCACCGGGCTGTATAACTGCCTGGCCAACGCATCGCGGATGGCCGCTGGATCGTTATGCGCGGCCACATCGGCGTTGTGAATCACGGGAATCACAGGCGTCTTGATTTCGATGGCGTTCATGGCGACTAGCAGCTTTTCCGCTGCCGGCCTCATCAGGTCGCAATGGGATGGCACCGAGACCGGCAAGGGTAATGCCCGTTTGGCGCCCCTTTGCTTGGCCAGGGCGCAGCCCCGGTCGACCGCTGTCTTGTGGCCGGCGATCACCACCTGGCCAGGCGAGTTGAAGTTGACCGCCGCCAGAACCTCGCCCTGAGCGGCCTCGGCACAGACCGCACGTATGGCATCGTCGTCGAGTCCCAGTATCGCCGCCATGGCGCCAACGCCATCTGGAACGGCCGATTGCATGGCCTCGGCGCGCAGACGCACCAGCCTCAAGGCATCGGCGAAATTCAGGGCGCCGGCGCAGGTCAGCGCTGTGTATTCGCCCAGGCTGTGGCCTGCCATCAGCGCCGGTTGCGCGCCGCCCAGCGTCAGCCAGAGACGATATACCGCGACCCCGGCGGCCAGCATCGCGGGCTGAGTATTGACGGTCTGGTTGAGGGCTTCGGCCGGGCCTTCAGCGATCATCCCGGTCAGATCAATGGCCAACGCATCGGAGGCCTCGGCAAAGGTATCGCGAATCGCGGCGGCATCGCCGTAGGCGGCCATCATGCCGACTGATTGCGAACCTTGGCCTGGAAATACGAAAGCAAGCGTCATCTTCTTGAACCTGTTTTTCAGAAACGCAGCAGCACCGAACCCCAGGTGAAGCCGCCGCCGAAGGCTTCCATCAGGATAGTCTCGCCGGACTTGATGCGGCCGTCCCGCACGGCGGTATCGAAGGCCAGCGGGATGGATGCGGCCGAGGTATTACCTTGCCGGTCAACCGTCACCACTACGTTTTCCATACCCATGCCCAACTTCTTCGCGGTAGCCTGGATGATGCGGATATTAGCCTGGTGCGGTACCAGCCAGTCGATGTCGTCCTTGACCAGACCGTTGGCTTCCAGGGTTTCGTCGACGATGGCATCCAAGGTCTTCACCGCCATCTTGAACACGGCGTTGCCGGACATGTGTATATGGCTCTCGCCGGTCTTCTTCAGGGAGACGCCGCCATCCACAAATAACAGGTCCTGGTAACGACCATCGGCGTGAATGTGGGTAGAGATAATGCCCGGTTCCTCGCTGGCCTTGAGCACCACAGCGCCCGCTCCGTCACCCCACAGGATACAGTTGCCGCGATCCGACCAGTCGGTGATGCGCGACAGGGTTTCGGCGCCGGCCACGAGGGCATACTTGACCTGCCCGGACTTGATGAATTGGTTGGCGATGGTTATGGCATAGACAAAACCGCTGCATACCGCCTGCACGTCGAAGGCCGGGCAGCCGTTCTCGATGCCTAATTTGGCCTGGAGCGCGCAGGCCGTACTCGGGAAGACCCGGTCCGGCGTAGTAGTGGCGACGATGATGAGGCCGATTTCGGCGGCATCGATAGCCGCCGCTTCGATAGCCTTTTCGGCCGCTTTGAGCGCCAGGTCGCTGGTCAGCTCGCCCTCGGCGGCGATATGACGTTCCCGGATGCCGGTACGTTCGACGATCCAGGCATCGTTGGTCTCTATCTGCTTTTCCAGATCGGCGTTGGTCAGAACCCTGGCGGGCAGATAGCTGCCCGTGCCGCTCACTCGGGAATAAATCGTATTAGAGTCATCGTTCACGCCATGATCCCTTCATCTTGTTCATGTTGCACATGGGTGGAATTGTAGGCGCCAACCTGATCGGCGATCCGGCGCAGCAAACCGCCGCGCACTTCCTCGATAGCTTGCAGGATGGCGTGCCGATAGGCGAACACGTCGGCCGAGCCGTGGCTCTTGATAATGATGCCGTTGAGGCCCAGCAGCGAGGCGCCGTTATAAGAACGCGGATCCATCTTGCGCTTGAAGGCCTGAATCACCGGCAGGGCGATAAGCCCGGTCAGGCGCGAGAAAACATTGCGTTTGAACTGGCGGCGCAGTTCCTCGGTAATCAATTTGGCCAGCCCCTCTGAGGTCTTCAGCGCGACGTTGCCGACGAAACCATCGCAGACCACGACATCCACGGTCCCCTTGTAGATGTCGTCGCCTTCGACGTTGCCATGAAAATTCAGGCCGCTGGCGCCAAGCAACTCACCCGCCTGCTTGACAATGTCGTTGCCTTTGATGGCCTCTTCGCCGATGTTCAGCAAGCCGACGCTGGGGGCTTCCTTATGTTCGGTGACGGCGGCCAGGGCCGAGCCCATGATGCCGAATTGCAGCAGGTGCTCGGGCGTGCAATCGACATTCGCGCCCAAGTCGAGCATATAGGTACGGCCCTTCTGACTCGGCAGGGCTGTGGCGATGGCCGGCCGGTCGATGCCGGGCAAGGTTTTCAGCACGAAACGCGACACCGCCATGAGAGCGCCGGTGTTACCGGCTGAAACGCCAGCATCGGCCTCGCCCCGCTTGACCAGGTCAGCGGTCACGCGCATGGATGAATCTTTCTTGCCGCGCAACGCGAGCGTCAGAGGGTCGTCCATAGTGACCACTTCGGAGGCGTGGTGGATTCGAAGACGCGGGCCGATAACGGCCTTGCGCGCCCGCAACTCGGCGACAAGCACGCCCTCCAAACCGACCAGAATGATATTGACGCCCTGCTCCAGTGCCAAAACCTCAAGTGCGGCCTGGACAGTAATATGGGGACCGTGATCGCCCCCCATGGCATCGATGGCGATATTGATTTCGCGCATATCCGCTATGCCCATTCAGAACGGGCATCGTTGCCGGAAATGGCTCAGGAGTTGTCAGCCTTGGTGTCGAGCACTTTGCGGCCACGATAATAACCGTTGGGGCTGATGTGGTGACGCAGATGCACCTCGCCTGTGGTCGGCTCCACAGCGGTCGGCGGATTGGTCAGAAAATCATGAGCGCGGTGCATACCACGCTTGGACGGGGATTTTTTATTCTGCTGAACAGCCATGTCGTAACTCCTTGCAATAACTTAAGCGCCTACACCACCGCAATCGCCGTCCAAATGCCGGGGCGCCACGGGCAGGCTGAGTAAAATTTCATCTTCTATCAACGCCAGCACATCTAGCGATGGGACAGCCAGCAACGCATCCAACAACGGATCGTCTCGTTCCCAACGCGCCAACTCCGCTTCATTGCGAGCCAGCGGTAGAACCCGCTCGATCCGCAGTTCGTGCCGATAAGGCTCCAGGCAATACTGGCAACGCAACGTCACCGCCGCATCGATTTGCAAACGCAAAACCGGTCGCCCCGAATCCGCCCCGCCTTGTAGCCTGAATTGGACCTTTCCCTGGTCCGAAACCAGGCCATCCACCAGCCGGTCAAACTTGGCGAGCGGCACTTTACCGGTGATGCTTTCGCTGGTGTGAGCGAAACGTAGGGGATCAACCGTCGATCGTGCGAGCATAAGGGCGCGGATACTAAACTTTTTAGGTTTTTATGTCAAAGCCAAGTCTTGTACCAACTCGCTATTGGCCAGTAGCGCAGAAAATGCACGCTAAAAAATATGCGATAATCCGCCGTAATCGAATAGGCCGGTGGTCGGGCGCTTTACAACCAACGGCATGACTTTCACTCTTCAACCGCCTCCGACCCACGGTAACTTGAGTATCTCCCGCGTGACCGCCAATCCACTGACCGATCTATTGAGCGCCGACATGTCCGAAGTGGACCGGGTTATTCGCGTGCGGCTGCACTCCGAAGTGGTTCTGGTCCGTCAAGTAGCGGAATACATCATTGCCGCCGGCGGCAAGCGCCTGCGGCCGGCCATGGTGGTGCTGTGCGCCAAGGCCTTGGGTTATCAAGGCCGCCATCACCACGAACTCGCCGCCGTGGTGGAATTCATCCACACCGCGACCCTACTGCACGACGACGTGGTCGATGCCTCCGCGCTGCGCCGAGGCCGGGATACGGCCAACGCCGTGTTCGGCAACCCCGCCAGCGTTCTGGTCGGCGATTTCCTCTATTCGCGCGCCTTCCAGATGATGGTCGGGGTCCACGACATGCACATCATGGAAGTGCTGGCCGACGCCACCAACACCATCGCCGAGGGCGAGGTCTTGCAGCTCATGAACTGCAACGACCCGAACATCACCGTAGCGGCCTACCTACAAGTCATCCACTACAAGACGGCCAAGCTGTTCGAGGCCTCCGGCCGTCTGGGCGCCATCGTTAGCGGCGCAGACCCATCGGTCGAGGCGGCACTGGGCCGTTACGGTATGCACCTAGGCACTGCCTTTCAACTGGTGGATGACGTACTCGATTACTCCGGCAATGCCGACGTCACCGGCAAGAACGTCGGCGATGACCTGGCCGAAGGTAAACCCACCCTGCCACTGCTTCACGTCATGAACGTCGGCACCCCGGAACAGGCGGCCAGCGTGCGGCGCGCCATCGAGAACGGCAATGCCGACGAATTCGATGCGATCATGCAAGCCATCCAGTCGACGGGCGCCTTGGACTACACCATGGACTGCGCCCGGCTAGAAGCCGAAATGGCCTGCGCCGAGTTAAGCTGTTTGCCGGATGGCATTTACAAGCAGGCTTTGCTAGAATTGCCGGCCTTCGCGGTCAACCGAGACCATTGAAGCAAAATTCGGGGTGTAGCTTAGCCTGGTAGAGCGCCACGTTCGGGACGTGGAGGCCGGAGGTTCGAATCCTCTCACCCCGACCATATTTCAAGCTGAACGCGGCCAACGCAGTTCCGCGTAATCATTCACCCGCCCTGGTCGATCTGGGGAAAAAACAGACCTACGACCTCGCTGTGGTTCATTTCCGCAAGCAGTCGGATCGTCGATACATTGGCGGGTTTGAGCCCAGTCAGTTGCCACACATGGTCAGCAACTAACGGCGCGATCGCGTTGTTTTCCAGTTTGCGTGCCATACCGTCCACCATGATCCGGGCCAGGTTAAGCAGGCCGGCATCAGGCTGGAATGCCTCCGGCGCCGATGCCGGTTGAATCTGAGCGCCAATGGCGGCGCAGAGGCGCGGTGGAAGATTCCACTTCGCCGTCAGCGCCGCGCCAACCTGGGCATAGTCACAGCCTAGCAGCGCGCGTTCGGCCTCGGCCAGAGGCATAGCCTCCAGTTCGGATTGCCTTTGCGCCTGTTCGGCTAACTTGGGTTCGACCTGATACATCACCAGATGGCCGAGGTCCGCCAGCAGGCCAGACACGAAGAAACGTTCCAGATCGCCGGCCCGTACCATTTCCGCCCCGGTCCGGGCGATCAGTGCGCGCAGCACGCTATCGCTCCAGAATCGGGTCATGTTCATACTGGCCGGGCTCATGCCCTTGAACATGGCAGAAACCGAGGTTGCCAGAACGATGTCATGCACCTGCTGCATACCCAACACGCCGACTGCCCGCGATACCGTATCGACCCGGCTCATCAGGCCAAAGTAGACGCTATTGACCACGTGCAGCAAACGCACCGTCAGGCCCGCGTCCGCCGCCACCACATTGGCTAGATCGTTGACCGAACTGTCGGGGTTGTCGAGCACCGACCTGACCTGGGAATACACTGCGGGCAGCGAGGCCAGTTGCTCGACCCCAGCGACCATTTTCTGGGCAGTCGTCATCTTGATTCCCCCTTAACCAGGCATCTCGATTGCCGGCAATGGCTCGCTCTGACAGCGGCTGGCCGTCGGATCGGTCGCCTCGACCGACAACGCCGCTCCGCCCGCCTCACCATAGGCCAGCAAATGGAACTGTCGGGGCGAGTCGACATTGGCCTTGGCCTCCTCGAAATCGATCCGACCGGTCTGGTACAGCTTGATGATGGCCTGATCGAAGCTTTGCATCGACTCGCTGCCACCCCGTTCCATCATATCCTTCAGCTCATCCAGGCGGCCTTCCCGGATGAGCTGTTTCATGTGATAGTCGGCGATGAAAACCTCGACCACCGGGACGCGATGACCATCGGTGCAGCGTACCAGGCGCTGGCCGACGATGCCCAGCAGACAGGCCGCCAGGTCAAACAGGACGGTCGAACGATTCTCCAGCGGGAAGAAGTTCAGCATCCGAGTCAGCGCCTGGTGGGCGTTGATGGCATGAAGCGTGGACAGACAGAGGTGACCGGTATTGGAGAAATTAATCACCTCCTGCATGGTCTCGCGCTCGCGTATCTCGCCGACCATAATCATGTCCGGCGACTCGCGCAGGGCATTCAGCAGCGCGCTTTGATATGACTCGGTATCGGTGCCCACTTCACGCTGATTGACGATCGACTTCTGGTGCTTGAAAACAAATTCAACGGGGTCTTCGATGGTCAGTATATGGTCGGCCTGACGGGCGTTGCGGTGCGACACCATGGAGGCCATGGTGGTCGATTTACCGGAGCCGGTCGCTCCCACCACCAGGATCATCCCACGCCGCGCCATCGCCAGTTGCGACAGCACCGGCGGCAAACCCAGATCGGCCAGTTCCGGAATATTCGCCGATAGGCGACGAATCACCATGGCCACAGCCCCTCGCTGACGGAAGACATTGACCCGGAAGCGCCCTAGTCCGCTCGCACCATAGCCAAAGTTCATCTCCCAATTAGCTTCGAAACGACGAATCTGCTCTTGGCTCATGATCGAATAGGCCAGGATATGCACGTCTTCAGGAGTGAGCTCAGGCGAGGCGATGGGCCGGATCAAGCCCTCGATCTTGATACTGACACGGGCGCCCGCAGAGAAAAACAGGTCAGAGGCATCCATCCGCGCCATAACCTGGAGAAGTTGGGCGATATTCACCATGGCGGCATCCTCGCGCTTTTCATGACTGGAAAGATAGCATAAAGGGCGGAGAGTACTGGATCGAGCACATACCAGAGCGTTGCAATCGGAGCGCTGGATTTCCTGACCAAGCTGGCCTAATCTCGCCTACCGAGCCTGCACGACACTATCCCGAATATCATGGAAACGATTCCCGCACTGCAAAAGAACCGTAGCCGCCTGGCCGCCTGGCGGCACGACCTGCACGCCCACCCGGAACTCGCCTTCGAGGAACGGCGCACAGCCGACCTGGTGGCATCTATACTCACGCTCGCCGGTATTGAAGTCTACCGAGACCTGGCCGAAACCGGCCTGGTCGGTATGCTGAAGGTCGGATCGAGCGCGCGCGCCATCGGCCTGCGCGCCGACCTGGACGCCTTGCCGCTCCACGAGCAGAACAGCTTTCCTCATCGGTCCCAGCACGATGGTCGGATGCACGCCTGCGGCCATGACGGCCACACCGCCATGCTTATGGGCGCGGCGGAATATCTAGCCGAAACCCGCCAGTTCGATGGCACGATCTATTTCATCTTCCAGCCCGCCGAGGAGACCGTGGGTGGCGCCCGGGTCATGATCGAGGAGGGTTTGCTGGAGCGTTTCCCGATGGACACCGTGTATGGCATGCACAACTGGCCGGGCCTGCCCGTCGGCCAGTTCGCGGTACACAGCGGCCCGGTCATGGCTTGCGCCGACCAGTTCGACATCGTGGTGCGCGGCCACGGTGCCCACGCCGCCATGCCGCATCAGGGCCGCGACCCGGTGCTGGCCGGCGCCGCTTTGGTTCAGGCCCTGCAAAGCGTGGTCAGCCGCGACATCGACCCGCTCGATTCAGTGGTCCTGTCGATCACCCGCTTCCAGGCTGGCGAGGCCTACAACATCATCCCCGATGAGGTCCGTATCGGCGGCACCCTGCGCGCCTTCCGCAACGACCTGCGCGATACCGCCGAGGCGGCCATGGAACGAATCTGCAATGGCATCGGCGCCACCTACGGCGTAAAGATCGGTCTCGACTATCGACGCGGCTACCCGCCCACGGTCAACAGCGCGACCGAAGCGGATGCCTGCCGGCGGGTTGCGGCCAGCCTGGTCGGCGAAGGCAACGTCCGCACCAACCTCAGCCCCTCCATGGGCGCCGACGACTTCGCCTACTTCTTACATGAGCGGCCCGGCTGCTACGTCTGGATCGGCAACGGCCTGGGCGAAGGCGGCTGCCTGCTGCACAACCCGCACTATGACTTCAACGACGACATCCTCGCCCTGGGCGCCAGCTATTGGGCGCGTCTGTCGGAACAACTACTGGCGCCGATATGAAAGACACCTTGAAACCCGGCATCTGCCACAGCCTCAGCTTCACCCTCCCAGACAGCAAAATGGTACCCGGCCTGTATCCTGAAGCGGCCGAATTCCAGACCATGCCACCGGTATTTGCCACCGGTTTCATGGTCGGTTTCGTCGAATGGGCCTGCCTGCAATCAGTCATCCCACACCTCGACTGGCCACGCGAGCAAACCGTCGGCACCCATGTCGATATGAGCCACGAGGCCGCCACCCCGGCCGGCATGACCGTGACCGCGCGGGTAAAACTGATCGAGGTCGATGGCCGCCGGCTGGTATTCGAAACCGAGGCCGACGACGGCATCGAGATCATCAGCCGGGGCAGGCACGAACGCTATGTGATCGACACCGAGCGGTTCAACGCCAAGATCATGGACAAGGGCAAGACATGAGCGAAACGGCCACCTTCGCAGGCGGTTGCTTCTGGTGTCTGGAGGCCGGCTTTGCCGCACTCAAGGGTGTTGATAAAGTGGTTTCAGGCTACCTGGGCGGATCGCTGGCGCAGCCCAGTTACGAACAGATATGCAGCGGCGACACAGGCCATGCCGAGGTGGTGCAAATCCACTTCGACCCTGCCGTAATCGGCTACCGCGACCTGCTCGAAGTCTTCTTCGCGATCCACGATCCGACCTCCTTCAACCGACAGGGCAACGACGTCGGCAGCCAGTACCGCTCGGCCATCTTCTGGCACACGCCGGAACAGAAGGCCGCCGCCGAGGCCATGATCGCCGCACTCGCCGGCGCCTATTCCAGCCCCATAGTCACCGAGGTCATGCAAGCCGGCGTCTTCTGGCCAGCCGAGGCTTATCACCAGGATTACTTCGCCAACAATCCGCACCAGCCCTACTGCCAGTTCGTAGTCGCGCCCAAAGTAGCGAAAGTCAGGACACAATTTGCAAATCTGCTGAAGTAAGCGGTTGGCAAACCTAGGAGCCCATGGCCGCCATTGACCCACTACCTACCGGAAGTGATGCCTGTCCTGGCCTATCATCTCCGGGGTCACCAGAGTCACGCCCTTTTCAGTCACGTAAAAGCGCTGGCGGTCTTCTTCGGCATTGACGCCGATCTGGGCGCCGTCAGGAATCGTGCAGCCCTTGTCGACCACGACGTTCTTGAGCACGACGCCCTGGCCGATGCGGACGTCGGGCAGGATCACTGCCCGGTCGAGTGAAGCGCCTTCACGCACATGAACGTTGGAGAACAAAACTGACCGACGCACCACGGCGCCGCTGATGATGCAGCCGCCGGAGACCATCGAATCGACCGCCATGCCGCGCCGGCCATCGGTGTCGAACACGAATTTGGCGGGCGGCAATTGCTCCTGATAGGTCCAGATCGGCCAATCCCGGTCATACAGATTCAGGTCCGGGAGGATACTAGCCAGGTCAAGATTCGCCTCCCAATAGGCATCGACGGTTCCCACATCGCGCCAGTAGGGCGGTTCGTCCACGCCATGGACGCAACTGTCGTTGAAGCTGTGGGCGAACAGCCGATAACCGCTGCGGATCAAATGCGGGATGATGTTCTTGCCAAAATCGTGTTCCGATTTGGCATCGTCAGCATCGTAGATCAATTGCTCATACAGGAACGAGGCGTTGAAGATATAGATGCCCATGGAACAAAGCGCGACGCCCGGCTTGCCCGGCATCGAGGTCGGTTCGGCCGGTTTCTCGGTAAAGTCGGTCACCCGATGATCGTCATCCACGGTCATCACGCCAAAGGCCCCCGCCGCCTCGGCCACCGCCATCTCGATACAGGCCACGGTCATATCGGCGCCCGAACGCACATGGCTGGCCAGCATCTCACCATAGTCCATCTTGTAGACGTGGTCGCCGGCCAGGACTAGCACATACTCAGGCTTGTAGACCCGCAGGATGTCCAGGTTCTGATAAATGGCATCGGCCGTGCCCCGATACCAGGTATCGTCGTTCAACCGCTGGGATGCAGGGTGCAATTCGACGAACTCGTTGAACTCGCCGGACAGGAAACCCCAGCCGCGCTGCACATGCTTGATGAGGCTGTGCGCCTTGTACTGGGTCAACACCCCGATACGGCGGATACCCGAGTTGATGCAGTTGGAAAGCGGAAAATCGATGATCCGGAATTTACCGCCAAACGGCACCGCCGGCTTAGCCCGCCAGTTGGTGAGGTCTCTCAGCCGACTGCCGCGGCCCCCGGCGAGGATGAGCGCGACAGTATTTTTGGTAAGCAGACTAACAAAACGCGGTTGATCTTTTTGCAGCACGGAACGCCCCTTTATTCGGTTTGACGACATCATAGCCTCGGCATAACGATACTAGCCATGCCGCCGCTTTCATATATAGTACGAGACAAGCGAGTCTGAAATGACATTGCGCTAACCCACGATCAGACCATTATCGACGGCCGACAAAATTATCGGTTCCCTGTTACAGAAGCCATCTTAAATCATGTCCCTGACCCTCCTTGAACGCATACTGCAAGCCCGCCATCACGATCCATTCTCGTTTCTGGGACTGCATAGCGAGGGTGGCGCGCCGATCTTGAGAGTGCTGCGTCCCCATGCCGAGGCGGTGGTCATGCTGCTGGCCGATGGCGAACAACCCTTAACCCTGAAGGACAAGCGCGGCCTGTTCGAATGGCGTGGCAAGCAAGCGCCGGCGCGACCGATCCGCCTGCGTGTTCAGGAAGACGGCAAGACCTTCGAGATTACCGACCCCTATACCTTCCCGCCCATGCTCGGCGAACAGGAACTCTACCTGTTCAATGAGGGCCGGCTGCTGGAGGCCTACCGGACCTTGGGCAGCCACGTGGTCAACCACGAAGGCGTCGATGGCGTCGGTTTCGCGGTCTGGGCGCCCAGCGCCGAGCGGGTCTCGGTGGTCGGCCAGTTCAACCGCTGGGATGGCCGTAGCCACATGATGCGGGTCCGCGGCGGTTCTGGCGTGTGGGAACTGTTCATCCCCGGCATGAAACCGGGCGACCTGTACAAGTATGAGATTCGCAACGCCGGCAGCGGCGAGATTCGGGTCAAGGCCGATCCCTATGGCCAATGTTTCGAGCCTCGCCCCGGCACAGCGGCGGTCGTGCCCCAACCGTCCAGCTTCGAATGGCACGATGGCGACTGGCTGGAGACGCGGGCCAAGGCCGACTGGCTGCATGCCCCGTTCAATATCTACGAGGTTCATGCCGGTTCCTGGCGCCGCCACCCGGATGGCCGCTATTACAGCTATCGAGAACTGGCCGACGCACTGGTCCCTTACCTTCAAGACATGAACTACAGCCACGTCGAGTTCATGCCGCTGACCGAACACCCGCTGGACGAATCGTGGGGCTATCAGACCACCGGCTATTTCGCCGCCACCGCCCGGTTCGGCACGGTCGACGACCTGAAATACCTGGTCGATGCCTGCCACCGGGCCGGTCTGGGCGTGATACTGGACTGGGTGCCCGGCCACTTCCCGATGGACGACTGGGCCCTGGCCCGGTTCGACGGCTCCGCCCTGTACGAACACGCTGACCCGCGCCTGGGCGTGCATCAGGACTGGGGCACCCACATCTTCAACTACGGCCGTAACGAGGTAAAAGGTTTCCTGCTCGCCTCCGCCGATTTCTGGCTGCGCGAACTGCACTTCGACGGTCTCAGGGTCGATGCAGTGGCCTCGATGCTCTACCTGGATTACTCGCGCAAGGCGGGCGAATGGCTACCCAACAAATATGGCGGCCGCGAAAACCTGGAGGCCATTGATTTCCTGCGCGAAATGAACGCCATGGTCCATGAACGCTACCCCGGCGCACTGACCTTTGCCGAGGAATCGACTGCTTGGCCTATGGTTTCCCGCCCCACCTATGTCGGCGGCCTGGGCTTCTCGATGAAGTGGAACATGGGTTGGATGAACGACACGCTGAATTACATCAGCCTCGACCCGATTTACCGCCGTTATCACCAAAACAGCCTGACCTTCGGCCAACTCTATGCCTACTCCGAAAATTTCATCTTGCCCTTCTCGCACGATGAAGTCGTACATGGCAAGGGTTCGTTGTTGGGCAAGATGCCGGGCGACGCCTGGCGGCAGTTCGCCAACCTGCGCCTGCTGTCGACCTATCAGATGACCAACCCCGGCAAGAAGCTCAACTTCATGGGCAACGAGTTCGGCCAGGGCCGCGAGTGGAACGCGGGTTGGGAGTTGGACTGGGGTCTGTTGCAAAGCCACTGGCACGAAGGTGTGCAGCACTGCCAGCGCGACCTGAATCGGCTCTATCGGCATTTGCCGCAACTGCATGAACTGGACTTCAACCACGACGGTTTCGCCTGGATCGATTGCCACGACGCTGACCAGTCCGTACTTTCCTATCTGCGCCGCGACCGGCAGGGCCGCGCCGTGATCTGTGCCTTCAACTTCACGCCCATTCCCCGCGACGGCTATCGCATCGGCTGTCCGGCCGGTGGTCTGTGGCGGGAAATCTTCAACAGCGATTCCGAGTGGTACGGCGGCTCCAACGCCGGCAACGGCGCCGGCCTGTTGGCTGAAGAGCAACCCTGGATGGGCTTCGGCCACTCCCTGGTAATCACCTTGCCGCCCCTGGCCGGGATCATCCTTAGCCTCGACTGACCCGGCCGTTGGGCGGCGATAGGCCGCCCGCCTCGGGGTATACTCGCGTCTAAATCAACAACGGCTCCCCCCAACATGCCCGCGACCACCACCTGGCAAGCCCTCAAGGCCCACCGCAAGACCTGGAACAACCGGCATCTGCGCGACCTGTTCGCCCAAGACAAAAAGCGTTTTGACCGTTTTTCCCTCACCCTCGATGACCTGCTGTTCGACTACTCGAAGAATCTGGTCACGGCCGAGACCATGAAGTTGCTGCTTCGCCTGGCCAGAGAAAATGGCGTCGAGATGATGCGTGCGGCGATGTTCAACGGCGACCGCATCAACCTCACCGAAGACCGCGCCGTGCTCCATACCGCGCTACGCAACCGCTCCGACCGGCCAGTTTTGGTCGATGGCCATGACGTTATGCCGGACGTGCGCCGGGTGTTGAAACAGATGCGCGGTTTCGTCGGCCAGGTACGCGCCGGCAAATGGCTGGGCTACAGCGGTGAGCGGATCACCGACATCGTCAACATCGGCATCGGCGGCTCCGATCTCGGCCCGGCCATGGTCTGCCAGGCGCTGACCCCGTATGCCAAGAAGGGCCTGAACGCCCACTTTGTCTCCAATGTCGACCCGAGCCATCTGGCCGAGGTGCTGAAGCGGGTGCAGCCAGAGACCACGCTATTTGTCATCGCCTCGAAGACCTTCACCACCCAGGAAACCCTGGCCAACGCCCAGGCCGCCCGGGCCTGGTTCCTCAAGGCGGCGAAGCGCAAGGACGCCGTGGCGAAACACTTCGTCGCCGTCTCCACCAACGCCGCCGAGGTCGCCCGCTTCGGCATCGACACCGCCAACATGTTCGGCTTCTGGGACTGGGTCGGCGGCCGCTATTCACTCTGGTCGGCCATCGGCCTGCCCATCGCGCTCTATGTCGGCATGGATCATTTCGAGGCGCTGCTGACCGGCGGCTTCGACCTGGACGAACACTTTCGCACCGCCCCTCTCAACAAGAACATACCAGTGGTCATGGCCCTGATCGGCCTCTGGTACAACAACTTCTGGGACGCGCAAAGCTATGCCGTGCTGCCCTACGACCAATATCTGGCGCGCTTTCCGGCCTACCTGCAGCAGCTCGATATGGAATCCAACGGCAAGTCGATCGGCCGCGATGGCCACCCGGTCAAGGTCTCCACCGGGCCAGTGCTGTTCGGCGAGCCGGGCACCAATGGGCAACATGCCTTCTACCAACTCATCCACCAGGGGACGAAATTAGTGCCGTGCGACTTCCTGGCCGCCGCCGAGGGCGCAAATCCGGTCGCCGACCAGCACGCGATCCTGCTCGCCAACTGCTTCGCCCAAACCGAGGCGCTGATGAAAGGCAAGACTGCCACCGAGGCGCGCGCCGAGATGGCCGCAGCTGGACTCGCCAAAGACGAGATCAAGGACCTGCTGCCGCACAAGGTCTTTCCCGGCAACCGGCCCACCAACACCCTGCTCTACCGCCGGCTGACGCCGCGCACCCTGGGCCGGCTGATCGCCCTGTACGAGCACAAGGTGTTCGTCCAAGGCGTGATCTGGAACATCAACTCCTACGACCAGTGGGGTGTCGAGTTGGGCAAGCAACTGGCCAAGGTCATCCTGCCCGAGATCAAGAACGCCGCTCCGGTGCGTGGCCACGACGCCTCCACCAATGGCCTCATCAACTACTGCAAAACATTGAGTTAACCATGGAATACGCCCTGCTCCGCCTCATCCACGTCGGCACCGTCTACATCACCTTCGGCCTGTTTGTCACCCGCGGCATCTGGATGTTGCTCGACTCGCCCCGGCTGCAAGACCGCTGGGTTAAGGTCGTACCGCACCTCAACGACACACTGCTGTTCGTCGCCGCCATCGGTATGTTGATCGCCGGCGGTCTCAACCCGCTCGTCCACCCCTGGCTGCTGGTCAAAATTTTTGGCCTGCTGCTCTATATATACCTCGGCGCCATGGCCCTCAAACGCGGCCGGACCAAGGGTCAGCGCACTATCTACTTCATCGCCGCGCTGGCCACCATTGGCTACATCATCGCCGTGGCGGTCACCAAACAGGTCATTCCCGGCGTGATCTGATGGCACACATACTCGTTCATCAGCCACCTTGTGCTGAATTAGTATCAAATCACTACTTCAAGGTTGATTTGAATCAAAATTCTTAAGCAAAAATTAACTTTTTTTGTTTTACAATGACCCCGCTTCAAATTCCTTAACCCCTATTGCCTCGAAAGGACTACAGATGAAAAAGATTTCCGCTGCTGTTGCCGCTATCGCCCTGTTCGCCGCCGGTTCCGCCCTGGCTGCCGGTGGTGACGAACTGGCCAAGAAGAACGGCTGTCTGACCTGCCATGACGTCAGCGCCAAGAAGATGGGCCCCACCTTCAAAGACATCGCCGCCAAGAGCGACAAGGCCACCATTCTTACCGCCATCGAAAAGGGCAGCAAGGGCAAGTATGGCAAGATGCCCATGATGGCCCAGCCCAAGGCTGCCGCCGACGCAGCTGCCATCGCCGACTGGATTGTCAGCCTGAAGTAAGCTGTCTAGCCAGACAAAAAAGCGCGGCCAGTCCGCGCTTTTTTGTGGCCGAAATTATTTGGCCTATTGGCGTTCGTAGACCACAAAGTCATAGCCCAGACCGCCCTCGCTGACATGGTGCGTCCTCGATGCCTCGCGCCAGTCCGCACGCACGAACGCAGGGAAATAGGCATCGCCGGCATAATCCTGCTGAATCTCGGTCAGGTATAGCCGCTGCGCAAACGGCAGTGCCTGACCATACAGACTGGCGCCGCCCACGAAAAAAATCTCATCGTCGCCTTGGCATAGGGCAATCGCCTCCGCCACTGAACCGGCAGTGAGACAGCCTGCCGCCCGGTAAGTGGGGTCGCGGCTGACAATCACCGTGGTTCGCCCCGGTAGGGGCCGACCGATCGATTCGTAGGTCTTGCGGCCCATGATGAGGTGGTGCCCCATCGTCAGCGCCTTGAAGTGCTTGAGGTCTTCGGGCAGATGCCAGGGCAGCGTGTTGTCGATGCCGATCACCCGGTTACGAGCCATGGCAACGATCAGACTCAACCTCGGTTTCATACTTTCCCCTTCACTCCTCACAGTTTTTTACACCGCGACGGGGGCCTTGATGCCCGGATGCGGGTCGTAGCCTTCGAGGCTAAAGTCCTCGTACTTGAAGGCGAACAGGTCGGTTACCTGAGGATTCAGCCGCATAGTAGGCAGCGGGCGGCAATCGCGGCTGAGTTGCAGGTTCACCTGCTCCAGGTGGTTCAGGTAGATGTGGGCATCGCCCAGTGTGTGGACAAAATCGCCAGGTTGGAGGCCGGTCACCTGCGCCATCATCAGGGTCAGCAGGGCATAGCTGGCGATGTTGAACGGCACGCCCAGAAAGATGTCGGCGCTGCGCTGGTAGAGCTGGCAGGACAACTTGCCGTCGGCGACATAGAACTGGAAGAAGGCGTGGCAGGGCGGCAGCTTCATGTTGGGAATGTCGCTGACGTTCCAGGCCGAAACGATAATGCGGCGCGAGTCCGGGTTGTTCTTGAGAGTCTCCAGCACTTCGGCAATCTGGTCGATATGGCGGCCGTCCGGTGCCGGCCAGTTGCGCCACTGGTAACCATAGATGGGGCCGAGCTCGCCGTTCGCATCCGCCCATTCGTCCCAGATAGAAACGCCGTTGTCCTTCAGGTATTGGATATTGGTATCGCCCCGGAGAAACCAGAGCAGTTCATGGATCACCGACTTGAGGTGCACCTTCTTGGTGGTCAGCAGGGGAAAGCCTGCCGCCAGATCAAAGCGCATCTGATGGCCGAATACTGAAATCGTCCCGGTGCCGGTGCGGTCGGCCTTGCGTGTACCCTGTTCAAGCACATGGCGCAGCAGGTCATGATAGATGCGCATTAATCGTTCCCCTTGAGCGGACACCGGCAAATCGGTTTCATTACGATGAGGATGCCACGCCAGATGGCATCAATGCAAAACGGTTTTCCCGAGTTCAGTCAGGATGTCGCGCACCAGCTTGCGACCTGCCTCACCCATGCCTCGGGTCAGCGCGGCCTCGTCGCGTTCGCCGTTTATCAAGCGGCGCATGATGCCGCCCAGTCGGGCCATGTCGCCGCCGGCCTTCATCATCTGCTCGGCCATGTTGGCCAGCGTGGTGAAGGCCTCCATATTGCCGCGACTGGCCAGGGCGATCATGGTCCCCAGGCCCGGCGCGGCCGTGGCTGGATCACCTCCGGCGTCAATCGGCGGCAGCGTGGCCGGGTTGTCGATACCGGCCAGGATGGCCTCGACGATCACCTTGTCCTCATCGTCCAGGCCCAGCAACACGGTACGCTCCCGCTTGCCGTCGATGATCTCGCGCACCACCGACACCATCACCGCCCAGCCCCGGCTTTCAGCTTCCCGCAACATATCCAGTAGTTGCGGTATCAGCGAGCGGTCGTGAATGGCGCTCACCACGGCATGAATGAACTGCGCATGCATCTTGAGTATTTGCTCGGCGGCATCGGGCAAGCGGGCCATCAGTCGTGCTCCATTTCAGTTTCGGCCGGCGTTTGCCAGGCTCTATCCCGGTAAACCTCAAGCGGCTGGTAATCGGACTTGTAGGCCATTTTCGGGCTTTTCTCAATCCAGTAACCCAGATACAGGTAAGGCAGGTCGAGCCCCGCCGCCAGTCGTATCTGGGTGAGTACGTTGTGTACACCCAGCCCACGCTTGGCCAAATCCGGTTCGTAGAAGGTATAGACCGCCGACAGGCCATCCAGCAGGCGGTCGATCAGACTCACCATGACCAACCGGCCATCCAGACGAAATTCTGCCAGTGCGCTGTCCACCTGGCTGGCCAACAGAAAGGCCCGGTATTGCTCGCGGTCGTCCATATCCATGCCGCCACCGGCATGACGGGCCGCCTGGTAACGCCGATACAGGTCATAGTGCGCTTCGCTGAATTCCAGCGGATGCAATACACAATCGATGTCCCGGTTCCGCACCTGATTGCGGCGCTGACTGCGCCGAGGCTGAAAATCGGCCACCGCCACCCGCGCCGGCAAGCAGGCCTGACAAGCGTCGCAGCGGGGCCGGTAGACATAATGGCCACTGCGCCGGAAACCCAGCCGGACCAGCTCGCCGAATACGGGGGTATCAACCAGCCCAGCCGGCGTAGCCACTTGCGAACGCGCCATCCGGTCCGGCAGATAGCTGCACGGATAGGGCGCCGTCAGGTAAAACTGGAGGCGTTGTATGGGCAGTTCAGTCAGTAAGGTCATGGTCAAAGCGCCATAGTCCAGGCACGTTTGGCAAGTTTACCAACAACGCCAGCCGGCTCATGAATTCCCGCCGGGCAATCGGCCGGGCGCCCAGCGAGGCCAGGTGCCTGGTCTCCATCTGACAGTCGATCAAGCCGAACTCCCAGCGGCGCAATTGCGCGACCAGATGGGCGAAGGCGATCTTGGAGCCGTCGCTGACCCGGGTGAACATGGATTCACCGTAGAACATCCGGCCTATCGAGACGCCATAGAGACCACCAACCAGCTCGCCGGCCAGCCAGGTCTCGACCGAATGGGCATAGCCCAGGGTGTGGAGCTGGCCATAGGCCTCTATCATCTCGGGCACGATCCAACTGGCGCGCTGGCCGGGCCTAGGCTCGGCGCAGGCCCGCATGACCGCCTCGAAGGCGGTATCGACCCGCACCTCATAATCGCGTCGGCGCAAGCGCTTGGCCAGCGAACGCGACAGCTTGAATTCGTCAGGAAAGAGCACCATGCGCGGATCAGGCGACCACCACAGGATGGGCTCGCCGGGGCCGAACCAGGGGAAGATGCCCTGACGGTAGGCAGCCAGCAGCCGCTCGGGCGACAGATCAGCGCCCGCCGCCAACAGGCCGTTGGCAGCGACCGGGGCCGATCCGGGCGCCGGGAATGGGGTATGCAACGTCAACCAAGGGACCATGCGCATATTGTACGGGAGTTAATTCGTTAAAATGGCGGTCATGCCCAATGCCGTCCCCCCTTCCCGCCCCGCTGCCGAGCGCTGCTTTCATTGTGGCGAGGCCGTCCCGACGGGAACGACGTATCCGATCCGTTTTGCGGACCAGGACCGGCCCGCCTGCTGCCGCGGCTGTCAGGCGGTGGCCCAGACCATCATCGATTCCGGCAACGCCGACTATTACCGGCTGCGCACCGACCTGCCCAAGACGCCCGAGGCCGCGCTGGATGAGCTTAAACAGCTCAAGCTGTATGACCTGCCCGAGGTCCAGCAAAGCTTCGTGAAGAGCGAGGGCGATGTTCGCGAGGCCAACCTGATACTGGAGGGCATCGTCTGCGCCGCCTGCATCTGGCTGAACGAGCGGCACCTTAGACAACTGCCCGGCGTGCTGGCCGCCGACATCAACTTTTCCACCCATCGCGCACGGGTACGCTGGGACAACAGCCGGATCGAGCTTTCCCATATCCTCCAGGCGGTGCAGGAGATCGGCTACCTGGCCTACCCATTCGACACCGGCCGTCAGGAAGCGCTGTTCCGCAAGGAACGTGAAACCGCCATTCGCCGCCTGGCCATCGCCGGCCTGGGCATGATGCAGGTCATGATGTACGCCAGCCCGCTCTACATGGCGCGTGCCAACACCATGACGTCGGACGTCCAGGCCCTGATGCGCGCGGCCAGCATGTTGCTGACCACCCCGGTGGTGTTCTACTCGGCCTGGCCGTTCTTTCTCGGCACCTGGCGCGACCTGCGCTTGCGGCGGGCCGGCATGGATGTGCCGGTGGCCCTGGGCGTTGGCGCTGCCTACGCCGCCAGCATCTATGCCACCTTCAGCGGCGGCAGCGTGGTCTATTTCGACTCGGTAACCATGTTCGTATTCTTCCTGCTTACCGGCCGCTTTCTGGAGATGAATGCCCGCAAGCGATCGGCTGAGGCCGCCGAGTCCCTGGTCAAGCTGATCCCCGCCGCCGCCATTCGGCTGCCCAACTGGCCGGACAGCCGTGAGGAAGAAATCGCCGCCGCCGCCAAACTCGTTCCCGGCGATCACGTCCTGGTCGGACCGGGTGAAGGCTTCCCGGCCGACGGCTCGGTCGCGGAAGGCGAATCCAGCGTCGACGAATCGCTGCTCACCGGCGAATCGCACCCGGTGCGCAAACGCCACGGCAGCCCGATCATCGGCGGCGCCATCAACCTGTCCAGCCCACTGGTGGTAATGGTCGAGAAGATTGGCGCCGATACGGTGCTGTCCGGCATCGTTCGCCTGCTGGACCGGGCGCTGGCCGAGAAACCCAGGCTGGCGCTGGCCGCCGACCGGGTCGCTGGCTGGTTCGTGCTGGGTCTGCTGGTCATCGCTACTAGCGTCGCCGTCTATTGGTTTTTTGTGGCGCCCGAGCGGGCCTTATGGATCACCGTCTCGGTCCTGGTGGTGTCCTGCCCGTGCGCACTGGGCCTCGCAACACCAGTTGCGCTGACCGCCGCCATGGGTCGGCTGACCCGCATGGGTCTGCTCGCCACGCGCGGCCATGCCCTTGAGACGCTGGCCCGCGCCACCGATTTCGTGTTCGACAAGACCGGTACGCTGACCACCGGCGAATTCAGACTAATCACAACGCACATCGTGCGCGGCGACCGGGAAACCGCCCTGGCCCTGGCCGCTAGCCTGGAGCAGGGCGCCACCCACCCGGTGGCCGTGGCCATCCGGGCGGCGGCCGAACACCCCGGCCACAGCGCCAGCCAGCTCCGCTACTTGGCCGGTCAGGGCATCGAGGGCGTCATTGACGGCCATCCCTACCGGCTTGGCTCACCCGCCTTCATAGTTGCCGAGCCGCCGCCGTTACCGGCCGATCTGACCCTGGTCGGCCTGGCCGACCAGGCCGGTGTCATCGCCTGGTTTGGCTTGGGCGACGAGTTACGCGCCCAGTCCGCCGAGCTGGTCGATAGCCTGAAGGCCATGGGCGTGCGCCTGCACCTGTTCTCCGGCGACCGTAGCGTCAATGCGCTGGCCCTGGCCGGCCGGCTGGGTATTGACGATGCGCGGGGCGGCATGTTGCCGGAAAACAAGCTCGACGCCGTCAAGGCATTGCAGCAAACCGGGGCTATCGTCGCCATGACCGGCGACGGCGTCAACGACGCCCCGGTGCTGGCTCAGGCTCAGGTCTCCATCGCCATCGACCAGGGCGCCGAAGCGGCCCAGGCCGCCGCCGACATGGTCTTGCTGTCCAGCGAACTCTCCCGCCTGGCCGACGGCGTGGCCATCGCCCGCAAGACCCAGGGCATCATTCAGCAAAATCTGGCCTGGGCGGTTTTGTACAACGTCGCCGCGATACCCGCTGCCGCGCTGGGCTATGTCACCCCCTGGATGGCCGGCATCGGGATGTCGCTCTCTTCCCTGCTCGTGGTACTCAACGCCTTACGCATTTCCCGTCCCAGCCAGAAACCGAACGCAGGGCGACTGCGCTAAACTGCCCGTCATGGACATACTTTATCTGCTTATCCCGATCAGCCTGGTTCTGGTCGCATTCATCGCCCTGATTCTGCTCTGGGCCGTCCGCAATGGACAGTTCGAGGACATGGAGGGCCCGGCCTATCGCATCCTGATGGACGATGATTCGCCGGTTTCGAATCCTGAGAAATCAGATGATGAACAAAAAAAAGAAGCAAATTAGACCAATTTGTCAAGATGACGAATTGCCGCATTTTTTGATTGACATCAATCCATGAGGTTTATTAGGATGCCGAAGTCTATTTTTGACGCACGTCAATTTTAGGCACACAAAGTAAAGAGCAACTCACTCACCTGCGAAGGAGACCCATATGGAAGCGACATATAACTACAAGGTCGTCCGACAATTTGCCATCATGACAGTCGTCTGGGGCATCGTCGGTATGTTGGTTGGCGTAATCATCGCCTCTCAACTCATCTGGCCTGACATCACGATGCAATTACCCTGGCTGTCGTATGGCCGGTTACGGCCACTGCATACTAACGCAGTCATCTTCGCCTTTGGCGGTAGTGGGCTGTTCGCCGCATCGCTGTATATCGTGCAGCGCACCTGCCACGTTCGTCTGTTATCCGACGGTCTGGCCGCCTTCGTATTCTGGGGCTGGCAACTCATCATTCTGTGCGCAGCGGTCAGCTTCGTCTTCGGCGTTACCAGCGGCAAGGAATATGCCGAACTGGAGTGGCCGATCGACCTCTTGATCGCCGTGGTCTGGATCGCCTACGCGATTCTCTACTTCGGCACCATCGTCAAACGCAAGACCCCGCACATTTATGTGGCGAACTGGTTCTTTGGCGCCTACATCATCGCCATCACCCTGCTGCATGTGGTGAACAACATCGAGCTGCCTTGGATGTTGGGCGGCAGCACCTCGCTGGTCGGCATGTTCAAGTCGTATTCCGCCTATGCCGGCGTGCAGGACGCCATGGTGCAATGGTGGTATGGTCACAACGCGGTGGGCTTCTTCCTGACCGTGTCCTTCCTGGGGATGATGTATTACTTCGTGCCCAAGCAGGCCGGCCGACCGATCTTTTCTTACCGGCTGTCCATCGTCCACTTCTGGTCGCTGAACTTTATCTACATGTGGGCCGGCCCGCACCATCTGCTCAACACCGCCCTGCCCGACTGGGCCCAGGGTTTGGGTATGGCATTCTCGCTGATGCTGCTGGCGCCTAGCTGGGGCGGCATGATGAATGGCATCATGACCCTGTCCGGCGCCTGGCATAAGCTTAGGACCGATCCGATCCTCAAGTTCCTCATCACCTCGCTGTCCTTCTATGGCATGTCGACCTTCGAAGGCCCGATGATGTCGGTGAAGACCGTGAACGCCCTGTCTCACTATTCCGAATGGGGTATCGCGCACGTACACTCAGGCGCCATGGGCTGGGTCGCCATGGTCACCATCGGCTCGATGTACTACCTCATACCCCGCATGTTCGGCCGCGAGGAGATGTACAGCACCCGCCTGATCAACGTGCACTTCTGGTGGTCGACCATCGGCGTTGTTCTCTATATCGCCGCCATGTGGGTCGCCGGCGTGGCTCAAGGTCTGATGTGGCGCGCCACCAATGCCGACGGCACGCTGACCTACAGCTTTGCCCAGACTGTGAACGCCATGTATCCCTTCTACACCATCCGTCTGGTCGGCGGCATCATGTTCCTGCTGGGTATGCTGCTAATGGCCTACAACGTTTGGAAGACCGTCAGCATAGGTAGGGTCGTCAACGACGCCGCCATTCCCCAGGCCGTTCACGCCTGACCCGACAGAGGAGACGAACCATGTTTTCACATAAGACTATTGAGAAAAACATCGGGCTGCTCATCGTCCTGACCTTCATATTGGTCAGCGTCGGCGGTCTGGTGCAAATCGTTCCTTTGTTCTTTCAGAAATCCACCACGCAGCCGGTGCCGGACCTCAAGCCCTATACCGCCCTGCAACTGACTGGCCGGGACGTCTACGTCCGGGAGGGCTGCTATGTCTGTCATTCCCAGATGATCCGTCCGTTCCGTGCCGAGACCGAACGCTATGGCCACTTCTCGGTGGCGGGTGAGTCGGTTTACGACCGTCCGTTCCAGTGGGGTTCCAAGCGTACCGGCCCGGACCTGGCTCGGGTCGGCGGCCGTTACTCCGACCAGTGGCACTATGTCCACCTGATGAATCCGCGCGATGTGGTACCTGAGTCGAACATGCCGTCCTATCACTGGCTGGCCGATGCCCCGGCTGACGCCGCCGACATCCAGGCCAAGATGCGGACGCTCAACATCGTCGGCACGGGCTATACGGAGGATGAAATCGCCAATGCCACCAAGGAGCTTGAGGGCAAGACCGAGATGGATGCCATGATTGCCTACCTTCAGGTGCTTGGTATTCACCCCCCCAAAGACTACTGATATAACCAAGGCAAAACGATTATGGATTCCGGCCTGATCGGCGCCAGTGTCACCGTGCTGTTCTTTCTATTATTCATTGCCATCGTCTGGTGGGCATACCACAAGGACAACCGCAAGAAATATGAAGAGGCAGCCAATATTCCCTTCGAGGAAGACGACACCGGCGCGGATAGCCGGCATCTCTGAGCCTATCGTTAGGAGAACGCAATGATTGAAGGCTATGCAGTACCTGACTTTGTCAGTGACGTCTGGAATTACTACATCATCGCCATCACGGTGATCTCGATTCTGGGTGTGATCTGGTTCTTGAAGAGTCAAAGCGACAAGAAACTGGCGCCCGGCGAGAAGGCCGCTATGATGGACCACGTTTGGGATGGCGACTTGCAGGAACTGGCCAACCCGCTACCCCGCTGGTGGTTGTACCTGTTCTGGTTCCTGATTGTTTTCGCCATCGGTTACCTGGTCCTGTACCCCGGTCTGGGCAAATACGCCGGCGTGCTCAACTGGACCTCGGCGGGGCAATACAGTGAGGAAAAAACCCGTGTCGACGCCGACTTCAATCGAGTCATGGAACCCTTCATGCACCAGGACGTCATGAAGGTGGCCGTCGATCCGACTGCCAAGGAGATGGGCAATCACCTATTCCTGACCTACTGCTCGCAGTGTCACGGCTCCAACGCCCAGGGCGATGGCAGGAACTTCCCCAACCTGTCCGACAATAAATGGCTATTCGGCGGCGATCCCGCCTCGATCAGGGCAACGCTAGTCGCTGGCCACACCGCTGAAATGCCGGCCAATCTGCCGGGCGACGCGCAGAGCGCCAAGGAGGTCGCCAACTATGTTCTGTCCCTGGGCGGCAAGCCGCATGACACCGCCCTGGCTGCGGCGGGTCAGGCCAAGTTCGCGGCCTGCGCCGGCTGTCACGGCGCCGATGGCAAGGGCAACGTTGCGGCCGGCTTCCCGAACCTGACCGACGATGCCTGGCAATATGGCGGCAGCGAAGCCGCCATCGTCGAGACCATCGTCAAGGGTCGCAAGGGCGGTATGCCGGCCTTCCAGGACATGTTGGGCGACGCCAAGATCCAGTTGCTGACGGCCTATGTCTGGGGCTTGGGCGGCGGTCAGCAACCTGCCGCGCCGGCGGACGCTGCGGCTGCGCCTGCCGCCGAGGCAGCGCCTGCGAACTAAGCTACTACGGGGCTGGCCTTACGGTCGGCCCCGCAAGCAAGGCGATCGAGTCGGTCCCTTTGCTTGCGGGCGCCGCAAAGCAACCACATCACACAGGTAGTTACCGGCTGTCTGGGCTGAACAGCCAGGGCTACACGGTACTAAGCAGGAGTCATCAAGTTGACAAAGTCACCGCCTACACAGGCCATGAATACCGTGCCCGAACAAACATCTCTGTATGAAATACGCCAGAATATTTATCCGCGTGCCGTACACGGTATCTTCAACAACTGGCGCGTCACCTTGGTTCTGCTCACCCAGATACTGTATTACGGGCTGCCCTGGCTGAACTGGAACGGTCGCCAGGCGGTGCTGTTCGATATGGTCAACCGCAAGTTTTACCTGCTCGACTGGGTGTTCTGGCCGCAGGATTTCGTTTGGCTGGCCGCCATCCTGATTATCGCAGCCATCAGCCTGTTCATGTTTACCGCCATTGCCGGTCGCCTATGGTGCGGTTACGCCTGTCCGCAGACGGTCTATACAGAACTCTTCATGTGGGTGGAACGCGGGTTCGAGGGCGACTACAGGAAACAACAAAAACTCAATGCCATGCCATGGAACGGCGAGAAGATCGTGCGCCGAGGCGGCAAACATATCGCCTGGGTTTTGCTGGCGCTCTGGACTGGATTTACCCTGGTTGCCTACTTCACGCCAGCGACAACCCTCTGGCACGAACTGCAAGGCTGGACGTTGGGCCCATGGGAGACCTTCTGGATAATCTTCTACGCCTTTGCGACCTGGGGGTTCGCCGGCTTCATGCGGGAACAGGTCTGCAAGTATATGTGCCCCTACGCCCGCTTCCAGAGTGCCATGTTCGATGAGGACACGCTCATTGTCACCTATGACTATCGGCGCGGCGAGCCGCGCGGCAGCCGTAAGAAGGACGCCGACTACAAGGCTCAGGGTCTTGGCGACTGCATCAATTGCGAAATTTGCGTCAACGTCTGCCCCACCGGCATCGACATCCGCAACGGTCTGCAATACATGTGCATCGGTTGCGCCGCCTGTATCGATGCCTGCGATCAGGTAATGGAAAAAATGGCCTACCCGAAAGGCCTCATTCGCTATTCGACTCAAAACATCATCGATGGCAAGTATGAGGACAAGAACATGCTCAGGCATGTGTTCCGGCCCAGAACCCTGTTTTATGTGGTAGTCCTGACCGGCATCGTTACTGCCTTCGTCTATACGCTTTTGCACCGCGTGCCATTGCGCGTCGACGTAATCCGCGACCGGCTGACCTTGTCCATGGAAACCCCTTCTGGCGGCATCGAGAATACCTATCGCTTGCAGATCATTAATATGGACGGCAAACCCCATCACTACACTATCCGTGCTGAAGGGCTGGCCGGCTTAAAGGTCACCGGCGGCGACCAGATCGATATCCCGGCCCTGGGTAATGCAAACCTCAACGTCACCCTGGAGGCGCCGCGCATGTCGGTTTTGCATCCGACTCAGCCGGTGGAGTTTGAGATTAAGGCGGCCGACGATCACAAGCTGAAACGTGAAGTGAAATCGAGTTTTCTCAAATAATGGTTACTGAAATGAATACGAGCATCGAGAAGAAGACGGTCTGGTGGCGAGAGCCAATGGCCTGGCTCGTCTTCACCCTGCCCATGGTGGCGGTGATCGGCGCGCTGACCACGGTCTGGATCGCTTACACCAACGTCGATCCGGCGGTCAGCGATCGTGACAGCAAGGATATCGAAGTCACCCAAGCTAACGACATGGACAAACGAGCGCACTTCTTGTCCTTGGCCGCCAACTTGACGGTGGCTGACGGCACGTTAAGCGTCAATTTAAAAGGCAAACTGAACAAGATGCCGCATCATCTACTGCTGAAGCTGGCACCGCCGACCAGTTCGTCCGCCATATCCGACATCATGCTGTTGCTTCTCCCTGGTCAAACGGGGGGATACAGCGCAACACTTCCCAGCATACCGGCTGGCGAACGCAGACTCATTCTCGAACCCGAAGATCGCACATGGCGCCTGACCGGCCGCTGGCAAGCCCCTTTCTCAGGCGCTTTACGGTTAGTCGCTAAATCGATTTCCGATTCATCCATGTTGCCCTGATGGGCTTTTTATAGGAGAACGCGATGGACGTCGTCATGAAGGAGCTTTTCGGCTCGAATATCGGCCTGCTCAGTCTGTTTACCTTTGTCTTTATGATTGGCATGGGTTTGTTCATTTGGTACAAGCTGTCCAAGAAGGCGCACGAGCAGCAGTAAACCGATCCCGCCTGTTCAGTTCCTAACGGGGCCGAACAGGCGGCGAGCGGATGCCTTGCCCCAATCACTGGAACAGATCAGCGAGTTTTTCCCGGCTGGCTGAGTAATCCTCCTGGTCGAGGAAATCCTGCATCAGGAATGTCTCCATACCTTGATAAAGGGCGATAGCCTCGTCCAGTTGGGTGTCGTTGCCCTTGCTGTATGCGCCGATCGTAATCAGGTCGCGGCTACGCTGATAGCGTGAGTACAGCCCTTTGAAACGGCGCACCTGGTTCAGCTCGTCCCGGTCGAGCAGTTCGGTAATGACCCGGGAAATCGACTGTTCAATGTCGATGGCCGGATAGTGGCCCTGGTCGGCCAGTTGCCGCGACAGCACGATATGGCCGTCGAGAATCGCCCGCGCCGCGTCGGCGATCGGGTCTTGCTGATCGTCGCCTTCGACCAGCACGGTATAGAACGCCGTGATCGAACCGCTGCCAGCCTTGCCGTTTCCAGCCCGTTCCACCAGTTGTGGCAGTTTTGCGAACACCGAGGGCGGATAACCCTTGGTGGCGGGTGGTTCCCCTACCGCCAGGGCGATTTCACGCTGAGCCTGAGCATAACGGGTCAGTGAATCCATGATTAACAACACATGCTGGCCTTGATCCCGGAAATACTCGGCAATAGCCGTGGCATAGGCCGCGCCATGCAACTTGAGCAAAGGTGGCGAATCGGCCGGGGCGGCGACCACTGCGGCTCGCTTGAGACCTTCCTTGCCTAATATGTTCTCGATGAATTCCTTTACCTCGCGGCCCCGCTCACCGATCAGCCCGACCACCACCACATCGGCCGAGGTATAGCGCGCCATCATGCCCAGCAACATGGATTTACCCACACCGCTACCAGCGAACAGGCCCATGCGCTGGCCCCGACCAACGGTCAGCAGGGCGTTGATCGCCCGCACGCCGACATCCAGTACGGCCTTGATAGGCTCGCGCTCCATCGGGTTATAAGGCCGACTGTAGAGCGGCGCCCGTCGCGAGGCGTCCAATGCGCCTAACCTATCCAGCGGCCGACCCACGCCGTCGATGATCCGCCCGAGTAATTCCGGGCCGACCGGAACCTGCCGGATACGATCCTCCACCCGACGTTTACGCAGATAGTTCCGGCCAATGCGTGGCCGGTCAAAATTGCAGGCGCGATAAGGTTCCACCACCGCGCCCGGCGCCAGGCCATAGACGTCAGTCGCCGGCATCAAGTACAAACGGTCGTCACGAAAGCCGACAACCTCGGCATCGACCCGCTGGCCGCCAGGCATGTAGACCCGGCAATTCACGCCAGTCGGCAACCTGAGGCCAGAGGCCTCCATTACCAAACCAGCCACCTTGGTCAATTTGCCAGTCACATTCCAGGCATTAGATTGGCTCACTGCCTCCTGGCAATCCCGGAAATACGCCGTTAATTTCTGCGCCCGCTTCAACCTAGCCATGCCTCGTCAGCCCCCAGGCAATCAATGATTTCCTGCCAGCGGGCCGGCAGTTCACCATCGACTTCGCTGTGACTGGTTTCGATTCGGAAGCCGCCCCGTTCCAGGCGCTCGTCCGCTACTGCCCACGCTGTAAGATGACCATGATCGGAGGCCAGAAACGAGTTGACTGCCTGCAAATCGTCGGGATGCACCATGATCCGCAAATGTTCGGTCAGTCTAGGCAAGCTGTTCATGGCCTCGCGCAGCACGTCGAGTACCAGATTCTCCTTGACCTTGAGCGCAGTACGGACCATCTGCTTAGCGACGGCCAGGGCCAGGGCCAGCAATTCCCGGGACAGTAGTTCGTCCTGCCGCAATAACTCGGTATCTAGAGCCTCGGCTAATTCCGCCAAACGCTGGGCATCGGCCTCGCCAGACTTTAGGCCAGCTTCATAACCGACCTTATAACCCTCTTCGTGACCATGCTTGAAGCCGTCCTGGAGCGACTGACTATGGCTGTTTTCAAGCTCCACGGCAGTTGGCAAGACAACTGCCGCGTCCTGTTCGCGCCCATGCCTCACACCCGTCACTGCGCCGCCGCTGGTATCCTCAATGCCTTGCAGATGCCAACGCTGATAGGCGGCGAGGTCTTCTTTCGGAATAATGTTGGCAGGCATGTCGTTCAGTCTGGCCGATCGATCACTCGATCATGCCCTCGTCGCCACCCTTACCGCCCAGAATAATCTGGCCCTCGTCGGCAAGGCGACGGATGACCTTGAGTATTTCCTTCTGCTCAGCTTCGACTTCTGATAGCCGAACCGGGCCTTTGGCTTCCAGGTCCTCCTTGAGCGACTCCGCCGCCCGGCTGGACATGTTCTTGAATATCTTTTCCTTGAGTTCCTCCGAAGTACCCTTGAGGGCGATGATCAGCGACTCGGACTGGACTTCGCGTAGCAGCAACTGCACGGACCGATCGTCTATGTCGAGCACGTTGTCGAAAGTGAACATCTGGTCCTGAATCTTCTGGGCCAGTTCAGGGTCGTTCTCACGGATGCCGGCCAGTACCGAGGCCTCGATCGCCCCGCCCATGTAATTGAGTATGTCGGCGGTGACCTTCACCCCGCCCAACGCCGCCTTGTTGCTCCGCTCGCCACCGGAGAGCAATTGAGTGAGCACCTCGTTCAACTCCCGCAAGGCCATGGGCTGCACACTCTCCAGCGTGGCGATACGCAACATCACATCGTTGCGCAACCGTTCCGGCAACTGGTTGAGCGCCGCACTGGCCTGATCCGCATCCAGATGGGCCATGATGGCAGCGATGATCTGGGGGTGCTCATTGCGGATCATTTCGGCCACTGAACCGGCATCCATCCACTTCAGGCTCTCGATGCCGGCGTTGTCCTTACCCTGCAGGATGCGGTCCAAGAGATGTGCCGCCTTGTCGTCGCCCAAGGCCTTGGTAAGTACTGTGCGTATGTATTCGTCGCTGTCACCCAGGGATACCCGGCCCTCGGTCGCTTTGCGAAAATCCTTCAGTACCGCCTCGATCTGGTCCCGATTGGTGTTACTAATGCCGGCCATGGCTACGCCCAAGCGCTGAACCTCCTTGGGACCGAGGTATTTGAACACCTCTGCGGCCTCATCGTGGCCTATGGCCAACATCAGGACCGCACTATTATGGACGCCCTCGTCGCTCATTCCTTGGCCATCCATTCCTTGACCACTTCGGCCACGATCTTGGGATTCTGCGTGGCGAAGTCGCGCACCGAACCGATGTTGTGCTGGTAGCTGTCCGCCGCATGTTGTTCATTCGGCGCCATGCCTTCGGCCAAGTCATCGAAGCCGGCATCCGAGCCATCACCCCGCGTCGATGTACCCGGGGCGGCGACTGCTGATGGATGCAGCAAGTCGCGCAATAAAGGCCTGAGCACGCCAAAAACAAGGTAGAAAGCCACGCCGAAGATCAGCAGATTCTTGAGCAACCCCTTGGCCATGGCAATATTGCTCGGATCTTTCCAGAGCGGCATGGCCACCTCTTCCACCTTGGACTCGGTAAAGGCGGCATTGACCACATTGACCGTATCGCCCCGCGCCTGATTAAAGCCAACTGCGTCCTTGGCCAGATTGTTCACCTGATCGAGCAACTGCGGCGCCAGCGGCGTGGGCTTGGCATCCGGCTCGCTGCTGGCCCGGTAATTGACCACCACGGCCACCGAAAGGCGTTTGACGCGGCCAAGCGATTCGCGAACGTGGCGGATGGTCTTGTCCAGCTCGTAATTGGTGACGCTATCCCGCTTATTGCTGCCGGGATTCGGACTGGCATTAGCGCCAGCCCCGGCCTGGGTATTCAACGGCGCACTGGCCGGCCCGGGCGGCTGGTTGCTGAGTGCGCCAGGTATACCGCCGGCCGTGTTGCCGGCGCCGGCCGAGGTCTCGGACATGGTCTGCTGGCTGCGTACTGCCTGGGTCTCCGTGGTTGGATTCGGCTTATAGGACTCGCTGGTGGATTCGTCCTCGGAGAAGTCCAGATCGGCCCGGACCTCGGCCTTGACGTTGCCGGCGCCGACGATGGGCGAGATGATGGCCTCGACCCGCTTGGCGTAGTAGCCTTCTACATCACGCAGATACTCCAACTGGTTGGAACTGAGCCCTTGCTGGGAACTGGCGTCACCCTTCGAGGTAAGCAGATTGCCGGCCTGATCGATCACGGTGATGTTTCTGGCATCCAGCTCCGGCACGCTGCTGGCGACCAGATGGACAATGGCACTCACCTGAGCCGCATCCAGGGATCGGCCGGAATACAAGTTGACCATAACCGAGGCCGAAGGCTTTTGTTGATCGCGGATGAAGACCGACGGCTTGGGAATCGCCAAGTGGACCCTGGCTGAGGCAATCGTATCCAGGGCCTGGATGGTGCGGGCGAGCTCGCCTTCCAGTGCCCGCTGGTAAGCGACCTGCTCCTGAAACTGGGTCATCCCAAGCTTGGCCGAATCCATCAACTCGAAACCGACCGTATCGCCCTTCGGCAAGCCCTGAGAGGCCAGCTTGAAGCGCAGGTCGTAGACCTGATCGGACGGTACCATGATGGTCCCGCCGGCTTCGGTCTTGTAACTCACATTCATCTGCTGCAAGGTGACTACCACGCTACCGGCATCGCGCTCGGACAGGTTGGAGAACAACACTCGATAATCTGGCGTCCGGCTCCACATCACCGCGCCGACGATCAGGGCGATGATCGCTGCCAAGGCGATCATGACCCCCAACTTGCGTGCGTTGGGCAGGGCGTTGAATCGTTGTATTGGACTACCGAGGGACTGCTGGGCAGGTGTGGCCATCCGTATGCCGTCTGGTTAACCGCGCATCAGACCTGCATGTTCATGATTTCCTGATAGGCGGAAACCAGCTTGTTGCGCGCCTGAACCATGGTCTGGAAAGAAAGACTGGCCTTTTGCAGCGAAACCACCACATCCTGAAGATTGGCGGCTGAGTCGCCCTGCTCGAATTGCTGGGTCAAACGCTTGGCGTCCTGCTGACTGCTGTTGACCTCATTGACGGCCGATTGCAGCAGGGCGGCGAAATCATGCGGGGCGGCGTCCGAGATGGACGCGGACGAACCCGATGCCTGCGCCGCAACCGCGCGCAACTGACTCACCATCTGTTCCATGCCTGCGTTTACCATGGTTCGCTCTCCGACTTCATTCCATTACAGCTATCGGCATTATAGGCTGCATTCGTCCTCCGACCCACCTTCTTCTCGATATCTTTGCAGCTTATAACGCAGGGTGCGCTCGCTGATACCCAGCTCCTTAGCGGTCTCTTTACGAGAACCGTTCAATCGCTCCAGCGTGGCCAGGATCATGGCCCGCTCCACGTCCCGAATCTGAGCCGGATGGGGGGCAGCAACGGGTGTTTCGGGAGGCGCTTGCCTAGTCGCCTGAGTACCGGGCAAGAACAAATTTTCCGGCTCGATTCGGCTGCTCGCCGCAAGGATCATGGCACGCTGCATGACATTGCTTAATTCGCGAACATTGCCGGGCCACTCATAGGCCGTCAATTGAGCCTTCGCCGAGTGGGACAGGACAAAGCCATCGCGCCCGACCAGTCCAGCATGGGCCTTCAGAAAATGCCGCGCCAAGGGCAGTATATCGGCCCCCCTTTGCCGCAACGGAGGTACATTTAAAGGAAATACATTCAGCCGATAGTACAGGTCTTCGCGGAAGCGGCCTTCGCGCACCCAGGCGGTCAAATCGCGATTGCTGGCTGCCAGCACGCGCACATCAAGCGGAATCGTGGCTCGACCACCCAGGCGTTCCACCACCTTTTCCTGCAAGATTCGTAGCAGCTTGGCCTGAATATTAAGGGGAATCTCGGAGACTTCATCGAGCAGCAGCGTACCGCCCTGGGCCTGCTCGAACTTGCCAGCATGGGGGCCGGCCGCGCCGGTGAAGGCGCCCTTTTCATGGCCGAACAGGGCCGACTCCACCAGGGTCTCCGGGATCGCGGCGCAGTTCACCGCCACGAACGGCCCGTCCCGGCGCGGCGAATGACGGTGCAGATAGCGCGCCACCACTTCCTTGCCGACACCCGATTCACCAGTCAACAGCACGGTAGCGTCGGTGACTGCGACCCGCGCGGCCATCTCCAGCACCGCCCGCATGGCCGGGCCCTCGGCGATCATATCCAGGTCGTCAGCCTCGCCCGACGCCGGCAAATAGCGCGCCACCGCAGCCAGCAGCCGGTCCGGCTCGAACGGCTTGGCCAGATAGTCCGCCGCCCCGCCCCGCATCGCTGCCACCGCGCGCTCGATCTGGCCATAAGCCGTCATCAGGACGAACGGGATGCCGGGCTTGACGATCTTGCTCCGGCGTAGTAGTTCGTGACCGTCGATGCCTGGCATCTGGACGTCGGACAGCACCAGGTCCACCGTCTCCCGACCCAGGATGACCAGGGCCGTTTCGCCGTCCGGCGCGGCGACCACCCGATGACCGGCCAGCTCCAGGGTATCGGTCAAGGCCTCGCGTAGCGCCGCGTCGTCCTCCACCACCAGTATCTTCGGCCGCCGATCAATCATTCGCCCCCCCGTTTCCAGCGCCCGGCGTGGGTATGTACAACGTGAACGTGCTGCCTTGGCCCGGTGCCGTCTGGACCTCGACCCAACCGCGATGGGCATCGGCGGTCTGCTTGACGATGGCCAGACCAAGCCCGCTGCCCTCGCCGCGCGTGGTAAAGAACGGCTCGAACAACCGTTGCCGATCAGCCTCGGTAATGCCCGCCCCCTCGTCCGTTACCTTGAAGGCGACAAAAGCGCCGCCAGCGGTCACGCTGAAGGCCACCCGCCCGCCCGCGTGGCTGGCCTGCACGGCATTCTCCAGCAAATTGATGAGCGCGCCCTGAAGCGCCTGTCGATCGCCCAACAGGATGGCATCCGGCCCGACCTTGTTCAGTTCCAGGCGGACTTCATGCACGGCGGCCTGCGGCTCGATGGCCTGCCAGACCTCGTCACTCAAGTCATGTGCCGAAAAGCGATTCCGCCGGCCCTGCTGGCCTTTAACAAAGGTTAATAAATCCTGAATCAAGCGCTCCAGATAATGCAGCCGGGCCAGGGTTCTATCGGCGAAACGCAGCCGGTCGGTCTCGTTCAAATTGGGCCGCGCCAAATGGCCAACATAGAGCAAAGCAGTGGCCAACGGGGTGCGTAACTGGTGCGCCAGCTTGGCCGCCACCTCGCCCAGAATCGACAGCCGCTCGCGCCGGGCCAGCTCGCCGTTGGCCGCCGCCAGCTCGGCCGACAAGCGCGCCACCTGGCCCTGCAATTCCTCATAGGCCTCGGTCAGCCGCTCCGAGGTCGCGCTGAACAACTGGAATGCCTCGCGCAGCTCGTGGTCGCCGGTAGCGGGGGGAATGGAATTGTCGGTGGTCATTGTGGCGCTAGGGATACCCGATTTTTCGCCGTCCAGTCAATCATTAGCTGATCGAATACTCAGGTTTAGTCATCCGGGCCGAAGACAGAAACGACGGCGGCCTGACTTAACAGTGCATCGCCCGGCGCCCGGCCAGCCGGGGAGGCCAATCGAGGCGCCAGCGTACCCGGTGGGAAGGTCGCGGCGGCGCGCCGGCTTTTTGGCGCGTCATGTGATGGCCTTCCAGAAACCAGATCAGGCCATCTTTACCGACCTTCATGCCGACTGTGGGAGCGGACTTGCCCGCGATATGACTGGCGGCGGCAGCGATCAGTCCTTCGCGGCCAAGGCTGCTCCCACCGTCTTTTGAAGGTATCCGAAAAGGCCGGCCGAACTGCGCCAAACAAGCATAAGGCAAGCCAAAACACAGCGATTACTCGATAATTAGCGACCATGTCCGATTCCCTATTTATTCCTGAACCCGCGCCCAACGAGTGTCAGGCGCACATCGAATTTCCCGAGCAACTGCCGGTATCCGCACGCCGGGAGGATATAGCCGCCGCGCTAAATGCGCATCAGGTTGTCATCGTCTGCGGCGAAACCGGTTCTGGGAAAACGACTCAACTACCCAAGATCGCCTATGCCGCCGGTCGCGGCCGGAAGGGCCTGATCGGCATGACCCAGCCGCGCCGCATCGCCGCCAAAAGCGTGGCCAGCCGGCTGGCCGAGGAGACACGGACATCACTCGGCGGCTTCATCGGCTGGCAGGTACGGTTCACCGACCAAGTCGGCCGTGACAGCCGAATCAAGGTCATGACCGACGGCATCCTGCTGGCGGAGACCCAGTCTGACCCGCAGTTTCGGAGATATGACACGCTGATCCTGGACGAGGCCCACGAACGCAGCCTGAATATCGACTTTTTGCTCGGCTACCTCAAGACCCTGCTGCCGCGCCGGCCCGACCTCAAGGTGCTTATCTCCTCCGCCACCCTGGAGGCAGACCGCTTCTCGGCCTATTTCAACGGCGCGCCGGTGGTCGAGGTGTCGGGCCGGACCTATCCGGTGGAGATTCGCTGGCAGCCACCCGCAGAAAAAAACAAAGTGGAAAAGGGCAACGAGAAACAGGAACCCAAGGAGGAGGAACCCGACTTCGATGCCGCCCTGCTCCACGCCGTGGACGAGCTGGCGAGGAAAGGCGACGGCGACATCCTGGTCTTCCTGCCTGGCGAGCGCGAGATTCGCGACGCCCATGAATCGCTGCGCAAACACCACCCGCCGCAGACCGAAATCCTGCCGCTATTCGCCCGTCTATCAATCGCCGAGCAAGAGCAGATATTCAGACCCCACGCCAACCGCCGCATCGTCCTGGCCACCAACGTCGCCGAGACCTCGCTCACCGTGCCGGGCATCCGCTATGTGGTGGACACCGGCCAGGCGCGGGTGAAGCGCTATTCCATCCGCAACAAGATCGAGCAGTTGAAGGTCGAGAAGGTCTCCCAGGCCTCTGCCAACCAGCGGGCCGGGCGCTGCGGCCGGGTCGCCGACGGCATCTGCATCCGGCTCTACGATGAACAGGATTACCAGTCGCGGCCGCCCTACACCACACCCGAGCTGCTGCGCTCCTCGCTGGCCGGCGTCATTCTCAGAATGAAGGCGCTGAAGCTGCCGGAGATCGACGTCTTCCCCTTCCTCGATGCGCCAGAACCAAAACGCATTCGCGACGGCCAGGCCCTGTTGCGGGAGCTGAACGCCCTGGACGAGGCTGGCCGACTGACGCCGATCGGCCAGCAACTGGCCCGGCTGCCGCTTGACCCGCGCCTGGGCCGTATGCTCATCGCCGCAAAAGAGAAGGCCGTGCTGCACGAAGTGCTGGTCATCGCCGCATTTCTGTCCAGTCAGGATCCGCGCGATAGGCCCATGGACCGGCAAGCGGCCGCCGACCAGAAGCACCGCCGCTTCGCCGACGAGAACTCTGACTTCGTGGCCATCCTCAAACTATGGCAATACATAGCCGAACAGAACATCCACCGCAAATCCCAGCGCAAATTTCGCGAGACTCTGGGCGAGGATTTCATCTCGGCCCGCAAGGCGCGCGAGTGGCGTGAAGTGCATGGCCAGTTGGCGGCGCAGGTGAAGGAACTAGGCTGGAAGGTCGGCGACGACCTGCCCGTGGTGACCGACCAGGAGATCAAGCCAGCGGACTATGCCAACCTGCACCAGGCCCTGTTGCCGGGCTTGCTAGGCAACCTCGGCCTGCTCACCGATGAGGGGCTGTACCTCGGCGCACGGGAGATGAAGTTCCTGCCCTTCCCGGGTTCCGGGGTGAAGAAAAAGCCCAAGTGGCTGATGGCCGCCGAGATCGTCGAGACGCGGCGCATCTATGCCCGAACGGTGGCGCGGATCGAGCCGGAATGGGTCGAGCAGGCCGGCCGGCACCTGCTCAAGATCAGTTATTCCGACGCCCACTGGGCACGCAAGCCGGCCCAGGTCGTCGCCGCCCTGCGGGCTACGCTCTACGGTCTGCCGGTGGTCAATGGCCGCAAGGTGCATTACGGCCCTATCGACCCGGTCCGCGCTCGGGAAATTTTCATCCGTTCGGCATTGGTCGAAGGCGAATATGACACCCGCTCGGCCTTCTTCAACCAGAACCGGCGGCTGCTCAAGGACATCGACGAACACGCCCACCGCGCCCGCGACGTTCGCCTCGAAATCGATGAACAGGACCTCTACGACTGGTTTGACGCGCGCATTCCGGAGGGCATCTACAACGGCGCCACGTTCGAGAAATGGCTACGCGAGGCCGAGGCCGGGTCGCCCAAATTGCTCCACCTGCGTCGCGAAGACCTGCTCAAGGAACGCGGCGCCGACCCGCACGCCTTTCCCAAAGAACTGGACCTCTCCGGCGTGCGTTTCGCCCTGGCCTACCGCTTCGACCCCGGCGCCGAGGATGACGGCGTCACCCTGCTCGTTCCCCTACCCGCCCTCAACCAGGTCTGTGCCGAACGCGGCGACTGGCTGGTGCCTGGCTTGCTGGAGGAGAAGATGACCGCGCTCATCAAGGGGCTGCCCCAGTCGGTGCGGCGCGCCTTCGTGCCGGTGCCTGAGTTCGCCCGGGCTGCGGCGCAAGCACTGACGCCCGGCGCTGGCGCGTTGACCGACGCACTGGCCGACTTCCTCGCCCGCACTACCGGCCAGGCCATCCCGCGCGATGCCTGGCGGCCGGAGGCCCTGACGCCCCACCTGACCATGAACTACCGGGTGCTGGACGAGAACAACCGCATCCTGGCCGAAGGCCGCGATCTGGCTGCGCTACGCCGGAAACTGGGCGACGCGGCCAGCCGTTCACTGCAACAGGCGGTCGCAGCCAACGAACGGGACGACATCGGCCGCTGGGATTTCGGCGATCTGCCGGAGCGGGTTGAAGTGACCAGCGGCGGCCGCCAGGTGGCGGCCTTCCCGGCCCTGGTCGAAGAGGCCGGGCAGGTCCGGCTGCGCCTGCTCGATAGCCCCATCGTGGCCAGGGAAAAGCATCGGCGCGGCGTCTGCCGGCTGATTTGGCGCAGCTTCCCCGACCTATTGAAACAGGTCGAAAAAGACCTGGCTATCCGGCTCAAGGCAGCGGCCATGCAATACTCGCTGCTGGACAAGAAACTGGGTCTGAATGATCTGCTGGCCGACGTGCTCTATTCCGCCGCCCGTGCCGCGCTGCCTGGCGACCCCGCCGACCTGCGCCGGCAAAACGAATTCGACAGCGCTGCCCAAACCACCCGGCCGCGCCTGACTGAATTGGCTAGGGAAACTGCGCGGCTAACCGCCGAATGCCTCGACCACGGCCACCGGCTGGCCCGGCAACTGACCCGGCCGCTGCCCGCGAAAGACGCCGGGACCGACCTGCAAGGCCAGTTGCAGGCACTGGTCTACCCCGGCTTCGTCGCCCGCCTTGAACCGGCCCGTCTCGGCCACCTGCCCCGCTACCTCAAGGCCATGGAACACCGTCTGGAAAAGATGACCGGCCACCCTCAACGGGACGCCCAGATGATGCGCTCCATGGCGCCGCTGCTCAGCCAATGGCAGGCCCGCTGCAAAAGGGAAATCCAGGCCAGCGGCCTATCTGCCGGGATGGAAACGTTCCGCTGGCGGCTGGAAGAACTGCGCGTTTCCCTATTCGCCCAGGAGCTAAAAACCCCGGAACCGGTGTCAATCAAGCGGCTGGAAAAACTATGGGCCGAACTATGACTGGCTGCACGACGACTCACGGTTCACGGTTCATCCTCTCGGCAGCCGGGGTAGCGACGGCGTAGTCATAGACCACTAACGTTTGCCGAGTGATGAACCGGTAGCGGAAGAGACCAGGCACTCGGGGGCGGACTTTCTGGGGTTCCAATAGATATTCCAGCCCTGCCGTTGGTCCTTGACCACCCCTGGATGTTGCTCCAGGAACTGGTCCATGTACGTCATAAAATCGCCCCTGGTAAATTCGCTTCTTTTCATTTTTGGACTCCTACTCCGGGGTAACCCAAAAAAACAGCCAGCCAATTACGGGATCGCCGCCTCGCCGGACCCATGGGAATAAAACCGACGATGCGGCGACTCGTAGCCAAGAACCGGCTCAGAACTGATCCGCCGCCCAGCCGTCCAGTTGGACACACGCTTCAAGGCTCGGTTTGTCGTCAACCTTGCCAAGCATCGGCGTGTGGCACAGGTACTGATTGCCTTGGTCATCCGATAGATTACGCAGCGGCATCTCGCCCAGTTTTTCGTAGCCGCGCGTATCCATCATGATGAACTGGTAGTCATCCCCGACGCAGACCTCCAGATGGCCGCCATTGCCCGAACCATACTTGGCCCACCAAGTGTCAGGGTCGGCGCCGTCGTAGAATGGAGGGACAACCTGATCGGTGCTTTGATGCCAGGCCATGATGGTGGGGTCCTTCATTTGGTTTTCCCTGGCGATATCCTTGGCCAGCAGACTTGCGCTTTGGAAATTGAGCGCGGACCCTTGATAGTCGATATGAACGTTACGCATGATGACTCCTTTGGTAAGGTATATCCGCGATTGGCAAGAATGCCGCCGCGTATGTGCTTACCATAGGCCAATTCCCGACAAATACAATCAGGTATTACGAAATCGATAATTTTTAGTTGCCACCCCAGACCTGGTCCACCAGGGTCAGGCGGCGGCGTTCCATGGCAACTAGGATAATCCGGGCAATACGGCGCGGGCATTTTCCGTAGTGCGCGCCGCTACCTCCTCCGGCGGCAAGCCGCGCAGGCGCGCAAGCGTCTCGGCGATACGCGCCAGTTCGGCCGGCTCGTTCCGGCCCTTGCCGACCCAGGCCGGCGGGATGTCCGGGCTGTCGGTCTCCAGGACGATCGCCGACAGAGGTAATTCCACCGCCAGCGTTCTTAACCGGGTGGCCCGCTCCCAGGTAAACGCGCCGCCAAAGCCCAGCTTGAAACCAAGGCGGATGAACTCGTCCGCCTGCTGCCGACTGCCGCTGAAGGCATGGGCGATGCCGCCCCTGACCTTGAACCGGCGCAACTGCTTCAGTATCGGGTCGTTCGCCCGCCGGCCGTGCAGCAACACCGGCAGGTCATAATCACGGGCGATCTTGAGCTGCTCGGTATAGAAAAAATTCTGGGTCGCGAAATCCAGCCCTTCGACGAACAGGTCCAGGCCGATCTCACCGATGGCCACCGGGCGCCACGCATCGATCCGATGCCGAAGCGCCGCCAGATGCCGCTGATGATGAACCTCGATATACATCGGATGCAGACCCCAGGCTGGCAGGCAGCAGGGATAGCGCCGACAACAGGCCGCCACGGAGTCGCAACCGGCCTCGGTCACCGCTGGAACGATCTCCATGCCAACCCCAGCCGCGACGGCGCGCTCATACACCGCATCCCGATCCGGCTCAAACTCGCCGGCATCTAGATGGCAATGGGTGTCGATCAGCACAGAGTCACCAACCGGATAAACTGCGGGGACGATTACTTGCGGTACACGGCAGATTTCAACAGCAGCCCGTTCGACAGATAGGAAAGAAAATATTCCAGGTTGTTAAAGCGCTCGCTGCCTTCCTTGTCGGGCACCTGGCGAACCTGTTTGAAGCAACCGACAAAACGGTTCTGCAAAGTCACCGGATTCTCGCCGCCACGAAATACCGGGAAGTGGACGGCCTGGCCCAACGCCGGCGACAGTAGCTCGGAACGCAAACGGTTGCCGGCATTATCCAGATGGCAATTGGCGCAGGAAAAATTGAGCTGGCCGAAGCGACTGTAGTAAGTCTTTTTGCCATCCTCGAAGGCCTTCAAGGCGCCAGCGCCTTCAACCTTGACGTTCATCTTCATGCCGTCGGACAAGGTCCGGGCATAGGCGGTCAAGAGGCCCATGGTCTTCATGTCACTATAGCTGTAGGGCGTTTCGCCGTTCATGATACGGCAGTCGTTGATCGCCGCCTCAAAGGTCACGACCTTGGCCATATTTTCATCGTACAGGGGGTAGTTTCCGGCGATCATCTTGCCGCCATTGGGCAGACAATCGGCATAGGTCTTGCTGTTCTTGAATGATGTCTTCCACAGCGTCTCGCCCTGCTCGATCATGCCAATAAAGGGTGGGAAGTCCATGATGCTGTCGTATTGGGACTTGGCATCCGGATCGAATGCCAGGGCGCCGTAGACATAATTGTCGAACTTGATGTCGGGATACTTGTGCGTCAAGGAATCAACGACTTTCGCGCGGTCCGCCTCAGGGCTTGCATGGACCGAGAATGCACCGAATAGCAGTCCCAAGCCAGCCAGCGCCAGAACGAATTTCTTCATGCCGTCCTCCTGATGAACAGGCCACGTCGGGCCCGTCGTCAGTTTCACGTTAAAGCCTCGCGGCTCAGGCGACAGCGGCCTCGACCGAGTCTTTGCCACCCTTGTTGTCTTCCCAGCTCACCACGACCTTGTCGCCGACCTTGGCGCCCTTGACGCGGAACTCCAGAAACGGGTTTGCCGCGATACCACCGGCCCACTGGCCGTCCAGCACCGTCTTACCGGCCACCGCAGCCGTCACATGGTTGATGAAATGCGCCGGGATGAGCTGGCCCGTCTTGGCGTCCTTGCGTAGACCCGTTTCCATCGGGTGCTGCATCAGACACTTGATGACCGCCGAGTCACCGCTCATCGTCGCCTTGATCCTGATTCCAGACATAGATTTTCCTTTCCTGTATTCGTGTGAGGGAGGTGACCGTTTAGCCGCCGCAGCCGCCGATGGTGACCTTGACTTCCTTGACCGCGGTATAGACCTTGCCGCCGGCCATGATGATGGCGCGGACATTGCTGGTCTTGCCCATCTTGATGGCGGTGGAGATGTAGCTCTCGGCGCCGTTCATGATGGCAAAGTCGGCCAGCAGGGGCATGGCGTTCTTCTCGGACAGCAGGATGATGCGTTCGGTACCGGGGATTTTGGAGGTGACCTTGACCGGCACCCGGCTGCCGTTTTCGGCGATGGCCGGGGCATCAATTATGATCTGGTCGCTGTCCACCGCGCCCGCGCCGCCGACCCCGGCCAGCGCGCCCGCGACATCCTTGGCCTCGAAGGCCGCCTTGTTCCAGTCGGCCGCGAATGCCGCGCCCGGCTTGAGCAGGCCGGCGGATGCCGCCGCTGCAACCATGGCGACGCCGCCGGCGCCCTTCAATATCTGTCTACGTTGGTGATTCATTTCATATCTCCTATTTAGTTAATGCGCTACAGGTACATCAAAGGCCGTAAACGAAATCGACCACCTTGTCGATTTCCTGCTCGCTCAGAATCTTGTGCTTGCCGAAAGGCGGCATATAGGTCGCGGGGTTGCGCGCGGTCGCGTCCCATATCTGGGCGCGCAATGCCGTCTTGTCGGGAAAGCGTGCGCTCATGGCAATCAGGGGCGGCCCACTGTTGCCCGGTTGCGCCGCATCCGCCATGGTGGGCATAGCGTGGCAAGCGAGACAATTGCCTTTCTTGTTGTCGTAAGCCAGGTCTTTGCCCGTGATCTCCTTGGCCTGTTCGGCGCCGATTGCGGCATCGACGAACAGCGCGGCCAAAAGGCTAATACCGGTTTTGACGGCAACGGAATTCCGCATAGTCTCGCTCTTTTCTCTTTGCAAACGTAAAGCCAGTAAGCTTTACCCCGATTCCGCCAGGCGGCCCTCAAATCAAAGCCGACACGACTATACCCATAAACCACCTGGGCAAACAAACAGCGTATTAGTACATATAAATATTCACTTCGATTTAACCAAGCTCCGCTCGCGTGCCTGCAACTCTTTAAAGTCCCGTAGCCGGGCGTCCACGACCGACAGGCTGTAGAAGTCGCCGTCGCCGGCCTGGCGCGCCAGTTGTAATTGTTCGATCGCCTGGACCGGCTGGTCCAGCCTGATGTAGGCCTCAGCCTGAGCCAGATGTTCTTCGGTACGCCGGCCGAGTGCATGATTGGCCTCGGCCAGCAAGCGGTAAAGCGTTGGCGCCTCCGGCCACAACCGTAGCCGGTCTGCGGCAAACGACTTGGCCTTTGCCGCCTGGCCCTGGCGCAGCAAGGACTGGGCGTAGGCATAGGCCAGCGGCTTGTAACCCGGATAACGCAATATCGCGCCACTCAGTTTGGCAACCGCCTGGTCTACTCGCCCGGTTTCAAGCAGCACCTGAGCGGCTAGATATTCGATCAAGGCCGAGCGCTGTCCCTGGTCCAGGCGTTTTATGGCCCGATCGGCCTGATCCTTATTGCCCACCCGTACCGCGCTAAGGGCCAGGCCGTACCAGACGGCCGGCTCATCCCGCGCTGCGGCCAGGGCGCTGAAACGATCAAAAGCATCGCGCGGCTCGCCCGCCAAGGCCTGCACCCTGGCCCGGATCAAGGCATATTCCAGGCTGTCTGGGCGGGCCTTGAATTTCATCTCCTCGGCCCGGTTCTGCAGATCGGCCATGCGCTCATAGGTCATCGGGTGAGTACGCAAAAAACCAGGCACATTACTGTCATAGAGCCGATCCTGCGACATCAGACTCTTGAAGAACAAGGCCATGCCGTTAGGGTCGAAACCGGCCTTCGCCATGGTCTGCAAGCCAACCCGGTCGGCCTCTTTCTCGTGGACCTGGGTATCTCGCAACTGGTTTTGCATAGCATAGGCCTGACTGCCGGTCAGGGCCGCCTCGGCGATCTGCGGGTTGTCGGAATGGGCGGCCAGAATGGCGACGGCCAGACCAGCCAAGGCTGCGACCATGCCCGACTTTTGATCCTGCACCGACCTGGCGATATGGTTTTGCGTTACATGGCCGAGTTCATGCGCCAACACCCCTGCCAACTCCGATTCCGAGCGGGTCGCGGCAATCAGGCCGGTGTTGACACCAATGTGCCCACCGGGCAGGGCAAAGGCGTTAATCATGGAATCCTTGACCGCGAAGAAGTCGATCTGGCGGTATGGCGCACTGCTCGCCGCCGCCAGCCGCTCGCCCAGTGCGCCCAGGTATTCGTTGACCTCTGGATCATCAAGGAAATCCTTGTCGACCCGTATCTCACGCATGACCTCGCGCCCAATCCGAGCCTCCTCGGCTTCGGACACCGTGGCGCGCGCCGCCTCGCCCAGGTCGGGAAGCTCGGAGGCATGAACCGCGACAGCCACGCAAGCGGCCAACAGCAGGAATAAAGGTAAACGCATCGAGCTATGATACCCATTGCACCGATCCGGTTCCCAATTTTGAACGGGAACTGGATCGGATCGACCAAGTCTTCATACTTTGAAGCCAACCTTCAAGAACCGAGGCCACTGCAATATGAATCCGTTCGGCACATTCAGCCTTCCCTATCCAGCCATCCGGCCCGCCCTGTGGCCGCTGTTTCCGCTGCTGTTCGGCGCTTTGCTGGCTTATGCAGGCTTGAATCAGGCCGCCGCCGGCACCTTGATCCGTAACGAACAGGTACGCGCCACGCCATCGGCCAGCGGCAAAGTATTGACCCGCCTAGCCAAGGGCAGCCAAATCGAGCTATTGACGCGCCGGGGCGGCTGGATTCAGGTCAATGCCAAGGGCAAGAAGGGCTGGGTGCGCCTGCTTTCGGTTCGCGGTGGTTTGAGTAACCGCAACAACGCCGCCGCCGAACTAAGCGGCATCGCTGGACTGGCCAAGCAGAACGACCACCAGGTGGTAGCGGTCGCCGGTCTGCGCGGACTGGCCGAGGAAGATTTAAAAAAGGCCCAGTTCGACGCCGTTGAACTAAACCGGCTCGATAACTACCAGACCAATCGCCAGCAAGCCGAGGGATTCGCCAATCAAGGTGGCTTGGCCAAACGGGACGTGGCCTATCTGGCAGCGCCCCCAGGCAAGCCCAAGAAGAACACACACTATTGGGAAGGTGTCTTACCGTGAAACAGCCAACCCTAAAGAAAGGGCTATTCGGTCTGGCACTGCTCTTCGCCTTCGGCTGCGCCCAGGCGGAAAAGACTGATATCGGCGCCATACTGGATGCGCTTGGCCAACGTCATAAAGTGGCCCCGGCAGCAAACAGTCCAGCTCCGACCACTAGCCCGGCGGGCAACGATTCCGGCCAAGCGCACAACGCTACGTCGAACGCCGCCTCTGATCGGGCCTTACTGCTTACAGCGCTGCGTTCTGGCCGGATGAGCGACGCGCAGGAAAATGAGGTTGGCCGACAAATCGCCGGCAATTTGCTGGGCGCTGCGCCTCTGGTGCCTAACGATGCCCTGCAAATTTATGTCAACCAGGTCGGGCGCTGGGTCTCGCTGCAAGGCGAACGGCCCGATCTGGCCTGGCATTTCGGTGTCATCGACAGCAACGACATCAACGCCTTCTCGGCACCCGGCGGCTACCTGTTCATTACCAAGGGACTTTATCGCGAACTGGAAAACGAGGCCGAACTGGCCTCGGTTTTCGGCCATGAAATCAGCCATGTACTTAAGCGCCATCACCTCAAACTGCTGCAAAAATCCGCCCAGATCGCGGTTATCGGCAAGGCATTGCAATCAGCAGTCGGTAAGCCAGCCGACAACGACTCCGCGCTGCTGCAAAACCTGATCGGCAATGGCGCCGCCATGGTCGCGCGCAGTCTGGACAAGAACTCGGAATACGAGGCCGATCGCATCGGCATGGTGCTGACCGCCCGTGCCGGCTATGACCCCTACGCGTTACCAATGGTGTTGGAGAAGATCGGCCATGCCGGCAAGGTCGGTCAGGGCCGGACCGCCCTGCTGTTCAAGACACACCCTTTACCCGACGACCGCCTCGATCACCTCGCCGCTGCGGCCGGCGAGCGGATGGATAGCTATGCAGACGGCAAGACGCTAGAGCGGCGCTTCATCAAACTGCCTGAATCGCCATAAATCGCCTAAACAGAGCGTAACATCCTAATTATAAAAGAAATTTGCATTCCCGTTCGGGCCTGCTAGCATGGAAACATACCTGAGCATAACACTCTGGTAAGCAGCACATCCAATTAGAGAAGGAGAGCAATCATGTTGGACATCAACAAACTCATACTGGCTGAAAACCTAGGCCACCGCGAATCAGGCGAGTTCGCCATGGACCTGGAACCTTGGAGCGAGGAACGTGCGTTGCAATTGGCGCGTTCCGAAGGCCTTGATCTGAACAAAAAGCACATGGCCGTACTGCGCTGGCTACGCGATCGCTATGCTGAATGCGGGCCTACTGAGAACGGCCGCGCCCTATCCCACGCCATGGAAGAAAACTTCATGACCGAGGGCGGTCTGAAATATCTATATCGCTTATTCCCGCAAGGGCCAGTCTATCAAGGCTGCCACTTCGCCGGCGTGCCATTGCCCCCTGGCAGCCTGGACCAGTCCTTCGGCAGCCGGCACTGAAGCTGCCCCCCTCACCTCACCAAATGAAATTGCCCGGCCTGAGCCGGGCAATTTAGTATGAGCAATCGCGGTTTATACGCAACCGGTCGGCTTCGGCGTACCAGCATAACGACCCGCCTGCTTGGCCGGACCAAACGGGAACAGATCGAACAAAAACTTCTTCTCGCCCCACTGATCGCCGAATTCTTCTTTCAGACCCTTCTGCAGAAAACGCAGATTGGGCGCCGTGCCATATTCCTGAAAATAATCACGCATGTAATGGATGATTTTCCAGTGGTTCTCGGCCAGCTCCAGCTTATCCTGACTGGCCAGGTAAGTCGCCACGTCGTCCGACCAGTCGTCCAGGTTGACCAGATAGCCCTCGGGATCGGTTTCCACCGTCTTGCCGTTGATGTTCAGTTCCATGTTGATTCCTCTCTTCTATTCACCAAGTTGTCCAAACCAGCCTTGGCTGGCATGACGGTAGAATAATAAACCTGACTATTTGTGTCAAGTATTATTGCAATAATTTTCCCGGCGTGCATTTAGCCTGGCACGCCTGCGGCAAATAACCAACAATAAAAGTCAACTATTGCCGAGGCTGTGCGATGGTCGTACAATCCCGACCGCAATGTTCAACTACTAACTGGAGAAGCAACATGGAACATCAACTACCCGCACTGCCCTACGCCATGGACGCGCTGCAACCGCATATGTCCAAGGAAACCTTCGAGTATCACTATGGCAAACACCATCAAGCCTATGTGACCAACCTGAACAATTTGATCAAGAGCAGCGCATTCGAGAACAAATCCCTCGACGACATCGTCAAGACCGCACCTGCCGGCGGCATCTACAACAACGCTGCCCAAGTCTCCAACCATAGCTTCTTCTGGCAATGCATGAAGCCGAATGGCGGCGGCGCCCCGACCGGCGCACTGGCCACCGCCATCGACAAGAAGTGGGGTTCGTTTGATGAGTTCAAGAAGGCATTCCAGACCAGCGCGGTGGGCAACTTTGGCTCCGGCTGGACTTGGTTAGTCAAGAAGGCCGACGGCAGTCTGGACATCGTCAACATGGGTGCTGCCGGCACCCCGCTGACCACCGCCGACACGCGTCTGCTGTGTGTCGACGTCTGGGAACACGCCTACTACATCGACTATCGCAACTTGCGTCCCAAGTTCGTCGAGACCTACCTGAACAATCTGGTTAATTGGGACTTCGTCGCAGCCAACTACGCGGCCTAATAAAACACCAGCAAAAAAAGGCCGCATCAGTGCGGCCTTTTTTTCGGTCAAACACCAAAAGGCTCAGTGATTCGCGCCGCCCTTGATTACCATGGGTACAACATCCCGAGAGTGTTTCTTCTCCATCTTCGCCGCCTTCTTTTCCTTCGGTGTCAACAGTGCTTGCTTTTTCACTTCTTTATTGGATTGCTGCGATTTAGACATAGTGTCGGCTCCTGACCATGGTGAAAGGGCATCCGTCCAAGTCGGGACAGGCTTTTATGACGATACCACCACTACCCGATCTAAGACTTGACGTTTGATTCGTTATAGGCCAATCGCCAACAAAATAATATGTGATCGGGGATTGATCTCGGCACGGAATGATCTGGCAGATTCAAGAATGCCGCGTGTGATGCCAATAAGCCAAACAGCGTTTTTTTTATGCTAGTGTGAGAGCGGAGTTGCATATCTTGTTATCGCAACAACAAGGGAGTTCGGAATGACCCAAAAAATGGCCGTAGTCGGGTTGGGATATGTCGGCTTGCCGCTGGCGATAGCCTTTGGCCAAAAATTCGAGACTATCGGGTTCGATACTTCCGAACGGTTAGTCGAAAAGTGCCGTTTGCATATTGATCCGCATGGTGATTTGGCCGCCGGGGCCTTCGATTTTGCTAGAAAGCTTACCTTCACCAACTCACCAGAGCTATTGCATGATGCGGATGTCATCATCATCGCGGTGCCGACCCCTGTGGATATCGCCCACAGCCCGGATTTCGAGCCGCTTATTTCGGCTAGCCGAGAGGTCGGCCGATACCTGAAGCGGGGCGCCGTGGTGATTTATGAATCTACGGTATATCCCGGCGCGACGGAGGAGGTTTGCATCCCCGAGCTCGAACGTGCTTCAGGTTTGAAATGGCGGAGAGATTTTAACGTCGGTTACTCGCCCGAACGCATAAACCCCGGCGACCGACAACACTCACTGACCGGGGTCGTAAAGATAGTTTCGGGAGACACACCGGAGACCCTGGAGCGGGTCGCCGGAATTTACGAGACCATCATAGTCAAGGGTGTGTACCGTGCCTCATCCATCAAGGTGGCCGAAGCCGCCAAGGTCATTGAGAACACCCAGCGTGATCTGAACATCGCCTTGATGAATGAACTCGCGCTTCTGTTTCACCATCTCGGTATCGACACCACCGAGGTGCTTGAAGCGGCCGGTACAAAATGGAACTTCCTGCCCTTCCGCCCGGGTTTAGTGGGCGGGCATTGCATCGGCGTGGACCCTTATTATCTGACCTACAAGGCGGAAACCGTGCGGTATTTTCCCGAGGTCATCCTGGCCGGGCGCAGGATCAACGACCAAATGGGTAAATTCGTCGGCGAGCAGACTGTAAAACAGATCATCCAGACCAGCAGGGGCGTCAAAGGCACGACCGTCACCATATTGGGACTGACCTTCAAGGAGAATTGCCCGGACCTGCGTAATAGCCGAGTGATCGACATCGTGCGGGAGCTGGAAAGCTACGGCCTTAAAGTGTATGTACATGACCCCGTTGCCGATCCCGCCGAGGCATACGAGGCGTATGGCGTGCGGTTGACCCCTTGGGATGACCTTCCAGTCGCCCATGCGATTGTCGCGGCTGTGGCACATCGGCCATTCATTGATCGTCCATTATCAGACTACTGCAGCAAACTGGAGACCGGCGGCGTATTCATGGATGTAAAAGCCATTTTTGCCCCGGCCAGATTGCGTGAACTCGGGTTCGTCGTCTGGCGACTGTAATAGTCCATACGTTAGTGCAACATCTGTTCTGTAAATTCGTAACCTGCTGGTTTTGCGAGGCTGTGCCGGCCGTAGCGATGAGGGCGCGTAGCGCCCGAAGAGCGAAGGGCGGCACAGCCTCGCGGCGAAACCCCGGC
>Ga0210021_1000277_pt1 | contig 61080 bp, 52 predicted proteins | sample CryGeymeta201517_FD_183981 | JGI IMG/M metagenome (GOLD analysis project Ga0210021, IMG submission 183981) | Groundwater microbial communities from Crystal Geyser aquifers in Utah, USA - Crystal Geyser metaG 2015-17 (SPAdes) (version 2) | ecosystem: Environmental > Aquatic > Deep subsurface >... | reverse complement strand
TGATCGGTTTGATCCCGCTCTTCATGGCCTTTTTGTAAAAATGGATGGCGCCGATCATGTTTCCATGGTCCGTAATCGCCAAGGCCGGCATTTTGTACTCGGCGGCTCTTTTGAAAAGCTCGCTCAAGCGTATGGCGCCGTCCAGAAGGCTGTACTGGGTGTGTATATGGAGGTGAACAAATTCAGCGTGTTTCTTCATGCAGGTTCCTTATTTGGCTTCATTGAGGATGTTATACCCGGCGTCTTACTAATGATTGCACATTGTTTCCAAAACGTATCATACACAAGTTCCGAAGCCGTTTGTCATTGTCCGGCTTGACCGGACAATCCAGTTTTTTATTGTCTGGATTCCCCGATCAAGTCGGGGAATGACATAGTGCTGTTGACTTATGAAGCTGTGTATAACTCCGAGAAAATAAAAAAACCGGAGGAAACATATTCAGCATACTGTTCTTTAAAGAAATCAAAGAAAGTTCACTTCGTTAGAGAATTTTTTTCTCTAACGGAGTTTACAACGGGACGGATCGAGAAGTCAATCATGATCAGCGTTTCTTGTGGGCCCTCGGATGCGCCTTGTCGTAAACTTCCATGAGTTTATCCATACTGACATGTGTGTACTTCTGAGTTGTGGAGAGGCTGACATGGCCCAGGAGTTCCTGAATGCTCCGGAGATCGGCGCCTCCGTCCAAAAGGTGGGTGGCAAATGAGTGGCGCAGCCCATGGGGTGAAATGCGGGACGCCGCGGCAGATTGCCTCACATATTTTTCAACAACCCTGCGGATCCCACGGATGCTGAGCCGGCTGCCGTATCGGTTCAGGAACAGCGGCGTCTTGTGCCCGGCATGAAAGGTCCCGTCACCCGGCACATCCTTGCCTTTCAGGTATCGCTCGACCGCCTGGACGGCATGCGATCCGAGAGTGACAATCCGTTCCTTGCGCCCCTTGCCCATCACTTTCATCAGGCCGATGGAGAGATCCATGTCTTCTTCATTCAATCCGGCCAGCTCGCTGATCCGGACTCCGGAGGAATAGAATGCCTCAAGAATCGCCTTGTCCCGGAGGCCGGATCCGGTCTTCTCATCCGGCGCCTCCATCAACCGGAAGGCGTCGTCCACGGAGAGAAACCTGGGGTGCTTCTTTTCCGCCTTGGGCGTGGCCACGGCCTTGGCCGGGTTGACTTGCACAACCCTCTCACGGTGAAGAAACTTAAAAAAACTCCTGAGGCTCGCCACCTTCCGCCCCATGGAGGACTTATGATACTTTTTCTGATGAAGATAAGAGAGAAAATGCCTGATGACCCGATGATCGATTCGGCTCAAATCCTCCAGGCAGGATCGGTATGCCCCGAGAAATGCCTTGAACTGGATCAGATCGCTTAAGTAATTCTTGACCGTATGCTCCGAGGCATTCTTTTCATGTTTGAGGTAGGATTCAAATTCCGAGAGGCGCCTGTCAAAGGCCGCAGTCCCGGTCTGCTGATCCGGCATGTCTTTCATAGCGTCACCTGTTTCCGATACTCCTCCCATTGAGCCAGTGCCCGGCCATACATCTTCTCCCTCCGCTCACGCCTGGAACGAATCTTTTCGGGAAGTGATGGGAACAGGCTCCAATTGACATTGGAGGGTTGAAATTCCTTATAGGCCTCGTTGGTCACATGCTCCACAAGGGCGCCATGGGCCGTGGCCGGCGGAGGCGGCGACAGGGGTTCCCCCTGGATCATACGGGCTGCAAGAACTCCGGCCAGCCAGCCCATGGCCGTGGATTCCACGTATCCTTCCACACCCGTGATCTGCCCGGCCAGGAAGAGATCTTCCCTCTGCCGGAACTGAAGGGTCTTTTTCAATATTCTCGGCCCGTCCACAAAGGTGTTCCTGTGCACACTACCATACCGCATAAACTCGACTTTTTCCAGCCCTGGAATCAGCCGGAAGACCCTGTCCTGCGACGGATAGGTGAGCTTGGTCTGGAACCCGACCATGTTGTACGCCGCCCCTTCCCGGTTTTCCTTTCTGAGCTGAACCACGGCATAGGGCTGCCGGTCGGTTCTCGGATCGATCAGGCCCACCGGTTTCATAGGGCCGAACAAGAGGGTCTCCCTGCCGCGCTCCGCCATAACCTCGATGGGCATGCACCCTTCAAAATACCTGGGCTCCTCAAAGGGTTCCGCCGGAACCTTCTCCCCGGCCGTCAGGGCTTCATAGAACCGGTCGTACTCCTCCCTTTCCATGGGACAGTTGAGGTAGTCAGCCCCCCCTTTGTCGTAACGGGAAGCCGCAAAGACCAAAGAGCGGTCGATGGATTCCGCATCCAGAATCGGGGCGATGGCATCATAAAAGTGGAGATGCGAGGATCCTGTGAACCGCGTAATGGAATCGGCCATCCGGTCGGAAGTCAATGGGCCTGTGGCCAGGATCACGACTCCCCTTTCCGGGATCTCCGTGATTTCTGACCGCATGACGCGGATACGGGGATGATGCATCATCACTTGAGTAATCTCCTCGGAAAACCGCTCCCGGTCCACGGCAAGGGCCGATCCGGCCGGAACCCGATGGGCATCAGCCGCCCGGATGATCAAAGAACCGGCACGCCGCATCTCTTCTTTGAGCAGACCGACGGCATTGGCGGGGTCCTCGGAACGAAACGAATTGCTGCAGACCAGCTCGGCCAGCCGGTCGGTTTTATGGGCGGGGGTATACCGGGTAGGACGCATTTCGTAGAGCAGGACATGAATCCCCCTTTCAGCAGCCTGGAAAGCGGCCTCGCTGCCGGCCAGCCCCCCTCCGATAACGGTCAGTTCCTGGTTTGCATTATTCATGTGTTATTGTAAGCATATTTTGGCACAAGCGCCAATGTATGCTTCCAAATCGACTGAAACGCCGCTCCATTCCTGATGAATGATGTTGGTGAGAATAGCATATTCGTCTTCCTTGGTTATTTCGTGGTCTTTCCAGTAATCGGTAAGTTTATTACGGGTTTCCTGACCCATCATCCGCTGTTGGATCCACTTTTCGCTTCTGCCGTGCTCACGCCAGTATTTACGGGCGCGATCGAGTGAGCGCGCGGGATCGCTCATATCCTGCAATCGTTCGTATCCCACCTTGGCCAACCATAATTTTATCTGTCTGCTCATTGTAGTGACGGCGGATTTTATAGTTTTCAAAAATGGCTAATGATTTTTCTTGCATACTTATTCTCCTTCCTCGCCGTTGTCCAGTTCCTTGCCCATGCGGTATTTGATTTGGTGTCTGACCCCATTCGTTGGGGAATGCTTCAGCCACTTCAGGTCTAAGGACAACGATATTCGATGACTTACGCAAGCGGCTCGCGTACTTCCCTCGCATGAAGCCTCCCGGGAAGTCTGACAATTTATACTCTGCCCGTAGTAAAGGGGGACAGCGACCGTTATTTAAATGGCCCCTATTTGTTCCTTCCTGTTTGTTCCCCGCCATCGGTTTTATTCCTTTTCCCTCACGATCTCTTGCAACGCAGCGATCAGTGGAGGCAGGTCGTCCGTCACCGTGTCCCACAGCAAATCAAAGTCTATTACATCATACCCGTGAACAAGCCGATTACGCATTCCGATGATCTGCGGCCAAGGAATTTTCGGATTCGCCAATCGTGTCTCCTCAGAGACGCGATTGGCTGCCTCGCCCACAATCTCCACCAGACGCGTCAGCGCCAGCTGCATTACACGATTGCGTCCCAATTCTTCCCGGCTCGAATTGCCCAACAGCTCGACCGCTTCTCGGGCGTGATTGAGCATATCTTTCAGACTGAGCGAGTCGTCACCCTTGCTCATACTGCACCTCCGCCAGGCCCAACACCTCATCACGGAAATGCGGGTTGAGGCCCTTGGCCGTGTGCATTTCCGCCTTGTGGCCCAGCAGTTGACTCAATTCGATTTCCATACCCGCCAACGCAATCAACCCCACTCGCGCGCCCGGCTCGAATTCCACCAGCACGTCCACATCGCTTTCGGGCGTGAAATCATCGCGCAGAACCGACCCGAACACGGCCAAACGGCGGATTTGGTTGCGACGGCAAAACTCTTGGATTTCCGCTTTCGGAATATCAATTTTTATGCTCATTACCACACCTCCACCGGCGCGAGCAAGCCGGAGTGATTGGGAACTAAAGGGGACGGTTCTCTTTATTCTTCCTCCAACCCCTTTGTCTCCCCCGCACCCGCTACAGTTTTCTATTGGTTCTTCTCCTCTACGAGCCATCGGCCATTTAGTGGGTAAAAAGGCCCCTTTTGTTTTCACCCACTATTTTGGAGAAGACCCATCTTTGAGAGCTGCATCTTCAATCTCACGGGCGTATTCACAACTTTTGTTCGGGCAGCCGATATCCTTATGGTATGTCTCCCCCTCCTTGCGGAAACGTTCGATGAGATAAGGGCTGCCGCAGGCAGGGCACGGTTCGTTCAAGGGCCTCTGCTTGCTGTTAAACCGGCACTTGGGATAGTGGCTGCAGCCGTAAAAGGTCCTTCCCTTGAATATCTTCTGAACGACGAAGCCGCCGCACCCCTCCACGGGGCACGGCACACCGATGCTGAGCGGCTTGATATTCTTGCATTTCGGATAGGCGCTGCATCCGAGGAACTTGCCGTATCGCCCATGTTTGACGGCCATGGGCTTTCCGCACTTATCACAGATCTCATCGGTCTTCTCTTCAGGAGCGGTCTTAATCCTGCCGTTTTCATCCTGAACAAGCCTGCGCGTGGTTTTGCATTCCGGATACCGGGTGCACGCCAGGAACCTTCCGTATTTTCCCTGCTTCACCACCATCTCCGCCTGACACTCCGGACATTTCTCATCGGCCTTTTCCACTTTCATAATCTGGATTCGGCCCTCTTCGTCCCTCAGAAAATCCTTGGTGTTCTTGCATTCCGGAAAGGCGGAACAGGCGATAAACTCGCCGTTGTAGCCCCACTTGATGACCATCTTCTTCCCGCACTTTTCACAGATGATGTCGGTATCCTCGAGCTCCTTCTTGATATCCCGCATGGTCACGCGGGCCTTTTCCAAATCCCCGACGAACTTGTCATAAAAGGTTTTCAGGATCACCTTCCAGTTCGACATCCCTTCCTCGATCCGGTCCAGCTCCCCCTCCATGTTCGATGTAAACTCCACATTCAGGATATCCGGAAAGCTTTCAACCAGCAGGCGGTTCACCAACACCCCCAAGGGGGTCGGGTGAAAACGTTTTTCCCGTATTTCCGTATATTCCCGATCCTGGATGGTGGAAAGGATCGCCGCATAGGTGCTGGGACGCCCGATCCCCTTCTCTTCCAGCTCTTTGACCAGGGTGGCCTCGCTATAACGGGGAGGCGGCTCCGTGAAGTGCTGCCTCGGAACAATCTGACGGACATGAAGAAGTTCCCCTTCGTGGAGAGGAGGCAGGACACTCTCCCCTTCCACAGGACCGGTTTCTCCTTCGGCCTCCTCCATATAGAGCGTCATGAACCCTTTAAACCGGATGGCGCTCCCCGTGGCACGGAAGGTAAACTCCTTGACATGGATATCCACGGATACGGTATCCAGGATGGCAGGGTTCATCTGGCTGGCCACAAACCGGTTCCAGATCATCTGATACAAGCGAAAAGGGTCATGGTCCAAGTAGGCTCGGATGGATTCGGGGTCCCGCAGCGAGGAGGTGGGGCGTATGGCCTCATGGGCGTCTTGCGCGCCCTTGCCCTTGGCATACTGCCTGGGACTGTTCGGAAGATATTCTTTTCCAAACCGATCCTGGATCAGCCCCCTCACCTCATTCAGGGCATCCACGGCCACTCTCGTGGAATCGGTCCGCATATAGGTAATCAGCCCGACGTTTCCTTCGTTCCCTACGGGAAGCCCCTCATAGAGTTTTTGTGCGATCATCATGGTCTTTTTGGCTGAGAACCCGAGCTTCCTTGAGGCATCCATCTGGAGTTTGCTCGTGGTATAGGGGGCCACGGGGTTTTTCTTTTTCTGTTTCTTTTCAATGCTGCTTACCCGGAAATCCTGACCCTGGATCTTCTCAATGATGCCTTGGGCCTGCTCCCCATTGGATACCTCCGCTTTGCCTCCGGATATCTTTTGCAGTTTGGCCTCAAAGACCGGCGGCTCCTTGGCCTTAAGCTCCGCCGTAATCGACCAGTATTCCTCGGGCTTAAAAGCCTGGATCTCAACCTCACGCTCACAGACGAGGCGGACGGCCACGGACTGGACCCGGCCCGCAGAAAGACCCCGCCTGACCTTTTCCCAGAGGAGCGGAGAGATTTTATAACCCACAATCCTGTCGAGAATGCGCCGGGCCTGCTGCGCATCGACTCGGTTCTGGTCGATCCGTCCCGGATGCTGAAAGGCCTGGGTGATCGCCTTCTGAGTAATTTCATTAAAAACCACCCGGTAGATCTCCTTGGTCTTGTTTTCCAGGATCTGGGCCAGGTGCCAGGCAATGGCCTCGCCTTCTCGGTCGAAGTCGGGCGCCAGATAGACTGCATCGGCATGCAGGGCTGCGCTCTTGATCTCAGCAAGAACCTTACCTTTGCCTCGGATGGTGACATACTTGGGTTCAAAATTCCGCTCCAGGTCCACTCCGAGTTCCTTTTTTGGAAGGTCCCGTACGTGCCCTACCGATGCCAATACCTTAAAGTTCTTCCCGAGAAACTTGTGAATGGTCTTGGCCTTGGAAGGTGATTCCACGATCACCAGTGATTTTCCCATTCTTCCTCCATTACGTTACGGTCTGATAAAAAGCTTGCCCGGAAGCTGTCTGACCAATCCCTGCATCTCCATTTTCATCAGCAGTGAGGAAATCGCCGCCGGCGCTATGCTGGTCTCCCGGGTCAGCTCGTCGATATGCACGGGCTCCTTGTGGATCAGCTTCAGGATCAGGCGCTCTTCCCGGTCCCGGCCCGCCGAATGCTCTTCAATCTTCGTTTCATGCAGCTTGAGGTACTTTTGGACCTCATCCGGAAACTCCTCGATAATATCCTCGACTCTTTCGACCAGCTTGGCCCCCTTCTTAATGAGAGCGTTGACTCCGGAACTGAGCGGTGAGCGGATGTTCCCCGGAACGGCAAAGACATCTCTTCCCTGCTCCAGGGCAAATTTTGCCGTAATCAGGGAACCGCTTTTTTTCGCGGCCTCAACCACCAGGGTCCCCATGGAGATCCCGCTGATAAGCCGGTTTCTCCGGGGAAAGTTCATGGGAAGAGGGGGAGATCCCAGAGGGAATTCACTCATCAGCGCCCCATGCTCCGCAATCCGATTCCTGAGTTCCCTGTTGTATCTCGGATAGGGATGGTCCAGACCGCACCCCAGAAGAGCGATGGTCCGTCCTCCGGCCATGAGGGCCCCCTGATGCGCCCAGGTGTCGATCCCTATGGCGAGCCCGCTGACAATGGTGATCCCCATGCCGGCCAGTTTGCCTGAGATCATTTCCGCATTCAAACGCCCTTGTGTGGAGGCTGCCCTGGAGCCCACGATAGAAAAGGAAAGCCTGTCCTCCTTCCTGAACGTTCCGAGCAGATAAAGGACCGGCGGAGAATCAGTAATCTGCAGGAGAGACGGGGGGTATCCCGGATCGCCATGGATCAGGATCTTCCCTCCGATCTCCCGAATCCGCTGCTCCTCCTCGTCTGCAAAGCGCGCCGGATCCTGTTCATGGAGCAGACGGCCGGCCATCTCCCGGGTGAGGCCCATGCCCATCATCTTCTCCTCGGTCATGGAGAAGATCCGGCCTGGATCCGAAACCATCCGTATCACCTTCCAAAAAAGTCTCGGCGTCATCCCCTTGGCGGCGTTTAATGCTAAAAAAGCCGAACGTTTATCCATATTCCCAACCCGATAAATCCGAACCTATTTGCCGTAAAGACACGAAGGCACGAAATTTCTCAGTGACTGAAATATCATGAAAGGATTGATCTCTTGATCAAATTTTCATATACTATGATAATTCAAACGGATTGGAAGAGCAAACAAAAAAATGCAACCTTTACCGGAGAGGAAGTGACATGGAACTCTATGAGGCGATACAGAAGAGACGGAGCATCCGAAAATTCAAAGATAAAAAAATCCCTCAAGAGGTCTTGGAGCGCGTACTCAACGCAGCCCGGCTGGCTCCTTCGGCCGTGAACCTTCAGCCGTGGAAATTCATGGTGATACGCGACCCAGGGACACAGAAAGCCCTGGTAGAATGCACTCGGGGAGCGAAACATCTCCACCTGGGCATGGGAGACGCGAGCATTGTGGCCTGCGGCAATGAAGAGGAATGCTATCAGCGTCAAGGCGATTACATGAAGACCTTTGCAATCGATGTCTCCATTGCCCTCGATCATATGATGCTGGCCGCAGCCTCCGAAGGGCTGGGCACCTGTTGGATAGGCGCCTTCAACGAGAAGAAGGTCAAAGCGCTCCTCAATATCCCGGACCCATGGCGGGTCGTGGGGATGACGCCCATTGGATATCCGAATGAAACGCCGGAGTTTAACGGCAGAAAATCCCTGAATGAGATCGTCTGCTATGAAAGATGGGAACCATGAACTCCGTTTAAATGACTGGTTCTTCTCCCGTTTATTGGGTAAAAAGGGTTCGAGGATTCCAGGGTTACGCTTCGCGTGCCCCGCTTTTCTCTATCTTTGCCGTCTGCGACGGCTACTACACTGAGGTATCTTGGGGTCAAGGGGTCAAGTGTTTGTTTTCCAGTGATTTCATCAGATCCTTGAGCATCCGCTCAACCTCTTCAGAAAATCTTTTTGCTGTTTTTTAAATCTCCAAGCATCATTGATAAGACTGGGGCCCTTCCTTTAACTCCTTGTAGTTTTTGAGCACTTCACTTGACCCCTGGAATCCTTGATCCCTTGACCCCTGATGTTTTCACCCACTTTTTAAAGATGATCCAAACGATTCGAACGGCTTGAACCATTCCTTAATGACCCGCCCCGCCGTACAAGAAACATCGGACCCACCGGTTGTTTTCCCTGGGGATCAACGGAGGCGGAAGATGATCGCACGGTTTAAATCTTTCCGGACATCTTGTATGGAACAAACATCCCGGAGGAGGGTTGGAGGCGCTCGGGATCTCTCCCATCAGAGGGACCTTTTTACGCCGGAGAGTCGGATCCGGCACCGGAATCGCTGAAAAGAGCGCCTTGGTATAGGGATGAAGGGGGGATTCATAGAGATCGTTCCGGCCGGCGACCTCCATAATCTTTCCCAAATACATCACGGCCACCCTGTCGCACAGATACTCCACCACACTCAGATCGTGAGAAATAAAAACATAAGTTAGACCGTATCTCTCCTTAAGATCCCCGAGCAAATTCAGGACCTGCGCCCGAATCGATACATCCAGCGCCGATACCGGCTCATCGGCAATGATGATCCGGGGATGAACGGCCAGCGCACGGGCAATCCCCACGCGCTGCCTCTGCCCGCCGCTGAATTCATGGGGGTATTTGCCGTAGTCATCTTCTGAAAGGCCGACGTCCCGGAGCAAGGAGAGGACCTTCTCTGTTCTCTTGTTTTTTGAGAGTTGTCTTAGGTTGATCCTGATGGACTCCTCAATAGCCTCCCCGGCGGTCATGCGGGGATTCAGGGATGCAAAAGGATCCTGGAAGATGATCTGCATCTCGGACCGGATCTTGCGCATATCCGAACGGCTCTTTTTAAGGATATCCTCCTGGTGAAGGAGGATCTCGCCCTCGGTCGGTTCAACAAGGCGGAGGATGCACTTCCCGACCGTGGACTTCCCGCAGCCGGATTCTCCAACCAGTCCCAGGGTCTCGCCTTCATGAAGGGTCAGGTCCACGCCGTCCACGGCACGAACCATCTGCCGCCCCAGTTTCATGAAGCCTCTTTGAATAGGGAAATATTTCTTCAGTCCTTTGACTTCAAGAATGGCCGACAAGATGAACTCCAAATAGAGATCCAGGGTTCAAGGGTTCCAGGGTTCAAGGATTCAAGTGAAATACTTAAAGGCAAGCACAATCTCCAGAGAAAAACACTATAACACCTGAACCCTCGGCCCCTTATGTTTTGAGCACTTCACTCGACCCCTTGAACCCTTGACCCCTCGGACCCTCAGGTTCTTGAAAAGCACTTCACTCGACCCCTGGAATCCTTGACCGCTTGACCCCTGATATTTTCATGACGTGACCACCCCGACATGCTTGAAACACCGGACAAAATGTCCGGATTCCATCTCCACCAGATCAGGGTTCCGCTGCCGGCATTCTCCGGTGACATGGACGCAGCGATCCGAAAACTTGCACCATGGGGCGACATCAATCAGATCCGATACCGTGCCGGGAATGGCCTTGAGACGATCCCTCGCTCCGTGGCTGCCGATGCGGGGAATGGATTGCATCAGCCCGATGGTATAGGGATGACAGGGCCGTTGGAAAAGGTCCACGGTCCGGGCATGCTCCACAACCTCTCCGGCATACATGACCACGGTCCGATCCGCCATTTCCGCAATGACGCCGAGATCGTGTGTGATCATGAGGATGGACATGTCGGATTCCTCACGGATATTGCTCATGAGATCGAGGATCTGGGCCTGTATGGTCACATCCAGTGCGGTCGTGGGCTCGTCTGCAATCAGGATGGAAGGGCTCCCGGATAGGGCCATGGCGATCATCACGCGCTGCCGCATCCCTCCGGAAAGCTGGTGAGGATATTCAGAGATCCGCTGCTCCGGGGAAGGGATCTGCACCGATTTCAGAAGCTGCACGGTTTTATCCATGGCCTCCTTCTTCATGAGGTTCTGATGCGCCATGACGGCCTCTGCAATCTGGTCCCCGACTGTAAAGACCGGGTTCAGGGAGGTCATGGGCTCCTGAAAGATCATGGAGATCCTGTTCCCCCGAATTTTCCGCATCTCCTCGGAATCGAGTGCAAGGAGATTGCGGCCTTCAAACAAAATCTCCCCTGTGACCACCCTTGCCGGAGGCATGAGAAGAAGTCTCATGATGGAAAGGGCCGTTACGCTCTTGCCGCACCCGGACTCCCCCACCATACCGAGAACCTCTCCTTTTTCCAAGGTCAAAGAGAGATGATTCACGGCCTGCACCACACCGGCATCGGTATGAAAATGGATGGTCAGATTTTTGATTTCAAGGATGGGCATGGGATGATGGATTCCATAGGGACGACCCGGGATCGGGTATAACGAAAACAAGAGCCGATGGTTCAGCCGGCTTTTTTGCCTCCGCTCTCGACCAGTCGGAGAAAGGTTGAGGCCTCTCTGTTTTGCGGGTCGATCTGCTGCGCCGTATGCCACTCCTCTACAGCCAGGTCTTTTTTGCCTTGCTTGTAATAGGTCAGGCCGAGATGAAGAAAGACCGGCACATAGGCCGGATTGACGGTTTTTGCCTGCTGCAAATATTTGACCGCGTTGTTCAGATCCCCTTTCTCACGGTGAGCCAGTCCGATTTTGATGAGGATCTCCATAGAATTAGGCCGCATCTTCAATGCCATGAGGTATTCATGGATCGCTTCGTTGAACCAGCCGATCTCATGGTAGGCATCACCGGTTTCCACATGCATCCCCGCCAATTTCCCCTGCACAAATGGATCAATGAAATAAGGGGCGGACTGGACGATATCGGCCGCGTTTTTAAACACGGCTTCGGCTTCTTCAAACTTTCCACTTTCATTGAGGCAGATCACCAGATTCAACGCGGCTTCTGTATAATTCGGGTTGATTTCAAGGGCCTTGCGGAAGGATCGGGAGGCCTTGTTAAACTTGCCGTCCGCATGGTAGATCATCCCGAGTTTACTGTGGACCTCGGCAAGCTTCTCTTCTTGTTCAAGGACCATCTCAAAACACTTTCTGGCCTCTTCGAACTCCCCATGTGAAAAGTGCGTTTTCCCCCGGATGTACATCTCCTGAACGGCTTCTTTCATAGAAGGCTCCTTCTGATGGGTCGCATATGGTCAAACCCTAACCACCAACCAGTAGAGAACACAGAGTATTTCTCTCAGCACTCTGTGGTTTCATCTCTTACCCTTTTTGTGAAACTTTGACATGATCATTCTTTCTGGAATTCTAAACAATTCTGCCGGTGAATGCAACTTTTTTCAGGTTTTCAATAGGGTTCTTCTCCCATCCAGTGGGTAAGAAGGGTTCGAGGATTCCAGGGTTCAAGGGGTCAAGTGAAATACTGAAACGCAAGCAAAATCTCCAGAGAAAAACACTGGAACCCTTGAACCCTAGGACCCTCGGCCCCTTATGTTTTTAGCGCTTCACTTGACCCCTGGAATCCTTGACCCCTTGACCCCTGATGTTTTCACCCACTCTTTTGGAGATGACCTTTTAATATAAACACCCTCCGTGCAGATTCGGGCGGGCCTCCTCACTCAACGGGAAGGCCATGAGCCTTTACAGGAAACATTCACCGGCTCTTCTTTAAGAACCTGAAAAATTCCGATTCCGGGCCGATAAGCAGAAGGGTCTTGTCCGGCAATGATTTTTTATACGCATCCATAGACCGGATGAACTCAAAAAACTCAGGGTCATTCTGAAAGGCCTCCGCATAAATTTTAGTGGCTGAGGCATCCCCTTCGCCTTTGAGCTCCTGGGATTTTCGTTTTGCCTCGGCCAGGATGATGGTCTTCTCCTTTTCCGCCTCGGCCCGGATCTTCATGGCCGCCTCTTCACCTTCGGAACGGTACCTCTTGGCCTCCTGCTCCCGCTCCGCCTTCATCCGGTCATAGACATGTTTCTCATTTTCCGGCGGAAGGTCCGCTCTCTTGATCCGGACATCCACCACTTCGATCCCATAAGAGAGGGCCTTTCGGTTGGTATCCTGTGTCACCGTCTTCATGATCTGGGATCGGTTTTCTGAAACCATCTGGATGAGATCATATTTTCCGAGCTCCGCCCTGAGATTCGAGTAGATAATGTCGTCCAGGCGGGCCTGCGCCCCGAATTCATTCCGCATGGTCTGATAGAACCTCAGCGGGTCCTTGATTCTCCATTTTGCAAAGTTGTCCACCACCAGGTTCTTCTTATCCCTGGTAATGATTCCTTTAGCCGCCGCATCATATTCCAGAATCCGATTGTCAAAAAAGATGACCTGCTGGACAAAGGGGACCTTGACATGAAGGCCTGGGTCATGGATGGTCCGGACCGGCTTTCCCAATTGCACCAGAAGGGCCGATTCCGTCTGATCCACGGTAAAGAGAACCTGGGAGAGGGACAACATGGCCAGGATGATCAGGACGCCGGCCACGGCAGAAAGTTTTTTCATCTCTTCCTCCTTGCTTATGGTTTGGCCTTTTCCTGCCCGCCTTTTTCCATCAGCCGTTCGAGCGGGAGGTAGGGCAACACTCTTTCAGATACGTTCTGATCCAGGAGAACCTTTTCCATCCGGGGAAGGATCTCCTCAAGGGTTTCCAGGTAGATTCTGGTCCTCGTGACATCCTTAGCCTTCTTATACTCGGCAAGGACCTGAAGGAAGCGGCTGGCATCCCCTTTGGCCTCATTGATCTTGGCCTCACGGTAGGCCTGTGCCTCATTGATGATCTGCTGGGCCATACCCTTGGCCTTGGGGAGGATGTCATTTCGGTAACCCATAGACTGGTTCTCGATCTTTTCCTTGTCCTCTTTGGCCGAGGCCACATCCTTGAAGGCGGCGATCACCGGCTCGGGAGGGAGGACATCCTGCAGTTGGACCGCGTCCACCATGATTCCGACCTCGTACCGGTCCAGGATCCCCTGGAGCAGGGTCATGGTATCCTGCTGGATCTGGAACTTTCCCTCGGTCAGAACTTCATCGATCTTATTCTTGCCGACCACCTCGCGGATGGCTGCCTCTGCCGCATCCTTGATGGTCTTCTCCTGATCACGGATGTTGAAGAGATAAGAGACCGGGTCCTGGATCCGGTACTGCACAATAAACTCCAGGGCCACGATATTGGCGTCTCCGGTGAGCATCAGGGCCTCGGCGGGAACCTCCCGATACCGGGCCGGCGAACCGGAGTCGACGGTTCTAAATCCCACCTCCACCCGGTGAACCTTGGTCACCTTGGGCTTGAGCGCCGATTCCACAGGAAAAGGGATATGCCAGTGCGGGCCAGGCTGCGCAGTTCTCACCATCTTTCCGAACCGCTTCACCACCCCCATCTCATCCGGGGCCACAATAAAAATCCCGGATAAAACCCACAAGGCCAGAATCACCATCACGATGGCCCCTGCCCCCGGGATCTTATGCTTCAAAGACTTGAAAGACCGGAACGATTCTTCAAATTTTTTAACCATGTCTTCAATCGGCAGGGGGCCTTCACCCCACGGCCCGCCTCCCGGACTTCCTGGGTTCCACGGCATCAGTCCCTCCTTTCTGAAAAGTCCGGCTGCACCCGGATCCGATCACTTTTTTTTAGTCAACTAACGAAATTGAAATAATTTTTAGATAGTCTAATGGATTGTGAGATAAAGCGCAACAGGTATTGAAGGAATGGGGGTGCGACAAATTTATCAGAAAGCAAAACGGGATATCTATCCGACCTCCATCTCCTTGACGCGGAGTTCGTTCCCGGAGATGAGCTCGGACGAGATGCTCCCGCAATGGGTGCAGGTCATCTTGAATCCGCCGGCATTATATTCGGTCGAACAGGATAGGCATCTGACCTTAAGAGGAATCGATGTAATGGAAAGTTTCGCCCCTTGTGCAAGGGTATCCTGACTTAATTGTTCAAAATGAGTCTGCATTTCCTTGGTATCCAGGCCGCTCAGTTCACCGACCTCAATGACGACCCTGGTGATGCGGCTGGCTCCTTCGGCCTGGGCTTTTTCAATCAACTGTTTTAAGATCTCTCTGGTTACGGTCAGGCCGTCCATCATACCCTTTCATGATGATTTTTTATTATTATACCATAAATCAGGGAGACAATCCAATCCCCCGGTATTGGATCCCGACCCAATAGACTTCTACGCTCCTCCCACGGGACGCATCAGGTTTGAAGACCCTGCCGTTTTCAAACAGCGAAAATGTCTTCTCTTTTAATATCTTGAAATCCTTGCCTTGAAAAACCTTGAGGATCAACCCCCCTCGGGGACGTAAAAAAAGGGGGACAAGCTCAAGTACGGCCTCCACAAGGAGCACGCTCCGATCATGATCGATTGAGGCAATACCCGTCGTATTCGGAGCCATGTCGGACATCATGAGATCGGCGGTCCGCCCTTCTAATTCCGAGCGGATCTTTTCAATGACCCCATCTTTCATGATGTCTCCCCGCACGATCCTGACCATAGGGATCGGTTCCATCGGAAGCAGGTCAACCGAAACCACGCGTCCCCCCTCTCCCACGATTCCGGCTGCCACCTGGCTCCATCCGCCGGGAGCAGAACCCAGATCCAGGACCCAGTCTCCGGGACGCATAACCCGGAACTTCTCCTGAATCTGAATGAGCTTATAGGCGGCTCTGGAACGGAGCTTCTCCTTATGCGCCTTTTTAACGTAAATATCCTGTTGATGTTCCAGGTTCCATCTTTTGGAAGAACGGCTCATCTCCCCATCCCTGATTCTTTAATTGCCAAGGTATGTATTGAGAATAAACGCGGATACGAATGAAGTCAATGCTATCTTATTTTTAAGGTTCTTCTCCTATTTAGTAGGTAAAAAGGGTTCGAGGATTCCAGGGGTCAAGGGGTCAAGTGTTCGTTTTCCAGTGATTTGATCAGCGCCTTGAGTATCCGCTCAACCTCATCAGGAAATCTTTTTGTTGTTTTGTAAATTTTCAAGCATCATTGATAAAACTTCTGCCAAACCTTTAACTCCTTGTCGTACTTGAGCACTTCACTTGACCCCTGGAATCCTTGAACCCTTGACCCCTGATGTTTTCACCCACTCTTTTGGAGATGATCTACTTTTAAAAACATGGGGTTCTCTATGATTTATTCTTGCAACAACCCGGGGCCGCGTGTATATTGAATACCGGTTCCTTTTCCTGTTGGCCGGTAAGAGAAGGGAAAAGGCTGCCCCATAAAAATATCCCTTTATAAATCAGGAGATCCCCAATGGAAAATAGAGAGAATGCACGCTACATTGTTCTGGCCAACGTCAACGGAAAGAAGACAGCCATCCGGCTGGACGGGTTGTATACGATATTACCGCCTCAGAACTTCCCCCTGCAGATCCCCAGGCAGATCCAGTATAAAGATGAACGCATACCGCTCTACGATGCAAAAGAGCTGGTCGGGTTTTTTGAGAATAAAACCCCTCCAAAGGTCTCCTATGAAAAGATGTATCGTGAACTTCTCGGCAAGGTCAAAGAGGTGTCTGATGAGATCGTTCGTCTCAAACAAGACCTGGTGAACAGCATGAGACAGGACCTGACTCAATTTCCCGTCAAGGGAATCCCTGCACCAGCCGCGAAGCTCTCCACGATCCTTGCGGCTGCAAATGAAGGGAGCAGCAACACCATGGATCTCCTGGAGAAGGTCAAGGCAAGTCAGGAAGATATGGCGGATAAATTTAACCTCATTAAAAAGACGCTGGAAGATATGAGAAAACAAGAAGGCGATCTCTTCAACAATATAGATGAGTTGAAGACCAACAGCGCCGAAAGCGGCGTCGATCTGACAAAAATGGCGGAATCCCTCTCCGCTCAGGACCGATCCGGCCAAAAACTTCATCAGGTGGTCAAACTCCAGGAAGACGTGGAAAACAAGCTGATCTCTATCCTTTTCAACTTCGGGATCAGGCTCCGAAAAGAAGAAAATCCTGAAGATGAAAACATCAAACGGGGAGAACAGATGCTCGACATGCTCCAAGGGGAGAAAAAAGATGCCATCCAGCAGGAAGAAGTGGACCGGCTCCTCTCCGAATTTTTAAAATAGGGTAATTTTTTACACAAAAAGAGAAAATATTTTCACAAAAAGGGAAAATATTTTCACACTCCTTCCCTTGAACCCATCAGGGTTGAAAATGGATCTCAAGAATGATAACTCTTTGTAAAACAATATTTATTTCGTTTTCCCCCTCTTCGGGCCAAAACCGATCTTGGACAAGAGACCGGATGATTATAAATTTATTTCTCCAATAAATATAAGAAGTTGGGTGATATTTGCCGGTTTGCCTGAATTTATTGGCATATTAATTGCTTTATAGATCTTTATGTTGAGTCATAACGAGCGAGCATTAATTCAGAATATCCTATCCGGGAACCGGGAAGCCTTCGATTCCTTATACAATACCTATTTCCATAAGGTTTACAACACGATTTTCCTGAAGGTTCGAGACCATGAGGTCAGCGAAGACCTCACCCAGGAAGTTTTTATCTCAATCATCGAATCCCTTGGGCATTTTGAAGGCAAGTCTTCGCTTCTCTGCTGGATTTACGGTATTACAAAAAATACGGTCCATAACTGGTTCCGAAGCAAGAGGCGTAAAATCCAAGCCGTTCAGGAGACAGAAGAAAGCCATTTTGAAAACTTTTATATGGAAAACGATACCCCCCTTTCAAAAATCGAATACCAGGAATTTCTCCTGGCGTGCAATAAAAAGCTTGCAAAAATCGACTCTGAAAGCCGGGAGATCTTCTTAAAAAAACATTTCGACGGTCTGAGCATCAAAGAGATCGCAAAAGAGACGCGAAAGTCCACGGGTTCCATCAAAACGACCCTTTACCGGACCAAACAGCTCCTCCTTGAAGAGATCTGATCCGCATATCGGTTTCTTTATAACACGCTATCTTCTCCCGCTCTCATTCACAGCATACAGCATCAGGTTCAGGCATTTTTCTCCTCTGGTTCTTTCCATCTTGAATTTGATCGTTTTCCTTCTTGTTGAATGACGATGAGATGGGATATAATTTTAGTTCTTCTCCCATCTAGTGGGTAAAAAAGTTTCGAGGACCCAAGGGGTCGAGGGGCCAAGGGGTCAAGGATTCAAGTGAAATACTGAAACGCAAGCAAAATCTCTAGAAAAAAACACTGGGGCCCTTGACCCCAGGATGCCTTAGTGTAGTAGCCGTCGCAGACGACAAGTATAGAGCAAAACGGGACACGCGAAGCGTAACCATAGGACACTCGGCCCCTTATGTTTTTAGCATTTCACTTGACCCCTGGAATCCTTGACCCCTTGAACCCTGATGTTTTACGCACACTCTTTTGGAGATGGTATATAATTTTTGATTTAAACCCTTGAGATTTTTTCCGTATGGTAGAAATCAACACGCTCCAGGATTTGGAACGCCTATGGGAAGCCCTGATTCAAGGAGAGGGGAAACCCATCTGTTTCACAGGGCTGCAAGGCGCATCCAGGATGCTGGTCCTTTCACACTTACTGAAAACCGCACCCCATCCTCTCCTCATCATGACCTCTACTCCATCCGAGGCTGAGAAGATTTTCAATGACTTTATTTTTTTTTCTCAGGAGGCAAAGGGGAGACAAAAAGACATTCCGGAGCCGCGCCTCTTTCCCCAATGGGAAGTCCTTCCTTACGATGACAAGAGCCCTCACCCTGAGATCGTAAAAGAACGGTTAAGCATCCTTTACCGCCTTGTCCACGGTGATCGCCTCATGGTCGTCACGACCGTCCGGGCGGCGCTTCAGCGCATCCTGTCCAGGGTCGTGTTGAAACGGGGGGCTTTGGAGATTCATGTAGGCGACGTCCTCGATCCGGATTCATTCATGGATCAGATCCGCCGTCTTGGATACCGGAGGGAGGAACTGGTTGATCGACCGGGTACATTCAGCCGCAGGGGGGGTATCCTGGACATTTTCCCGCCTAACCAGCCCTATCCTTTCCGCATGGAATTCTTCGGCGACGAGGTTGAATCGATCCGGATCTTCTCTCCGGAAGACCAGCGCTCTTCTCATCAGGTCGGAAGCATCCGGACCATCCTCTCCCGAGAGATCCTGTTGGACCCGCCGGCCATGGACCATTTTAGAAAACGGACCGGCGGCGCTTTGCACTCCCTCTCGGCGCTTCCGGACCCGGAGGAGGCGCCGGATGGCGTGGAGTTCTATGCGCCCCTTTTTTGTCCTGACATGGAGACCATCTTCGATTATATGCCTGATCAGACGATCGTGGTCCTGGACCAGGCTGAAGAGATTCAAAATCAGGCTGTATCCTTCGGGAGAGAGATCGAGGAACGCTATGCCCTGGCTTCGTACCAGGATCGAATGCCTTGCGGGATCCCGGATCTCTACATGGGAAGCGGTGAACTGACCGCAAGGATTAAGGACCGAAGATCCCTGAGCTTCGCCTTGATTCCACAGGAAGGAGAAGAAGAGGCCCGCATTCAGACCGAATCCATTGGAAGTCTTGCCGTTCCTGGAAAGAGCCGTATCGCCTCCCTCTGCGAAGTGGTCAGAGGAATGAAGAATCAGGCAAGAATCTGCATATCCGTACGCACTCCGGGACAGGCCAATCGCATGATGGAGCTTCTTTCAAAAGAGGAGAAGATCCCCTCCGCCCGCTGCGACCTATTTTCCGATCTACCGAATGAAAAAGGGATTGTGGGAATCGTCGTCGGCCCTCTATCGGCAGGGTTTGGTTTTCCGATCTTCGATCTTGCCTGCATCACCGAGGATGAAATTTTCGGAATCAAGAGGGTCCGCAGGTCATCCAAACCCCTCCGGGAAGGGCCTTTCCTGAGCAGCCTCTCCGAACTCAAGGAAGGGGATTTTGTGGTTCATCTGGATCACGGCATCGGACGGTACCGCGGGTTAAGAGAGGTCGGTTTAGACGGGATGGATTGCGACCTGATTCTGATTGAATATGCAGGGGGGGATCTCCTCTATGTGCCGCCGGAGAAGATCCGCCTTCTCCAGAAATATTCCGGAAGCGAAGGACACTCGGTTCGGGTGGACCGCCTTGGCGGAACCGGATGGGAGAAGCTCAAACAAAAAGTAAAAAAATCCATCGAAGATATGTCCCGTGAACTTCTTGAACTCTATGTGCAGCGGAAAGTCGCCCAAGGAACCGCATTTTCGCCGCCGGACCATCTCTTCCATGAATTAGAGGAGACCTTCGAATACGAAGAGACCCCGGACCAGCAGCGGGCCATCGAGGAGGTTCTGGAAGACATGCAGAAACCCACACCCATGGACCGGCTGGTCTGCGGCGACGTGGGGTTCGGAAAAACCGAAGTGGCCATCCGGGCCGCCTTCAAGGCCGTTCTCGACGGCAAGCAGACGGCCATCCTGGTCCCAACCACCCTTCTGGCACAGCAGCATTACGACTCTTTTACACAGAGGTTCAGTCCTTTTCCTGTGAAAGTGGAGATGCTGAGCCGGTTCAAGCCGAGAAGGGAACAAAAAGAGATCCTCGAAAAGCTCCGTCTTGGACAGGTGGATATCCTGATCGGCACGCACCGCCTCCTATCTAAGGACCTCGTGTTCAAGGACTTGGGACTCCTGGTGATCGACGAGGAACAGCATTTCGGCGTCCGCCACAAGGAAAAGCTCAAACAGCTCCGCAAGGAAGTGGATGTATTGACCCTGACCGCCACGCCCATACCGAGGACCCTGGAGATGGCTTTTTTGGGAATCCGTGACATCAGCATCATCAATACCCCGCCGGAGAACCGCCTCTCCATCTACACCAAGGTGGCCCGATTCTCTGATGAAATCATCCGGGAGGCTGTCCTTCGAGAGTTGAACAGGGGAGGGCAGGTTTTTTTTGTTCACAACCGGGTCAGCGACATCCATCGGATGGCCGACTACATCCACAGGATTGTCCCGGAAGTCAGGATTGATGTAGCCCATGGACAGATGGAAGAAAATCGGCTCAAAGATGTCATGGACCGATTTCTGGATAAAAAAATCGATCTCCTGGTCACCACCAGCATCATCCAATCCGGACTGGACATTCCCAATGCCAATACCATGATCATCCACCGTCCTGAGGAGTTCGGCCTCGGCCAGCTCTACCAGCTCCGGGGAAGAATCGGCAGAATGGATCACCGGGCCTATGCCTACCTCCTGACCCGTTCAGAAAAATCCATGAGTGAAGAGGCACGGCAGCGCCTGCAGGTCATTCAGGAACTCACTGAACTCGGCTCGGGCTTTCAGCTCGCCGCACGAGATCTTGAGATCCGGGGCTCAGGCAACCTCCTCGGCTCCCAGCAGTCCGGATTTATTGCCTCAATCGGTTTCGATCTTTATATGCAGCTGGTCGACGAGGTCGCCTCTGAATTGAAAGGAGAAAAAAAGGTCCAACCGGTCGAGCCGTCCATCCACATGCAGGTCTCTGCAAGAATCCCCAAGAGTTATCTCCGGGAAAACCGACTCCGGATCGACCTTTATCAGAGAGTGGCCCGGCTGGATGACCCTGCCGACCTGGCCAGGATCATGGATGAAACCCGGGACCGGTTCGGCCCCCATCCCCAGGAGCTTGAGAATCTCTTCCGGATCATTGAATTGAGAATTCTGGCGCGCCGCCTTCACATCAGCGAAATCCTGGAGCAAGACAAAAGGATCCTGTTCACCTTTGACAAGGAGACCCCGGTTCCTCAGGAAAGGGTCTTGCGGCTGATTCGTGCTTCCTCGAACCGGATCCGTCCGGTCTCTGAATTCCAGTTGGAACTGGTCAAGCCGGACGGGAACTTCGAGGAGTCGTGGTCCATGACCAAAAACCTCTTGCAGGAACTCATCTGATTATGATAGCTCTGTATAGTATGTTTTGGAAGATCTTTCATCAAAAGCGCTCTGCTTTTTTTATCATGGCCGGGGTTGCCCTTTTCCTTGGCGGCCTGCTCGCCCTCAGCTCCGGGTGCTCGGAGAAAAAGGCCGGCGTTCCCGAGCAGGCCGCGGCCAGAGTCAATGGGGAATCTATTCTCAAGAAGGACCTGGAAAGAGAGATGTTTCAAGTGAATAAGGACTTCTCCGCACACCCTTCACCTGAGGACGCCAGGAAGTTTTCAGCAGAGATCCTTCGCCAGATGATCCGGAAACGCCTCCTGATCCGGGAAGCCGAGAAAAACGGCATTGATTTGACCCCGGAGCAGATCCAGCAGGTGGTCACGGAGCAGAAAGGGGATATCTCGAAAGAGGACCTTGAAAAGATCCTTCAAGAGGCGGGGATGACCTATCAGGAATGGATGAACCGGATCAAGGATGACCGCAGGATCGAAACACTGATCCATCAGGTCATCGATCCCAAGATCCGGATCACGGAGGAGGAACTGGCCGCTTATTATCAGAATCACCCGGATGAATTTACTCTGCCTGAACGCGTGAGGGTACGCCAAATCGTGCTTCCCAACCAGAAGGATGCCGAGAAGGCTCGAGAGCGCCTGGTCCATGGCGGGGAGGACTTCGGCCTGGTGGCCCATGAGGTCTCGCTCAGCCCGGATGCGGATCTCGGAGGGGATATTGGTATCTTCTCCCGAGGGCAGATGCCTCCGGATTTTGACAAGGTCTGTTTCACGCTGCAGGTCGGGGAGATCAGCCCGGTTGTCAAAACACCTTACGGATATCATATCTTCCGAGTAGAGGAACGCCTACCGGCGGGGAAGACCCTGTTCAAAGAAGTCAGAAAGATCATCTACAGCAAACTTTTCTCTGAAAAACGCGAGCAGGCCTTCATGGTCTACCAGAAGGACCTCTGGAACCGTGCGGAGATCACCCTGCTCAATGAAAAGAGGTAACCATCATGATGCGCACTTTTGTTTTCATCGTTATCTTCTTTGTCTGCTTGGCTCCGGCCCATGCCGTGGTGCTTGATCGGATCGTGGCTGTAGTCAACGATGAGGTCATCACCCAGAGTGAATTGAAGAGCCTCGAGCTCTCGGTCCTGAAAAGCACGCCCGAACAGCCGGGCCGGGAAAGACCCGTGGTCAACATGGACGACCTCCTTGACAACCTGATCGACAAGAAGATCAAGCTGCATAAGGCCGAGGAACTCAACATCAAGGTCTCGGATGAAGAACTCCAGGCGGCCATTCAGCAGATCCTTGTCAGGAACAAGATCACCGAGGAGGCCCTCAAGGAGAAACTGAAATCGGAAGGATTCTCATGGGCCGAATACAAAAAAGAGATCCAGGAACAGATGATCCTCTCCTCGCTTGTAAACCAGGAGGTGCGATCCAAGATCTTGATCATGCCCGAGGATCTCGAGAAAGGCTACCAGGAGCATATGGAGAGGTATTCCATGGGCGAAAAGAAACATCTCCTCAGTATATTTCTCTCCGTGCCTGAAAAGGCCGAAGAGGAAGAGATTCAGGCCAGGAACCGGCTGGCTGATGAGCTGCGGCAGCGCGCCCTGAGCGGAGAACCCTTCCGGGATCTCGCGGTAGAGTACTCAGACGGCCGAGAGGCAAAAGAGGGTGGAGACTTAGGGTATCTTTCCCAGGATGATCTCAGGAGCGAAATGAGCCCGGCGGTCGCCGAGATGAAACCGGGCGATGTGAGCCCCGTGATCCGGATCAAGGAAGGGTTCGTCCTGCTGAAGGTTGAGGATGTCCATGCCGCCTCACACACCCCCTTTGAAGAGGTCAAAGAGAAGATCCGTGATGAATTGTATCAGGAAAAGCTCAAACAACGCTATGAGGCCTGGCTCAATGAATTGAAGGGCAAGGCCTATATCGAGAGGAAACCGGCCTCGCCTGAAGACCGGCCGGGCGGATAGTCCCGTAGCCGTCAAGTAGGCCGTCTTACTTGATCAGGAGGCGGGGAATAACATGCCTGCCGCCCTTGTCTTTTTTGGCTGGAGACTTGCGGGTCTTTTTGGAGGTTTTTCTTGAGATGGCCTGCCCGGCAAGAATCCCGCTGGCCGAAGCCTGGATCAGCCCCCGCGTAATGCCGGCGCCGTCCCCCACCACGAAGAGGTTCCTGATCTTCGTCTCCATGTTCCGGTCCACCTCGATGCGGTGAGAATAGAACTTGACCTCCACGCCGTAGAGGAGCGTGTGGCGTGAGTTCACCCCCGGGGCGATCTGATCCATGGCCTCAAGCATCTCCGTGATATCCTTGATATACCGGTAAGGCAGGACGAAACTGAGATCTCCGGGCGTGGCGCTTTCGAGGGTGGGGCGCACCGAAGAGTGGGCAATGCGCTCGGGTGTGGAGCGGCGGCCGTTGAGCAGGTCTCCCAGCCTCTGGACGATCACCCCTTTTCCCAGGAGATTGGCAAGCCGGCTGATATACCGGCCGTAGGCAATGGGATCATCGAAGGGTTCGGTGAATATGGTGGAGACCAGCAGGGCGAAATTGGTGTTCTCGGTTTTTTTTTCAGCATAGGAGTGGCCGTTCACGGTCATGATGTCGCCCGTATATTCGGTAACCACCTTTCCATACGGATTCATGCAGAAGGTCCGGACCTTGTCATCGAAGGTCTTTGAATAGTAAATCAGCTTGGATTCATAGGTTGCGGACGTGAGTTCCTCCAGAACCGCGGCGGGGAGCTCCACACGGAGGCCGATGTCCACAGGACTCGGAATGGCCGCAAGGCCCAGCCGCCTGGACTCCCCCCGCATCCAGTCGGACCCGACCCGGCCGGGTGCGGAGACCACAAATTTTGCGGGAATGAATTCCCCCTCTTCGGTTTCCACACCTTTCACCATGCCGTCTTGTACCCGGATGCTTTTCACCTGGGTTTGGGTCCTGATCTCAAGGCGCCCATTCAGGTCGCTGCGGATCCGTTTCAGGACCAGATAGCAATTTTCAGTCCCCAGGTGCCGCACCTCCATCTCGACAAACGTCATCTCCGCCTTTTTGGCCAGCGCCTTGATCCTCCGGGTCTCCCGGCTCGACCCGCCGTAAATTTTCGCTGGAGCCCCGTAATCGACGAACCGCTTGTCGGCCGTTCGGATCAGTTCTTCAAGTTCAGACCTGGGAACCAGTTCACCGAGGAACCCGCCCACCTCAGTCGTGAGCGTCAGCTTCCCGTCGCTGAACGCTCCGGCGCCGCCCCACCCCGTCAGGATGGAACAGGGGCTGCAATGCAGGCAATGTCCATTGTTTTCCCTGGCAGGGCAGCGCCTCTTTGAAAGGTCACTCCCACGTTCCAGAAGAAGGAGATCACTGATCCCCTGGTCCAACAAGGTCATTGCGGCAAAAATCCCTGCAGGCCCGGCTCCAATGATGATCACGTCAGGCATATCACCTCACCGCTTTACGGGTCGTTTGAAGGCGACCTTTCAAATGAAAAAAATGTTATCGAGATATGTCTTATTATACACGACCTGTTCCGTTCTTTACAATATAGAGATCAGGGGCCGGAACCCTGTCATAAGATCGGCTCAAAATTTTGTCATTGACAAAAACTTAACGGCCATTTTAGTCCAGACTGATCTATATAGACCGACTTTTCAGGCCTTTTTAAGGTCTCTTGCCGGCTTTTCACCATCAGGCCGGTAAAAAAAAATAAAATAAATTTCATGGTTCAATCCATACAGGCGGTGCTAACCAGTGATGATTATTCAATATATTGTAGATTGGAAGCGATCTTCCCTCCTCCCTGCCTTCGTGGAAGTGTTTCAAGACAAGAACTGGCACATGATTTGCTATATCACCCTATAGATTGCATTTAGCTCTTGACAAAAACCGTGGATCTGGATTCGTAGAATAGGAGGTCACCCCATGCACTGCGGCAAATGTGGTTCCAAGATGTTCAGAGATGACACCCGGTTTCTTCCTTTAAACCGTGACGAAGGCGGGGCCATCTTCTTTGATGTCTACTATAAATGCCCCATCTGCTCCAGGGTGGTCTTCCTTGGGCTGGATGAACAGATTGAGCGAGAAAGCATCAACGTTGCATAACCCCCATTCCCCCAGGGGTATCGCAATGGTACCCCGCAAGTGAGTGGTTTCACCACTGAACTGCAGGAGAGCGTACGGGCCCGGCTCACCCGTATCATCTCCTGCAGTTTTTTTTTGCCTAGGAAAAATCATACCGCATGTGTCATTTCCTGCAGGACGGAACCTCACCCACGTTGAACCGGGGGCAGCGGCAAGTCAAACATAATACTTGATTACGGATCCATTCCCTGCTATGATACCTGCGCTTCTGAAGAGGTATGGAAAAAGCATAGGGAGGATTTTGTGCCCAACACTCGAATTTCTATCCTCTGCATCGACGAAAATAAAAGCTTCGCCAAAACAGCCGAGGGGATCCTGAAAAAAGATCTCAGCGGCGCCTCCTTTGCCTTTGTGCAGAACGGCGAGTCCGCCCTGCACCATCTCAGTGAACATCCCGTTGACCTGGTTCTGGTCGGCCATCATACTCCCAAATTTGACGGCCTCAGCATGATGGAGGATATTCGTAAAAAGAAGATTGATACGGCCATCATCATGATCGCTTCTCAGGGGAATGAACGGACGGCCGTGGAGGCCATGAAGCGCGGCGCCTACGACTACATCTCCAAAAAAGAATTGACCGCCTCGACCTTGAGTTCCGCCATCAGGAATGCCATCAGCCAGAAACGCATAGAGGAAAAAAAGCGGCAGAAAGGGGAACGGATCAAGGAGCAGGCCGCACAGGACGGCCTGACCGGTCTTTATAACCACCGGTATTTTAAATATCTCATGGAAAAGGAGTTCCGTCAGGCGCTTCGCTATGCCTATCCTCTCCATTGTATCATGCTGGACCTGGATGACTTTAAATCCATCAACGACACTTACGGCCACATCTTCGGTGATTCGGTCCTGCAAAAGAGCGCTGAAATCCTGCGGAGGCAGATGAGGGATGTTGATCTCCTGGCCCGGTACGGCGGGGAAGAATTCGTCATGCTCTGTTCGCACATCAAAAAAGACGGGGTCCTCACTCTTTGTGAACGGATACGGGAAAGCTTTTTCTGCCGGACGTTCCAGGATGGAGAAAATTCCGCACGCGTGACCGCGAGCATCGGAGTGGCCGGAAGCACCGACCCGAGCGTGACGGAACCTCAGGTCCTGATCCGTCATGCGGATGAGGCCCTTTACGAAGCCAAGCACAGGGGCAAGAACAATGTCTGTCACTGGAAGGAAAAACAGTCCTTTGATGAGTTGTTAAACAACGAGTACCAGCAAAAGATCGCGCATTACCAGAATCGTTTCATCGGTTTTACCCAGGAGATGGTTGACAAATTCATCGAATACAGCAAAACCATCGTGGAAGAAATTGAAAAGAAAGACCGAAGAACGGCGCAGCATTCTCCCAACGTGACCCGCTATGCGGTCTCCCTTGCCAAGGCGCTTCATCTTCCCCAGCCGGAGATCAACTCCATCCGGCTGGCCGGCATGCTTCATGACATCGGCAAGGCTGGGATCGACCCGCAGATCCTTTATAAAAAAGGGGGATACAACCCCAAGGAGTTCAGGATCATGAAGCTCCACCCCCTGTTCAGCGCAAAGATGATTGAGCCTCTGAACTTCCTGGACAAGGAGCTGCAGATCATCCTGCAGCATCATGAACGTTTTGACGGCAAGGGGTATCCCACTGGAAGAAAAGGACGGGAGATCTGCCGGGGCGCGCGTATCCTCTCCATTTGCGACGCGTACGATGCCATGATTTCCGGAAGGAGCTATAAAAAAAAGCTTTCTCAGAAAGGCGCATGCTCCCAGATAGGCGAGGGATCCGGAAGTCAGTTTGATCCGAACCTGTCCCAGATCTTTCTAAGCCTGGTAGAAAGCCAAGCCCTCAATCAACCGACATCCTCGGCCGCAGGGACGCAAAAAATGACCGCCATGGAATCAAACCTCAAAAGAAACCGCTGATTCCGGCTGCATCTCCAATCATCATGAACCGGACTGAAACCCATAGATGGATTTCATCTCTTTGGAATAAGCGCCGGTTTTATCCCGGTAGATGATAAAGGGCGCCTCCATTCTCATCCCCGCCCCGGCCCCCTTGACCGCCTCGACCATCACGAGGACCGGCGGGGTCTCCGGAAAGGAGTGGATGGTCTGCATTCTTCGCGGCTCGAGGTGATCCTGTCTGAGCTGCTGGATCAGGTCGGCCAGACGTTCAGGAAGATAGATCAAAGAAAATTTCCCATGTCTCTTCAGGAGATAAGCCGCTGCATGGATCAGATCGGGAAGGGTGAGTTCGATCTCATGTCTTGCAATAGCTTTTTCCGGGTCCGGATTCATCCTGCCTGAACGGACCTTGCGAAAGGGGGGATTGGAGCAGACGGCATCTGTTTTCGCAGGATCGAAATATTCTTCAATCCTGCGGATGTCTCCATGGACCGCCTGCACCCGGCCCTCAAGACCATTGAGCGCCAGGTTCCTCGCCATGAGGCCGTAGAGCCGTTTTTGGATCTCCAGCCCCACGATAGGACAGGCAGGATCCCGTTTTGCCAGGATCATGGAGATCACGCCTGCGCCGGCGCCGAGTTCCACCACGGCGTCCCCTTTCTTGAGATGAAGGAAGAATGCAAGGATCAGGGAATCCAGGGAGTAGCGATACCCTCTCCTGGGTTGGAGGATGCGGATCCCGGCCGTGGAAAGCGTGTCGAGGGTCTCATGAGGTCCTGGTTCTATGGTCATCTTACAGCATCCGGAGGCCTTCCGGAAACGTTCCTGAAGGCCTCTCGTTGAATCCCGTGCTTTTTCATAATATTGTAAAAATCAGCGCGCTGCTTCCCCGCCATTTGGGCCGCATGGGTCACATGCCCCCCGGTCATCTTAAGGAGATGGGTCACATATTCCTTTTCAAAAACATCCCGCGCCTCTCTGAAATTCAGAAATTTCCTGTGCCGGTGTTCATCCTGATCAAAGAGGAAGTCTTGAGAACCGAGAACCGGATTACGAGCCATCACCATGCCCTGTTCGATCCGGTTCTCCAGTTCCCGGACATTCCCCGGCCAGTTCTGCTGCATGAGCTGCTGCACGGCCACAGGGTCAATTCCCTCGATCTTTTTCCCCACCCGGCTCGAATGCTTCCGGATAAAATGGTCGATCAGAAAAGGAATATCCTCCTTGCGTTCCCTGAGCGGCGGGATATGAATGGGAATGACATGAATTCGATAGTAGAGATCCTCACGGAACTTTCCCTGTTCAACGGACTTTTCTATGTTCTGATTGGTGGCCGTGATGATCCTGACATCCACTTTGAGCGACCGGGTTGAACCGATGGGGTTAAACTCTTTTTCCTGCAAGACACGAAGAAGCTTGGCTTGAATGGAAAGAGGGGCCTCGCCGATTTCATCCAGAAAGATCGTCCCCCCATCCGCCCGGAGAAAATATCCATCCTGAGAGGCGCCGGCCCCGGTATAGGAGCCCCGCTCATGTCCGAAGAGTTCATTCTCCAGAAGGGTTTCCGGGATTGCCGCACAATTCACGGTAATAAAAGGCCCTCCGGCCCTGCGGCTATGGGCGTGAATCGCCCTGGAGAAGAGTTCCTTGCCGGTTCCGCTCTCACCGGTCAGTAAAATGGTGGAGTCGGACGGAGCCGCCTGGACCACCTGGTCGAAAATGCCCTGCATGAGACGGCTTCTCCCCACGATGTTCTTGAAACTGAACCGGTCTTCCACCAGACTTTTGAGATTATAAATCTTCTTCTCAAGCCGCCTTTTTTCAAGGGCCCTTTCAACATGGAAAGTGATCTCTTTATCTTCAAAGGGCTTGGTCAGATAACTGAACGCCCCTTTCTGCATGGCCTCCACCGCATTGGGGATACTGCCATGCGCGGTGAGAATGATCACCGGAAGTTCCGGATCCATCCTTCTGATTTCTTCCAAAAGATCCATCCCGTCGAGCCCCGTCATCCTGAGGTCGGTCAGCACCAGATCGTATCTTTCCTGCTTCAGCCTGCTCAGGGCCTGCTCCGTGCTCTTCACCTTGAACGGTTCGAACCCCTTGGACTCAAGACGCATGCATAAGACCTCGAGGATATTCGGATCATCATCAACAAGTAGAATTCGTTCTTTAGACATGGCCTACTCCAGCTTCTTTTTCTGTTCTTCCAATTGAAGGTCGATCTCTTTGATCTTTCTGATGTCCTGCATCAATCTCTGAATCTTCTCATCCTGGATGGCATTATACCCCTTGAGGGTCTCGGCTTCGGCTTCGCTGCGATGGATCTCCTCGATCAGGAGGAGGATGGCCTGAACTTCCCGGCTGCGTTTGCTTCCCGGATAGTTCTTCAGGAATGCCTTTGCAACCCGCCCGGCTTCCCTGTAGTCCCTGTTGGGGTTATCTCCATAGGATTGAATCAGAATGATCCGGAACAGGGCCTCCTCCTCAACCTCCCGGTGATGCGCCTCCTCATAAATACGGCGGGTGTCATGCAGGGCGCTCCGGTATTTCCCGTCATGGAACAACTGATCTGCATTAAGAAAGAATTCATCCGGAGAACTGATCTTCTCCTGTTTTTTACTCTCTCCACCATCGGACCGGCTCGAAAAATTTTTAAGATCATAGGGAGGCAAACAAGCGGAGCAAAGCAGGAAAATTAAAAAAAAGTATGTTTTGTGAATCTTCATGCCGATACCGTCACTTCCTTCCTCATGACGGGAAGATCAAAATAAAAACGGCTCCCCGCGCCCCGTTCGCTCTCTGTCCAGATCCTTCCGCCATGTCCCTCAATATAATATTTGCAGATGGAGAGACCCAGGCCCGTTCCTTTCGCCGGCTTCCCCATCAGGGGGTCGGCCTGCCGGAACCGTTCAAAGATTTTAGGTATGGCATCATTCCTGCCCTGAGTCTGGAGAGGTCGAGGACGTTGTTGATCAGGCGGATCAGCTTTCCGGTCTCCTCCTGAATAATGCAGAGCACCCTTTTCTGCTTATCCGTGATGTGACCCGGGACCTGATCCAGCATCAGCGATGCGGCCGCCTTGATGGAGGTCAGCGGCGTGCGGAGTTCATGCGACATGTTGGCAATGAATTCCCGTTTCATCTCCTCCAGCTCCGAGAGCCTCTGGGTCATGATATTAAAGGCCCGTGCCAGGTCTCCAAATTCGTCCTTGGAAGAGATCAAAATCCGCTTCTCAAAAATCCCTTCAGAGATATACTGTGTCCCCTGCTTGAGTTTTTGAATCGGCTCCTGGATACTCCGGATCATGAACCAGGCCATGAGCAAGCCGAAAAGCCCCATGGAGGCCACAATCCCGATCGTGATCGTATAGGCCCGCTGGCTGAACGCCTGCGCTTCACTCATCTTCCGGGCAATGGACAACTCTTCAATCCGGATGATCTCCTCGATCCTCCCGGTCATCGCCAGGACCTCGGCCTCACCCATCATGCCCCTTCCGGAAAGCTCGGCCTCGCCTTTACCCTGATCACCGGGAACGTCCTCCACGGCTGAGAGAAAACCTTTGATATGCCGCTCATGCAACCGCTGGATCTCTTCCAGATCTTTCATAAAAGGAACACCCCTTCTCCCTGCCATCAGTTGAAGAAGGATTTTATCAAACTCCTCTCCTTTTGAAAGGGCGAGGGAAAGGAAATCCCGGTCGTGCACTACGAGGTACTTCTTTTCGTTTCCCACCTGGGACAGGAAAAGGTCAAGAAGCCGCTTCTCCAGATCCATGGAGAAGACCTCCCCCTGGACCATGGACCGGGTTTGGCGGTTCAATCGGTTGAGCTCATAGACCGCATAGAACCCCTCCACCAGGACCAGACAGATCATGATGAAGTAGCCCAGAAAGATCTTTCGGGTGAGAGTGAGTTTCATGATCGTTAATAGCCTTTTCCCGGAGAGAAAATATTTACCTTTATACGTCTCTTACAGGGAATTGTCAACAGGTTCCAAGAGGAGGGGTCTGCGACAAAAAAGTAGGTAGAAGTTGACTCCCTCTTTTTTTCCAGCTATAATCTGAATGCCATAAGAAAAATAGAGGGTCAGCCTTTGATAATTTGATATTGGCGCCTCCCTATAAATCTGTAACCCGCCGGAAGAGCCCTTTCAGCATTATCTTTGGCATTATCTTTGGCCTTGATTTCGTACCCTTTCAGGTGTATGTTACGCGCAACGGGGCCGGCCCATAAGCTTGAAAATCATGTCTGACCCATCTCGGGATGAAATGACTATCCCGCATGGACGGCCAAAATGACAACAAGGTGATGGGGACAGGCGGACCTTCAGACTTTCATTGCTCCGAGAATAGACCGAGATCTGGGATAAGGTTGAGTGAATCTTGAAGTTTGACACGCGACCTTCTGCGTGCGGCTGTAAGGAAAGACCCTATGGATCTCTTGGATGAACTGAAGAAGCTGATCAAAAAACTAAGTGAGGAAAGGATCGAGTATGCTCTTTACGGGGGATTGGCCATGGCTGTCTATGCTCTGCCAAGGGCCACTCTTGACATTGATATCATGATCGAGTCGAGTTCCCTTGACAAGGCAAGGGATGCAGTTCGCGAGTTAGGATTCACCCTGGGCGCCGTGCCCATGGAGTTCCATGGCGGCAAGATCAATATACATCGCGTCACCAAGATTGAGCCCGTCACAGGCGAAACCCTCGTTCTGGATTTGCTCGTTGTCACGCATGAAATAGAGCGGGCGTGGGAGACCCGCACGAGGGTGGAATGGGAAGGAGGAACGCTCAGCGTTGTCTCGCCTGAAGGTCTGATTTTCCTGAAGTCCTTCCGCGGGAGCGGTCAGGATCAAGATGATATTCAATATCTGAGGAGTATCGGTGATGAAAGTTGATCTGAGTCCGGCTGCTGTTACGCTTCGGCTGAGACAGGTCAGTCAACTCCGGAGTGTTTGCTTGACGCTGGCAAAATCCAGCGCAGGTCTTGGAGTGCGACGGAGGCACTCAGCCAACAAAACGGTCAAGCGTACCTCACGTGCGCTCGGCCGCTGACCTCATCGAATTGAAAAGGGTCGAGGGTACCCAGACATTGATTATTTGATATGGGCGCCTCCCTATAAATCTGTAATCCGCCGGAAGAGCCCTTTGAGCTTGATGGACAGGGTGCGACGAGAGCCGGGCGCAAGATTGCCTCTATCAATCTCCCCTCACTCCTCTTTTCCAAAGAGGGGGAAATTCCTGGAACGATAAAATTGACTTTCCAAACATAAGAAATTATGTTACATTAACTTTATTTTATAACGTCATACGGAGACCGCATGAAAATCCAGATCTACAAAGGAGACATCCTGAAAGCCAAGGCAGATCTCCTGGTCGTGGGGATCTTTGAAGACGACAAAAAGCTCAAAGGGCCGGCAGCGGAGGTGAATGCCGCCCTGAAAAACGCCCTCCAGGGCGTGATGCGGGACGAGGACTTCAAGGGAGATTTCGAAAAAACCCTCCTTGTCCATTCGTTAGGGAGAATTTCTGCCAAGAGGGTCTGCCTGATCGGCCTGGGTAAAAGCAAGGAGTTTACAACAGACCGTCACCGCAGGACCTTTGCAAAGATGGTACAGACGGCAAAAAGCGTCCAGGCAGAAAGCCTCCTGAGCCCTTTTTTCGGATGGGGAGGCAAGGGGCTCAATGAAAAAGAGCTCTCTGAATCCGCGGCCGAAGGGGTCCTCCTCGGCGCCTATACCTTTGAAAAGTACAAGAAGAAAGAAAAAAAGCACGAACTGAGACGCGCCTCCTTCCTCGTGGAACCGGGGATGTCCATAACCAAAATCCAGGCAGGGATCCGGCAAGGGACCACGGCCGCCCAGGCCACCAACTTCGCGAGAGACCTCGTCAATGAACCGGGAAATGTGATCAACCCGGTCTCCCTTGCAAACACGGCCCGGCAGATCGCTAAAAAAACAGGTCTCTCCTGCAGGATCTTCAATGAGAAGCAGATCGCCGGCCTCGGAATGGGGGCCTACCTCGGTGTGGCCCAGGGGAGCAGCAATCCGCCCAGATTCATCCACCTGACTTACCGGCCGCGTGGAAAATCCGCTAAAAAGAGCATCGCCATTATCGGGAAAGGGATGACCTTCGACAGCGGCGGCCTTTCCCTCAAGCCTTCGGAGGCGATGCAGACCATGAAGATAGACAAGTCCGGAGCGTGCACGGTCCTGTCGGTCATGCAGTCCCTCCATCAAATCAGGCCCAATGTCGTGGTTCACGGCATTATCGCCGCGGCCGAGAACATGCCGGGAGGACGCGCCCAAAGGCCCGATGACATTGTAAGGACCATGAGCGGGAAGACCATCGAGGTTCTGAACACGGACGCCGAAGGGCGGTTGACCCTGGCCGATGCGCTGAGCTACGCCGTCAAACTCAAGCCCGATCAGATGATCGATCTCGCGACCCTGACCGGCGCCTGCGTGGTGGCGCTCGGAGAGTATACATCGGGTGTGATGGGAAATGATCAAACCTTCATCGACACATTCCTCAAGAGCGCAAAAGAGGCCGGGGAACAGATGTGGCCGCTTCCCTTTGATGACGACATGAAGGAGAAGCTCAAAAGCAGCGTGGCGGACCTGAAGAATATCGGAAACCGCTGGGGCGGCGCCATTACGGCGGGAATGTTTCTAAAAGAATTTGTGGGGGATACCCCCTGGATCCACATCGACATTGCCGGGCCGGCCTTCCACGAAAAAGGATGGGGCTGTAATCCAGGGGGGGCGACCGGCGTCGGCGTAAGATCTTTACTGCGTTATATCTCTACCTTGTAGATAGCCGCAGAAATCAACCATGAGCGGTAACAAAATCATCATCCACGGGATCGAGTTTTACGGATACCACGGGAACCTGCCGCAGGAACGGGAATTGGGGCAGCGTTTCCGGGTGGACCTTGAACTGATCATGGACGGCATCCCGGCCGGTTCAACGGACAGGATCGAGGATACCATTGATTATGCCTCCGTGGTGAATCATGTCCTTGAGATCTGCCGATCGGAACCATGCCGCCTGATCGAAGCCCTTGCGGAAAGGATCGCGGAAATGCTCCTTGAAATATTTTCTCCCGCGGAGGTGCAAGTCCGCGTCACCAAACCCCACCCACCCATCCCTGCGCCTGTCCAAAGCGTCGGTGTGGAGATCAACAGGAGACGAAGATGAATCTTGTATACATCGGTCTCGGGAGCAATATGGATGACCGGGCCCGGAACATCCGGACCGCGATCGAACATATGCGAAACAGCAAGGGACTGAAGGTCCTTCGGGTCTCTTCTTTTTACCGCACGGAACCCATGGGCTACGAGGACCAGGACTGGTTCCTGAATGCCGCGGCCGAGGTTTCGAGCTCCCTTCTTCCCCTGCAGGTCCTGGACCTGCTCCAGTCCATTGAGCAAAAAATGGAGAGGAGCACCCCGATTAAGTGGGGACCGAGGAATATTGATCTGGATATTCTCTTCTTCGGGGACAAGATCGTTGAAGAACCGGACCTGACCATCCCTCATCCCCTCGTGGAGCAGCGCCGGTTCGTTCTGGAGCCCTTGGCCGAACTCGCGCCGAACGGGATCCACCCCATCCATCAAAAGACCTTCCAGGAACTCCTGGATGAACTGGGCACGGCCCAAAAGGTTGAAAAGATTCAGGGGGATTCATGAGCAAGGAGAAACGATACCTTGCCGTCGAAGGGCCCATCGGCGTGGGCAAGACCAGTCTGGTCAACCTGCTCACCGAGCGCCTGGGGGCCGTGAAGATCCAGGAAAAGGTCCAGGAGAATCCCTTTCTTCCTCTTTTTTATTCAGACCGGAAGAAATATGCCTTTCAGACCCAGATGTCTTTTCTTCTCAGCCGGTACAACCAGCTTTTCCAGCTCAGGCAGATGGATCTGTTCCATGCCTGGACCGTGGCGGACTACATCCTGCCGAAGGACCGGATCTTTGCTTACATGAATCTCAGCGATCATGAACTCCCGATATACGAACAGATCTATGCCATATTAAACGAGCGCATCCCTTCTCCTGACCTGGTGATCTACCTGCAGGCCGGCACGGACGTGCTCATGAAAAGGATCAAAGGGAGAGGGAGGAGTTATGAAAATACCATCACCAAAGAATATGTCGAGGCCGTCAACCAGGCCTATGAATACTTCTTCTTTCATTACAGCGACACGCCCATGCTGGTGATCAAGACATCGGAAATCGATTTTGTTCGAAGCGCCGAGGACCTCGACGATTTAATCCGCCATATCCTTCAGATGGACAAGGGAACCCGTTATTACGCCCCTCTCTCCACCAAAGAGAAGAAGCGGGCGCCCCTGGACAAAGAAACCCTTTTTAAAGAATTTGAAATTTGAGATTTGAGATTTGAAATTTCAAATTTGAGATTATTTTGCCTTGGAGCGCAGCCTGAGGTACTCTCGTTTGGCCTGGATATGCCGGGGATTGATCTCGAGGGCGGCGGCAAAGGCCTCTTCAGCCATCTTCTTCTTTCCATATCTCAAATGCGCCTCTCCAAGGAAGGCATGATAGTCGGCATTCTTCGAGTCGGACTCCAGGGCCTTTTCGATCAGACGAGCGGCCTGCCGGTAATCCTTGTTCATCCGAGCGAGGGCGAGCCCGGTATAGGCATTGTAATCCGGGTCGTCGGGAACGAGTTCAAGGGCCTTCTCAAAAAATTCCGAGGCATCCACGTACCTTCCGGAGAACAGGAGACTCTTCCCTTTATTGAATAAGTCTTCGGCCTTCATGATGTGGCTGACTTCGATGTTCGGCCTGGTAAACTTCTGGAAGTCCGCGGCCGTGGCCCCTTCACCACGCTCCTTCAGGAAGTTGTCGTATTCCTTGCGGGTCTTGGGATCGGAGAGGGCTTCATAGGCCTCCCTGCCGGCAAGAAAAATATTGAGCATCAGATCCAAAATCTCCTTGTCCGTATATCGAAAACTCCTGTCGGGATGATATTCCTTTGTAAACCTGAAAAACGCCTTTTTAATCTCCCGGACATCAACCCCCGGATCCAGACCCAGTATCCTGTAATAGTTCTGTTTCCGGACCTCCTCCCATCTTTCCTTCGTCTCCGTAAGCGCTCGGGCGGTCTCTTCCTTTCTATCCTCATCGACCAGACTGCTGATCATGACCAAACCCAGTGAATAGAACCCGAAAATAACCTTGAGGATCTCCAGCCTTTGAAGCCCTGTGGCGGCGGCCATCTCTTCAATCTTCTTCTTTCTGCCCGCAAGTTCGAGGATCGTGACCTCGGTATCGGTCAGTTCCAATTCCCTGCGGGAAAGGGGCGGCGTCTCAACAACGTCGAAAAGGATATCCCATGTCTTAAAGACTTTCATGATCTCCTCTTCCTCAAAATAACGCCAGGTCCCCTCCATGATGATCCTGCCGGGGATCAATTTGAGTTGAATGATGTCGAGGCCTTGAATTTCCGTTTCAAAGAAACGGAGTTTTCCCTTGCGCCATCCGAAAAGGCTGATCAGGATCTCCTCAACCTTGGTCTTGGTCAGCCAGATCAGATCATTCGGGGTAATGATCCCCAGCTTGACCAGGGCGTTCCCTTGAAACATGTTCTCCTTGTCGGCCAGGGCTTTGACTTCCTGATACCGATCTTCCGTGATCTTCTTCTTCCGGAGCATGATGCTCCCGGACCGGTCGGATTCCATGTTTGAAGTGGCGAACACCATGGAACCCTCGTGGAAATAGACACGAATGTCCATGGGAGAAGCCATCAGTTGAAGAATGCCGGTCTGTCTCTGTTTCATGAGATCCAGGAGGATCTCGGAAAGCAGGATGTCGGCAAGATCGAGGGTCATCCGTTTTTTCTTCGGGTCCAGGGTCTCCCTGGCCATGACCGGCCTGGTCCTGCGCCGGATCTCCTCCTTGTCCCTGCCGGCACGGATGATCCCTTTTTCAAAGAGCCGGTTCAACGTGATACAAGATTCGGTCTGGGAGAGACCGCTGATATAGGTGATTTCCTTGGCCGTGGTTCTCCCGTCAATCCGGGAGAGGACAAAACCCTCCTCTACGCTCAAGTCCTTGGCGTCTTCCATGCGGAATCCCTTGGCGATCTCTAATACGGCGCTGGGAGACCCCAATGTTTTCAGCAGCTCATTCTGGACCGCGGTGATGGCTCGGGTCAGAAACCGGTCCGCTTCCTTGTTTTCGGGCTGGATCTTCATGATCCGCTCAAAGAAGGGTATGGCATCCGCAAAGCGCCCTTTCTGGTAGAAGGCCTTTCCCCGGCTGAGCAGACGTTTCACATCATCGTCATCTGTAATCTCATGCGGACTTCGGACACCCTTTTTAGTGATTTTGCCGTTATGGAACAGGTTATAGAGATCATTGCAGGTCTCAAAATCGTTCAAAGGGGACTGATCGCAGATATCGAGAATGGTATTCTTCCCGTTTACCAGGTTCCGCATGGCCTTCAGATCCCCGTCCTCCTCCTCTTCGGGAATTTGTTCTTCAAGGGCCAGGATGATGTCCAGGGAAGGAAAGGCCTCCTTGATTCTCTGCCATTCATCGATGCGCCGCATCCCCTCCATCAGGATAAAGTCTACCTTGATGGAGATGGGGATAGTCCTCGCCGCCGGGAGTCTTTCCTGAAAGATGAACTCCCCCTCCTTCCATGTGAAAAGATCATAAATGATCTGAGTGGCCTGACTCTCCAGAGCGGTGATAAAGTCCTTGGTCGTGAGATACCCCCTGGCCAGCAGGATATCCCCGATCAAGTCGCCCGTCTCCTTTTGCTTGATCAGCCCTTGATCCAGCTCTTCACGAGTGATCTTTTCCATCCGGATCAGGATCTCTCCCACCTTGTCCTTTGGGTTGTTCGAATTGGCCCCGATCACCGCCCCTTTCCTGAAAAAGAGGACCTTCTTTTCCTTGTCCTTCTCAAAAATCAGGGATCCGGTCTTCTGAGCCAGACCGATCCACTGCAGGACATCAGGAAGGGACATGATCTTGAGGCTTCCCTGAATCTTATTGGACATGAGGCCCCTTTACACACGGACTCGGTTCGTTCCCGTCATGAAAGGCCCGGGGCATATATTCCATACGAACATTCTTCAATGAATGAAAAAGTCTGGTCTTGAGGCCCGGGTTTTCCTTCTCGAGCTGGGCAAGCAGATTTTTGATCCGCCGCCGCCGGGACCCGGGTCCTCCCTCCTGACAGGCCTCTTCCCGGACCGGAAGCCCATGTTGACGGGCATACTCCCGGATCCACTCTTCCCGGCAGTAGGCGAGCGGACGGATCAAGACCAGATCCCCCTTGAACAGCTCTTGCCTGGGCATCATGGTGCTGATATTGCCCGCAAAAAACATGTTCATGAGACAGGTCTCGATCATGTCATCCATATGATGACCAAAGGCCACCTTCCTGCATCCGAGTTCGCGGGCCGTCTCAAAGAGGAGCTTTCTCCGGATCCGGGAACAGTGGAAACAGCAGCTCTCCGGAAGGTTTTGTGCCCCGCAGATCTCATATCCGATCCGGGTCTCAACCATCCGGAATAAAAACCCTTCACCCTGAAAATAATCGCTGAGAAGATCCACCTTGCTCCGGCACGTCCCCAGGTCCACATGCGCCGGGATCAAGGTGTAGTCGACCGGAGCGCGGGAGAGATGCCCTTTCAAAAGATGAAGAAGACTCAGGCTGTCCTTGCCCCCGGAGACAGCCACCAGGATCCTGTCCCCCGGATCAATCATCCTGTAATCAAAGAGGGCCTTGCCCATTTGACGCTTAATTCGCTTGTGAAACGCGGGCCCCCGGCCTTGCCTCATATTTCAAGATCTCCTGATCTGCTTCATCCAGTTTTTTCTCGATTTCCTCCCGCAGATCCTTATCCGTCATGTCCAATGCCAGAGCCATCAGATAAAAGGCCTTCTCTTTTTTCCGGTACAACGCCGGATTCACCAGGACCGTATGCCCTCCGGCCTTCCGGTAAGGTTTACCATCCTTTTCCGAGATGAAGAATTCCACTTTTTTGGAGCCGGCGGCCTGGCCCGCCTGATAATAAAGCCCGGCTTTTTGCTTCGGGTCCGCAGCGTATTCGGCGGCCCTGCTGAAATAGTCTGATGCCTCCTCGAAAAAGGCGTTCTGAAAATAAATCATCCCGATATGATCATAGACCAGAGGCTTGTCTATCATCCGGGCGTAGGGCCGCATTCCCTCTTCCTGACCGGAGACGATCGGAATAAAATAGACCTTGAGGTTTCTTGCGTCCAAAACACCTTTATCCTTGCTCATGTCCAGGATCTCGAACCAGAGCCGGATCGCATTATTGGCCATCCCCCGGTCCTTATACATGTCGGCAAGGGTCAATCGGTAAGCGAGATTCTGAGGATGTTCCCGGCTCATCCGCTCCAGAAGTTCTATCGCGAGCGAGGGATCGGTTTTGTACATGGCCCCCACTGTTTCATAGGAAGGATAGTAAAAATACTTCAGGGGGAAGGACGAACGGGCCGAGCGAATCGACTCATGGATGCTGGAACACCCTGAACCTGCCGCCAGGAGAAACAGGAGAACAAAAAGGTATGGTCTGAAAAATCGAAGCATCTGTTATCCATAAGCGATCGTTTTTATTTCATTAAAATATAACAAAGTCCCGTTTGTTTCAAGGGAAAAGTCAACGCTCATGATTTGCGCTATGCGTATTTTTAGGGATATAATAGGAACATGAACAAGGCGCAAGACAAGGATCTGAAAAAATACCCCTGCCCGGACTGTGAATTCTGCCAGTGGTGCAGCAACGACCGATGTCATCTCTGCAGACCCTCATCCGGGAAAAAATGCAGGAAAAAAAAGAAAAAGGGGCATCAGCCCCTTTTTCAGTCGTATTAATCTTTTTATTTCGGATATGAAATGGAGTTTATAAAATAACCCGGCGCTCTCCTGCTCTTTTGAAGCTTTTTAAAAACAGAGTGAGAACTTCTACCGGGTCTTCGTGTCCTTTTCCTCCTTCATCTTTTTCTGTTCGAATTTTTCGAGGCTTTCCACCAGACATCCGATCACATCCGTGGCCACGGAGATGATCTGCTGATCCGTACACCCGGCACGCTTGAGCGTCTTGAAGAAGGAAATGGCCACCTTCCTCGAGAAGTTTTCCGAATCCTCCAGGGCCTGGGTAATATGCTCTTCAAAATGCATGGGCTTTCCCCTCCATCGCAAACCGGCACGGACTATTCTGCAACGGAACTCCGCATTGATTTTATCATATCACCGGGAGCTTCCCTGCCAAGACCTTCCTCCGGGCCAATAGCCATGGGCCGCTTATGGCACGACATTGTATACGACGAGATCTTCATCATAACTCATCGCCGGGATCTCCGCCCTCCCTGCCATCTGATATTCGCCGGGGACCATCCCTAAAGGCAGCTTTTTGGAAATCGTTTTGTTCAAGGTGCCATTGGCCGGCACGGTCAAGGCACGCTGGACGAGGACAAGTTCGCTCCCATCCGGTTTGACCAGCGCCAGGGATATCACCGCGGTTTGAGGCGCGGGTTCATTGTTATGCAGGGTGAGGATGAAGGAGAGGATGCCTCCCGGAGAAAGGGTCGTGGACCCATTCGGGGTCACGGTAACCGTAACCTGCGGCGGCGGCAGCGTCAGCGAATGGTTGACATTCAGCCGGCCCCCGGTCAGCACGGGGAGCGACTTGTTATCCGCCCCCTGTAAGATCCTCCATTTCACTTCGTTGTTCGTAAGACTGGAATCAGAACCCATAAGAAGCGCAACCGCTCCGGCCACGTGCGGCGTGGCCATGGAGGTCCCGCTGAACAGGCTGTAGGTATTGTTCGGGGTGGTGCTGAGGATGTCCACGCCGGGGGCGCTCAGATCCACGGAATTTGTCCCATAGTTGGAAAAATAGGCAAGAAGATCATTGTGATCGGTAGCCGCCACCGCGATGATATTATTCAGATTATAGTTCGAGGGATAATTCGGCGTGACATCATTGTTATTCCCCTCGTTCCCCGCCGCGGCCACAAAGAGGCTCTTTGACGCCTGGATCGCGTTGAATTCGGACTGGCTGTAGGGACCGCCGCCGTAGCTGTTACTCGATACCCTCACGCCCATCATGGCCGCATAGTCTATGGCGCCGATGATATCCGATGAAGATGCTGAACATAAACCCAGAAACGACCTGAACGCCTTCAGGGGCATGATCTTCACATCCCAATTCACGCCGGTGACTCCGATCCCATTGTTTCCTCTTGCGCCGATGGTCCCGGCCGTGTGCGTCCCATGCCCGCCGCAGGCTGCATCGGTGTCCGACGGATCACTGTCATCATGGGCGAAGTCCCATCCATGGACATCATCAATAAAACCGTTGCCGTCATCATCCATTCCGTTGCCCGGGATCTCACCGGGATTCGTCCAGATATTCCCGGCCAGGTCCTCATGGTTGAGGTCGGCCCCGGAGTCGATCACGGCAACGACCCTATTCGGATCCCCCGTGGTCAGGCCCCAGGCCTCCGGGGCGTCAATGTCCGCATCGAATGTGCCGCCGGTCTGGCCCGTATTGTTCAAACCCCACATCTCCCCATACCTCGGATCGTTCGGCGCGGCATGGAGGCGACGGAGATAGTTGGGCTCCGCAAATTCCACCTCCGGCCGGCTTTTCAGAAATCTCACGACCGAGAGAACCGTATGGTTCGGAACCTTCAGAAGCATGATCGGAACAAGACGGAACTTTCTCACAACCTGCCCGTTAACCTGCGCCAGCACGACGTCTACGGCATGCTTCGCCGCATGGTCCTTGAAACCGACGAGAACCTCATCCGGAAGATATTCCGGTCTCTGCTCTGATTGCGCCTCAGCCATGCCCGTTGCAATCAAGATCCATAAACTCAGAACCCATAAACATGAAATTCCCTTTTTAATCAACCGCTTTGACATCATCAACCTCCTTTTCCTCGTTAAATAATTCTCTGTTTCTCCTACTTCCTAAAATAATATTGGACCTCATCTGCCATCTTATTCAAAGATGCATGGTTTACCGAAGATTGAAGCATACCAGCTTGAACTGAATTTGTAAAGAAACCGGCTGAATCTGGAAAAAACAACATACCCCATCTTACTTTTCCCGTTGGGACACTGAGCAGGCCATGCAGCAAAATGACGCTCAAATCTTCCGCGTGCCCCCGCCCATGCCCCTCAACATCCCCAACCCCAGCGAGGCCGCCCTGACCAACAGAAAGAACGGGGCCGCGGCGCCGATGAACGGATCCTTCTTAAAGGCGAACAGGGTAAAGGGAAGAAGAAACACACTTAGAAGGATTGCCGAAAAAAACAAAGCATATAAACCCAGCGGACGGAATAAAACTGTAAACGGCAAACATGCAAAAACAAGGAAGAGAAACAGGATCTGCAGTTTCAAAGTCTGCGGCGTATATGTGTCTTTGAGCATCTTATCCGGAAATCTTTTATAGACCACCATGCGCCAATAACCTCTCCAAAATTTGAGTCTCGCATATCTACGAATCGTATCAGGATGATTCAAATGATAGACAATGGCGTCAGGATTAAAAACCATCCGATAACCCAGCTTAGACATCCTGTAGGAAAACTCCGTGTCTTCATTGTTGGCTGCGGGAAAGCTGATATCGAAACCGCCCATTTTCAAGAATATCTCTTTGCGAAATCCCGCTGAATACGTGTCCACCATATCAATGGTTCCGGCCTTTTTAAGCATCGCAAATCTTTCCTCAAACTCCATCTGAGAAAATCTGGCCGTGAGACTTTTCTGCCGGGTCCGGTAAGCCCCTTTCACAGCCGCAACCTCTTTGTCATCGAATGGACGGACCATCTCTCTGATCCAGTGGACATCCGGTACACAGTCCGAATCCGTAAAAAGAACGATGTGACCTATGGCCTCTTTCACGCCCGTATTCCGGGCCGTTGCAGGCCCATGGTTTTTCTGATATAGGTATCTTACCGGATAGTTTTTCACCTGATCCGCCGTCCTGTCCGTGGATCCGTCGTCAATCACGATGACTTCGTAGCGCTCCTTGCTGATGGACTGGTTGAGCAAGGCGTTGAGACAACCATCCAGGGTGGAGACGGCATTATATGCCGGAACAATGACTGAATATTCGATCATGACAAATCCGGATCACGCTTATATGTCGGAACCTTTTAGAAGATATTTAAAAAATGTCCTGGCGGATTTTACGGTTCTCTTGATCTCTCTGGGATGAGCCATCATCTGTCCAAGCTTGTAAATCATATAACTCGGCCTGAGGTAAAAAGATCGTCTCGCATCATCACAGAATTTTACAAGTTCCCTGGAGGGGACATCCTCGGTCCTGATCACCGTGTTATGCAGCCCCTCAGGCGTGATCCATTTGGAAAAATCATCCGTGGCGATCAAGCCTCTCGTCTTGTACCAATCATAGGCCTCGGTTCCCGGATAGACCATGACCGGGTAGAACTGTACCGTATCGGGATTCAGCCTTTTTGCCAGTTCGAGCGTCTCGTTCATGGTCTCCCGGTCTTCTCCGGGAAGCCCAGCCATAAAGCAGCCGTGAATCAGGATGCCGGACTTTTTTGCATCCTGCATGAACTGCTCCATCTCTTCCAGTTTGATCTTTTTCTTCATATTATCCAAGATCCTTTGGCTCCCGCTTTCAAATCCCACGCATAAAGACCGGCAGCCTGCTTTCTTCATCAGGAGCATGGTCTCATAATCCAGCCCCACCCTCGCATTGGCCGTCCAGGATATCTTGACGCCTTCCTTCAAAATCAGTTCGGCGAATTCCTTGCAGCGCTTCTTATTGGCCGTGATGGTGTCATCCTCAAAAAAAATGGCCTTGGCCTGGGGGAATTCATCAACAATATATTTCATTTCAGCCACCACATTCTCAATGCTTCTTAACCGGAACTTCTTCCCCATCATGGTCTGGGGATAAACACAGAATACACAGGGAAAAGGACAGCCTCTGCTTGTTGTGATGGTGACCATGGGATAGAGGGCATTGGGATTGAAATAGTTTTCTATGTTGAGAAACTTCTTGTACACGCGGCTCACGAACGGTAATTCATCGAGGTTTTCTATGTGCGGCCTGAGAGGATTATGAATGATTTTCCCGTCGGCCCTGAAACTGATGCCTGAAACCTCTTTTAAATCTCCCTTTCTCTCCAATTTTTTCGCGAGGTCCAGAAGGGTATAATCATATTCATATCTTGTCACAGCATCCACTCTCGAATCGATTTTCAGACTCTCCCCAGGAAGGGCTGACACATGGGTGCCCACCAAGATGATGAACGAAGAGGGCAATAAGTCTTTCAATCTGCCGGCGACAGCGACGTCATTATAAATGCTCGGCGTGCTGGTTTCCAAGACCATCAGATGCGGCTGAAATTTCTTCACCCGATCAACGATATCATCTATGCTGTAACCGTCCGCCGGGGCGTCAACCAGATCGACTTCAAAGCCGTTCTCGATGAGCGCCCCTGCCGCATAGGCCAGCCACATGGGGAAATAGAGCGTCCCGCTCTTGGTCACGGCAGGACTTCGCTGCGGACGGGAGAAATGTTCTAAAAAAGGCGGATTCAATAAAAGTATCTTCATGGCGATTATTCCCCTCTCATATTATTTTAGGAACCGTTATTCCTCTCTGACGATCTTCTTGATGATCTCTCCGTACTGTTTCATCTGCTCTTCCATGAAACCGAGTTTGCCGTGAAACAAAATTGCATTCTCAGGGCAGACGCAGAAACAGTATAAACAGAATAAACATTTCTTACCCCGATTTCCCTTTGGATTTAATTCTCCTTCCTCTGCAAGGACGTCCGGCAGGGTTAAACCCGAAGGACAATAATCAGAACATTTCCCGCATTGCGTGCACCGCTTCATGTCGACCGAGAGGCCTGTGCATTCCATCTCGTCCTTGATAAAGACATCCTGCCTCAACCCTGTACGGTATAACAATTTCCCGCCCAGTTCGGTCGAGCATAAGAAGTTGAAAACCGGTGTGTTCCTCACGGCAAGAAAGTATCTCTGCCTTTTGGGGCTGTGGATGAAAGTCGCTATGGGTCCGGCTTTAGGCGGTGCGAATTTGAAAAGTTTTTCAAACTGAAATTCATTCACAAATTTGTGGTACTGCGAATTCACAATCCCTCTTTTCTCCGACTCCACGAGGGTTCTGACTTTTTTATGATTAAAAGAAGCGAACTTGGCACACATCAGATCTATTAAATAGGGGTCTGTCCCGATGAGAACCATTCCGGTCTTGACGGGCGTTCCGCGGGTGGGGCCGAGGCCTTCCATGGAGAAGATCGCGTCCACGATATGAAGATGGGGCTTTAGAAATTTATTGATATTGAGAATGTTCGCTTCAAGGGATTGATGGGTCTTCTTCTTGTTTTCCTGGCCTACCAGGCACCCCATAAGGTTCTTCAGGCATACACTCATGCCGTTCTCAAAATGGGTCTTGAGTTTCGGCATATTGATGAAGAGATCGGCTTCCATGCATTCTTTTGCAACACCCGCCTTGACACCTTTCTCAAATTCGACCTCCACGGTCTTGGAATAGTTTAAATCCTTCACTGAGACATCATAGTAGTCAGCCAGAGCATCAACCTTCAATCGACTGATCACGCTGATGTTATTCCTATAAAACCCGCTGTTTGTTCCTTCTCCAATGGTGATGTCCTGATAACCATTCTCTTTCAAAAGCTCAATGACTGCCGACAAGAGCCTGAGATCCGTGGTGTTGCCGGTCAGCGCGTTCATATTGCTGTTCAAATTGGGTTTGATTAGGATCTTTGCATTTCTGTCCGACGGCAGGAGATCGCCATACTTGCCCAGGAGCAATTTTTTAATCCCAGGTTTTAAATCTTTGGTGTTATATACATTTAGTGCATCGAATCTGAACATTACAATCTCAATTCCTTTGTAATTTCTCCAACTGCTGAAAGGACATCCTCCACTTCAATGTCTCTCATGCAGCCATGAAATCGTTTATTATGGCAAGAGCTTTCATCACAATGGCATCTGCATGGGTAATCTTTTTCAACAATCCTGTTCACGTTCCCGTATGGGGCCGTTTCGACGCTTTTCGACGGCCCGAAAATTGCAACGGTTGGGGTTTTCATTGATGCAGCGATATGCATCGGCGAGCTGTCATTGCAGATGAAAAGAGCCGACTCCGACAAGATTCCTGAAAGCTCTCTGAGAGTCAGTGCCCCAACAAGATCTGTCGGTCTGTGTCTCATTTCCCTCAGTATTTCATCAACGATGTCTCTTTCTCCTTTAGCCCCAAGCACAATGAGCGGTAAACCATAATCCTCAATAAGCCGGTCACATAATTTAGCGTACCGATCAGTCATCCATCTCTTCAGAGGGATTCTTGCCCCGGGGTGCACGGAAATAAAAGGTTTTCTGATTGAATTCTTCTCAAGAATCTCTCTGACCTTATTTTTTTCCCCTTCTGTAAGATAGACTCCCCAGTCGAGATCTCCGATATCACAGCCAAGGTATCTGATCATATCAAAATGATATTCAACCTTGTGTTTCAACCCGTTATAAGGAACAATATCCGTTAAAAGATAACCCCCGCCGCCGAAATCGTAACTCAGCTTGAACTTTGCCTTCAATGGCCAGACCAGAAACAGCAATTCCCTGATATCGCCCCGGGACTCAATCACCAGGTCAAATGATCTTTTTTTCAGCGCTTTAATAAATTCAAGATACTTTTTTTTCTGAGTAGGGTAAAACCAGAAGGGATCGTATGTGATCACATCGTCCAGATAAGGGTTGTTTTTCAGAACTTCTCCTGCTGGAGTTGATGTGAGAAAAGAGATCCTTGATCCTGGAAATTTTTCCTTCAATGGTTTCAGAATGGGCATTGTCATCACAACATCACCAATATAGGCAGTCCGGATGACCAGGATATCCCTGATCCCGTTATCCATGATTTTCCTGCTTTTTCTGGACAGCAGCTTTGGCAGAAAGATAATTTTTCCAATGGCATCCGCTGCAATGGTAGCCGCAAGCTTTTTCTTGTTTATAATCTTATACATTTCAATCTATAAAAAGGGGTGAATTGATTCCCTTCCTTACTTCTTCCCTCATACTATATAAAGTCATCGCCATATGATCAGGATGGTTCAGTAAATATTTCTCATAGTTTCTGATATACTTTTCAAGATTCAACCGCAGCATCTCCTCCCTGTCATCACTTTTTATAAGTTCCATCTCGGGTTCAATGATGACCCTCTGTTTTTTATCTTTGCCCCTCACAACGGCAAGGGGCAGAATCGGAGCGCCTGTTCTGATGCTCAAATCTATCAGGCCCGTTGAAAAGAGAGCAGTCCGCTCGAATAATCTGATCGGAATAAAATTTGTTCCCTGCCTCCCGTCAATCGTCACTCCTATCACTTCGTTCTTCTTCAATGCCTTTACGACCGGAAGAAGCGAAGACCGGATGGTCAGGACGCCGAAAGGATAGGTCTCCCTTTCATGATTCCTTAATTCAACCAGTTTCTTTTTTATATACCCTTCTCCTTTCAGAGGAGCCCCTGCAAAGGCGTTCACCCTGATCCCTTGAAAAGCAAGAGCAAGGAGGATCAGCAGAAAGGATCCGAAATGGAATTGTATCAGAAGCGCCCCTTTATTCTTTTGTAACGCGGTTTTCAGGTGATCGAGACCCTCTATGGAAGCAATCCTGTTGAAATATTCCGCATCAATCCGGCCGTAATAAAGATTTTCGAACAGCCTGTTGAAAAAATGATCAAAACTTGATCTGGCGATTCTGTTAATCTCTTTTTTGTTAAAACGGGACCCATACAGCAATTGAACTTCCTCTTTAACACCATTTCTTCTTCTGGAATCTGCCAGATAGAATAAGGCCGCACAAAAGCCAAGAATGAAATGTTTTACGCGATGTGGTGTTAAAAGCAGGAAATCCCTTAACGGGAACCATACGAACCATATGATGAGATCAATAATTTTTTTCATTGATGATGATTTCAATCCATCTAAAATTGGACCTCTAAAGGTATCCAAGGTCTTTCAAGCGTTTGCTGATGTCTTCGGATTCTTCTTCGGAATAGATGACTTTTTCTTTTTCCTCCGGCGCCTGCGGACGATCCCAACCCTTACCCGACGGCTTTCTTGCCGCCTGAGAGGGGGAAACCATCAGATCGGTAAGAACCTTTCCCTCCATATAAGCCGGGATCTCCGCTCCGATCAGAGACAAGATGGTCGGCGCCAGATCAGAAAGGCCCGCGCCTTGTATCTTAGCTCCCTTCTTGATCCCTTTGCCCAAGGCCATGATGATACCGTCATTTCTGTGCATCCCTGTGACGCCGCTCTTGGGAACCTTCTCCAGCAATTCGTTTGACCACAAGCTGTCATTCGCCGCATAAGGACGGTCTCCGCAATCAAGGATAAGGTCGGGCGCATGGGAAACATAGGGACCTCGATAAAGATCCTCCCTTTTCCATATTTTTTCGAAAACCTTCTCCCCGGTCTGGGGATCTTTCAGTTCTGAAAGATTGGAGATGATGAATTCCCGGATCTTTTCATATTCATCGCCGCTCTCAACGATCCCCCCGCCTTCCCGGCCTTTGAGATTGACATGGATCCCGCACTCCGCAAGCCTTCCGGCATAGGCCTTGGTCCTGGACCAATCTATGAATTTATGCTTGCTGTATAACATTCTTTTCTCTCTTGTCTTGAAGCCGATCAGCCTTCTCAGGCCTAAGATGTCCACCTTTGAGGTGATGCTGATCAGCCCCTTAAGAAGCTTGTTCAGCATGAGCAAGGATCTCAAGGTACCCTTTTTATTGTATTCCTCTTTGAGGAAGAGGAGCTTCGCGTCCTGAAGCCATTTGTTGATCTGAACCATTTTGTGCAGAGGACCGGCCCCATGGTCGGATACGACGATCAAGATCGTATCTTCATCCATCATCTTCAATCTCTCGGAAAGGATATCATCCAGCACTTGATAGCAGCCTTCGATCAAAGGGAGCAGCCGTTTCGCATCCTGATGATCGTGATTCGGATGAGTTGGATCCATATATTTCCAGAATATATGCTGGATAAGGTCCGGTACCGCAAAATAAGACATGGTAAAATCACAAGAATATTTCCGGAATAAATATTGGTTCACCCGCTCCTGACATTTCAACTGATCCACAAGGAGCTTCAGAAAGTGTCCGGTCATGGAGATCTGTCTGTAAGCCTCTATTCGGTAATGGGGTTCAAAATCCAGGATTTCATCTTTGATCCGTTCAGGATATGCATATTTCACATTCTCATTCGGCGTCCCCCTCCCGGAAACCACAAATCCGTTGACTCTCTGGGGAGGGTAGGAAAAGAGCATGTTCATGACGCCTACTTTTTTCCCCTGGTCCGAGAGGATTTCCCATAGGGTCTTCAGCGGGATGAAAGAACTGTTTATTGGTGTGCATGCATAGTTCTCTTGGAGATTCCGGAAAAAATCATAAATACCGTGCATGCCGGGATAAACACCGGTTGCAAAGGTCGTCCATGCGGGACCGGATATGGGGGGGATGATGCTCCTCAGCTTTCCGGAGACTCCGGATGCCATGATTGATGCAAAATGGGGTAGTTTACCTTTTTGAATCATCGGCAGCAGGACATTGAGTGATGCCCCGTCAAAGCCGATCACCATGACTTTTGTCTTGTTTTTATTCTGCTCCATTTAACTGCTTCTCTTTTCCAAGGGTTTCAATTTTTGTCAGGCTGAAGGTGGATACGGCCAAGGCGAAAAAAAGCCATATAACCGGCTTGTAATAATATTGATCCACGGTACTATGCGCGGCTAAGGCCAGAAGGCCTCCCATAAAACAAAAAGACATGATCTCAAGGTAGGTCTCTTGCCGGATAAAATGCCGGCGAAAGTGCCGGCCGATATATCCGGCGAGCGTTATAAAGAGAATCAGTTCAAAGATGACTCCAGGTAAACCCAAATCGAAAAAGAAGGAAAAATAGAGATTATGGGAATGGGGATAATGGGTGGTCATTTCAAACCCTCCCGGTCCCAATCCTAACAACGTCAGATGTCTTACCTTCATCTCCGCCCATCCTGCCTTCCACATAATGATCCGGTGTTTCAAAGAGGTTATTTCATTGCTCGTGGGTGTCGACAAGGTAAACAACCTGAAGGGCTTGTCCCTGTTTACGGTATTTGTAAAATAAATATATCCGACCAGGAAAATCACTGCAACACCCGAAAGACACGCCGCCGTGTTGATGAACCATCTCTTTCTTAGTTTTGATATGACGACCAGCAAAAAACAGATCATCGCCACCAGCGAGCCGAGACCCGCTTTTGACAATGTAAGAAAATTACCAAAAAGAGAGAGGATCAGCGCTCCCCATAGAAGGATGGATTTCCACCTTGTTCTCATGGTCAGGAGCAGACCGATATTGACACAGATGGTCATATTCAAAATGGTTGAGGCGACGTTCGGATGCCCCAGGGCATTCCCTCGGTAGAGCACATGGGTGTAATTATTATAAACATAGATCACCCAGTCTGAAATCTTGTAGGTATAAAACATTTTCTCCGGGATGCCATAATAGGAAAGAATGACAAGAATAGACTCGATGACACCGGCAACCACCCAACAGACCATCAACTGCTTATGGATACGCTCGATGTTGACCACCTTGACCACATAATAATATAAAATAAAATTAATGATGATAAAGTAAAGGGTCACGACTCCGAAATCATGATAGGGAGCCCACCACAGCAATGAAAGGCCGGCATAGACCACCAGCAGGAACATGGGGACCGTCCAGGAGCTGATCAGAGGAACGCTTTCATGCAGCCGTGCAAGTTTTTTAAAAATCAATCCCAAGACAGCGAGAAGCAAAAACACGGAAAAAAGAGGGACCGTCTTGGTTGTTTCCGCTCCGATCCTCGTGGGCACGAAATAGAATCCGATATAATTGGCGATGAGGGGTACCATCAAAACCAACAGATAGACGGCCCATTCGGGCTTCATCAAGAGGATCACCGCTGAAAAGAAGATAACCGTCAGGATGATGGATTGTATCAACGGCAGGAAAATAAAGAGGGCTGCCAAGAAAAATTGCAGCAGCGCCATGGTCAGCAATTGAAGGAAACCGGCCGTTCTGATCGGCGATAGAATATGATCCTGAAATCTCTTAATGGTCATCACGGCCATCGGCGGATATTCCCATCATCATCTTGCTGTTTTTTCATGGGAATAGTCCCACCAAACGACATAGACCGGTTTCCCCGTTCTTTTCCGGATAAACTTATATGCATAGATATCGTCTTCACCGTTTTTGATGATTCCGATGCTGTTCCAATCACTCCCGTCGAGCAATCCGGTCATGAGTTTATAGCTGTAGTAAGCAAGTTTTTTTACTCCATATCCATCGTCATCGGAAAATTTCCCGTCATAAATCAGTCCCGTATGATCGAAATAGGAGTCATTATTCTTGAATCCCTCTACCATGCCCCAGGCCCAGAAAATCTTTTTGATACCGATCGAAGTCCCAAAGACATATCTCTTGATTAAATCCGATGCCTGCTGCGATTCAGTCTGCGGCTTGGGATCCCAGGGTTGAAAAGAGAGTTTGACCGGATCACCGCTGTAACTGCTCATTTCGGTGATCCATACGGGCATATCCGGAGGGAAGCCCATCTCACTCAGCCTGCGTCTGAGATGGTCGTAGATATCCTTGTATCCCCTGTAATTACCGGAAGCCTCACCACCCCAGTGAAAATCAATGACATCAATATATCCGCCCTTCAGATCTTCCAGTATCTTAAGGAAATGCATATCAAATATCGTGGGATTCTGCATTTCCTGCAGTAAGGCGCCGCCGATCACAACCTTTGCCGTAGGGTCCGCCTTCTTGATCGCCGTACTCGTCATCTTCACGAACTCTGCGAAATCCTTGACTTTGGGATGAGGCTCATTTCCGATCTGCCAGTATTTAACGGGCCTTGTCAGTCCAGGCATGTCGTTGATCCCGTCGCCGTCATAGCGTTCAACAGTGGCGGTCACGAAGTCCATATATGCCTTCTGGTTGACGGGCAGGTAGGAATCCTTTTGCATATATAGATTCAGATTGACCCCTTGCTTCCTGATTTTTGAAGCACTTTCCGAAGTCAAAGGGGGTCCCGCAATAATGTTGCAGAGCAGGTATAGACCCTGAGCCTCTTGGATCTCATGATCGTAGAAAGTCCAGTCATATTCCTTCCGTGTCAAGTCCTTCTGAATCAACGGCCAGATGAAATACCGTTTCATTCTGTGCCAGCTCACCCCGATATCATGTGCATATTGGTATGGATCTTTCATGTCTTCAACTTTTGCAGGATGAAAACCAAAAGGAGAGTCGTAAGTGGGCTCAACTCTTCGAAATGGAATTGCCGGCTTGTCCTCTAAAATAAAAATGGGCGCCGCTCCGATCTTCAAAGAGAGTAGGCCGTCTTTAATCTCCGCTGGAACCATCTTCAACGCACGATCAAAACCGGAGATATCCTTGCCCCTTTTGAACCTTGGATCAAGATTGACCAGGTAAGCCTTCTTCAAACCAAGATTGAGACTGATTGTCTTCTCTATTCCTTCGGGTTCGTATATCTGAGTCGATTGGGAGTACTGTAAAGACGGCATGGGTCTTTTAACCTCCGCCTCGCTGCTCTCTCCAAGAGAAACAAGCGCTTCATCCAATAACCGGTCGGCTGTTGAAACATCACCGCTCTTAAAAGATCTTTTCGCCTGCCGTGCCTTGAAAAGAGCGGCGGAAACATCTTCCCCCCGGGCCTGCTTCATTCTGATGAGTTCCTTGACCTTCTGCGCCTTCTCCATGACATCCTGCCGCATAACCTGTGATGAAGCATTCCGGGTCGCGCACTGAGCAGTAAGTACGAAGAGAAACAAAAGAAATATCCGCCGGACCTTATGTTTTCCCATGTCTTCCCCCGCTTGCATCTGAATGAAGAATACGGCTTAAAATTTATATATTATTACAAATATCCGAGATCGATCAACTGTTTTTTGATTTCTTCATCTATGCCGACCTCTTCCGGCCGCAGGTCCTCCGTGTTGAAACGCTTCGCAATCTCGTTGATCTCCGCCACAAGAGTCCCATAGACCGCAGGCTCCCTTCGCCTGATATTGTGTCTTTCGCCGGGATCTTCATTTAAATTGAACAGCTTGTCCGGAAGATAATGTAGAAATCTTGTCAATAATTTCTTCTTCCAGGATTTTTCAACCGGGTTGAAAATCTCATCAGCGTTTGCAAGCCTGGTGTGCTTGGTGATCAGTTTATAATCGGCTTTTCTCAAGGACAGGTATGGATAACTTTCGGAGATGCATCCCCTGTCGGGGAAGCGGTGGTGGTTCAGAAGCGGCATCAGCGAGTCCCCATTCAACGGGCTTTTAGGAGAGAGTTTCAGCAAGTCCAGGATCGTCGGACACAAATCCATTAACTGAACCGGATCCGGGACCCGCAGGGAATGCCTGCCGTTGAAATCGGCGATCAGCGGTACATGGATCAGCTCTTCATAGAGCGACAACCCATGCCCGAAAAAGTTGTGCTCCATAAACGCCTGCCCATGGTCCGCCGTGATGATAAAAAGATAGTCTTTGCTCTGCTCCCTCATCACATTGTAAATTTGTCCGACCATCTCATCAACGCAGAAAATACCGGCATCATACGCGCTCATGAGATATTGGATCTCTGCCTTTGAAAGCCTGATCATTCCGGCATTAATCTTCATGATGAGTTTTCGTATATTCTTGAATGCGCTGGTTCTTGATGTTAATGAATCTATGACGTTTGATCCGGATATCTTCTCAGCATCAATATCATCATCCAAAAACATGCTTACATATTTCTTGTCTGCAAAAAAGGGCTCATGGACGTACTCCCCGATGTGAAAGAGCAAAAAGGAATGCTCATGCCGTTTCACCCAGTCCTTCATGACCGCAGGGATATGATCCTGAGTCTTGATTTGTCTGGTCTCATGGAAGTGGCTGCAAAAAGACTTGGGATTGAGGAGCGCCTTAAAGGGGGTATATAAACCCGTATGATATCCATTCTCCGCGAGGAGTTGAGGAAGCACGGTAAATTTCTCATTGATTTTCTGATCCCACCATGAAATCTGCAGGCTCGATGGATACCTCCCCGTCATCAGGGAGTATAGAGAAGGGAGCGTCCAGTTGGTCTGGGATATGGCGTTTTCGAATAAAGCGCTTTTCTCGGCAATACGATCCATATGCGGGGAAGTCTTCTTGGGATACCTGTAACATCCCAGGTGATCGGCCCTCAGTGCATCGATTAATAAGATGACGATGTTCATACTTGGATTCAAACCTCCTGTCTATAAGTTTTCACAGGTTATGCATATCACTTCTGAAGGCCCTTTTTATAACTTAATATTTTTTTGATGCAGCTCATATCTTCCGATGAAAATCCCTTGGAAATAAATAACGTTCCGATATAGAGGGCCATGCCCACCGGGAGCAGGATCATATGATCCTCTCTGCCTGTCCCGAATAAGAACAAGACAAATATAACAGCAGCGGCGACGGGTGCAAGAACGGTTTCCAGCCAGGAGACGTCACGCGAATGTTCTGAGAGAAGGACGTAGTTTGTGAGAGACTGAATAACCAGTGCGAATAAGGTTCCAAAACTGGCGCCGATGAATCCAAATCGAGGCACTAAAATAATATCCAAAACGAAATTGGTCAGCAGGCAAACCCCGTCGGAAAACATGACCAGCTTCTGCTTTTTTAGTGCGATCAACAAATACCTGCAGAGGGTCGTAAGACAGAGGAAGGGGAATGCGCACAGAAGTATGGATAGGGATAAACCCGACCCGGCAAATTCCAGGCCGAATAAAAAGAAGACGATTTGATCAGAAAAGGCAACCCCGACAACGGTAATCGGGAGGGCGAAGATCAACGTCATCTTGAAGGTTTTTGCATATAGCTTCCTGAAATTTTTAAGGGTCTCGTTTGTTTGCGCAAGACGGGAGAAAACCGGAAGAAGGACCACAAAAAAAGCCATCGGCAGCACCTGCATTCTCATCAATATCTTATGCGGCGCCTGGAAAAGTCCGACATCGGCATTACTCCCCATAAATTTCAGCACAAAGACGTCTACATAAAGAAAGCCGTTGATCAGAAAAAGAGAGATCATGAGCGGCAGGCAGGTCACGAAGAGATCATAAAGCTTTTTGAAATGAATTCGTATCCTGGGCAGCAGAAAATGCTTCTTGAACAACAGCAGACAGGCAAAGAGGCTGATCAGACCGGCGGAGCCCGACGCAAGAAAGATGCTGAGAAACCCAAGATCAAAATGAACGACGAGCAGAACCAATACCAGCTCGGTCAAGACATTGATCAGTGTGATCCATGCCAGGTATTTCATCTCCTCAAAAGCAATGATCACTCCGAAAAAGTTTCTAACAAAAGCATCGATAATGAAATAACCTATTGAGATCAAGAGAGCGATGATGGAGACTCTGTCCATTCCAAACATATAAATGACCGGCATCGTGCAAACCATCACAGGGATGACCATCAGCAGGTTCAGAACCAGGGCGTTCCCGAGCAGATCCGATGTCCTTCCCCTGTCTACAGCAACGTCTCTTGCAAGGATCTGATTTAATCCGAGAAAGAGCATGGGAGATAAGACCCAGGCAACGGCAAGCACAAGGGAATAAACCCCAAAACCGTCAATTCCAAGGTAGCGGGCGATCTGCGTCATGATGAGAAGGTTGAAAACGGCTTCCATCACCCTGGCGGTCAGAACAAAAAAGGAATTTTTTGCTATCTTTCTGACTTGATTCATTGAACGGCCTGATCGTTTGAATGGTTCATATTGCAGCGGATCCTCTCTTCAAACTCATCCCAGAAATGCCAGAGGTGCGGGTATCTTTGCACATAAGACTCCATCTTTGCTATAAATATGGAAGCGATCTCATCTTCGCTGGCATCGGAATTCAAGTTGATCGGCTCATGGATGGTCGTCTTGTAGCGGCCATCCTCCTGAAGAACCGTAAAAATGGGGATGATCGGCGCGCCTGTTTTCTTTGAAAGGAGCGCGGGGCCGCGTGGAAACAGCATTTTCTTCCCTAAAAATTCTCTTTCGGCAAATTTGCCCAGGCGTCTTCCGCCGTCAGAGCCGTCTCCGATTGAAAAAACCACCATGTTTTGTTTCAGACATTGGAATAAAGGCCTTAAAAACGAATCCGCATAAATCAGATGGGCCTTCATCTTCTTCTCATATTTTACACGTAACTTATAGGCAATATGCCTTCCCATGAAACTTAATCCCTCATTGATCGTCAGCAGGAGCGCCGCCACGGGATAGCCTTCCAGTCCCAGGGCATGGACGGGCAGGAACAAGGGCCCGAAATGGGGGTGAAGCAATATACAGCCCCTCCCCAAGGCAAGGGCCTTATTCAAGTGATCCATCCCCTCGAAGGTGTGGACCTGATCAATGTTTTTTTTATTGAGTCTCGGGAAAAGAAAGATATGCAGCCGGTTCACATAATGGTTTCTGAAATACTCCCTTATTGTATGAGGAAAAAAATTTGTTCCGGTCTTCGCCGGATCTCGGAAAATCATTTTCAGGTTATTCAATAGGGCGGCCCTCTTCCCCCTTGACAAAAAATAATGAAGGTCGCCCATCCCTCTTAAGACATTCAGGGAGTATTTCAGGGGAGCCATTCTAACCATCCATCTTACGGGATACCAGACGATCAGCCTTAGGACATCCCTTGCAAAATTCTCTCGAATTATCATGATAATTGGTTATATGACCACAACGCCCCATACTGCGGCATTTTCCTTTTCAAGCATATTCACCAGTTCTTTGGCTGCTTTCTGAGGGGTTCGACCTTGTCTGACGACTAATATGACCTTTCGTGCATAAATGGATATGATCAATCCATCAGCGCCGGATGAAAAAGGCGGGGTATCGAACAATATGAAATCATAGAGCTTCAACATCTCTTCAAGAAGCTTTTCAAATTTCTTGGATTGCAGATGGATCTGAGGGCTCTCCATCCATACCGAACCGGCCGTAATCATATCCAGATTGTTTTCAAACGTTTTACTGACAATATCCTGGGCCGCCAGGCCGTTTAAAAGATAGTCGCTGAGCCCCTTATCGTTGGGTATATTGAATGCCTCATGGAGAACGGGCCCGCGCAGGTTACCGTCTACCAGAAGAACCCGTTTGTTCCCACGAGCCAAGACGCACGCGGCGTGAACGGCCACAGTGGAGTTTCCGGCCTTGCCTGATGTACTGACCACGGCAATGGCTTGTCCGCCTTTCGCATTTCTGAAGCCGTTCGCTTGTGTAAAAAAATTATAAATAGGCTCGGTAAATGGAGACTGAGTCGTTTCAAGAATGTTCAATTGCGATCTTTTGACTTTGGGAAACTTCACAACGATTCCCTGATTGAGGACCTTCTTGGTTTCATCGAGAGTTTTAAGGGTACGATCGAGGTAATCGTAAAGGAACGCAAAAAATATTCCCAGAAATATGCCGGCAACAGCGGCGATCCCAAGATAAATTTCATAGTCATCAAACGTATGAGGAAAATAATATTTTCCAGGATCTGCCGGCTGAACAACCATGGCATTGGTCAGGTCCAAATCTGAAGTGTTCCTCACGGTCTCCAGATCGAGAAATATGGAATTATATACTGTTTTCAAGTCATCTGCCCGCCTTTGTAACTCACTCAACTTTGTCGTTTTTTCCGTAATATTTCTAAGCGACTCCTGTTTCGAATTGATCTGGGTATCCAGAATCTTCTTCCCGGTCTCGATTTCCACTAACGAAATGATAATATCTGCATACCTTGTTGAAAGTGTGTTGTAAAAGGATGATGACCCTGTCACCAAGGAATTAGACAACCTGGATGAAAACTGTGAAGCAATATTCTTCGAGATTTCCTTTCTGATATTCTCTTTCACAAGATCGATCTGATGCTTCGTAATTTTGACTACCGGATCCTCATCTGTTTTTTCCTTTATCATTTTTGCCAGACTGGTTTCAAGCTTCTCCAATTGTTCCTTATAACCACTGATAACCGTGTTGTCCGATTGATGAGAAGTCATATCTCCAAGATTTTGCTGGTTCAGCCATGAGGCCTCCTGCAGATTCTTCAGACTCGCCTTGGACTGCTCAAACGCACGCGAGGCCTTGTCTCTTTCGGTTTCAAGATCCTTGATCTCAGAAATCATCATACTGGTCTGAGTCGTTACATCATAGAGTTGATTAGCGGTCTTAAATTCCGCAATGCTTTTTTCCTCCCTTTTCAGTTGAACTTCTACCTCCATAATCCGTTTTTCCAAAACCTTTCTGATTTCCGCCATCTGCCTCCGATATTGGTCGGCCATTTCTGTTGAGAAATGATGAATCACCTCATCGGCGATCAGCTTTGCCTCGGAACCCGTCGCAGAGTAACCCCTGATTTCAAATATCTCCGTGGCGCTCATGTTTTCAATGTCCACCCCTCTTTTTTTGAAAAGAATGGTCGTGATCGAAGGGTCAATAAAGTTATCCAGTTTCAACAGGTCCCCTTTGCTGTCTTGCAGATTCAACTTTTCGATCACTTTCCCGACCACCGGCGTGCTTTCAATGGCCGCCTCAATACTATTCATGATCTTATCCTTATCGGTAAACGTAATCTGCCCGAGATGTGGAGGCACATTTTTTATGAACATCTGCTTGAAGTTGGTTAAATTGATCAGGAGTTTAGCCTTACTTTGATAAACAGGCGGCAAGAGGATGAGAATCACGAAGGTCAGCAGCGGCAAGAGCAAAACGGATATGATGATGATCCACTTCCTTCTCAAAAGGATTTCCCAATATGCTCTCATTTCCATAGGCTTATTGTCTCACTTTCCTGATGATGCAAAAAAAAATACCCTCTGAATGACATTTTCAAGATATGACTACGCCTATCTATATATCAAACTTTTATTACATCACTTCGGGGTAATGACCACTGCGTTCCCGACATCCTCTCCATGGAAGACATTTTCAACGGTGGGTTCGAGTACGATGCCTGTTTCCAGGTTGACAATAGGTGAGATGATACTCGCAATACGTTTGAAAAAGCGTTCCGTATCGGCAAAGGTCGATGCTGGAATATAGACGATGTCTCCCGCTTTAAGCAGAATATTCTGCGACCAATCCCCTTCCCGCAAGGCCGCTTTAAGATCAAGAGAGCGGAGTACCGGGGCAACCAGGCCTCCTCGGACAAGAAGGACGTTTTGCTCCTTGGCATCCTGGGTGAATCCGCCGGCCATGGAGATCGCCTCTATTAATGAGTTGGCGCCCGTCATCTGGAATATCCCGGGCCTCACCACTTCTCCTAATACATAGATCTTCTTGCTTTTGGAAGATAAAATATTGACGCTCACCTTGGGATTGAGAAAGTAGTCGGCGAGGCCGTCGGCAATCCTGTCCCTTAACTGGAATATACTCATACCGTTCGTCTGGATGTCCCCAACAAACGGATAGGAGATGAAACCCGTCGGGCCGACCAGTATCTTTCTGTCCATATCCTCGACGCCCCAGACCGTTATCTCCAGTTGATCGCCCGGGCCGAGGGTAAATTCGGATACTCTAAGCTTCTCGTCCGAAACAGTTTCTTGTTTTTTTTCAATATCGCCAGGATGAACGGCTGTTTTGTTTTTTGCACACCCCGTAAACATCAATAACATGATCAAGACCGTAAGAGCCGTTAATATGTTTCTCATTCAAAAGGCCCCTTCTCTTTTAAAAACCATAATAATCGTCTTCATCAGGAGCTTCAAGTCAAGCCATGTGGACTGATTCTTCACATAGTCTATATCATGTCTGATCCAGCCATCGAAAAGTGTTCCGCTTCGGCCGCTGACCTGCCATTGCCCCGTGATGCCGGGTTTCACTTTCAACCTCAAATCCCTCCAGCTCGGGCTGAATTTCATTTCCTCCATGGCCAACGGCCTGGGCCCCACCAGGCTCATCTCTCCTTTCAGCACATTGAACAACTGGGGAAGCTCATCAAGGCTTGTTTTCCTCAAGAACCTTCCTACGTTCGTTATCCTGGGATCTCTTTTCATCTTGAACATAGGACCATCCAAAATGTTTTTACCCAAGACTTCATCGTGTAACTTCTCTGCATCCTTGACCATGGTTCTGAACTTGTACATCTTGAATTCTTTCCCGTCTTTCCCGCATCTTTTCTGCCTGAATATCATCGGGCCGGGAGAGTCGATCTTAATCAAGACGGCTATTATAAGGAAGATCGGAAGAAAAGTAAACAGGCATAAAAAAGACACAAAAAGATCAAACAACCTTTTGAATATCAGATAAGCCCCGTATTTCCAGCGTTTGTAAGACGCGCTGAACAAATCGGTCCCGCAGTGATTCAAACCATCAAGCCCATGCTCTGATG
>Ga0210021_1000266_pt1 | contig 61914 bp, 60 predicted proteins | sample CryGeymeta201517_FD_183981 | JGI IMG/M metagenome (GOLD analysis project Ga0210021, IMG submission 183981) | Groundwater microbial communities from Crystal Geyser aquifers in Utah, USA - Crystal Geyser metaG 2015-17 (SPAdes) (version 2) | ecosystem: Environmental > Aquatic > Deep subsurface >... | reverse complement strand
ATTCACCCGTCGCTGGGTGCCGGAATTGTCCAGTGTGCCAGATGAACATCTGCACCGCCCCTGGGCGTGGTCAGGGGCGGCGGCGCTCCTGGGCCGTGCCTATCCGGCGCCGATTGTCGATCCGGTCGCTGCGGCGCGGGCAGCGCGTGAAGCGGTCTGGGCCTGTCGGCGGACGCATCGCGGCGATGCCGAGACGGCGCGGATTGTCACGCGCCATGCCAGCCGCAAACGGCCCAGGCGGGCCAAGTCCAAGGCGGAGGATGTGCAATTGAGTTTGGATTTGTAAATGCCGCGCGCGCCCCGAAAATCCGATCTTCCGGTCAAGATCTGCGCCACCTGCGGGCGACCGATGGCGTGGCGGCGCAAATGGGCACGGGTCTGGGAGGAGGTGCGTCATTGCAGCGAAAAATGTCGCCGCGCGCGCAAAATGACGGATCGGGACGCGGCTGGCTCGATCGGTCCTGTCGGCTCTGACCGTTGAGGCGGCAGTCTCGTCCGAGGGATCACGCTGGCGCCAAGGGATCGTTAACCGATGCGGCGAGTATGAACAAATTCGCATCATTGCACGGAAAAATGTGCACGAATTGATGATTTGTTATTCCGTTCGAGCCCATATTGAGAGAACATGACAATCGGCAGTAAAAGACCAGAAAAGTCAGAAATGAAACGCCCGATCATTGGCATTATCGGTAACCAGTACAAGATCGAGAACCGCTATCCGACCCATAGTGGCGGCACGATCAATTCCTCTGCCGTGTCCGATGTGGCCGGGTGCATGCCGCTCATCATCCCGTCCGATCCACGCTACGTCACGGTGCACGAATTGGTGGAGGCCTGTGACGGCTTTCTGCTGACTGGCGGACGTCCCAATGTCCATCCCGAAGAATATGGCGAGTCAGAGACCGAAGCGCATGGCTCCTTCGACCGGGCGCGCGATGCGATCACCCTGCCACTGGTGCGCGCCTGCCTGGAGCGGGGACAGCCGTTCATGGGCATCTGCCGTGGCTTTCAGGAGGTCAACGTGGCGTTGGGCGGCACGCTGCATCCGGAGATCCGCGATCTGCCGGGACGGGACAACCACCGTATGCCCCCCGATGGCACGATGGAGGAGCAGTTCGCGTTGCGCCACAAGGTGCGCTTTACCGCAGGCGGCGTCTTTCACCGTCTGTTGGGCGCGCAGGAGGTGATGACCAACACCCTGCACGGACAGGGCATTTTGCGCGAAGGGCGCGGCATCGTGATCGATGGCTGGGCCACGGACGGCACACCTGAGGCTCTCTATGTCGAGGGGGCGCGGGGGTTCACGTTGTCGGTGCAGTGGCATCCGGAATACAATGCCGCAAATGATCCTGTCAGCCGACCGCTTTTTGCTGCATTCGGCGATGCGGTGCGGGCCTGGGCGGCGGGGCGGTCGACACCCGTGCTGCGCTCTGCCTGAGATGGGCTGTTGCAGCGCTCAGGCGGCGTGATGCGCGCGCCGCTGTCCGGCGCGGGTCCGGTCGGTGACAGGACGCGCGGTCTGGTGCAGGGCAAACAGAGCACGCCTTTGCGCGCGACAGAGCATGAGCCTTGCGGAACCTGTGGTGGGGCGGGCGCACAGCGGTTCTCTTTCAGAACTGACCGCCCGCAATCTCTATGGCCTGTCCGTTCACGCTTTGCGATCCCGGACCACACAGCCAAGCCACCGCCTGCGCCACCTCCTGGGGTTCGATCAGGCGGTTGTGCCGGTTGGCGCCCACCATCAGGGCGCGGGCCTCGTCCTTGCTGATCCCGGCGCGGTCGGCGATGGCAGTGACATTGCGCGTCACGATCTCGGTATCCACATAGCCGGGACAAATCGCATTGAAGGTGAGGCCGGTGCCCAGATAATCCTCGCTCAGGGATCGGATGAGGCCGATCATGCCGTGTTTGCTGGCGCTGTAGGCGGCGGCCCCCTTGAGGCCCTTGAGCCCGGCAATCGAGGATATGGCGATCACCCGGCCCCAATCGGTCTTGCGCATGTCATGAAGGCACTCGCGCATGGTAAAGAACGCGCCATCGAGGTTGGTCGCCATGATCTTTCGCCAGAAGGCCGCATCGGTCTTGTGCACCGCACGGCCTTCGGCGATCCCGGCGTTGGCGATGCAGATCTGCACCGGGCCGCGTTCTGCCACCGCAGCCGCCACCGCCGCGATGACCTCTGCCTCGTCGGTGACATCCATGACACGCGGATGCAGACCGTTGCGTGCGGCCGCCTCAAGCACAGCGGCGCGTCGCCCGGTGATCGTCACCTGCGCGCCCGCCCCCGCCAGAGCCTGGGCAATCGCGAGGCCGATGCCGCTGCCGCCTCCTGTGACGAGTGCGTGTTTGCCATTCAGTGTCATCTTGCCTCCTTCGTTTATGGAGATACTGTAGCAATCTGCCGTCATCCGGCAATCGGTGACGGGGCAGAGGAATGAATAATGCTCAAATGGTTCGACATGCCGCCGGTGTGGCTCGCGGGGGGGCTGGCGCTGGCCTGGATGCAGGCCGCCCATTTTTCCATGGGGCTCGATTTTGGGGGCGCGTGGTCTGATCTGGTGGGGGGATTGCTGGTGGGCGGTGGCATCGTGCTGACGCTGCTGGCCGCCGCAGAGTTTCGCCGCCACCGCACCACCATCGTGCCACATCGGGAGCCGGAGCGGCTGATCCAGTCCGGTATCTTCGCAAGGTCGCGCAATCCCATCTATCTTGGTGACGCGCTGATCCTGGCGGGGCTGATCCTGAAATGGGATGCGGTCCTGTCGCTGCCGCTTGTTCCGATTTTTGTCTGGGCCATCGAGAAGCGTTTTATCCTTCCGGAAGAGGACCGGCTGAGGCGCAAATTTCGCGTGGATTTTGCGCGCTACTGCGAAAAAACTCGAAGATGGGCTTGAAGGCCGCGACAATCTTGATATCGCCACGCTGGACATAGTGTGAAATAACGGCCCGAAAATGTGTAGAGCGGGAACCAGTTCAACGGAACCCAAGGACCAATTGAACCGCCAGAGGGGGAGACAGCATTGAAGATCGGAACGCCAAAGGAAGTGCATGAAGGCGAGAATCGGGTGGCGATGACGCCCGAGTCGGCTGTGCAATTGCAAAAACTCGGCCATAGCTGCGCCATCGAGAGCGGCGCGGGCGAGCGTGCAGGATTTTCTGACGCCGCCTACGAGGCCGCCGGTGTCGAGGTCATCAAGACGGCCGCAGCCCTCTGGAAAGAGTGCGATATCGTGACCAAGGTGCGCGTCCCGACGGATACCGAAGTCAAGCGTCTGCGCGAAGGTCAGACGCTGATCACCTTCTTCAATCCTGGCGCCAACGAAAAGCAACTGAAGATGGCGGCCGAAAAGGGTGCCACGGTCATCGCCATGGAAATGGTGCCGCGCATCAGCCGCGCGCAGAAGATGGACGCGCTCAGCTCCATGGCCAACATCGCGGGCTATCGTGCGGTGATCGAGGCGGGCAACAATTTCGGCCGCTTCTTTACCGGGCAGATCACCGCAGCGGGCAAGGTGCCGCCGGCCAAGGTTCTGATCGTCGGGGCGGGTGTGGCGGGGCTCGCGGCGATCGGCACATCGACCAGCCTCGGGGCCATCACCTATGCCTTTGACGTGCGGCCCGAAGTGGCCGAACAGGTCGAATCCATGGGCGCGCAATTCGTCTATCTCGATTTCAAGGAAGAACAGCAGGATGGCGCCGCCACCGGCGGCTATGCCTCGGTGTCGAGCCCCGAGTTCCGCGAGGCGCAGCTTGCCAAGTTTCGCGAGCTGGCCCCGGAGATGGATATCGTCATCACCACCGCGCTGATCCCCAATCGCGAGGCACCGGAACTGTGGACCGAGGACATGGTGAAAGCCATGAAGCGCGGTTCGGTCATCGTCGATCTTGCGGCGGAAAAGGGTGGCAACTGCAAGTTGACGGTGATGGATGAAAGGATCGTCACCGAGAATGGCGTGACGATCATCGGTTACACCGATTTTCCGAGCCGGATGGCGGCGCAGGCCTCGACGCTCTATGCTACCAACATCCGCCACATGCTGACCGATCTCACGCCCGGCAAGGACGGGGTGATCAATCACAACATGGAGGATGACGTGATCCGGGGCGCGACCGTGACCCATGCCGGTGCGGTTACTTTCCCGCCACCGCCGCCCAAGGTCGCTGCGATTGCCGCCCAGAAACCAAAGGAAAAGCCGAAAGAACTGACGCCGGCAGAGAAAAAAGCGACCGAACTCGCGGCGTTCAGGGCGCAGACAAAGAGCCAGGTCACGCTGCTGGCCGTCGGTGCGGCGCTTCTGCTCAGTGTGGGTCTTGTGGCTCCTGCGAGCTTCATGCAGCATTTCATCGTGTTTGTGCTGGCGGTCTTTGTCGGATTCCAGGTCATCTGGAATGTCTCGCACAGCTTGCACACACCGCTCATGGCGGTGACAAACGCGATCTCGTCAATCATCATTCTGGGGGCCCTGATGCAGATCGGATCGGGATCTTTCCTGGTCATCCTGCTGGCGGCGTTCGCGGTTTTCATGGCCGGGATCAACATTTTCGGGGGATTCCTCGTCACCCGGCGCATGCTCGCCATGTTCCAGAAATCGTAAGGAGTAGAGGATCATGGATTACGGTTTCACAACGGCCGCCTATGTGGTGGCGGCCATCCTCTTCATCCTGTCGCTGGGCGGGCTTTCGGGGCAGGAAAGCGCCAAGCGCGCGGTGTGGTATGGCATGGCCGGCATGGCGCTGGCGGTTGTCGCCACGCTGATCGGTCCCGGTGCGGGGCTGTGGCTCTTGTCGCTGGTGCTGATCTCTGCCGGTGGTGCGATTGGTTATGTGGTGGCGACCCGCGTGCAGATGACCGAGATGCCGCAGCTTGTGGCGGCGATGCACTCTCTGGTCGGGCTTGCGGCGGTCTTTGTCGGTTTCAACGCCGATCTTGAACTGGGCCGTGTGCTGGCCATGGACGAGAGCGCCCGCGCGGGACTTGAAGGATTTGCCGCCGTGCTGGCCCACAAATCCGGGGTCGAGGTGTCCATTCTGCGGGTCGAAGTCTTCCTCGGCGTCTTTATCGGTGCCGTGACCTTTACCGGTTCGGTGATTGCCTTTGGCAAGCTCGCGGGCAAGGTTGATACGACCGCGAAAAAGCTGCCGGGCGGGCATATGCTCAATGCCGGGGCCGCAGCGCTTTCGGTGGTTCTTGGCATCTTGTATTTCAATGATGCCGGGATCTGGACGCTGGTCCTGATGACGCTTCTGGCGTTCTTCATCGGCTATCACCTGATCATGGGGATTGGCGGGGCCGACATGCCCGTGGTCGTCTCGATGCTCAACAGCTACTCGGGCTGGGCGGCGGCGGCGATCGGGTTCAGCCTTGGCAATGACCTTCTGATCGTGGTTGGCGCGCTGGTCGGTTCCTCGGGCGCGATCCTCAGCTACATCATGTGCAAGGCGATGAACCGCTCTTTCATCAGCGTCATCCTCGGCGGTTTCGGCGGCCCGCAGGGTGCGCAGATGGCGGTCGAGGGCGAGCAGGTGGCGATTGACGTGGACGGAGTGGCTGCCGCGCTCAACGAGGCTGACAGCATCATCATCATTCCGGGCTACGGCATGGCGGTGGCGCAGGCACAGGGGGCGGTCTCGGAGTTGACCTCGAAATTGCGGGCCAAGGGCAAGACCGTGCGCTTTGCCATCCATCCGGTCGCAGGCCGTCTGCCGGGGCATATGAACGTGCTTCTGGCCGAGGCCCGCGTGCCCTATGACATCGTGCTCGAAATGGACGAGATCAACGAGGATTTCCCCGACACCGACGTGGCCATCGTCATCGGCTCGAACGACATCGTCAACCCCGCGGCACAGGACGATCCCAATTCGCCCATCGCCGGGATGCCAGTTCTGGAATGCTGGAAGGCCAAGCAGGTGTTCGTCTCGAAACGCGGGCAGGGCACCGGCTATTCCGGCATCGAGAACCCGCTTTTTTACAAGGAAAACACGCGGATGTTCTATGGCGATGCCAAGACCAGCATCTCGAGCCTCTTGCCCAAGATCGACTGATCCATGGAACAGTGAGACTGGAAAGGGTGCGACCGCGAGGTGGCGCCCTTTTTTCATGGCTTTCGCCTTTGGCAAGCGTCGAAATTTGAGTATTTTGGGAATGGTGAAGCTCAAAACGCGGGCGGTATACGGTTGTGTCCACCTAAATCATTGGGTTTTAACGAAAAACTCTTTTTCGCGAGCGCGGGACGCGCTAAGCAGCGGTGAGGATCAGGAGAACGGCGCATGCCCCCCATTAAGGACCACCCGCTTCGATATGACATGGCCAATGAATTGCATGCGCGACCGTTCCCGTCGCTTGCCGCGCCCTGCACCGCCGTCTTTCTGGCCGTCAAGCAACCACAGGATGCGGCCAAGCGTGACAGGGCGGCGGATCTGGCGCATCTGACGGCACTTCTTGACCGTTACGGGGCCAGCCATCCGCAGCCGGGGGCGACGCATTATTTTGGCCAGATCGGGAGGCACACCCTGAAATGGGAAAGCCATACCGAGATGGTGACTTATACGGTCTTTTCAGAGGGTTTGAGTGCCCGAGCCTTTGATCCGGCGGATTTCGAAGTCTTTCCGTCGGAGTGGCTGGAACGGGCCCCCGGCCTGCTGGTCACTTCTGCGATGATCCGCATTGCACCCTGGAAGAGCAAGGAGTCGACCCTTTCGGAGATTGACCAGTGGTTCGTCTCGGAAAGCGTGGCGGTGGCGCGGGTGCTTGATGATGCGGCCGTGATGGCGGGGGATTTCCGGATCGATTCGGCTGGGCATCTGCGGTTCTCGCTGCATGTCTCGCCGGTGACCGGGGCGCGCCGGGTGGGTCGGATCGTGCAGCGCATCTGCGAGATCGAGACCTACAAGGCGATGTCGATGCTGGGCTTTGCGCGCGTGAGAGAGATGGGGCGCCAGATGGGCGAGACCGACAGCCATCTGAGCCGGCTGATCGATGACATGACCGGAGGGAGCCAGCCCGCCGAAGAGACCCTCAAGAGCCTGCTGCGGGTGTCGGCGGAACTGGAATCGCTGGTGGCGCAGTCCTCGTTCCGGTTTGGCGCGACGGCGGCCTATGAGCAGATCGTGCATCAGCGCATCGCGGTGTTGCGTGAGGAACGGCTGGAAGGCCGCCAGACTTTTGCCGAGTTCATGATGCGCCGTTATGATCCGGCGATGCGCACTGTGCGCGCCACCAAGGATCGACTCTCGGCGATGGCCGACCGGGCGATGCGCGCGGGCGAGTTGTTGCGCACCCGCGTCGATGTCGATCGCAGCGCGCAGAACCAGGCGCTGCTCGAGAGCATGGACAAGCGCGCCGATCTGCAACTCAGGTTGCAACGCACCGTCGAGGGGCTGTCGGTGGTGGCGATCAGCTATTATGCGGTGTCGCTTGCGGGCTATCTGCTCTATCCGGTGGCGGAGGCGCTCGGGGTGAGCAAGGGCATGGTCACTGCCGCCGTCACCCTGCCGGTGATCGCGCTGGTGTGGTGGATGGTGCAGCGCATCCGCAGGAAGCTGCATTGAGCCGATCAGGTGATGTAATGCAGCCGGTCAAAGCTCTGCCGCCATTCTGACACCTCTGGCATTAGCGCGTTCGGGTCATTGCCTCTGAGCGCCCGTGCGATCAGCCCTGCCATGCGCGGTGCGTCCTCGGGCGTCACCCCCCAGCGGACCAGTTCCGGTGTGCCGAGTCTGAGCCCGTTCATGTCGCCCGGAACGGCGGCAATCGGCAGGCCGATGCCGCAAGCGAGAAAGCCCGCACGGCGCAGGGTCTTGGAGGCCGCCTGACCGCCACCGAACCCCGCCGCCGCGATGGCGAACTGATGCGAGCGGGTGGCCGTGCCCCCGGCCTTGAAAACCGGCAGCCCCTCGGCCTCTAGTGCAGTGGCAAGGGCTTGGCTGAGCGCCACCATCTGCGCCGCATAGGCGCGTCCATGCACCCGCCAGTCAAGCAGCGTGATCGCCAGCGCCGCCGATTTTGCCGCGTCGAAATTGGCCGTCATGCCGGGAAAGGCGATGGCGTCCAGCCGCTGGGCAAGGCTTGCATCATTGGTCACGATGAGCCCGCCGGCAGGGCCGCCGAGGCTCTTGTAGGTGCTCATCGTCATAAGATGGGCGCCCTCATCGAGCGGATTTTTCCACGCCCCGCCGGCGATGATCCCGCATTGATGCGCGGCGTCGAAGAGCAGATGCGCTCCCACCTCGTCGGCGATCGCCCGCACCTCGCGCACCGGGTGCTCACAGAGGTTGAGGCTTGCGCCCAGGGTGATCAGCCGGGGCCGCGCGGCCAGCGCCAGCGCACGCAGCCTCTCGACATCGACGGTATAGCCGTCGGCGTTGACCGGGGCCTCGAGGATATGCAAGCCGTAGAGCCCGGCGCAGCCCGGCCCGTGATGCGTCACATGTCCACCGATGCTGGCGGGCGGTGCGATGATCGTGTCGCCGGGGCGGCACGTGGCCATGAAGCCGTAAAGATTGGCGATGGCCCCCGAGGGCACGCGGATCTCGGCGTAGAGCGCATCAAAGACTTCGGCTGCCAATTCCGCCGCGATCACCTCGATTTCCTCGATCGCCTCGAGCCCCATCTCGTATTTGTCGCCGGGATAGCCGAGTGACGGGCGCGAGCCGATGCCCGAGGCGAGAAGCGCCTCGGCACGCGGGTTCATCACATTGGTGGCGGGGTTGAGGTTGAAACACTCGGCCTCGTGGATACGGCGGTTGTCCTGCGCCAGAGCCTCGATACGTGCGGCGATTCCGCTGGCGTCCCCGGCGGCGGTGCGGGCGGCAAGCGTCTGGATCAGGTCTTCGCAGGGGCTAGGAACCCAAGGGCGGCGGGCAAGCGACATGGTGGACCTCTCGGGAATATTGTCACGCAGTCTGGTGCCTGAGAGCAACGGGTGCAAACCCAAAATCACACAGCGTGCAGCGCCATTCCACTCTGGCCATCGCCGCGAGGCTGCGCTATCCGGGCCGGGTTGATGCAAACGCGGAGGGCGCGCCATGTCCGACACTTCACCGTTCGAAAAGCCCGGTCCCGTCGAGGCCGATTTGCGCCATGCGATTTCCTCGACCAAAGAGATCATCGCCGAAGCGCGCGCAGGGCGCATGGTCATACTGGTTGATCACGAGGATCGCGAAAACGAGGGCGATTTCGTGATCCCAGCCGAATTTGCCACGGCCGAGGCGATCAATTTCATGGCCATCCACGGTCGGGGCCTGATCTGCCTGCCGATGTCGCCCGAGCGGATCGACCGGCTGGGTCTGCCCATGATGGCGGTCAACAACTCCTCGCGTCACGAGACGGCGTTTACCGTTTCCATCGAGGCACGCGAGGGCGTCACCACTGGCATATCTGCTGCGGACCGCGCCCTGACCGTTGCCACTGCGATCAACGAGCAGAACACCATGGCGGCGCTTGCCACGCCGGGGCATGTCTTTCCTCTGCGCGCGCGGCGCGGAGGGGTGCTGGTGCGCGCGGGGCATACCGAAGCGGCGGTCGATATCGCCCGGCTCGCCGGGTTGAATCCGTCAGGCGTGATCTGCGAGATCATGAAAGACGACGGAACCATGGCGCGGCTGCCCGATCTGGTTGATTTTGCCGCCCGCCACAAGATGAAGATCGGCACGATTTCTGACCTGATTTCCTATCGCCACAAGCATGACAATCTCATCATCGAATTGCGCCGTGAAAAGGTCACATCCAGCCATGGCGGAGACTGGGACATGCGTATCTTTGCCGATCAGATCACCGGCACCGAGCATGTGGTGCTGATCAAGGGAGATATCACCGACGGCCGCCCGGTGCTGGCGCGCACGCATGCTCTCAATGCGCTGGAGGATGTTCTGGGGATCGGTCTGAGCAAACGCGCTCATGGCCCCACCGGCAAGCTGCCTCGCGCGATGGAGATCATTGCCCGTGAAGGGCGTGGCGCGGTGTTTCTCTTTCGCCAGCCGCGGCCCAAGCTGGCCGGCGAGATGGAGGATGACGACGCGCCGCGGACGGTCAAGCAAACCGGGCTCGGGGCGCAGATCATATCGACCATGGGGCTGCGCGAACTGATCCTTCTCACCGACAGCCCCCAAACACGATACTTGGGCCTTGATGCCTATGGCATTACCATCACCGGCACCCAGCCTTTGACCGAGGAGTAAGGCCATGGCCGAACATGACTATACCCTGCCGCGCGCGACATTCGACAAGCCGGTCAAGATCCTGATCGTGGTGGCGCCGTTCTACCGCGACATCGCCGACAACCTGATTGCGGGGGCGGTGGCGGAAATCGAGGCGACGGGCGGCAGCCATGAGATCGTGGAGGTTCCGGGTGCCTTGGAGATTCCGACAACGATCGGGATCGCCGAACGCCTGTCAAACTATGATGGTTACGTGGCGCTTGGCTGTGTGATCCGGGGCGAGACGACGCATTACGAGACGGTCTGCAATGACAGCTCGCGTGGCGTGATGCTGCTCGGGCTTCAGGGTCTGTGCATCGGCAACGGCATCCTCACGGTGGAGACCCGCGCGCAGGCCGAGGCGCGCGCCGATCCGGCGCGGCTGAACAAGGGGGCGGGGGCGGTGGCAGCGGCCTTGCATCTCGTGGCCCATGCTCGTAGATGGGGCGGCCCGCGCAAGGGTGTTGGATTTCAGCCTATGGCCGAGGAATACCGGGTTGCGGGCGTGACAAAGGGCAAGCCAACGGCATGAGCGATCAACCTGCCCGCTCGGGCAACCAGAAACGTCAGATGAAGTCCGCAGCGCGGCTCTATGCCGTGCAGGCGCTGTTTCAGATGGAACAGTCCGGCCAGACCTCCGACGCGGTGCGCGAGGAGTTTCTCGAGTACCGATTCGGGGCCGAGATTGACGATGGCATCGAGATGGCCGAAGGAGATGCGGGACTGTTTCGAAAGCTGCTCGATGATGCGGTCAACTGGCAGGCACGGATCGACCAGATGACCGACCGTGCACTGGTCGAAAAATGGCCGATTGCGCGGATCGATCCAACCTTGCGCGCGCTGTTTCGAGCCGCCGGCGCAGAGATGATCCAGTCCGACACGCCCCCAAAGGTGGTGATCATGGAATTCGTCGATGTCGCCAAGGCGTTTTACCCCGACGGCAAGGAAGCGAAATTTGTAAATGCCGTGCTCGACCACATGGCGCGTGAGGCAAGACCCGAGGCCTTTTGAGGCGATCAGGTGCATCGCCTGTTTGGGGGCCAGCCCCCAAACCCCCGGAGTATTTCAGGAACAGTGAAAGGCGGACGGATTCAGGCCGTCACCGGCACCGTGACGGTGCTGTGAGGTGTGATTAACGCCTCATTGATACTTCCCTCTCCCATCGCACCAGCCCGAAGCCTCGCGCAGGCCGCGGGACAAGGAAAGGGATCTCCATGAACAAGGCAATTACCGACGGCATCGTTTTCCTGCCGATGCCCTTTGCGGCGGGGCTCGATCAATGGTCGAGCGAGGACGGCACGCCGGGGTCGGACACCTATCAGGGCGCGGCCAATGCGGCCCTTGTTGCGGCGGATCAGGATTTCGGCGGCGCGCTCGAACTGCAGAAGGCCGAAAGCCTCCAGAAGCTGCGTTACATGCGCGAGACGCCGATCCTGCCGGGTTGCTACCTGCAGATCCGCGCGCGGATCAAGGCCATCGCGGGAAATCTGCCCAACGTTCGGATCGCCGGATTCGCGGGGGGTGCGGGGGGAGTGGCCCTGCCGGGGGTCGTGCTGAGCGGGCCGGAGGTGGCGCTGACCACCTATGGCGAGGTGGTGGAACTGCGCGCCATCGTCGGCACTGGCGCGCGTCCCGGTGTGGATATGGTCTGGGGGCGCGCCGCGCTCTTTGGCCATTTCGGGATTGATCTGACCGGTCCCTCGGGCGGCATCGTGCGGATCGACGATCTCGAGATCGAGGATGTCAGTTCGGTCTTTCTGAGCAAGATCGTGAGTGCGGTCGATGTGCGCGATTATGGCGCGCTCGGGGATGGCGTCACCGACGATCACGACGCCTTCGAGGCGGCTGACACGGCGGCGCAGGGCCGCGAGATCATCGTGCCGGCGGGGACGTATTTTCTGGGCCAGAGCACGACGATCCAGAGCCGGATCCGGTTCGAGGGGCGGGTGGTGATGCCCGATGCCGCGATCCTCGCGCTGACCGGGAATTTCGATCTGCCCGCCTATATCGATGCCTTGGGGGATGGCGAACTGGCCTTTCGGAAGGCCTATCAGGCGCTTCTGAACAACCCGGGCCATGTCATGCTCGATCTGCGCGGGCGCAAGGTGGCGTTGCGCCAGCCGATCGACATGGCGGCGGCGGTGGCCAACCAGACCAGTTACAATCAGCGGCACGTGATCGCGAATGGCCAGTTCTCGGTCTTTCCCGGCGCGGCCTGGCAGACCGAGGTGCTGACCTCGCAGGCCAGCTACGACCCGGCGGCGGCCCGGCGGCTGAGCAACGTGGTGGATGTCGCCAACATCCCGGTGGGGGCGCTGATCGAGGGCAATGGCGTGGGCCGCGAGGTCTATGTCACCGCCAAGAACGTCGCCGCCCAGCGCCTTGACATCAGTCAGCCGCTGTTTGATGCGGCGGGCACGCAGGTCTTTACCTTCCGGCGGTTCAAATACATGCTGGATTTCAGCGGCTTTGGCGATCTCTCGCGGATGGTGCTCTCGGAGATCGACTTTCAATGCGGGGGCGATTGCAGCGCGATCCTGTTGCCGCCGCAGGGCTCTGCCAATCATATTCGCGACTGCTTCATCACCCGGCCGAAGGATCGCGGGATCACCAGCCATGGCGAGGGCGATCAGGGGCTGATGATCGACCGCTGCCAGTTCCTGTCGAACGAAAGCCCGCTCCTGTCGACAGAGCGCGTTTCGATCGGGTTCAACGCGAATGCCAATGACATCAAGGTGCGCGACAACCGCGTCCTGCATTTCCGGCATTTCGGCGTGATCGCCGGGTCAAGCTCGATCCTGACCGGTAATCATGTGTTTCAGGGCGACGCGGCGCAGAACGGCATTCGCACGGCGGGTGTCGTGCTGACGCGGACCAACAATCGTGGCACGCTGAGCGCAAATTACATCGACAACTGCTATGTCGAATGGGGCAACGAGCACGATCAGGCCCCCGAGTTTGCCAGCGAGTTCTCGTTCAGTGCGCTCAGCCTGACGGGCAATGTGTTTCTGGCAAGCGACGTGGCGCCCTGGTTCACCTTCTTCACGGTCAGGCCGCATGGTGCGGGGCATTTTCTCAACAACCTGATCGTGACCGGCAATTCGTTTCGCGTCATCGGAGCGAGTATCGACCGGATCGAGAGGGTGGACACGAGCTTTGCCGATCTCGATTATGACCGGATCAGCAACATCACTTTTGCCGAGAATGCCTATCATAATGTCACCACGCCGGTGGCCAGCCCGCTTGTCCTTCAGCATAGCGAAGCCAGTGCGCAGAGCGCATGGACGGTTTCGCCCGCCCCGAAGTTGCCCTTCGGGGCCTGGGCGCAGACAGTCGAATCCGCCGTCGTCACCGGACCGCTGCGCGATGGGGCGGGGGCGGTGATCTTTGCCGTGCCCTATGCCGAGCCGGGTCAGGGGCTGGCCCGCGATCAGATCACGCTGCGCTGGCCCGAGCCGGTGTCGGGCACGGTGACGCTGCGGGTGCGGATCGACGATCCGTTTTGAACAGAAGGGCTCTGACGCGGATCAGAACGTGCGCCACAATCCGATCTTGAGTCCGGTGTCACCGCCGCCCGAAACGGACGTGATGATGCCAAGCTCGATCTGCTGACCCGGCCGCGTCTGATAGACGAAGGAGGGCGCAATCCGGGTATAGGGATCGCCCGCCTCGGGCCGTCCGGTCTGGATCTGGAGGATCACCTTGGTGTTCTGGCTGGTGGAGAGCCCGAGGGTGAGATCACTTTCCAGCGCCACATCCCGCCCGCCAAGGAGCGCCGCACGCCCGTCGAGCGTCAGCCATCCGGCGCGGTCCCAGAGAACAAATCCGCGTCCCAGTGACAGGCCGGGACGCAGGGCGTTTTCCTCTTCGACCTGTCCGACACCCAGTTCGACAGCGAATTTCAGGGGTCTGTCCGGGGGCCCCAATTGCCAACGCATAAACGCAATCGCCTTGGTCATGCGCAGCGTATCGCCGCCCAGATCGAGGCCGAGGGTCAAATGCTCGGTTGCACCATATTCAGCGTAGAGCGCGCCGTGCTGCTGGTAAAGACCGGAGTCATCGCGCCCCTCGATCTGTCCCGAGAGCACCATAAAGACCTGCCCCTTGTCGCGCGGCCAGGCGCCAGCCTCCACCATGGCAACCATCCATGGCAGAAGCATGAGCGCAAGGATCGAGCATCGCATCATGATTACCTCTTCGTTAACACTCATTGGAAAGGGTAAAGCGAGGGTTAAGACGGATGGAGAATTTACCGTTGCAGAGGCGCGTGTTAGAGAGGTTGGACAAAGGAGGTGTCCAATGCCGCATATCACCACCGACACAAGCCACCAGACCGTGATCACCACTTTCGAGGTGACTCCAGGCACCTGCCAGGATCTGCTTGATCTGCTGACCGATGCCTATGAGACGTTCATCTCGTGCCAATCGGGTTTCGTCGCCGCCGGTCTGCATGTGAACGATGCCCAGACCCGGATTGCCAATTATTCGCAATGGCGCGCGCGCGAAGATTTCCAGGCCATGTTGCGCAGCGACGAGATGCGCGCGCGCAACCGAAAAATCAACGAGCTCTGCAAGAACTTCGAGCCCGTGATGTATGATGTGGCTGCGACCTTCTGATGACAGACAAGCCAGCCGCGCCGGAGGATCTCACGCGCGAGATCGCGGCCTTGCGGGCGGAACTGCGGTTGCTCAACAGTCATCGGTTCGTCCGCATCCACAATTCCTTTCCGCGCTTTCTCGCATTCAATTTCGCGCGGGGGCTTGCCTTGGGTCTGGGCACGGTTGTGGGCGCGACGCTGCTCTTGTCCATGCTGGTGGGCGCGCTCAGTCAGATCGAGTTCTTGCCGATCATCGGGGACTGGGCGGCCGAGATCGCGGCCCGGATCCGCGAAGCGCAATAGCGCGGCACGGGTGATCTGGATCAAGGCGCATGCCTGCGTTTTGCCTCAATATTTGCTTAACGCAACAGGAAAGGACGTCTCATGTACAAACACATTCTTTTGCCGATCTCGTTTGATAAGGAGCGTGATGCCGCGCGCGCTCTCGATGTGGCGCGGCTTCTGGCCGGGCAGGATGGCAAGGTCAGCCTGCTGCATGTGATCGAACAGATACCGGGCTATGCCATCTCCTACATGCCTGAGGGGTATCTCAACGAGGCGCGCAAGGCGATCAAGGCAGAACTGGACGAGCTGGTGGCAACCCTGCCCAACGCAGAAGCCCATGTGGTTGACGGCCATTCGGGGCGCACGATCCTCGACTGGGCTGAGGCGCATTCCCCCGATTGCATCGTGATTGCCAGCCACCGTCCGGGGATGCAGGATCTGCTCCTCGGTTCGACAGCGGCCAAGGTGGTGCGCCATGCCAATTGTGCGGTGCATGTGATCCGCTGAGGGGTTCTGGTCTTTGCTTGCTTTCACGGTGCGCCGCGTCTAAGCGAGGGGCATGGCCCGTGGTCTCACCGTGATCCTTGCGCTGGCGATCGCCGCGCTGACGCTCTTGCCGTATCCCCCCGGTCCGCCGGGGGTGCAGGGCATGGACAAGCTGGTGCATCTGCTGGCCTTTGCCGCCCTCGCGGCCCCTCTTGCCTGGCGTTACCCCAACCACTGGGCGATGGTGGCACTGGCGGCTCTCGCCTATGGTGGGGTAATCGAGATCGTGCAGCCGCATGTCGGGCGCGCTGCGGAAGGGGCGGATGTTCTGGCCGATGGGCTGGGCGCGTTCGGTGGGGCTTGGTTTGCGGCGCGGCTGGGGCGGGCGTGGCAGACGTTCTGAGCGCCGGGCAGGGCAAGTCCGCTCATCGGATCGCTCAGTCGGTCGAGCAGCGCCGAGATATCCTCGATCTCCTCGGCCACCAGATGAACCACGCCCGCTTGCCGCTCGATCCGCCCGGTGACGCGCAGCATCCGCCCGGCGATCACCGCGCGACGAAAATGATCGAAGACCTTGCGCCAGATCACGACATTGACGACCCCGGTCTCATCTTCCAGGGTGAGAAAAACCACCCCCTTGGCGGTGCCGGGCCTTTGCCGGACGAGCACCAGACCGGCAACGCTGACGCGTGCGCCGGAATGCGGTTCGTGCAGGCGCGCGGCGACAAGGGCGGAGGGCGGTCGGGGCCAGGACAGAGCGTGACTCATGAGAACAAAAATAGAACACAATGTGAGATGCCGCAACTCTTTCCAAGGCGGGTCGCAAATTGCGCTGGCCTGCACTAGATCGCTTGGCTAGGAAACCAGTCGAGACGTCGTCAATGGAGTAAGCCCGACCATGGCCAAGATTACCTATATTGAGCATAACGGAACCCGGCACGAAGTGGAGGTCGCCAATGGCCTCACCGTGATGGAAGGCGCGCGCGACAACAACATCCCCGGCATCGAGGCCGATTGCGGTGGTGCCTGTGCCTGTTCGACCTGTCATGTCTATGTCGATCCGGCCTGGGTGGCAAAGCTGCCGCCCAAGGATGACATGGAGGAGGACATGCTCGATTTCGCGTGGCAGCCCGATCCGGCGCGCTCGCGCCTGACCTGCCAACTCAAGGTGACGGATGCGCTCGATGGTCTGGTCGTGCAGATGCCGGAAAAGCAGATCTGAGCGCCTGCGCGCCCCGGCGATTGTGCTCGCGGCACTCTGCGCCGGGAGCGTTGCCGCCGAAGAACCCTGGGTGACAGCCACGGGGCAGGGCCTTGTCGCCGCCCGCTACGAGGCCCCCGACGACAGCTATCCTCACCGGATCGCGGCTGATCCGGCGGGCTTCAAAGAGGCCATGGCTTGCCGCTGATCTTCATCTGGCCGAAAAGACCTCGGCGGTGTGGGGGCAGCGCCCCCGCAGGACCAAAGCTCAGTTCACCGCGCGCCGCAGGGTGATCGAGGTGGGGCGATCATATCCGGGATGGGCGCTCTCGCCCGTCCGGACAAATCCCATCTTCGCAAAGGCCGCGTGGTTTTCCACGAGTTCCACGCGCGTCTGCAATTTCACGGCCCGCAAGCCCAAGGCGCGGGCGCGACGCTCGGCGTGCTCCACCAGCAGCCGGGCCAGACCCTGCCCCCGCCAGCGCGCATCGACCGCGAGCTTGCCGAGATAGAGGCAATCCGGTCGTGGTGTCAGGAACATGCAGGCGATCGGCGGGCGTCCGAGAACCCAGACCTCGCCGTCGCGGCACTGTTGCGCGATGGCCCGAGGCGTCAGGCGATGCATCGAGGAGGGTGGGTCGATCCGGCCTTCCATTGACGCAAAACACCGGCGGATCAGGGCGAGGATCTCGCCATGGGGCCCGGTGTCCGGATGAGCCCGGATCGGAACCGGATCGCTCCTCATCGCAGCGCCCGCCAGCCGATATCGCGGCGGCAGAAGCCTTCGGGCCAGTCGATCCGGTCCACCATCGCATAGGCGCGCGCGGCGGCGACCTGCAGCGTCGCGCCGCGAGCGGTCACGGCCAGGACGCGACCGCCATTGGCCACGAATTGCCCCTCGACGCGCGCCGTTCCGGCGTGAAAGACCTGATGAAAGCTGTCCTCGGGGCAACGCTCCAGCCCCCGGATGACGCTACCTCTTTCATGTTCCCCCGGATAGCCCCGCGCGGCCATCACGACGGTCAGCGCGTGATCCTCCGCCCAGTTCACGGCGCACTCCGCGAGCCGCCCCTCGGCTGTGGCCAGCATAAGATCGAGCGCCTGCCCGCCAAGCCGCATCATCAGCACCTGACATTCCGGATCGCCGAAACGAGCGTTGAACTCCACCAGTCGGGGCACGCCCGCCTCAATCATCAACCCGACGAAAAGCACACCCTGATAGGGCGTGCCACGCCGGACCATCTCCGAGAGAACCGGGCGCACGATTCTGTCGAGCGCGCGCTCTGTGACGGCCTGGGTCATCACCGGGGCGGGCGAATAGGCGCCCATGCCGCCGGTATTGGGCCCGGTATCGCCCTCGCCGACGCGCTTGTGATCCTGCGCCGTGCCGATGGGCAGCGCGGTTTCGCCATCGCAGAGCACGAAGAAGGAGGCCTCTTCGCCTGTCATGAATTCCTCGATCACGACCTCCGCCCCCGCCGTGCCGAAGGTGCCGCCGAACATCTCGTCGAGCGCGGCCAGCGCTGCGTCCGTCGTCTCGGCCACGATCACGCCCTTGCCGGCGGCGAGCCCGTCGGCCTTGACCACGATCGGCGCGCCTTGGGTCCGAACATAGTCGCGCGCCGCTGCGAGATCGATGAAATGCCCATAAGCCGCTGTTGGCGCGCCCGCTGTCGCGCAGACGGATTTGGTAAAGCTCTTGGAGGCCTCGAGCCGGGCGGCCGCCTGCGACGGGCCAAAGACCAGCACCCCTGCCTCGCGCAGCCGGTCCGCCACGCCAGCCGCGAGCGGCGCCTCGGGGCCGATGATGACAAAATCCACCGCCTCGGCCTCGCAGAACCCGGCTACCGCGCCGCCATCGAGGATGTCGAGGCTTGCACATTCTGCGATTTCGGCGATGCCCGCATTGCCCGGAGCGACGATCAGGCGGTCACATTTCGGGTTTTGCAGCACCGCCCAGGCAATGCTGTGTTCGCGCCCGCCGCCGCCCAGGATCAGGATGTTCATCGCGTCTTTCTCCGGCTTGGCCTCATGTGTCGGGCGTTCTAAGGTGCCGATCACGCAGACACAAGGGAATGCCCATGTCCGACCTGATCGACGATCCCAGCCTGGGGGAGAATGCACCCGAATTCTCGGTCTCCGACCTCTCGGGCGCGATCAAGCGGATGATCGAGGGCGAATTCAGCCATGTCCGGGTGCGCGGCGAGTTGGGGCGCATTTCACGGCCACGCTCGGGGCATGTCTATCTCGATCTCAAGGATGACCGATCCGTGCTTGCCGGGATCATCTGGAAGGGTGTTGCCAGCCGTCTTGCCGTGCAACCCGAGGAGGGGATGGAGGTGATCGCCACCGGGCGGCTGACCACCTTCCCCGGCCAGTCGCGCTATCAGATCATCATCGAGGATCTCAAACCGGCGGGCATGGGCGCGCTGATGGCGATGCTGGAGCGGCGCAAGCAGGCCCTGGCGGCTGAGGGGCTGTTCTCGCCCGAGCGCAAGCGCCCGCTGCCTTACCTGCCCGACATCATCGGGGTTGTGACCTCGCCTTCGGGGGCGGTGATCCGCGATATCCTGCACCGGCTGCGCGAGAGATTTCCCCGCAAGGTGCTGCTCTGGCCGGTGGCCGTTCAGGGCGAGGCCTGCGCGGCAGAGGTGGCGCGCGCGATCCGCGGTTTCAACGCCCTCAGCCCCGGTGGCCCATTGCCCCGGCCCGATCTCATCATCGTGGCGCGCGGCGGCGGATCGGTCGAGGATCTCTGGGGATTCAACGAGGAAATCGTCGTCCGCGCCGCCGCCGAGAGTGCTATTCCGCTGATTTCGGCCGTTGGCCACGAGACCGACACGACCCTGATCGACCTTGCCGCCGACAAGCGTGCGCCGACGCCAACGGCGGCGGCCGAACTCGCGGTGCCGGTGCGGCTCGACCTGTTGGTCTGGCTTGACGGGCAGGCGATGCGTCTGTCGCGGGCGTTGAGCACCGGCGTGGCGCTCCGCGCGCAACGCCTGCGTGATCTGTCGCGGGCCTTGCCGCGGCCCGAGACCCTGCTCGACTCGGCGCGTCAGCGGCTCGACACTTGGTCGGACCGTTTGCCGTCGGCACTGATTCGCGTGGTGCAGACGCGGCGTATTCACCTCGCGGAGATTTCCGGCGCCCTGCGTCCGGGGCTGTTGCGCCGGGCGTTCGAGGCCGACCGGCGGCGGCTGGATCATACGGCGGCGCGGCTCAACATCAAGGCTTTGCACCGCGACATGGATGTGAAGAGACGTGAGCTTGACCGTCTTGCCGACCAGTTTGCAGAGGTCGCCACCCGCCAAACGCGCGCCTTGCGCGAGCGAATCGAGGGGCTCGACCGGTTGCGCGAAACGCTGGGATACACGGCCACGCTCAAACGCGGCTATGCCGTTGTCTGGGGCGATGGTTCGGTGGCGACGACCCAATCCGCGGCCTTGTCCTCCAACAAGCTCGAGATCGAGTTCATGGATGGCAGGCTTGGCGTGGGCCGGGCGACAGCCTTGGCGAAACCCGAGCGCAAAACACAGAAACCGATCGCCGAGGACGGGGCGACCAAGGGTCAGGGAAGCCTGTTCTGAAATTGCGCTCTCTCTGGAGGGATTTGTAAAAAAGCGTTGAAAGTCCAATCAAGATTGATTTTTGTCGGAAAAAATTCGAATAATTGCATGAAAAGTGAAATTCAGACACCGATATCCGGACCAAGACACATCAGCGGCTCCTTTGATTTTTCGACCTCGTAGAGCTCTGTCGAGGGCTCCGATCCGACGAATCGCGCGACCAGACCGTTGTCGGATTGCTCGAAGCTCCAGCATTGCGGGTCGGGGCGGTCTTCGTAGAGAAAACAGATCAGGCCATCCGCCTCATACCAGTATCCGGACTGGCATTGCCCGTCGAGAAACGACCAGCGGACGCGGCGATTGTCGAGATATTCCTCGCCCCCGTAAGCCGCGCCGCCTGACCCGTAATAGAAGGTCTGTCCGCGCGTGTAGCGGTCGAATTCGGCGGCGGTCATCTGCGCCTGTGCGGCACAGGCCAGACCGATGAGACCGAGGATCAGGAACACAAGGCGCATGGCGGCAGCCTGCCAGATCGCGCGCTGGCGCGCCACAGGATTCGGTCTTGTCTGCGGCCTGTCGGGATCACCGTCCGGGCGCCGGGACTGAACGCATCCGGCGGCGGAAATGTCGCATTTGCGCTGCCGTCACCGCCTGTGGCACGCTATCTCTGGGGCAGACAGGATCGGGGATGGGCAGATGGCACTTGATGAGCGCAAGGGTGTATGGAAATCGGGCAAGGGCAAGGGTCGGCACACCCCCAAGGGCCGCCAGGTGGAGGATCAGGCCTGGGCCGAGATTCGCGCGCTCCTCGTCGAGGGGCCGCATCGCCGCGATCTGCTGATCGAATATCTGCATCGCATTCAGGACGCCCATGGCCATCTCTCGGCCGCGCATCTGCGCGCGCTCGCCGAAGAGATGCGGCTGGCGCAGGCCGAAATCTACGAAGTCGCCACCTTTTACGCGCATTTCGACGTGATCAAGGAAGGCGAAACGCCGCCGCCCGCGCTGACCATCCGGGTCTGCGAGTCGCTATCGTGCGAACTGGCAGGTGCGCAGCGACTCAGGCAGGCGCTGGAAGATGGTCTTGATCCGACCGAGGTGCGCGTCTTGCGGGCGCCCTGCATGGGGCGCTGCGATACGGCTCCGGTGCTGGAACTCGGCCACAACCACATTGATCACGCCACGCTGGACAAGGTCAAGGCGGCGATCACGGCGGGTGATACCCATGCGCGTATCATGGATTATCAGGATCTTGCCGCCTATACCTCAACCGGGGGTTACGCCAAGCTCATCGAGTTGCGCAAGACCGGCGAATTCGCGACGGTGCAGCAGGCGCTGCTCGCGTCCGGCCTGCGTGGCCTGGGGGGCGCGGGCTTTCCCTCGGGGCGCAAATGGGGCTTCGTGCGGGCAGAGCCCGGTCCGCGCTATCTGGCTGTCAATGGCGACGAGGGCGAGCCGGGCACCTTCAAGGATCGCTACTATCTCGAACGTATGCCGCATCTCTTTCTCGAAGGCATGTTGATCGCCGCCTGGGCGATCGAGGCCGAGCGCTGTTTCATCTACATGCGCGATGAATACCCGGCCGTGCTGGAAATCCTGCGCCGCGAAATCAAGGCGCTGGAGGATGCAGACTTGGTGACACCGGGCTATGTCGAATTGCGACGCGGGGCCGGGGCCTATATCTGCGGCGAGGAATCGGCGATGCTCGAATCGATCGAGGGCAAACGCGGCCTGCCGCGCCACCGCCCGCCCTTTGTCGCGCAGGTGGGGCTTTTCAACCGGCCAACGCTCGTCAACAACGTCGAGACGCTCTACTGGGTGACACGGGTGTTGCGCGAGGGTGGTCAGATCCTGTCCGGGGTCGAGAAGAACGGACGCAAGGGGTTACGCTCCTTTTCGGTGTCGGGCCGCGTGAAAACCCCCGGCGTGCATCTGCTGCCCGCAGGCTCGACCATTCGCGATGTCATCGACGCCGCGGGCGGAATGCTTGAGGGGCACCGTTTCAAGGCCTACCAGCCGGGCGGACCCTCCTCGGGGCTGCTGCCGGCGTCGATGGACGACATCCCGCTCGATTTCGACATGCTGCAACCGCATGGCTCGTTCATCGGATCCGCCGCGGTCGTGGTCTTGTCGGACAAGGACAGCGCCCGCGATGCGGCGCTCAACATGCTGCGCTTCTTCGAGGATGAAAGCTGCGGCCAATGCACGCCCTGCCGGGTCGGCTGTGAAAAGGCGGTCAAGCTGATGCAGGCCGAGCATTGGGATCAGCCGCTCTTGACCGAATTGTGCAGCACCATGGCCGATGCCTCGATCTGCGGTCTGGGGCAGGCCGCGCCGAACCCGATTCGCCTGACGATGCAGCATTTTCCGGACGAGATCTGAGGCACCGGCAGGCTTCCATCTTTCTGCGATCCGCATTAGGTGACAGGGAGCACGCGGATCGGAGGGCGCATGGCGTTTTTCTCGAAACTCAAGGAACGGCTGTTCAAATCCTCTTCCCGGCTCGACGAGGGGCTGGCGGCGATCGTCGAGGAGGCCGACGCCAAGGAAACGGATCAAGGCGCGCAGCTGGAAACAGCCGCGCCGGAGACGATCCAGCCCCCCCAACCCGCCGCAGCGCCACGGGCCGGCCTGCTGGGGCGCCTCCTGGGACGCGCAGAGGTGTCGAACGTGCCGCGCCGCACGCTCGACGATGCCATGCTCGAGCAACTCGAGGAACTGCTGATCGGCACCGACATGGGCGTCGATACCGCGCTGCGCGTGACCGCCAACATGGCCGAGGCACGGATCGGCAAGCGGCTCTCGACACAGGAAATCAAGCAGCTGCTCGCGCAGGAGATCAGTCGCATCATGGCGCCGGTGGCGCGCCCCATGCCGCTCTATCCCAACCGCCCGCAGGTCGTTCTGGTGGTGGGCGTCAACGGCTCGGGCAAGACCACGACTATCGGCAAGCTGGCCAGTCAGTTCAAGGCGGCGGGAAAATCGGTGGTGATCGCGGCCGGCGACACGTTCCGCGCCGCCGCTGTCGAGCAGTTGCAGATCTGGGGCGACCGGGCCGGCGTGCCGGTGCTGACCGCGCCCGAAGGATCGGACCCGGCGAGCCTCGCCTTTGACGCGATGACCCGCGCCGAGGCCGAGGGCGCGGATCTGCTGATGATCGATACGGCGGGCCGCTTGCAGAACCGTGCCGATCTGATGGAGGAACTGGCCAAGATCGTGCGCGTGATCCGCAAGAAGGATCCCACCGCGCCGCACAACACGCTTCTCGTGCTCGATGCCACCACCGGACAGAATGCGCTGCGCCAGGTCGAGATCTTTCAGAAACTCGCCGATGTCACGGGTCTGATCATGACCAAACTCGACGGCACGGCGCGTGGCGGTGTTCTGGTCGCCCTCGCGGACCGATTCGGGTTGCCGATCCATGCCATCGGCGTGGGCGAGCAGATCGACGATCTCGCCCCCTTCGACCCCGACGAATTTGCTGCTGCCCTCGTCGGACTTGATCTGGAATGACGGCGCTTCCGCCTTCTTCTGGCCAGAAATATCCCGGGGGGCTCGGGGGGCTGGCCCCCCGTCCGGTGGCCTCTCCGCAATGAGCGATTGGCTGATCGCGCTGGAAGGCACCGCGCAGGGAAAGCAGCTGGCAACGGTGCTGGCGCTGGCTGCCGCCCTCCTGCACGCGATCTTCGGTGCGTTGCAAAAGGGGCGGCATGATCCTTGGCTCAGCCGTGGTGCAATTGATTTCAGCTACGCTGCGATGGCCGCTCCCTTTGCATTTTTCGTTGTGCCATGGCCTCAGCCGCATCTGTGGCCGATCCTGGCGGGTGCGGTGCTGATCCATATCGGCTACAAGATCTTTCAGGGACTTGCCTATATCAAGGGAGCCTATACGGTGGTCTATCCGGTGGTGCGTGGCACCGGCCCGCTCTTTACCGTGATCGGCGCCTGGCTGATTTTTGAAGAGCGGTTCACAGCGGTGCAATGGCTTGGGGTCGGGGTTTTGTTGAGCGGGATCTATGGGTTGGCGATGTATAATCTGCGCACCCTGACGCTCAATCGCGACACCATGCCGGTAGCACTCGGCCTGGCGGTGATGACCGGGCTTTTCGTGGCGCTCTACACCACCTATGACGCTTATGGCATCCGTGCCGCTGCCGACCCTTTCACCTTTCTGGCGTGGTTCTTCTTTCTTGATGGTCTGACGATGCCGGGCTTTGCCTGGGTGCGCTGGCGCAGCCTTACCGACCGGCCCACGCTGGGCCCATTGATGCTGCGCGGGGTTGTGGGCGGGCTGGTAGCGTTCTTCTCGTTCGGTTCGATCATGCTGGCCACCCGTCTGGACAAGGTGGGACAGGCGGCGGTGTTGCGCGAGACCTCGACGGTGTTTGCCGCGCTGATCGGCTGGCTGGTGCTCAAGGAAACGGTCGGGCCGCGGCGAATCGCGCTCATGGCCTTGATCGCGACCGGGGCGGTGATAGTTGAATTCGGTGACTGACGGGTCCAGAAGTTCCTCTGGGATCCGCAAGGAAAGCATGACGAGATGACAAACACCCCGGCGCCCAAATGGGCCAAACCCGTTCTGGAATTCGGCCCCATCCTGGTGTTTTTTGCCGCCTATCTCTGGCTCAAGGACAAGGCTTTTGTCATTGACGGTACCGAGTATGACGGGTTTATCGTTGTGACCGCAGGATTTATCCCGGTCTTTCTGGTTTCAATGGCTCTGCTGTGGCGCGTTACCGGGCATCTGTCCAGGATGCAGGTGGTCACGGCGCTCTTGATCGTGGTGTTTGGCGGTCTCTCGGTCTGGTTCAACGACCCGCGCTTCTTCAAGATGAAACCGACGATGATCTACATCCTGTTCGGCGGGGTGCTGGGCTATGGTCTCTGGCGCGGGCGGTCCTATCTGCAGTATGTGATGGAAGGCGTGATGCAGCTCACCGATCAAGGCTGGATGATCCTGACCCGACGCCTGATGGTCTTTTTCTTTGGGCTTGCGGTGTTGAACGAGGCGATCTGGCGGACCCAGTCCGACGAAATCTGGGTCTACTTCAAGACCTTCGGTCTGACGGCAGCGATTTTCGTGTTCTTCATGACCCAGGGGCGCCTCTTCCGGGACCATTCCACCGAGGACAAGGCAGAGGATCGCGTCGAGTGATCCGTCCGCTTCGACCCTCTTCGTGAGGCCTCCCCGGAATACTCACATCTCTGTCGAGATCTGGCCCCAATTCGTCGCTATGGCTGAGGTCATGATCAAGCGCATCTCCTCACGTCTGCTCGACGCAACCCTGTCCATCCCGCCCCTCCGGGCCCGCAATGTCCTGCCAGTGATCATCATGTTGTTGGTCTGGATCGGTCTGCGCGCCGTGCAAGTGGATGAAAACATGGCCTTTGTTCTGTCGGTGGTGTTGGCGCAGGCCTATGCGATCTGGCGCAACCTGCCACAGGCGGCGCATGACATGGCGCAGATGCCCGTCGGCCGGCCGGGATTGCTGCGCTGGCCGGTGATTGGGGTGCTGCTGCTGGCCGCGCTCCAGATCTGGCTGAGCGATCCGCTGCTGACGCAGCGTCTGATCACCGCCTTCGCAACCTTCTTTCTGATCGTCATGGTCCTCGGTGTGATGCGCGAGGGCGAGGTGCTCGAACGGGTCACGCCGCGCCTTGCGGACGGCACCCCGGAATACAAGGTGGTCAGCCTGCTGCGGGTCAACGCCCTGGTGGCGATGATAGTGATCTGCGTCAATGAAGCGCTGATCGCCTACGAGACGCCGGTGATCTGGATCACGGTCATGCCGATCTTTGTCTTGATGCTGCACGGTCTCTACTGGTTCATCGTTCTCATGCTGTTGCCGTCGGAGTCGCAGCCGGCCTAGATCGCGGATCTTTGGGGGCGGCGGCGGGATGTCCGTGCCGTTTGACAAAGCGGCCTCAGAATGACGGTTTGCGCCCGATGGGCAAGGACAGCGCCAAGGCCGGAACAATGAGGCGACGCGACCTTTGTGGGGGCGCCTTTGCGGGCAAGACGCTGCGCAGAAAGGACATCTGAAGATCCGGCGCATGTCGAAGTAGGCTACTGTAAAGTGGAAAGACGCCGGGCCTGGTATAGGCCGACCAGTGACAGACCCGCGCCATTGGGGAGGCAATCGGAAAGCCAAGCCGACGAAGTGCTGTGAGCGTGTCAGGGTCATCCATGCGCAGGGTCAAGACATTCGAGGCGACCGGACCCGTCTGGCCCAGGCTGCAATCCCCGCGCCGGGGCGGCGGGATCACGCATTCGAGCAGGAAATCAAAGAAATCGTTCTCGCGGCTGGTGACATTGATCACCTCGGCGCTGCGTCCGGCGGGTGTTGCCAGCGCCGCCGCCGCCCGTGTGCCGAATTCTGCACCGGCCAAAAGGATGATGCGCGAGAGCGCATTTTCGGGCAGATGCGGCAGCGCGCTCAGCACCACGCGCGCGCCGAAGGAATGCGCCACCGCATGCACGGCCCGGCCCGGCGCGACGGCGTGGATCATCGCGACGAGTTCGGCGAGGCTCTCGCCCGCCCGCGCGGCTTCGGCATAGGCCTGCCAGACGCTGCCGCGGGCCTGCCAGCCGAAACCGATCGCCAGTCCTTCCTCCGCGCGTCCCTCACCAAAACCGAACCCCGCGGGCCAGCTGAGAACCTTGAAGGAATGGCGTTCCGGCACCAGTGCGAAGATGTGGCGATGCGGGCAATCGCTGGCATGGCCGGGCGCGTATTTGAAGCCATGCACCATCAGGATGACCGGCCCCGGCGTGGCCAGAAGGCGCGGCAGCAGCGCGTGCAGCTCCTCGGGCCTGTCATGCGGGACAGGACCATTTGGTCCGGCATTCACGGCGAGAAGCGGCATGTTCTTCATCCCACTAGATCTTGTGAGTAAGACATAACCGGGCCATACGTCGCTTTGGTGACGCTCGGATGAACCCTGCGTGACGCTGTTGACGCAGCGCGGGTGCAGGAGTAATGCGCCTCTGTGGCGCTTTGTTGCCGGATTGCGGGCCACGTTAAACAAACCGCTAAAGAGGTCAGGATGAAAGCCCCCTTTCGCTTGGCCGCGTCGGGGCTTTTTTCTTGGGTAAGGCGGCCCGGAGGATGGGATATGAGCGAGACTTGGCACAAGCGCACCAGACTGGTGCATGGCGGCACGCGGCGCAGCCAGTATAACGAGGTCAGCGAGGCGATCTTTCTGACCCAGGGCTTTGTCTACGAGACCGCCGAGGCGGCCGAGGCGCGGTTCATCAAGGCGGGACCGGACGAATTCATCTATGCCCGCTACGGCAATCCCACCGTGGCGATGTTCGAGGAGCGCATCGCGGCCCTCGAAGGCGCGGAGGATGCCTTTGCCACCGCGAGCGGCATGGCTGCGGTCTCCGGTGCGCTGACCTCGATGCTGCGGGCAGGGGATCATGTGGTAGCAGCCCGCGCGCTCTTTGGCTCGTGCCTCTATGTGCTGGAGGAAATCCTGACGCGCTTTGGCGTCGAGGTGAGCTTTGTGGATGGCACCGATCTGGCGCAATGGCGCGCGGCGATCCGGCCCGGCACGAGGGCGGTGTTCTTCGAGACGATCTCCAATCCGACGCTCGATGTGGTGGACATCCGTGCCGTGGCGGATCTGGCCCATGCGGTGGGCGCCCTCGTGGTGGTGGACAATGTCTTTGCCACGCCGGTTTTTTCCAACGCGATCGGGCAGGGGGCGGATGTGGTGGTCTACTCGGCGACCAAGCATATCGACGGACAGGGGCGCACCCTGGGTGGCGTGATCCTTGGCACGCGGGATTTCATTCGCGGCACGGTCGAGCCCTACATGAAGCATACGGGCGGCTCGATGTCGCCCTTTACCGCCTGGGTCATGCTCAAGGCGCTCGAGACGATCGACCTGCGGGTGCGCGCGCAGGCCGAGAGCGCGCTGGCCATCGCCGAGGCCTTGCAGGGCGATCCCCGTCTGGCGCGGGTGATCTACCCCGGCCATCCCAGCCATCCGCAGCATGATCTCGTCAAGCGGCAGATGGGGCAGGGCGGCACGGTGCTGGCGCTCGATCTGGCGGGTGGGCAGGCGGCGGCGTTCCGCTTTCTCAATGCGTTGAAGATCGTGATCATCTCGAACAATCTGGGCGATGCCAAGTCCATCGCCACCCATCCCGCGACCACGACCCATCAGCGCCTGCCCGCCGCGCAAAAGGAGAGCCTTGGCATCACGCCGGGGCTGGTGCGGTTGAGCGTCGGACTGGAGGATTGCGGCGACTTGATCCGCGATATCGCGGCTGCTTTGGCGGCGCACAGGTGAAGGCAAAGATTTCTTTCAGCTTTTTCCGAGGGTTGAATGATCCATCTTGCCGCATTTGCCGTAAAATACTGCGATATTAGCAATTTTGCCAAAAACGGTCTATGTAATGATCTGGCAAATCGGATAGGGAACCGTCGCGATGAACATACATTCCTCTGATTTACAGCCGATGCCGGATCGGGATGACGCCAGAGAGGCGCTGAGACTGCTCAAGGTGTGGGCCAAGTCGGCGTCCCCCGAGGAAGTGGCGGACCTTGATCCTGCGATTGCGCGGTTGCTGCCGAGCGATCAATTGGCGAACTATCCGCTGTTGAAACGGGTTTACCCGGAGAGTTTTGTTGCGGATGAAACATATCTCAAGACCATGCCTGATCTTCAGAATGGTCCTGCCTCGCTGATTCGCGGGACCAAGCAACAGTTGCAGCATGTCGGGATCTCGAATTTTCGGCTACCGATCCGGTATCACACGCGTGAAAACGGTGATCTGACATTGGAGACATCCGTCACCGGCACCGTCAGTCTCGAAGCCGACCGCAAGGGCATCAATATGTCCCGCATCATGCGGAGCTTTTACAGACATGCCGAAAAGACCTTCAGTTCCGAGGTCATGGAAGCAGCGCTGTCCGATTACATCACGGATCTGGACAGCGTTGATGCGCGGCTTCAGATGTGCCTGTCCTATCCGGCCAAGGTACGATCGCTTCGCTCGGGGCTCGAAGGCTATCAGTATTACGACATCGCGATGGAACTGGTCGAGAGCCGCGGGATCAAGCGCAATTTCATGCATCTCGATTATGTCTATTCTTCGACCTGCCCCTGTTCGCTCGAACTGTCGGAACATGCCCGCTCGGTGCGCGGACAGTTGGCGACGCCCCATTCGCAACGCTCGGTAGCGCGTCTTTCGGTTGAACTGGTGGAGAAGCATTGCCTGTGGTTTGAGGATTTGGTCGACATCGCCCGTCGGGCCGTGCCCACAGAGACTCAGGTGATGGTCAAGCGCGAGGACGAACAGGCCTTTGCCGAATTGAATGCCGGCAACGCGATTTTTGTCGAGGATGCGGCGCGGTTGTTCTGCGAACAACTGCTGTCCGACCCGCGGATCGGGGATTTCCGGGTCATTGCGAGCCATCAGGAGAGCCTGCACAGTCATGATGCGGTGAGCGTTCTGACCGAGGGTGAGACCTTTGCCGCGCAGAGCCTTGATCCGAAACTTTTTCAGACATTGGTGCACGGACGATAAGCAAGGGGGTTTCTGGGGCGCCTGCCGCCTGTCGTTTCGGCATTGCGCGACATTTTTCAGCGTGTTCCTGCCCATTGGGGCCAAAGTGATTTGACGCTGCGTCAAATTGCTGACACCCGGGCTGCGCGCGCGTTACATGAATGTTATCGGAACATGGTATCGTGCAGATGAACATGTCGAAAAGGATATCATCATGCTTTCCCCAGATCTTTCGCTCAAAATGTCCGCTGCCGGAATCAGGTTGACCGGCTATGTGATCGAAACCAATCTTCGGGTTGCGAGGGTCTTTGGTCAGGCGGCCCTGAGATCGGGATCGTTTTCCAAGCCTGTGATTGCCAGGGCAGAAGAGCCCGTTGCAACGAAGCCTCTGATCAAGAGGGAAAAGCAACATACGACCAAGGCATCATTGGACGCTGGCGCGCCCGAACGCCTTCGGTCCGTTAAGGGCCCGCAAACCGTGATCGAGATCGCGTCGAAGACGGCTGAACCGGTGGAATCATTGGCTGAAGTCAAATCGGTTCCTCTCGCGGAAATGACGTCTATCCCCGTTTCCGAGACCAAACCGGGAATGCCAACAAATCTTCGGATCGAAACCGGTGCCGGAACCCAGCCCGCAGCGGCCCCAAAGGTCAAGTCCCCGCGGACCAGCGAGGCGCGCCCAGCCGCATTGGCAAGCAAGCCTGTGATATCTGTTGCGGTCCCCAAGGCAGCAGCACCTGGGACGGGAACGGCGACCTCAGCATCTGTTGCTGCTGCCGTAGAAAAGATCACCGAGTCAACTGGTGTCAAACGCCCGCGTGCGCCGTCAATGCCGCCAGCCCTGCCTGAAGCTCCTAAAAAAACCAAGTCAGAGTAGGGTCTTGCAGGCCGGATTGCACGTGATGCATTCCGGCCATTCGGAATTGATGCTAGTCATGTCAATCTTGCTTACCTAAATTGGAGCAAGGGGAGGAAACCTGAAGTCAAACGAAAGGGTTTCCAATGGCACATACGACAACCGCTGTTTCTGGATCATCTCTGCGCGAGGGGTGGAGAAAATTCCTCGCCGCGCTGATGCGTGGAATCGAGGCTCAGGCCAAAGTCACGTCTCGGCGAAACAGGATTGAAGCGCTGGAAGCAAAGACTGATGCTGAACTGGCGCGGATGGGCATCCGGCGCGAAGATATCCCCTACCATGTGTTCAGGGATCTCTTTTATGCTTGAACGACTTGATCGATAACCTGACGGTGATCGCGAAAGCGGAAGCCCCGGCGCGTTCGACGTGCCGGGGCTTGTCTTTGCTGCATTGCAGCAACATCTTGCCACATCCGTCGGCGCCGAGGCGCATTTTGTCCACCGATGCGCTATATAGGAAAGTGGGAGGGGATCCATCCTGTCGAAAAAGAAGGGGTTCCAATGGCCGAAGTTGACCTGCACACCCGATTTCTATCCGCAACCTGGCGGCGTGACCTTGATCTCTACCTGGCCGAGCGCGCGGGCGGCATGAATGCCTACATGATCGCGCGTCACCGACTGCTCAGCGTTGCGCGACTGCACGCCCTGAGTGATGCTGAACTGAGCGGAATGGGCCTGCGACGCAGGGACATTCCAGCCTTTGTCTTTGAGGATGTCCTGCCCGACTGAGGTATGCGCAGGGCGCGCGCATGGTGCTTGACAGTGTGCGGCGGGCGCGCCAACTCTGCACGCCATGTTCGATTTGCGCCCCGTGGGATATCTCGTCGGCCTGATGGTCCTCGCCATGGGGCTGACCATGGCGCTACCACTGCTGGTGGATCTGGCCGAGGGGCGGAAACACTGGCCTGTGTTTGCCGAGAGCATGATCGTTACCTGCGCGGTCGGTGGTCTTGTGGCACTTGCGTGCAAGAACTCTATCGGACAGGGGCTGACGATCAAGCAGGCGTTTTTGCTGACAACGCTGGTCTGGGTTGCTCTGCCGCTCTTTGGTGCGATGCCCTTCATGCTGGGAGAAACGCGGCTTGGTTTCATCGATGCCTTCTTTGAATCGATGTCGGGCGTGACGACGACCGGAACCACGGTGATTTCTGGTCTGAATGATCTGCCGAAGGGATTGCTCTTGTGGCGCGGCATCCTGCAATGGCTGGGCGGGCTTGGGATCGTCATCGTGGCACTGGTGTTCCTGCCCGAAATGCGGGTGGGGGGGATGCAGTTCTTTCGCTCCGAAGGATTCGATACCCTTGGCAAGGCCCTGCCGCGCACCATCGACATTTCAAAGGGAGTGTTCAATGTCTATCTGTTGCTGACGCTCGTCTGCACACTCAGCTATCTTGTCCTCGGGATGAACGCCTTCGATGCAACGGTGCATGCGCTGACCACCGTTTCCTCTGGCGGGTTTTCCACTTCGGACAACTCCTTTGCGACCTTCCCCGGTGCGCCGCAATATGCCGCCGTCGTCTTCATGATTCTGGCCACGCTGCCCTTTGTGCGGATGATGCAGGGCTTGCAAGGGCATTTCGAGCCTCTCTGGCACGACACGCAGGTGCGCACCTATCTGCGATGGCTGATCTACGCCTTCGTGATGATTGCTGCCTATGATCTTGTCACCAATGGCCGGTTCAACGAGGAAAGCCTGCGGTTGCGGCTGTTCAATATCGTGTCGATCTTTTCGGGGACAGGATTCGGCGACGGGGATGTGATGGCGTGGGGCTATTTTCCCTTTGTCGTTCTGATTGTTGTAGGGGCGATCGGCGGCTGCACCGGATCCACGGGATGCTCGATCAAGATTTTCCGATATCAGCTGATGCTGAGTTCCCTGATGCAGCAAGCGCGGCGGATCTTCAACCCGTCGAGCGTGATGGTCCTGCGCCACGAGGGGCGGCGCGTCGAGGATGAGGTGCTGCAATCGGTGATGCTGCTCTTTACCAGCTACATCCTGTTGTTCGGACTATTCTCGGTGGCGCTTGAACTCACCGGACTGACGCTGCTCGAGTCGGTGACGGCCGCCTGGACCGCAATTTTCAACGTCGGCCCCGCCTTTGGCGAGAGTGTCGGGCCGACCGGATCGGTTTCGGCCTTTCCAACCGCCGCAAAGGCGCTGATGATCCTTGCCATGTTGATGGGTCGGCTGGAGATTCTGGCGGTGGTCGTGCTGATCCTGCCCGTCTTCTGGCGACCCTGACTACCATCTTGAAAGGAATGCCGTCATGACGGAGATCAGCGATAGGACGACGTCCCCGCTAGGGGCGCAGATCAGTCACATGCTCAAGGCGCGCGGCGTCGAGGTCATCTTTGGCATTCCCGGCGTGCATAATCAGGAAATGTATCGCGGTATCGAGGAGGCCGGGATCACCCATGTGCTGGCCCGCCATGAGCAGGGTGCGGGATTCATGGCCGACGGCTATGCCCGTGCCAGCGGCAAGCCCGGCGTCGCCTATGTCATCACCGGGCCGGGCCTGTGCAACATCATGACCGCGATGGGACAGGCCTATTCCGACAGCGTGCCGCTTCTGGTGCTGTCCTCCTGTCTGGACGAGACGGCGGCCACCACGGGGCAGTTGCATCAGATGCTGGATCAGCGCGCGGCCGCCGCGTGCGTTTGCGACTGGAGCCAAGAGGCCCGCACGGCGGCAAGCGCCTATGCCCTGATCGACCGCGCCCTGACAGAGTTTGCCACAAAGCGCGCCCGGCCCAAGCATGTTCAGGTGCCGATTGCAGTGCTTCAGGCGGTGTCTGAGGCCGCTCCGGCGGAGGCCCCTCTGGTCGCATGTCCCGCAATCGCGGCACAGGTCGTGGATGAGGTGGCGAAAGCACTGGATGATGCCGAAAAACCGCTGATCATTCTTGGGGGAGGTGCGGTGCGGTGCGCTTCGGCCTGGCGCGACGTGGTCACACGGCTGGGTGCCGCCACCTTCACCACCTATGCCGGGCGCGGGGTCATGGGCGTGGACGCACCGCTCGATTTTGGCGCCTGTCTTGCGCGACCAGACAGTGCGGCGATGGTGGCCAAGGCCGATCTGGTTCTGGCTGTCGGCACTGATCTGTCGCAATGCGACCTCTGGCGCCCGCATCTGGGCCATCGCGCGCCGCTGATCAGGGTCGATATCGATCCCGCCAACCTTGGCCGGGGGCCGCATTGCGATCGCGCGGTGCTGGCCGATGCCGGCGCCTTGGCCGAGGCCCTGCGCGCGCGCTCTCTCACGCTCAAGTCAGGGTGGCAGGCCACAGAGATCAGCGCCGCCCGCGCCCGCTGGCGTGCCGAATGTGATGCCGAACGCCCCGGCATTCTGCCTCTCTGTGACGCGCTGCGCGCGGCCTTGCCGACGGAGACGATGATCTATTCCGACATGACCCAGTTTGCCTATGTGGCGCAAGAGGTCTGGCCGATGTCCCAACCGGGTCACTGGCACCACCCGACCGGGTTTGGCACGCTTGGCTATGCGCTGCCTGCGGCGATTGGCGGGGCGGTGGCGCGGCGTGGCGGGCCAACTGTCTGCATCGCGGGGGATTACGGGTTTCAATACACAGCGCAGGAACTGGGCACAGCTGTCGAACTGAGACTGCCCTTGCCAATCCTGCTCTGGGACAATGGCAAGCTGAAAGAGATCGAGGACAGCATGGTGCGCGCACAGATCGCGCCCAACGCGGTCATCGCGCACAACCCGGACTTTCTTGCGCTCGCGCGCGCTTATGGTGCCCATGCGGTGGCGCCTGCGACGCTTGAGGGCTTGCAGGGGGCCGTTCGGGCCGCGCTTGGGGCCGACCGTCCGACGCTCATTCACATGTCGCCTGCGCTGTCGCACGCCTGATGGTCAGTAGACGTCCTTGAAGCCGTGCACCACGATATAGGTGGCACAGCCCGGCCGTGCCGTGTTGATGATGAGATACCAGACAGTTTCCCCCGGTCGCCCGGTGCGGGAATATTCGCAGCCGAGGGGATGTGTCCACCATTGGCCTTGGTGATCGGCAGGCGGCATCACCGCGCTGGTGCCACTCTTGATCTTGGTGGCGCGCCCTATGGTTCTTGACACATCGGCTTGCGCCATCCCGCCAAGCGTCATCGCTAGAAGTGCGCCAAGCGCAATTGTCCTTTTCATTCTTGCGTCTCCAGTCTTGACCTGTGAGGGGCGGACCAGAATGGATCAGCCAGCCGTTCAGACCGACAAATCTGCGCGCGAAAGCGTGCCGCGGTTTGTCGAATTCATGTCAAAACAACGGCGATTGACGCAGTTTATTCCCAACAACTGACCAGAACGGTCAGCGCACCCGCACGATCGGTCAAGGTCTCTGCCGCGATCTGACCGATCTCGGAGGTGGTGCGCGCAGAGACGCCGCTTTGATTGAGCACGCCCTGCAAGGCCCCGTTGGTGGCGGCAAAGCTCACCCCATCCGGCAAGGCGCGTCCATCCTGCTGGTGGCGCGGCAAGAGCATGCCCAGAACCGCGCCACCACGATCGAGCACCGGCCCGCCTGCATCGCCGTCGAGCGCCGAGAGTGCGAGGCGCTTGAGATGCGTCTCGCCATTCAAGCCGCGCAGGTCCGAGATCTGGCCAAAGGTCAGGGTTGGCGCCCCCAGAAGCCCGCCATAAGAATAACCCGCGACCGCGACATCTGACATGATCCGAGGGGTCTGATCCTGAAAGATGGCAACGCTTCGGGGGGCGAGGGATGTGCGCGGGCGCAGAACGGAGACCCCAAGCGAGGGGTCTGTAAACGCGATATCCGCCTCGTATGCCTCGTCGATGGTGATACGGCCGCAGGCCTGCACGACCTCTGACGTGGTCAGAACCGCGCCGGTTTCATCGACGAAGAAACCCGAGCGCGACAGTTTGGGCTGGCGCACCTCAAGTCCCGCTATCAGGTTGATCCGCTGTGCGGCAGAGCCACCCTCGGCCGGATCAAGCGTGCCCGGCAACCACGCGAAACTGGTTTGCATCTCGCTTAGCAGGCGTTTGCGCCGCTCTTCATCCCCGGCGGGCCAAAGGAGCGTAAAGCCCTTGATCTGTCCATCCCGCAGCCACACCTGACTATGGGAAATGCTCAACGCACTCTCGCCAATCAGCGTGAAGCTGTCGCTTTCAAGACTGCGCGGCCCGGTCTCAGGCACAATCGCCAGCGTCTGCATGACGTCGTAAAGTCCGGCAAGCGTGGTGCGGTCGCCCTGCAGGCTGATCAGCAGGACACGGGCGTCAATGTCACCAATCGTTTTGAAATGCACAAATGGCGGCTCGTAGTGGTCGAATTCCACGATTGCGGTTGGCAATTTGAGGGCGATCCCGGCACCGTTGTCGCGCATGATTTCCACGCCCAGCCCCTCGAGAACCGCGTTATACCGACCCAGAAGGGTCGCGCGCTGCGCCGTGGTGAGCACGCCGGTGGGCTGATAGCCGTTGGCCTGCTGCCATTTTGCCATCGAATTGCGAGTGCCTGGTCCAAAGGCCGCGTCGATCGCGCCATCATAGACGCCGGCCCATTTCAGAGCGATTTGCAACTCGGCACGCTGCGCGGAGCTGAGATCGGATTCGCTCGCGCGTGCTTCGCTGAGGGTTTCATCCGCGGGTTCAGGCTCTGATGCGGGCTCTGGCACCATCACGGGTGGCAGATCTGGTGCGACAATTGCAGGCTGGCCCTGAAAGCGCGCGCCAATCGGCCAGAATTGCTGTTGATAAGCCGAACTCTCGGCGATGTAGCTGTCGCGTGGAACGACGCCTTCGGCGCGGTAGACCTGCAACACCCGCAGCGCCTCGTCGCGCTGGTAGGGGCCAAGGGCGATGGCATACCAACCGCGCCCAAGCGAAAACCCGTTCACATCCGGCAGGGCGGCGGCGTAGCGGCGGGCGCTGGCTTGCGCCTCTGTCAGATTGGGCTGAGCCTCGATTTGCACCCAGACGGGCGCGGTGTCTTGCGCCGAGGCAGCAGAGACAGCCATGAAAATTCCCAGGATCAATACAATACCAAACCGCGTCATCTGTTTTCCCTGATTTGCCGTGATCTGTCTCGATCCCGGTCCGTCTGCGCTTTTAACAAAACCACCGGTCGATGCACCCAAAATATGCGCTGTCCCGTGATTGACCCTGTCGCGCGCCCGGCCTAGGTAGAGGCGGCAATTTCAGAGGGGAACCCCAGGGGCGAGCATGACGCAGGACACGGTCAGACCGCGCAGTTTTCAGGAAATCATCCTGCGGCTTCAGACCTATTGGGCCGCTCAGGGCTGTGCGATGATGCAGCCCTACGACATGGAGGTCGGTGCAGGCACCTTTCATCCGGCAACGACGCTGCGCTCGCTTGGATCGAAACCCTGGGCTGCGGCCTATGTGCAACCGTCGCGCCGGCCCAAGGACGGGCGCTATGGCGAGAATCCGAACCGCTTGCAGCACTATTACCAGTATCAGGTGCTGATCAAACCCAGCCCGCCAAATCTTCAGGACCTCTACCTTGGCTCTCTGCGCGCCATCGGCATAGATATGGCCCTGCATGACATCCGCTTTGTCGAGGATGACTGGGAAAGCCCGACGCTTGGCGCATGGGGGCTGGGCTGGGAGGTCTGGTGCGACGGGATGGAGGTCAGCCAGTTCACCTATTTCCAGCAGGTCGGCGGGCATGACTGCGCCCCGGTTTCGGGTGAGTTGACCTATGGGCTGGAGCGTCTGGCGATGTATGTGCTGGGCATCGATCATGTCATGGACATGCCGTTCAACGATCCCGCAGCCCCCATTCCGCTCAGCTATGGCGATGTGTTCCGCCAGACCGAGGAAGAATACAGCCGCTGGAATTTCGACGTGGCCAACACGGATGTGCTCTTGCGGCATTTCGAGGAGGCCGAGGCGGAATGCGAGGCGATCCTCAGTCAGGACCCAATCGATCCCAGGACCGGCAGGCGCATCGTCATGGCGCATCCGGCCTATGATCAATGCATCAAGGCGAGCCATCTCTTCAACCTGCTTGATGCGCGCGGGGTGATCTCGGTGACTGAGCGGCAGGCCTATATCGGACGTGTGCGGGCTCTCGCCAGGAAATGCGCCGATGCCTTTGTTCAGACTGAAGCGGGGGGGGCTACATGATGGGCAAGATCCTCGCGGCGGCGATCGTGCTCACGGCTTTGATCGCCGGGGCGGCCATGTATTACCTTCAGGTTTACTACTACTACGAAAAGGTCCGGCTCGTCTCTGAGGGCGGCGAGGTCGAGATGAAGATCACGTTGGGGGATGGCGGCATGATCGATTTGCCCGCGCGCGGGTTTCACGGGATCGACGCCGAGAGTTCCCCGATCCGGTTTCGAGCCTGTTTCGAGACCGGACTACCGCAGGATGTTGGCCTTACCCCTTATGCGGACGCCGTGCCACTCATGGCGCCGGGCTGGTTCGACTGCTTTGATGCCAAGGCGATTGGCGAGGATCTCGAGGCGGGGGGCGCGCGCGCCTATCTGGGGCAGAAGGACGTGGTCTATGGGGTGGACCGGGTGCTGGCCATTTACCCGGACGGTCGCGGCTATGCCTGGCACCAGATCAATCGCTGCGGCAAGATCGTGTTCGATGGCCAGCCCGCGCCTGCCGATTGTCCCTCTCCGCCGCAAGGATACTGAGCCATGCCCGATCTCCTGATCGAACTCTTCTCGGAGGAAATCCCGGCGCGGATGCAGGCACGCGCCGCCGAGGATCTCAAGCGGCTGATGACCGATTCGTTGGTTGAGGCAGGGCTCACCTATGCCGGGGCCGCGGCCTTCTCGACGCCTCGGCGGTTGGCGCTGACGGTGCAGGGATTGCTCGCGGCCAGCCCGACGACACGAGAAGAGCGCAAGGGTCCGAAGCTTGGCGCACCCGAAGGGGCGATCGAGGGTTTTCTGCGAGGCGCGGGCGTGACGCGCGATGCGTTGGAGCTGCGCGACGAGAAGAAGGGGCAAGTCTATTTTGCCACGATCACCCGACCCGGCCGCCCGGCGACAGAGATCGTGGCCGTAGAGCTGGAGAAGCTCATCCGCAGTTTCCCCTGGCCCAAGTCGATGCGCTGGGGCGCGGGTTCCCTGCGCTGGGTGCGCCCCTTGCACTCTATTCTCTGCATTCTGACCGATGATGCGGGCACGGTGCAGGTGGTCGACCTCGATGTCGATGGCATCCGCGCCGATAACATGACCGAAGGGCATCGTTTCATGGGGGCGGGGCGCTTCGCGGTCTCCTCTTTCGATGACTACCGCGCAAAATTGCGGCGCGATCACGTCATGCTCGATGCCGCAGAGCGGGCCGAACAGATCTGGCAGGAGGCGGGCAATCTGGCCTTTGCCAGCGGCTATGAGATGGTCGAGGATTCCGGGCTGCTGGCCGAGGTCGCGGGGCTCGTGGAATGGCCCGTCGTGCTGATGGGCCGGATCGACGAGGCGTTTCTGGACCTGCCGACGGAAGTCTTGCAGACCTCGATGCGCACGCATCAGAAGTTTTTCAGTGTCAAAAACCCCAAGACAGGCCGGATCGAGCGGTTCGTCACGGTCGCCAATGTCGAGACGCCCGATCACGGTGGGACGATCCTCGCGGGCAATCAGAAGGTGCTGACGGCGCGGCTCAGTGATGCAAAATTCTTCTGGGAGAATGACCTGCAGGCGGTGCGGGGGCGTGGTCTTGAGGGCATGGCCGAGGGGCTGACCTCCGTCACCTTCCACAACAGGCTCGGCTCACAGGCCGAACGCGTGGCGCGCATCGCGGCATTGGCGCGCGAGATCGCGCCGCTGGTCGGCGCGGATGCCGATCTGGCCGCAGAGGCCGCGCGGGTCTGCAAGGCCGATCTGCAATCGGAGATGGTCGGCGAATTCCCCGAATTGCAGGGGCTGATGGGGCGCTATTACGCGGCGGCGGCGGGGCTGCCTGCGGAAGTGGCGGCGGCCTGCGAGGAGCATTACAAGCCTTTGGGGCCGGGCGACGCCGTGCCCTCTGCCCCCGTCTCGGTCGCCGTGGCGCTCGCCGACAAGATCGACACGCTGACGGGGTTCTGGGCGATTGACGAGAAACCCACGGGGAGCAAGGACCCCTATGCGCTGCGGCGGGCGGCGCTGGGGGTTATTCGGCTGGTGTTGGGGAATGGGCTTCGGGTTAGTCTTGCTGACCTGCTTGTTTCGGCCGACTCGCAGTTGTGCGAGGCTATAAAGACGGGCGAATTGGTGCCTGAGGATGCGTCACCCGAGTATAACAGCCTCCTCGCCTTCCTCCACGACCGCCTCAAGGTCCATCTGCGGGACGAGGGCATTCGCCATGACGTGATCGACGCTTGTCTTGCGATGCCCGGCAATGACGATCTCACGCTCTTGGTCCACCGCGCCCGCGCCCTCTCGGATTTTCTCAAGACCGACGATGGCGAAAACCTGTTGCAAGGCTTCAAGCGCGCCAACAACATCCTGACCCAGGCCGAGGCCAAGGACGGGGTGGAATATTCCTACGGCGCGGATGTGAAATTCGCCGAGACCGACGCGGAACGCGCGCTTTTCGCCGCGCTCGACGCAGCAGAGCCCGCCATCGCCGCCGCGCTCAAATCCGAGGATTTCGCCGCTGCCATGACCGCCATGGCGGGCTTGCGCGCGCCCATCGACGCCTTCTTTCAAGCGGTGCAGGTCAATGCCGAAAGCGCCGTGATCCGGCGCAACCGACTCAACCTGCTGAGCAGCATCCGGCATATCTGCCTGCACGCGGCGGACCTCACCCGGATCGAGGGCTGAGACTGCCCGTCCTGTCACGTGCGCGTCATGCTTTCCCTTGCCTTGTTCGCCTTGCGGCGTATGGTGCGGGCAAATGAAAGGTGCCGCAGTGCAGCAAGACGAGTCCCACATTACCCCGATCACGCCATCGGCTCCGGTGCATATCAGCACCCATGGCGGCCGCGCAAAATGCCTTCAACGTCTTGTACGCCTCGATCTGCCGGTGCCGCGCACTATCGCGCTCTCCTTTGAGGCGGTGCGTCGGATCGCGGCGGGCGAATTGCCGGACATGGCCAGATTGCTGGAGCCGTTCGGCGCCGCGCCACTCTTGTGTGTCCGACCCTCGTCTGAGGATCCAGATTGGGGCGGGCCGGGCGCGATGCTCAATATCGGCATCAACGACGCACGGTTGGTCGATCTTTCGGAACGGATCGGCAAACTGGCCGCAACGGAAATCTATCTGCGCTTCGTGCAATCCTACGCCGTGCATGTGGCGCGGCTTGATCCGGACATCTTCGAGGGAGTGTCCGAAGATCCCATTCTGGGCCTGAGTCAGGCGCTCAAGGCCTATGAGGATGAGACCGACGAGGAATTCCCGCAGAATCCGGCGGTGCAGCTGACCGAAGTGCTGCGTTCGATGGCCCGGGCCTGGACGGGCACGACAGCGCGGCTCTTGCGGCAGGCCAAGGGCGCGCCCGCCGATGCCGGTCTGGGCCTTGTCGTGCAGGAACTTGCCCTTGGACTGGGGCGGGGCGAATGCGGCTCTGGCGTGATGCAACTGGTCAACAGCCAGACCGGTGCGCGCCAGATCACCGGGCGTTACCTCAGCCAGAGCCAAGGCCGCGATGCCCTGCGTCGGGGGGTCGATTCTGTTTATCTCGAAAGCGATCCGCGCGGTCCTTCGCTAGAGGAACTGGCGCCCGAGGCTTTTGTGGAAATCAAACGTTTCACGCATCTCATGCGCCAGAAGCTGCGCGAGGAAATGCAGACCGAATTCACCATTGAGAGTGGCAGGGTCTGGATTCTGGACGGGCTGCGTGTGGCACGCAATGCGCGTGCGGCGGTCGGGATCGCCGTGGCGCTGGCGCAGGACGGCATCATCAGCCGCGAAGAGGCGTTGATGCGGATCGAGCCGCGCGCCCTGCATGAATTGCTGCACCGCCAGGTGGATCCGAACGTGCCGCGCGACATCCTTGCGCGTGGCATTGCCGCCAGTCCCGGTGCGGCCTCTGGCCGGGTCGTCTTTTCGGCGGCCGAGGCGCAGGCTGCCGCGGCGCATGGCGAGGCCTGCATCCTCGCCCGCCGCGAGACAAGCCCGGAGGATATCCGCGGAATGCATGCCGCAGTGGCAGTTTTGACCGAACGCGGTGGCATCACCAGCCACGCTGCGGTCATTGGCCGTGGGATCGGGGTGCCCTGCGTCGTAGGGGCGTCCGACATTCACTTTGAGATCCGGCGCAAGCAAATGTCGATGCCCGATGGCCGCGTTGTCAAGGCCGGTGAGGTGATTACCATCGATGGCACGAACGGTCTTGTGCTTGCGGGCGAAACCCCGCTTCTGGAAGCGGCCGACGACGAAGCTTTTCAGACCCTGATGAGCTGGGCGGATGATCTGCGCGATATCGCGGTGCGTGCCAATGCCGATACGCCCGCGGACGCAGAGGTTGCGCGCAGGTTCAACGCGCGCGGCATCGGGCTGTGTCGGACCGAACACATGTTCTTTGACGAAGAGCGGCTAACCGTGATGCGGGAGATGATCTTTGCCGATAGTAGCGAGGATCGCGCGGCGGTGCTCGAGCGGCTCTTGCCGATGCAGCGGGCGGATTTCACCGATCTCTTTCGCATCATGCAGGGTCAGCCGGTCTGTATCCGCCTGTTCGATCCGCCCTTGCACGAATTCCTGCCCACCGACAGGGCCGGGCATCTGCAACTGGCGGAAGCCCTTGATCTGCCGCTCTCGGATGTCATCCGTCGGGTTGAGTCGCTGAGCGAATACAACCCCATGCTGGGGATGCGCGGCGTGCGCCTGGGGATCACCGTGCCAGAGATTTATGACATGCAGGCACGGGCCATCTTCGAGGCGACACTGGAGGCCAGCAAGCAAGGCGCGCCGGTCGTGCCCGAGGTGATGATCCCGCTGGTCAGCGCGCGCCGCGAGGTGGAACTGGTCAAGACCCGCATCGACTCCGTGGCCGCCGCTGTGCGCAACGAGACGCAGCGCGATTTCACGTATCGGCTTGGCGTGATGGTGGAAACGCCTCGCGCAGCGCTGCGCGCGGGCGAAATCGCGCCGTTGGTGTCTTTTCTGAGCTTTGGCACCAATGACCTTACGCAAATGACCTACGGTCTTTCGCGCGACGATGCTGGGCGCTTCATGTCTGACTATGTCAAGCAGGGGGTTTATCCCGAAGATCCGTTTCACACGCTTGATATCGACGGGGTAGGCGAACTGCTGAAAATCGGGGCAGAGCGCGGGCGGGCTGCCAATCCCGACATCATTTTGTCGATCTGCGGCGAGCACGGCGGAAATCCCGAATCAATCGGATTCTGCCGAGATGCCGGTTTCAATTACGTTTCCTGCTCGCCATTCCGCGTTCCTGTGGCGCGACTTGCTGCCGCACAGCTGACGGTCAGAGACAAGATCGGGTAGATAACACACCGATCTGCGCAAGATATGATATGAAAATCTGGTACGAAGTTAACAGACCTTGCCATAGGCAAGGATCCGCCAGCCCAAGGGTGGACGCAAGCGGTCCATTTCTCTACTTGATCCTTCTTGAAGAGGGGCATTTGTCCTGACAGAGTGGGGGATCACGCATGAAACGGATTGCACTGGCCGCGATCATCGCGGCGCTGGCAGGCCCGCTATTGGCTGATGCGCCATTGGACAGGCTTATGGATCAGGAGACTCAGGCGCTGCGCTCGCTTTCCGGTGAGCGCGTGGCGGGGCACACGCCGCGACCCGAACTGGCGATAGAATATTCACAGGACTGGCTCGAAGCACAAGGCGTAGCCAAGGGCGGCGCGGACTGGCGCTGTCTTGCCGAGGCACTTTACTTTGAGGCGCGCGGCGAGAGTGTCAAGGGTCAGTTTGCCGTGGCAGAAGTGATCTTGAACCGCGTTGATGACCCGTCTTATCCGAACACGGTTTGTGGCGTGATCCATCAAGGCACGGGACGCAAGTATCAGTGCCAGTTCACCTTTACCTGCGACGGATCCCCGGACACCATCCGCGAACAGGATGCGTTTCGTCGTGTCGGCATAGTGGCAAAACTCATGGTTGAAGGCGCTACGCGGTCCTTGACGCATGGTGCAACGCACTATCATGCCCGCGCGGTCAGTCCGCGATGGGCGCGGCAATTCTCACGGACTGCGACAATCGGGGTGCATTATTTCTACCGTGCGCCGACACGCCTGTCGCAGAACTGAGGGTGAGGAACACGAAATCCGGCCAGACACGACGATCGCGGTTGACTCGGGCGCGCGCGTGATTAAAAGGCAGACTTCATGAGATATTCACGGGTGGCACGAGCGCCCGGCGCAGGAGAAGACCAATGGCGAAGCCGACGACCATCAAGATCCGCCTGAACTCGACCGCAGGCACCGGCCATTTTTATGTGACCAAAAAGAACGCGCGCACCATGACTGAAAAGATGACGGTCCGCAAATACGACCCGGTGGTGCGCAAGCATGTCGAATACAAGGAAGGCAAGATCAAGTAGGATCGCCTGACCTATCAGGATTGGATAGGCCGTGCCTGCGAGGCGCGGCCTTTTGTTTTTGTGATGCAGAACGGCAGAAATGAACAGGGCCGGTCGCTATGACCGGCCCTGTTGGTTTGGGATCGTCTGCCGTTTTACTCGCGTTGTCCCATGAACATCAGCAGAAACTGGAACATGTTCAGGAAGCTGATGTAGAGGCTGAGCGCGCCATTGTAGGCGGCCTTATCCATCCAGTCCTGATCGCCATGCGCCGCATGAGCCACGTAGGTGGATTTGATTTCCTGCGTATGATACGCGGTCAGGCCGGCAAAAATCAGCAGGCCGATGGCCGAAATGGCCAGCATCATCACGGGAGAACCGAGGAAGATGTTGATGATCATCGCCACAAGAAGGCCGATCACCCCCATGATGAGAAAGCTGCCCCAGGCCGAGATGTCCTTCTTCGTCGTGTAGCCCCAGAGCGAGAGACCGGCAAATGCGATCGCCGTGACCAGAAAGGTCTGAACGATCGAAAAGCTGGTGAAGACCAGAAAGATCGAACTCATCGAAATCCCGATCAGCGCGGCAAAGGCGAAAAAGCCCAGTTGCACCGCTGATGCAGAGGCCCGCTGCAATAGCGCCGTCCAGCCAAAGAAGATGAACGCAAGCGGCGCCAGCATCACCACCCACCTCAGCGGTGACAGGTAAATCGCGGCCCCAAGGCTTGACAGCAGCGTGCCGTTCGGCAGCTGTGCTGCGGCGGTTGAAGGATCGGTTGTGACGGCAAGCCCCGCAATGGCCCAAGCCGCAAGCGCCGTGATGAACATCCCCACGGACATCGTGCCGTAGACCTTGTTCATGTGCGCGCGCAGACCAGCGTCAATCTGGGCGGTGCGTGTGCCCGTCGCCGTCCGGATCGTGTTGAACTCTGCCATATATACCTCCGTTATGTGAGTCTCGGCCCCGACATGAGGCTTTGAGGTTGATATCGGTAAGGTTAGCAGGGTTTTCAAGTTTTTCCGACAGTTTTTATCCTTGATCCGTCCAGAGATTCGTCCAGAACCATCATGTTGACCGGTTGAAACGCGGTGCAACTGATGCGGTGGAGCCATTCAGGTCATTGTGATCACGACCTTTCCGGTCGATCTGCGGCTGCGCAACATCTCGATCCCCTCTGCCGCCCGATCGAGCGGCAGCACATGGCTGATATGCGGTTTGATCCGGCCCGATTCATACCAGCCAAAGAGGACTTGAAGGCTTTTGGTGACGACCTCGGGGCGGAATTTGAGGTATCCCCCCCAGTAGAGACCCATCACCGACAGGTTCTTGACCAGAAGGTGATTGGCGGGAATCTGCGGCACCTCTCCGCTGGCATAGCCGATGGTCAGGATCCGGGCCTCGGGATTACAGGCGCGCAGGGCGGAGGTGAACTGTGCCCCTCCCACCGGATCATAGACGACATCGACGCCGCCCAAGGCCCGACAAAACTCTCGGATATCGTCGGTTCGCGCATCGATCAGATGGTCGGCTCCGGCCTGTCGCGCGACCTCTAGCTTGTCCTGCCCGCGCGCGCAGGCGATCACCCGGGCGCCCATCAGCTTACCAATCTCGACCGCAGTCAAGCCAACGCCCCCTGCCGCCCCAAGCACGAGGAGCGTCTCGCCCGTTTGCAGTCGGGCCTTGTGGTCCAGCGCGACATGGCTGGTGCCATAGGCGATCTGAAAAGCAGCGGCCTCCTCGAAAGGCATTGCGTCTGGCAACAGGACAGCCCTTTCGGCCGGAAAACAGCCATAGTCCGCAAGGCCTCCCTGACCGCCGAACACCGCAACGCGCGTGCCGGGGGCGGGGCTGGAGATGTCGGGTCCAAGGGCGTCGACCACCCCTGCAACCTCCATCCCGAGCGTGAATGGAGCCACCGGCGTGTCCTGATACTCGCCCTTGATCATAAGCAGATCTGCGAAATTCAGCCCACAGGCGTGGATATGCAGGCGCAATTCTCCGAGGCCCGGAACTGGGCGTGGGAGATCGCAAAGAACCGGTTTGCTTCCGCTGGATTTGACTTGGACGGCGCGCATCCGGTCTCCTTTCACTCGGCCATTTCTGCGTCGATCTATTGATCGAATTAAGCTAATTCCAACTGACCTGGCAAATTCCGCACCTTGGTCAAAGGAGTGCCCGTATGCCAGTCGTTGCTCGCTTAGATTGAGCCTCTTGCAGGAAGGGAGCGCTGAAGGATAGCAAAAAATCTTGTAATGTTGATGTTTCTTGATACATTCACAGGAGCGTTACCGCGTTGCGTAGCGAGCTTTGTTGCGTAGCGGCCTTTAGTGTATGGTGCGCCGGTGATAAATGATCATGGCTGCGTGTGCGCTTGTAAAATGTGCGCTTGTAAAAAAAGGAACATTGAATGACGCACCCTGTTGATACTCATGTTGGAAAGAGGATCCGCCATCGGCGCTGGCTGGTCGGTATGACGCAACAACAACTAGCTGAAAGTGTTGGCATAAAATTCCAACAGATTCAAAAGTATGAGACGGGTGCGAATCGTGTGAGCGCATCCCGGCTCTGGGATATCGCGGATGCGCTTGGCGTCGAAATCAGTTTCTTCTTCGAGGGGCTGGAGCATGAACCGGGCAACGCGCAAGACAAGTCTGGTGGTATGGCTGCTGACCTGATGGGTGACAAGGAAGCGCTCGATCTTGTGAGATCATACTACGCGATCCCCGAGAATCAGCGGCGTCGCCTGTTCGATCTTGCCCGCGTCCTGAGCGAGGTCGCTTGAGCGCGGCGGCGTGACCCGATAAGCCCAGATCTGTAGCGAAGCACAGGCGAGGCTTATGAACCAGCAAAAGATCATCGCGACCGCTCATGCGCTGGCGGATATCGCCCGCGCCGCCGTCCTGCCGTTTTTCCGAAGCGACGGATTGCACGCGGACAACAAGCTGTCAAATGGTGCATTCGATCCCGTGACCGAAGCAGACCGGGCCGCTGAACGTGCCATGCGGTCCCATCTGGAAGAACACAGACCAAAAGATGCCATTCTAGGTGAAGAATTTGGACCGAAGGCCGGCAGCAGTGGCCTGACCTGGGTGCTTGATCCGATTGACGGCACCCGTGCATTCCTGGCGGGTGCGCCGACATGGGGCGTGCTGGTGGCGCTCTCCGATGACAGTGGGCCGATCTATGGCCTGATTGACCAGCCCTTCATCGGGGAGAGGTTCGAAGGCGGGTTCGGTCTGGCGCAGGTTGCGGGGCCGATGGGCCTGCGGCCCCTGCGCGTGCACGGGAATCGGCCTCTTCAAGACGCAATTCTGTTTACCACTTTCCCGGAGGTTGGCAGCCCTGCTGAGGGCGCGGCCTTCGCGGAGGTTGCGCGGCGCGCGAAACTGACGCGCTATGGTCTGGATTGCTATGCCTATGCGCTGCTGGCAGCAGGCCAGATCGATCTGGTGATCGAGGCGGGACTGGCAGCTTATGACATCCAGGCCCCGATTGCAGTCATCGAGGCGGCGGGGGGACTTGTGACCGACTGGACCGGCGGTCCGGTGCATCAGGGCGGACGTGCCGTCGCTGCGGCGGGACATCAGCAGCTGGACGCGGCGCTGGAGATCCTGTCGCGTGTGGCGTAAGGGATGAGCACAGACAGGCCAGTCCGGGACCAGACCTGATACGGCCGCCTGAAATGCAACACGGACTCGTAAGGATCTGATTCAATGACGGAATATCTGATTCGCGATGCGGATGTTCTGCTGACGATGAATGACAGGCGTGACGAGTTGCGTGGCACTGATGTCTTGATCCGAGAGGGTGTGATCGCCGCTGTCGGACCGAACCTGCTCAGTCGGGGCAAGGTCCTGTCCGCCCGCGGCTGCGTGGTGACACCCGGCCTCGTGAACACGCATCATCATCTCTTTCAAAGCCTGACTCGCGCCGTCCCCGGCGGTCAGGATGCGCTGCTCTTTGGCTGGCTCAGGACACTCTACCCGATCTGGGCGCGGTTCGGACCAGAGGAGATGCATGTCTCGGCGCTGACCGGTCTGGCCGAACTGGCGCTTTCGGGCTGCACGCTTACGTCGGACCATCTCTATCTCTTTCCCAACGGGGCGCGGCTTGAGGACACGATCCACGCGGCGGCCGAGATCGGACTGCGGTTTCATCCCACGCGCGGCGCGATGAGCATCGGAGAAAGCGCCGGAGGCCTGCCGCCTGACGCTCTGGTTGAGGATGAAGATCGTATTATAAACGATTGTATTCGCGTCATAGATCAGTTTCACGATGCCACCGAGGGCGCGATGTGCCGGGTGGGAATTGCCCCCTGTTCGCCCTTCTCCGTGAGCCGCGACCTGATGCGCGAGTCAGCACTGCTGGCGCGGGACAAGCGCGTGATGCTGCACACGCATCTGGCCGAAAACGCCGAGGATGTGGCCTATGCGCAGGACAGGTTCGGCTGCCGCCCTGGCCAATATGCCGAGGATCTGGGCTGGACGGGCCCGGATGTCTGGCATGCGCATTGCGTCAAGTTGGACGCGCAAGAGATTGACCTGTTTGCAAAAACCCGCACCGGTGTTGCGCATTGCCCCTGTTCGAACTGCCGGTTGGGATCGGGCATCGCGCCGCTGCGGGCGATGCGGGATGCCGGGGTGCCGATCGGGCTGGGCGTCGATGGCTCGGCCAGCAATGATGCGGGCAATCTGATGCTCGAGGCGCGGCAGGCGATGCTCTTGCAACGGGTCGCACGGGGCGCCGATGCCATGTCTGCGCGCGAAGCGCTGGAGATCGCGACGCGCGGCGGTGCCGAGGTGCTGGGGCGTCCCGATTGCGGGCAGATCGCGATCGGAAAACGCGCCGATCTCGCGATCTGGGATGTATCAAGGATCGAGAGTGCCGGCAGTTGGGATCCGGCGGCGCTGGTTCTGGCCGGGCCGCACCGCGTGCGCGATCTCTTTGTCGAGGGGCGGCCCGTGGTGCGGGACGGGCAGATCGTCACCCTCGATCTGGCGCGGGTGATCGACCGGCAGCGCCGGCTGGCGCGGGCCTTGGCCGATGCGTGAGCAGCCTCGGGCCGTCCTCCACCAGATCAACCGGTGTGAGACTGCCAATGGCGTTGTTTTCCCAAGGCAGCTTCTTTAAGCCTGCGCGAACGGGACCGACAGGGGGATGACATGGCAGACGAGGACGAGCATCCGGCCCCCGAGGCCGAGGGCATCGAGGATCACTCGCCGCTGAGCCGGAGATTGATCGCGCGCATCATGTATGCGCTCGAGACCAATGACAGGGAAATGCTCTGGGCCGAGATGGAGCCGCTGCATGCGGCCGATATCGCCGACCTGCTCGAACAGAGCAACGCCTATGACCGGCGGCGGCTGATCGCGCTCTACGGGCAGGAATTCGACGGCGATATCCTGTCGGAACTCGACGACTCGATCCGCGAGGAGGTGATCAACCTTCTGACGCCAGAAGTGCTCGCAGAGGCGGTGCGCGATCTCGATTCCGATGATGTGGTCGATCTGGTCGAGGATCTCGAGGATCAGCAGCAAGAGGCGATCCTGAACGCGCTCGAGGACAGCGAGCGCACCCTCGTGCAGCAATCGCTGACCTATCCGGAATATTCCGCCGGACGTCTGATGCAGCGCGAGGTGGTGATGGCACCCGAGCATTGGACCGTGGGCGATGCGATTGACTTCCTGCGCAACGCCGAGGAATTGCCGGAACAGTTCTATCATGTGATCCTGGTCGATCCGCGTCTGCATCCGGTGGGTAACGTGACCCTCGGGCGGATCATGGCGGCGCGGCGCGACGTCGCCCTGCGCGAGATCATGGAGGAGACGTTCCATACCATCCCCGTCACCCGCGACGAGGGTGATGTGGCCTATATGTTCAATCAGTATCACCTGATCTCGGCGCCTGTCGTGGACGAGGAGGGTCGGCTGGTCGGCGTGATCACCATCGACGATGCCATGGCGGTGCTGGACGACGAGCACGAAGAGGATATCATGCGTCTGGCCGGCGTGGGCGAGGGGGGGTTGAACGACTCGGTGTTCGAGACCTCAAAACAACGGGTGCCCTGGCTTGCGGTGAACCTGATGACGGCGATCCTCGCCTCTGCGGTGATCGCCGTTTTCGAGGCGTCGATCGGTCAATTGGTGGCGCTTGCGGTCTTGATGCCGATCGTCGCCTCGATGGGCGGCAATGCCGGCACACAGAGCCTGACGGTGGCGGTGCGGGCGCTGGCAACCAAGGATCTCACCGGCTCGAACGTGGGCCGTGTTCTGCTGCGAGAAACGCTTGTCGGGCTGATCAACGGGTTGATCTTTGCGCTGGTGATGGGGGCGGTTGGCAGGGTCTGGTTCGGCGGACCGGAACTCGGCTATGTCATTGCCGCCGCGATGGTGATCAATCTGGTCGTTGCCGGGTTGGCGGGCGCAGCGATTCCCGTGATGATGGACCGGATGGGAATCGATCCCGCGCTCGGCTCCGGCACTTTTGTGACAACAGTGACCGATGTCGTGGGATTCTTTGCCTTTCTGGGTCTGGCGACGGTGTTCCTGGTGTGAACGATCTGACGGAAATCAAGGCGGCGGCGCGCAAGGCCGCCTTTGCCCGGCGCGCCCTGGCCCATGGCGCCCGCCCGTCTGCGGAGGCGGCGCTCTTGTCGGCCGTGCTGGCCCGACATCGTGGTGCGACGGTTTCGGGTTATCTCGCGATCCGCACCGAGATCGACCCGCTGCCCGTCATGCAGGAGGCCGCCAAGCATGGGCCGGTCTGCGTGCCGGTGATCGAAGGCATGGGACTGCCGCTGAAGTTTTCGCGCTGGACACCGGGTTGCGCGCTGCGCGCGGGGCCCTTTGGCGCGATGGTGCCGGAGATTGACGATTTCATCGTGCCGGAGGTGCTGATCGTGCCCTTGGTGGCCTTCGACCGCAGGGGTGGGCGGCTTGGCTATGGCGGCGGATTCTATGATCGCACGCTCGAGAGGTTGCGAGCCAGGCGCACGACAGTGGCGATCGGGTTCGCCTATGCGGCGCAAGAGGCGGAGGCCCTGCCACTTGAGCCCACCGATCAGCCGCTCGACATGGTGGTGACGGAGACGGAGGTGATCGCATTTGGCGCAGGAACATGACTATACGGCCCGGATCGTCTGGACCGGCAACCGCGGCACGGGCACGGCGCAGTACAAAGGCTATGACCGGACATGGAATGTCGAGACGCCGGGCAAGCCGGTGATCCAGTGCTCGAACGACCCGCTTCTCGGTGGCGATCCGGGGCGGCACAATCCCGAGGACATGCTGATCGCAGCCCTTGCCGCCTGTCATATGCTGTGGTTCCTGCATCTGGCGAGCGATGCGGGCATTTCCGTGCAAGCCTACGCGGATGATCCCCTGGCAGTGGGCGAGACCGACATCACCGGCGCGAGCCGCTTTCTGCGCGCCACCCTTCGGCCCCGGATCACGGTCCCTGCCGGAACGGATCTGACGGTTGCAGATGCCCTGCATGGGCAGGTGCACAAGACCTGCTTCATCGCGCGCTCGGTGAATTTCCCGGTGACCTACAAGGCGCGGTATCGCTTGCTGGGCTGAGCGTGCCTTGGGTATTTCTGCCAAGAAGAAACAGGACGAGCGCCTGGGTTTCTTCTTGGTGCAAATACCCCCGCCGGAGGCTCCGACGCGGGCAACAGGCGCCGTGGGGGATGGTCTTGGCGCTTGCCCTTGACGCAAGCCCGTCCTAACAGGGGCGCCATGAAAATTCTCTTTCTCGGAGATGTGATGGGGCGGGCGGGGCGCGCGGCGGTGGCGGAGCGGCTGCCGGGGCTGCGCGCGGCCTGGACGCTCGATTTCGTGGTGGTGAACGGCGAGAACGCCTCGGGCGGCATGGGGCTCACCGCGGCGCATGCCAAGGGGCTCTTTGACGCGGGCGCGGATTGCGTGACGCTGGGCGATCACGCCTTTGACCAGAACGACATGTTGCAGGCGGTCGAGCGTGACAGCCGGATCCTGCGACCCCTCAATTTTGCCAAGGCCGCGCCGGGGCGGGGGCATCGGGTCTTTACCGATGGGCGCGGGCGCAAGGTGCTGGTGGCGCAGGTGCTGGGCAATGTCTTCATGCGCCGCGCCTATGATGATCCGTTCTCGGCGATTGATCCGATCCTGCGCGCGCATCCCTTGGGCGGGGCGGTGCAGGCGACCATCGTCGACATGCATTGCGAGGCGACCTCGGAGAAGATGGCGATGGGGCATTTCTGCGATGGCCGGGCGAGCCTCGTCGTGGGCACACATACCCATATTCCGACGGCAGATGCGCAGATCCTGCCCGGCGGCACAGGGTTTCAGGGCGATGCCGGCATGTGTGGCGACTATCTGAGCGTGATCGGCATGGACAAGACCGAGCCGATGCGCCGCTTTGTGACCGGCATGGGCAAGGAGCGCTTCACGCCCGCGATGGGGGCTGTCACCGTTTCGGGGGTCTATGTCGAGACCGACGACAAGACCGGCCGCGCGACGCGCATCGAGATGGTCCGGCAGGGTGGACGGCTGGTGCAGGCCGGGCCATGAGTGGCACGCCGTTTCTCTACCTTTGGCTTCTCGTCCTTGGTATCGGCTGGGGGTTGACCCTTCCGATGGCGAAGATCGCGGTCAGCACCGGGCATCAGCCGATGGGTCTGATCTTCTGGCAATTGTTCGTCATGGTGGTATTTCTGGGGCTTCTGCTGCCCCTCATCGGCAAGCGTCCGGTTTTGGCGCGCAGGCATCTGAAGCTCTTTGTGATGGTGTCGCTCCTCGGGGCGGTGTTGCCGGACATCTTCTATTACCTGTCGGCGATTCATCTGCCGGGCGGGATCATGTCGATCCTTGCTTCAACCACGCCAATGTTCTCGATGCCCATCGCGATCCTGTTTCGCAACGAGAAATTCGAGCCACGCCGCTTTTTCGGGCTGCTCTTCGGCTTTGTCGGCATTTTGCTGCTGGTTACGCCGGAGGCCAGCCTACCTGCGGGAACCGCCGCTTTCTACATCCTGATCGCGCTTCTGGCCCCGGCGCTTTACGCGTGCGAGGGTAATCTGGTGATGAAATGGGGCACGCAGGGGCTCGATCCAATCCAGGTGGTTTTGGGCGCCGCTGTCGTGGGGCTGTTCTTTGCCGCGCCCCTGGCGCTGATGAGCGGTCAGTGGATCAACCCGCTGGCCAGTTTCGGCAAACCGGAGATCGCGTTGGCCCTTGGTGCTGCTCTGCACGCGCTGGTCTATGTCGGCTATGTCTGGCTGGTGGGGCGCGCGGGATCGGTGTTTTCGGCGCAATCGGCGTATATCGTGACGGTCTGCGGTGTCGTCTCCTCGATCATCATGCTGAACGAGCGCTATTCGATCTGGGTCTGGCTGGCGCTTGGCACGATGATGCTGGGCATGTTTCTGGTGCAACCGCGCGCGGCGCGGGTGCTTGTGCCGGCCCGCGTGATGGCCATGAATCCACCGGTTCAGCATGAGAAGGCTAGGCCGTGATGCAGGCCCTCGAGAGATCGCAAACTGGACAGGTGCCACTCGCGCAGTTGTCGGGGAATGTGGTCAGGCGCCGCGCCCATGACGATCCGGTCTCGAGGATCGCGCCGATCCTGCGACCGCATCCTCCGGGTGGACGGCTGCTGCAGTCGGAACCCTGAGCGTCACGGGATCGGGCTTGCGGCGTTGCAGCATTTCAGGGAGACTGTGCCGAGGTCAAATGGGGGACGGGGATAGGTGATTGAACTGCTCGGACTGTCCCAGACCGGACAGGGGATCCTGACACTGGCGGTTGTGGCGGCGATGTTCGCTCTTTTTGTGCGCGAGATCTACCCGACCGAGGTCGTGGCGATTGCCGGGGTGGCGGTTTTGCTGGCCATGGGTGTGCTGCCCTATGAGGCGGCACTCGAGGTGTTCTCCAACCCTGCACCCTGGACGATTGCGGCGATGTTCATCGTGATGGGGGCGCTGGTGCGCACCGGTGCGCTGGATGCCTTTACCTCGTTGGCCGAGCGTCAGGCCCGGCACAGCCCGCGGCTGGCGATCGGGATGCTCTTGCTGGCGGTGGTCGTCGGATCCGCTTTCATGAACAACACGCCGGTGGTGGTGGTGATGATCCCGGTCTTTGTGCAACTGGCGCGGACGCTCGAGATCCCCGCGAGCAAGCTGCTCATTCCGCTCAGCTATGCCGGCATTCTGGGTGGCGTGACGACGCTCATTGGCACCTCGACCAATTTGCTGGTTGACGGTGTGGCGCGGGCGCAGGGAATGGCTGCATTCACCATATTCGAGGTGACGCCGCTGGGCGTGGTTCTCGTGCTCTGGGGGGCGATCTATCTGAAGGTGTTCGGTCCCTTGCTGCTGCCGGCGCGCGACAGCATGGCGGACATGCTGTCGGACCGGTCCAAGATGAAGTTTTTTACCGAGGCGGTGATCCCGCCCGACAGCAACCTGATCGGTCGCGAGGTTACTGGCGTGCAGCTCTTCAAGCGCGAGGGGGTGCGGCTCGTGGACGTGATCCGGGGTGATCTGTCGCTGCGCCGCAATCTTGAGGGTGTCACCCTGCAGGTTGGCGACCGGGTGGTGCTGCGCACGCAGATGACCGAACTTTTGAGCCTGCAGCGCAACAAGAGCCTGCGGCGGGTCGATCAGGTCTCGGCGGTGGAAACCACCACGGTCGAGGTGCTGATCACGCCGGGCTGCAAGATGGTGGGGCGCTCGCTGGGGGGGATGCGGCTTCGGCGACGCTACGGCGTCTATCCGCTGGCGGTGCACCGTCGCAACCAGAACATCGGGATGCAACTGGACGAGTTGGTGGTGCGGGTGGGTGACACGCTGCTGCTGGAGGGCGCGCCCGAGGATATTCAGCGCCTGTCGCGCGAGATGGACCTGGTCGATGTCTCGCATCCTTCGGCGCGGGCGTTCCGACGCGGCCATGCGCCGCTCGCAGTGCTGGCGCTGGCGGGAATCGTGGTGCTTGCGGCGCTGGGGGTAGCGCCGATTCTGGCGCTGGCGGTGATTGCGGTGGCGTTGGTGCTGCTGATGCGCTGCATCGACGCCGATGAGGCGTTTTCATTCATCGACGGACAATTGCTGGCGCTGATCTTTGCGATGCTGGCGATTGGCGTGGCCTTGCAGGCGTCGGGCGCGGTGGAATTGATCGTGAGCGGCATCGCCCCCGCTCTGACGGGCTTGCCCGGTTTTCTGGTGGTCTGGGCAATCTATTTGCTGACCTCCGTGCTGACCGAACTGATCAGCAACAATGCGGTGGCGGTGGTGGTCACGCCGATCGCCATCGGGCTGGCGGATGCGATGGGGATAGACGCGCGGCCTCTGGTGGTGGCTGTCATGGTGGCGGCGAGTGCCAGTTTCGCCACGCCGATCGGCTATCAGACCAATACGCTGGTCTACGGCCCCGGCGGCTACAGGTTCACCGATTTCCTGAGGGTGGGCATTCCGCTCAACCTGAGTGTCGGCCTTCTGGCATCCGCGCTGATCCCGCTCCTCTGGCCGCTCTGAGCGTGGCAGGTCCGGGATCGGGGAGGTGGCATCTGCCTTGCTGTGGCCCGCAACAAAAAGGGCCGCGCAGCGTTCTGCGCGACCCCTGTTCCCGGCAGGTGACGGGATCCGTTTATTGCGAGAAGGTCGCCAGATAAGCGGCCACGTCTTCACCGCCCTTAGCCAGCTTGAACGTCATCTTCGACTTGCTGCCGATATAGGCGCTCGGATCCTTGACGTATTCGGCGATGTTTGCCTCATCCCAGACCGCACCATCGGCGGCCTTCGCCTTCAGGCCGTCGGAATAGGAGAAGCCCTCCACGCTTCCCTTGACGCGGCCGACCACGCCATAGAGGTTGGGCCCGGTCTTGCCACCCTTCACCAGCGTCTCGCTGTCCGACGCGATCATGTGGCAGGCCTTGCACTTGTTGAATTGCTTTTCTCCCTTTGCGGCGTCTCCCTCGGCAAGGGCGGGAAGGGCGAGCACGATGAGTGTGGCGGATACGGCGAATATGGACTTCATGGTTACCTCATTGACAGGATTCGAAACGATCTTGAAGGACAATAGCTTGGTCTTTGCTGCTTGCAACCGTGATCTTGCGCCTTGCTGGCCGTGGCGACGGATTGTCTCAGTCAAAAACCTGCGAGAAACAGCGGCGCAGCGCCACATCGACATCGTTCATGGCGACCGGAAGCCCGAGATCAACCAGGCTGGTGACGCCATGTTCGGTGATGCCGCAGGGCACGATGCCGCTGAAATGTTCCAGATCCGGGTCAACATTGATCGAAATGCCATGAAAGCTGATCCATTTACGCAGGCGGATGCCGATGGCGGCGATCTTGTCTTCGTGCTTCTGACCCGTCGCCGTAAGGGGTTTGTCGCCGCGCGTGACCCAGACCCCGACGCGGCCTTCGCGGACTTCCCCCTCTACGTTGAACTCGGCCAGTGTGGCGATGACCCATGCCTCAAGCGCGCGGACAAAGCAGCGGACGTCGCGCCCGCGCTTGCCCAGATCGAGCATGACATAGACCACGCGCTGCCCCGGCCCGTGATAGGTATATTGCCCGCCGCGTTGCGCCTGATGGACGGGAAAGCGCCCCGGATCCTTGAGATCGGCAGGTTTGGCGGATGTGCCGGCCGTATAGAGCGGTGGGTGTTCAAGCAGCCAGATTGCCTCTGGCGCGGTGCCAGCGGCGATTCGCGCGACACGGTCCTCCATCGCGGCGACGGCGGCACGATAGGGGACAAGATCGGCAAAGATGTTCCACTCCACACCGCCCTCATGGGTCGCGTTCGGCTGTTTGAGCGGAAAAGTGGAACTCTTGGAGGAATTCATCGGTTTTCTGTGCTATGATTGTAGATGTACTGTGTTTCTGATTAAGGGAGATGACGGGTGTTTACAAAACGATTTGCAATGGCGGCTCTCGCCGCGAGTGTCGCCATCGTGCCGACGACGCGCGCAACGGCGGATTTCGCCGATGGTCTGGTGGGTGGCCTTGTCGGCGGGGCGGTGAGCGGGATCATCGTCAATGAGAGCGCCAAGGCGCGCGAGCGCAAGCAGACGACCACAACCACGACGCGCACCTACCGCGCGCCGGTTAATTCCGTTTCGCGCCAGCAGGTGCGCGACGAACAGATGGCGCTCAACTATTTCGGATTTCCGGCGGGCACACCCGACGGGGTGCGGGGCCGCAACACGCGCGATGCAGCTGCGCAGTTTCAGGGCCATATGGGATATCCGGTGACCGGGTATCTTGCCGATTACGAGCGACAGTTCCTGGTCAGTTCCTATTACCGCGCTCAAAGCAGCGGTGCGGCTACAGCGCAACTGATCGCAGAGCGCGGGCAGGGCACACGCGGCCTGCTTTACGCCTATCGCGACGAGGCTGTCGGCGCGCCATCTGTCTATGCGGCGGTGCCCGCCCCGAGTGTGCCCGTTGCCGTGGCCCCGCAATCGGCTCCGGCCGCGTCCTCGCCCGTAATGGCGGCGATCCCTCAGGAGGCGCAGGTTCCTCAGGCTGCGACGTTGACGGCGTTGCCCAATCTTTTGGGCGGCGTCGGTGAAGGGCCTTCGCTCGCCTCGCATTGCAATCAGGTCAGCCTGATCACGAACTCGAATGGCGGTTTCGTGACCGCCGCCTCGATGACCGATCCGCGGGTCGCGCTCAACGAACAATTCTGTCTCGCGCGCACCTATGCGATTGCCGAGGGCGAAACGATGGCGTCGAGCCTCAAGGGCGTCACCACGGCGCAGCTCGAGGAACAGTGCCGCTCGTTTGGTCCGGCGATGAAGGATCATGTCGCGGCGCTGTCGCTGAGCCCACGTGATGTTGTGGTGACGCAGGTCCGCAACTTTGTGGTGCAATCCGGCCAGTCCCCGGCGCAACTCTCGGGCACCGCCAAGATCTGTCTTTCGGTCGGCTACCGGATCGACAACATGAATGTCGCACTGGGCTCGGCACTGTTGCTCGCCGCCTTGGGTGAGGAGGTCTATGGTGAACTCATTGGCCATCATCTCAAGGAGGGCTTCGGCACCACAAGGCGCCCGGATCTGGCTGTGGCTTGGTATCAGAGCGCCATCGATGCGGTCGAGAACGGGGCCGAGCCGGTCTTTGCCCCCGGCGATACCGGCCGGGTCGATCTGATCCGCAAGGCGGCGCTGCAAACGTCCGGTGACGCCGCGCAATCTGGCGGCGAGACGGTGCAACCGGCGTCATCGGCCCTGCCGAGCTTCAAACTGGAATGATCGGGTTCGCCTGGCGCTGATAAATTCGGGAGGGGCAGCGTGTTTTGCCCCTTCACAACCCCGATCTCTTTGCTTATACGGCGCGAACCTACCTGATCACGTGCGGTCGTGGCGGAATTGGTAGACGCGCAGCGTTGAGGTCGCTGTGGGGTAACACCCGTGGAGGTTCGAGTCCTCTCGACCGCACCAATGATTGTAGATTTTATAAGCTAAAAGAACAGCTTATAGAGGTTTCGATTTTTCCGATCCCCCATTTTATCCCCCATGTGATCCCTCTTTTGCGTACTGGACACGAAGGCGCCTCGATTTTTGAGCTTCCCCATTTGCGCGGCGGCTTGAGGTGGACACAAGAATTCCAAGACCGCACGCGCGAGGCGTTCAGCTTTCCCGAGGATGTTGGTGGTGACATCAAGGTCAGGATAGTTGATTTGGTGTCTTTCGACAGGGGCGAGGAGAAATGGAATGTCTGACGTGGCGTCAACTCAGGGCGTTGCCACATGAAGGGGCTATGACACATTGAGGATGAGGGACCCTCTGTGGTGAACCTTACGCAAATGGAAATGTGTTTCTGGTCGAACCTATCGGCCAGTTTCTTGATGGTGATGGCTTTTCGCCCGGCGTCCCGCTCGGTTCCGGTCTTTCAGCCTTCCTGCTAGGGTCTGCTAAACAGAATCGGAATCCCGATGGCGTCTAAAACTACCCTTAATGCGAAGAACCTGGAGGCTCTGGGCGCCGAACGCCTAGCGCAACTGCTGATCGCAATCAGCACGGGCGATGCTGCGGCCAAGCGCAAACTGCGTCTGGCTCTTGCCGGCGCGGAAGGCCCGAGGGAGGCAGCGCGGGAGATTGCCAAGCGGCTGACCAGCATCGCGCGAGCCCGGACCTTCGTGAACTGGAAAAACCGCAAGCCGCTGGTGACAGATCTCAGGACCCAGCGCAGCGCCATCATGGAACAGATCGCCCCGCATGATCCGGGTGAGGCGCTCGCGCTCCTCTGGCGGTTCATGGGACTGGCCACGTCGGTGTTCGAACGCTGCGACGACAGCAGCGGCACCGTCATGGACATCTTCCACCAGGCCTGTGCCAATCTGGGCGAGGTGGCCAAGATGGTTGGGCCGGAGCCTGAGGCGCTGGCGCGGCGGGTTCTCGATGCCCTGCAGGACAATGGCTTTGGTCAGTATGACGGGCTGATCGCCATCATCGCACCGGCGCTGGGCTCCGAGGGGGTGGCGCATCTGAAGAAACTGGTCGAGGAACTCGGGCGAACGCCAGTGCCGGTGCCGCCAAGGAGCGAGTGGCAAGCCCTCAGTTGGGGCAGCGGGGGCACGCGCTATGCTCATGAGATGGAAGAACGCGCGCGGCAAAGCACCGTCGAGATGGCGCTTGAGGACATCGCCGATGTGCAGGGCGACGTCGATGGCTTCATCGCACAGTATGACCCGAAGACCCGCAAGGTGCCGAAGATCGCGGCCGGGATTGCGCAGCGCCTACTGGCAGCCGGCCGGGCAGAGGATGCGCTTGGTTTCATCGAGCGCGCCGAGGTGAAAGAAGCACGCTGGATCCCGCCGGAGTGGCTGGACGCACGTCTTGCCGTGCTGGAGGCCTTGGATCGGAAGGATGAGGCGCAAGCGTTCCGTCGGACATGCTTCGAGCGCGACCTGTCGGGCGAGCACCTGCGGGCCTACCTCAAGCGTCTGCCGGATTTTGAAGACATCGAGGCTGAAGAACGCGCCATGGCGCATGCCGCCGCGCACCCGGACCTGCTTGCCGCCCTCGCCTTCCTCCTGAACTGGCCGTCGCTGGACCGCGCCGCCCGCCTGCTCATCGACCGGCAGGACGAGGTCGACGGTGATCATTACGTGGTCCTCGCCCCGGCAGCCGGGGTCTTGGCGGAAAAGCATCCGCTTGCCGCGACGGTGGCGCTGCGGGCGATGATCGACTTCACGCTGAACGAGGCGAGACAGAAGCGCTATGGCTATGCCGCGCAGCACCTGGCGACCTGTGCCGATCTAGCCGGACGGATCGAGGACTTCGCGTCGCTTGAGCCGCACTCCGCCTATGTTGCGCGCCTGAGGGTTGAGCATGGCAAGAAGACGGGCTTCTGGGGTAAGCTCGCATGATGCAACACTATGACATCATCCCCGATATTCACGCGGATCTCGATCGCCTAACACGTACGCTCTTGCACCTCGGCTATGTGCCTCGCGGCGCGTCATGGGCACATCCGGAGGGACGGATCGCTGCCTTCCTCGGGGATTTCATCGATATGGGCCGCGAGAACCGTTCGGTCCTTACCCTCGTCCGCGCCATGCGCGATGGGGGACATGCCGTGGCAATCATGGGCAACCATGAACTGAACGCGCTGCTCTACCATCGTCCTGGTCTGAACGCGGATAGGACGGACGACGGCTACATGCGGGCGCATTCGGACAAGAACAGGGACCAGCACCAGACGTTTCTGGATGAATTCCCGGTCGGACACCCGGATACGAATGAGGTGATGGACTGGTTTTTGTCGTTGCCCCTGTTCCTTGATCTGGGCGGCTTGCGTCTGGTTCATGCCTGTTGGGATGATGCACGCATTGCCACGATCATGGACCGCCGCCAGGATGGCCTGCTGGCAATCGACGATCTGCAGGAGATTGCGCTCGAAAATGATGCCCGCGGGTTTGCGGAGGCTGTCCTGACCACCCTCAAGGGGCCGGAAGCCAAACTTCCAGAACCCCATTATTTCCATGACATCAAGGGGCACCGGCGCACAGCGCTGCGCCTGAAATGGTGGCAATCGGGTGTCATGACGTGGCGCGACGCGGCTTTGTCCGTGCCCGAGCCCGATACGCTTCCAATGACGCCAATCGAGGGTGACGTTGCATTTCGCGCCTACCAAGCCGAGGCAAAGCCCGTCTTCTTTGGGCACTACAAGCGTCTGGGCACTCCGGCCATCGATGCCCCCAACGCAGTCTGCCTCGACTATCCTAACGTGGCCTGCGCCTATCGTTGGGCTGGTGAAGGGCGGCTCGATCCACAGAACCTGATTGTGATCGACTAACTCGCCGTGAATGAGCGCTGTGCTAATGAAAAGTCATACATCCACCCCTTGGTGGCATGGTGAAATAAAGAGGGCGAATACTGCTGCGCAATTCCGAACTGCAAGATCAACAAACTCGACGACCTGCTGCCAAGAAAGCTCGCCCATAAATCACCGAATCGGTCAAGCAGGAAGACGCGCTCCTGAACGCTAAGGAAGATCCTCGCGCGCAAGAAGGTGATCGTCTGATGGATACCAATGCCCTCAAGAAATTCGCGCAGGCCGCGCGCAATCTTCTGATCGATCAGGTCACCGCCAAGAGAGGTGGTTCCTGAAAACTGGACAGCCGGGATAAGTGGATTTTTCGCGCGACAGCGGCATGATGCTGCGAGCGAGGAGAAGACCATGGCAAGACGACCACGCCGGAACCACAGCCCGGCATTCAA
>Ga0210021_1000236_pt1 | contig 64729 bp, 52 predicted proteins | sample CryGeymeta201517_FD_183981 | JGI IMG/M metagenome (GOLD analysis project Ga0210021, IMG submission 183981) | Groundwater microbial communities from Crystal Geyser aquifers in Utah, USA - Crystal Geyser metaG 2015-17 (SPAdes) (version 2) | ecosystem: Environmental > Aquatic > Deep subsurface >... | reverse complement strand
TTAATTAAATTTCACAATTTCACGTATTTAGAATGAAAACATCGCTTTCTCTGCGGCACTTTTTACTGGCTTTGGCCGTGGTGGCGGTCTGGGGCAGCAACTTTGTCGTCATCAAACTGGCGCTGGGTCAGATGCCGCCGCTGCTATTTGCCACGCTGCGTTTTGCCGTGGTGGTGGTGCCCATGGTGTTTTTTCTGAAACGCCCGTTGGTTCCCTGGCGCAACCTGGCGGGCTACGGGTTGCTGATTGGCGTGGGCCAGTTTGGCTTGCTGTTTGTGGCCATGAACGGGCACATTTCGCCCGGGCTGGCCTCGCTGGTGATTCAGGTGCAGGTGTTTTTCACCATCGGTCTGGCCATGGCGCTGGCGGGCGAAGGCTTGCAGCGCGTGCAGTGGATCGCGCTGGGTTTGGGCGCGGCGGGCCTGGGCGTGATCGTGGCGCATACCGACGGCAGCACCACGCTGCTGGGACTGGGGCTGATCTTGCTGGCAGCCATGGCTTGGGCCGGCGGCAACCTGGTAAGCCGCGCCGCCGGGCGCATCAACATGGTGGCTTACGTGGTGTGGTCAAGCCTGTTTGCCGTGCCGCCTTTATTTGTTTTATCGCTCTGGGTGGAGGGCTGGGACGCACTGGCTGCGGGTGTGCAGGGCGCTGATTTGGGCGCGTTGGCGGCGGTGGCGTGGCAGGCCTGGGGCAATTCGATCTTTGGCTACGCCGCCTGGGGCTGGCTGCTGGCACGCTACAGCGCCGCCACCATCACACCGATGGCCTTGCTGGTGCCGGTGTTTGGCATGGCCAGCTCGGCCTGGTGGCTGGGCGAGCCCTTGCCGTTGTGGAAATTGGGTGCCGCCGCGTTGGTGCTGTCAGGCCTGGCGCTGAACCTGCTGTGGCCGTGGTGGGTGCGGCGGCGCAACCATTAAGAAAATTGGCCTCTAGCCCTTTAAATATAAGCGCAACCAGCTATTATTTTTGATAATCACCAACCATGAGTTCACTCGCCCTTGACACCACCGACCTGCACTTGCTGCGCCTGTTGCAAACCGATGCTTCTTTGACCAACCAGGCGTTGGCCGAGCGGGTGCACGTGTCGCCCCCCACCTGCCTGCGCCGGGTCAACCGCCTCAAAGAAGCCGGGCTGATCGAGCGCGAGATTGCGATTCTGAGCGTGGACAAGCTCGCCAGCGTCATCGGCCACGGCCTGTGCGCGGTGGTCGAGATCACGCTGGACCGGCAAGACCAGAGTGCGCTGGAAGCGTTTGAGAAAAAGGTGGCGACGGAGAATGCGGTGCAGCAGTGTTACCGCGTCTCGCCCGGCCCCGACTTCTGCCTGGTCGTGCATGCCGCCAACATGCCCGACTACCTGGCGCTGACCCAACGCCTGTTTACCTTTGACGCCAACGTACGCAACGTGAAGAGCTTTTTCAGTATCAAACGCAGCAAGTTTGGGGCGAGCTTGCCGCTGCCGGCAACGCTATGAAAAAGACGCGATTTATTCCAAAAGTGCCGCTAATCTCCCAAGCGCGTCGTCAATGACTTCTTGCGGAGCGCGTTCAACCTTCTTTGCACTTCTGGCAACCAAGTCCATCATCCGGCACTTGTTGACCAAGGCCACACCCTGCGTTTTGCATCCTGTGTTCATGAGCGAGACAGCAAAGCCTGCATAGCGCGAATATTCACCACCTTGCGTGATTGGTGCCACTAGGACATCCCCCAACACATTGAACTGCTTGGTGGTCAACACCAGCGCGTACCGACGCTCACCTTTCATCTCGCGCCCAAGCACCGGCTCAAGACTCAGGTGAACAATGTCGCCGCGATCAAAAACAGCCATCAAAAAACCTCTTGCCCAACAGGTTTCGCAGCATCCCACGCAAGCAGATCGACAGGAGGAGCCGCAGCCAAGTCGCACTGGGCCATCAACTCTGAAAGGCTGTAGCGCCGCTTCGGCGAGAGCATGATTTTCCCGTCCGAAGTGGTGTCCATCGTCATGCAAGCGCCAGCCTTCAGGCTAAGGTCTCGCAGCACAGCCGGAGGAAAAACCGCCCCCGTGCTGTTGCCAAATTTTCGAAGAATGATTTCAACCTGCATGATCAGTTCGATGTAAAACAATGTTGTACATAGTTTAGTCCAAATTGTCCACTGGTCAGAACTGCCGCCCAACATGCCACCAACCCTCTCAGTCGCGATGTTTGGCACTATCGGTCTTGCGCTTTGGCAATGACGCTTGGCAGCGGCAATTCAACCATCACGCAGCAACCCTGTCCCGCCACACCCTCCATGCGGATCGTGCCACCCAGGCGTTCCATGAGCTTGCGGCTGGCCACCAAGCCCAGCCCCAGACCAGGAAACTCGCGCGCCGGGTGCAGCTTGGCAAACACCTTGAACAGCGCCTGCGCCTGCTCGGGTGCAAAGCCGATACCGTGGTCGCGGATCGTGATCTGACAACGCCCACCCTCCAGCGCTTGCCAGGTTAGCCCTACCTGCGCCAACGCGCGCCCACGGCTGAATTTGACGGCGTTGTCCAGCACATGCCCCAGCACCTGGCGCAGCAGGGCCGCATCGGCCAACACCGGCGGCACATCGGATGCAAGCTGCCATTGCACCGGCTGCTGCGGGTACTTGGTTGCCACTTCTTCAGCCACCGCTTGCGCCAGCGCGCCCACGTCCACCGACTGCAAAGTCAAGGGTTGCAGCCCCAGCCGGGAGAGCATCGTCAAGCCTTCAAGCTGACTGGACAGCAACTGCGCCGATTGCTGGATGGTGGCCAAGTGCCCGGCGACCTCGGCTGGCATGCCGGGCCAGTCTTCGGCAATCACCTGCGCAAACGCATTGATGTGGCGCAGTGGTGCGCGCAGGTCGTGCGACACGGTGTAGGTGAAGTCTTGCAACTCGGCGCGCGCGGCATCAAGCTGGCACTGCAACTGCGCCAACGCACGCTGATCAGAAGACGTGTCGGTCATTTTTTACCTGTCTCCAATAAGCCAGCAAACCCACACATCGCGTGGTCACTGGCAGGGGCAGACACCGATTTCTGGCATCCCAGCATGAGGTGGCTGCCCCTGCCGATGACCACGCGGGGTGCACCAAAAACATGACCCTATTCACTTTTTGACCGGTCGTTTCCAGTTGGCAATACTCACCTGGCGCGCCCGCGCCACCGTCAACGACAGCGGTGGCGCGTCTTTGGTGAGCGTGGAGCCGCCGCCCACCGTGCCACCGGCACCAATGGTCAGCGGTGCAATCAGCACGCAGTTGCTGCCAATGTGCACGTCGGCCTCAATCACGGTGCGGTGCTTGTTGGCGCCGTCGTAATTGGCGGTGATCGACCCCGCGCCGTAGTTCACGCGCTCGCCCACCGTGGCATCGCCCAGATAGGCCAGGTGATTCGCCTTAGCCCCCTTGGCCAGGGTGGAGTTTTTGACCTCGACAAAGTTACCAATGTGCACCTCAGCGCCTAATTTGGCTCCTGGGCGCAGGCGGGCAAACGGACCAATCAGCGCACCCGCGCCGACTTCGATGGCATCTTTGCTGCCCGGTGCGCCGCCTTCGATGTGGGTAAAAGGGTGAATCACCGCGCCCGCAGCAATGCTGACGTTTTTGATGAAGCAATTGGGCCCAATGTGTACGTCTTCGCCCAAAGTCACCTGGCCTTCAAACACGCAGTTCACGTCAATCGACACGTCTTGCGCGCAGGTGAGCGTGCCGCGCACGTCCAGCCGTGCCGGGTCAGCCAGGCGCACGCCTTGCTCCATGAGTTGTAGCGCCACACGCTGCTGGTAGGCGCGCTCCAGCTCGGCCAGTTGCACGGGGCTGTTGACCCCGGCGACCTGCACCGCGTCCCGGGTCTTGTGCGCCACCACCGGCACGCCATCCAACACCGCAAATTTCACGACATCGGTCAAATAAAACTCGCCCTGGGCATTTTTGTTGTCCAGCCGTGCCAGCCATTTTTTCAGCTGCGCGGCGGGCACGGCCATGATGCCGCTGTAGACCTCGGTGATCTTCAACTGCTCGGGCGAGGCATCTTTTTGCTCGACGATGGCTTGCACTTTGTCACCCGCGCGCACGATGCGCCCATAACCCGTGGGGTTGGCAAAGTCGATGGTCAGCAGCGCCAGTTTGTCGCCCGCACAGGCGGTGATGAGCTGCGTCAAGGTGTCGGCTTGGGTCAGCGGGACGTCGCCAGAGAGCACCACCACCACGGCGTCGTCGCGCAACACCGGCACGGTTTGCTGCACCGCGTGACCAGTCCCCAGCTGTGGTTCCTGGCGTACAAAATTTAAGTCAAATTGGCCTCTAGCCCTCGTATTACCTGAGATAGTAGCTTCTACTTCTATAGCGCCGTGGCCGGTGATCACCGTCACCTGGCGCGCATGCAATTCAGCCGCCGTGTCCACCACATGCTGCACCAGCGCGCGTCCGGCCAGGCGGTGTAGCACTTTGGGCAGCCGGCTTTTCATGCGCGTGCCTTTGCCGGCGGCCATGATCACCACGTCGACCGGTGCGTCTGGAAAAATGTTTTGTGTTTCTGCCATGCGTTGCTCCGAGGTGGTTTGATAAACGTTTTTCACATTATCGGCGCGGCGGTCTTGACGGGAGTGGTTTGGGGCGAGTCAATGCTTCAGTTCGATGCTTCTGTTCGATGCTTCTGTTCAAACCCGGCGCGGCGACTGGGTCATGCGCATGCGGTTTTGGGGTGTGAACACGCGCGAAACGCAGGCATCAGCACGCTTATCGACTGTCGGCGCGCGCCTTTGCCCCCAAAGCATGAACCATGGGCTGCCAGCGTAGGGCGGGTTTCAACCCGCCATGGCCGACTGAAGTCAGCCCTACGAGACGCTATTTTCGTCAGCTGTGGGCGTTGTTTCACGTTAAGGCAACCACTTTATGGCACACCTTATCGAAGCTCAGCCGTTCATGAATTCCCTCTGTCACCCACCCACAACTGCACCGAATCAGTCGGGCGATGCGCTTTGCGGAGCTAAAGGAGGAGGCCGAAGGCCGGGGGACACGTAGCAAAGCGCATCGCCCGACTGATTCATCAAGCAAAGTCAAGCACTACCAAGTGCCGTCAAGTTCCCAAATGCAGGCGTACACCATGCCAACACCTTGCGCCTGATGCTGTATTCAGCACGAAGACTTTGAACCGAACCCGTTCACAGCTACCATGCGCCCATGGCCATCAGCGTCTTTGACCTTTTCAAAATCGGCATCGGGCCGAGCAGCTCGCACACCGTCGGGCCGATGCGCGCCGCGCGCCTGTTTATGCGGGCCTTGCAGCAAGCCAATCTGCTGGCTGCCACCACCCGCGTCACTTGCGAGTTGTACGGCTCACTGGGAGCCACCGGCAAAGGTCACGGCTCGGACGTGGCAGTGCTGCTGGGTCTGATGGGCCATGCGCCCGACACTGTGGATGTGGATGGCATCCCGGCGCTTGTCGCTCAGGTGCGCGCCAACGGTGCATTGGCGCTACTGGGCATCCACACCATTGCATTTCGCGAAAAGGACCACCTGCTGCTGTACCGGCGCGAGGCCCTGGCCGAGCACCCCAACGGCATGAAGTTCAGCGCCTTTGATGCACAAGGTGCGCTGCTCAAGCAAGCCAAGTATTTGAGCGTGGGCGGCGGCTTTGTCGTCACCGCCGGAGCCGACCACCAAGCCCTGCTGACTGAATATCAAAAAGTACCCTACCCCTTTACTTCTGGTGCTGAGTTGCTCTTTATTTGCAAGCAAAGCGGCATGACGATCAGCCAAGTCATGTGGGCCAACGAACGCACCTGGCGCAGCGACGCGGACATCACCGCCGGGCTGAACGCCATCTGGCAAGTGATGCGCGACTGCGTGCAACGCGGCTTAAGTCACCCCGGCACACTGCCCGGCCCCTACAAGGTGCAGCGCCGTGCGCCGGTGCTGGCAGCGCAGTTGCGCGAGCGCGCCGAGCGCACCCTGGCCGACCCCTTGAGCGTGCTGGACTGGGTCAACGTCTACGCCTTTGCGGTGAACGAAGAAAACGCCGCCGGTGGCCGGGTGGTGACCGCCCCCACCAATGGCGCGGCGGGCGTGATACCGGCGGTGCTGCACTACTGCGACCGCTTTGTGCTGCACACGGGAGGCCGCACCGAACAAGGCCTGGACGCAGCCACCGTGGCCACTTTCTTGATGAGCGCGGCGGCCATTGGCATGCTCTACAAACTCAACGCCTCGATCAGCGGGGCCGAGGTTGGCTGCCAGGGCGAGGTGGGTGTGGCCTGCTCCATGGCCGCCGCCGGGCTGGCTGCGGTGATGGGCGGCACACCGGCGCAGATCGAGAACGCGGCCGAGATCGGCATGGAGCACAACCTGGGCCTGACCTGCGACCCGGTGGGCGGCCTGGTGCAGGTGCCGTGCATTGAGCGCAACGCCATGGGTGCGGTCAAGGCCATCAACGCCGCGCGCATGGCGCTGCAGGGCGACGGCCACCACGTGGTGTCGCTCGACAAGGTTATCAAAACCATGCGCGAGACCGGAGCCGACATGAAAACCAAATACAAGGAAACCGCCCGTGGCGGGTTGGCGGTAAATATTGTGGAGTGCTAACGTTCATGTTCAACAAGGACACCCCAAAGCATGAAACACGCGTGCCCTGCGTAGGGCGGGTTTCAACCCGCCATGGCCGACTGAAGTCGGCCCTACGACACGCCATTCTTGTCGGCTGTGGGCGTTGTTTCACGTTAAGGGATGCAGCCGATCAACTTGGACGCATAGCTTGCGACCAATCCGGCAGCTTGTCCGTGCCATCCGTGCCCGCCACATATTTGGCCAGAATCTCGTTGCCACGCACATCCACTGCACGCTCCAAAATTGCTTGCGCGCTGGCAATCACGCCCCTGCTTTCCAGCCCAAACAAAAACTCGGACGTGGAAATTACCACCACCGCATCGGGCAGACGCAGCAAAAAATTGGTTTTACGCACCGCACTGTCCTCAAACACCAGCACCGCGCCAAAGTCTTGCCCTTCAAGCACCTTGGCCAACACTTCAGCGGCGGCTTGTTCGCCGCGGTTTTTGGTTTTGGTCGCCGGGTTGATCGACTTGAGCAGCATGAACTCTTCAAACACTTCGGTGGGAGCCACGCTCAACCGGTGCGGGTTGTTGGCCCGAATCCAGTCAGCCACCAACAGCGCCCCTGGTTTTGACAAATCCGCAATCACCTCATGACGCACCATGTCCGGCACGATAACCGGCAGACCGGGCAAAAACAACACGTCAAGCGCACCCGCCACCGCCAGCGTGATCAGCGGCCCGGAGTCGGTCACAACCAAGGACAAGTTCATGGTTGCGCCTTCAAGCGGGCGGCGGCATCCAACATCTGGTTCAGCAACGCGGTTTGCTCGGGTCGCTTTTTGGCCACCACTTTGGGCAACGACAGCTTTTGCAATCCGAGCGCCAGCAACAACTCGCCAAAGCCCGCACCGGTTTCCTCGGCAATCTGCGGCCAAGTCACCCTGCCTTGGGCATAGGCCGTAGCCAGCGCCGCCAGCCGAGTGCGATCGATGGACTGCACAGGCGGCAAGGTCAACAGCCCCACCGACTTGCCGTTGCGGGTGATTTCGATCGGGCCAGCGCTGTTCAATGACGACAAGGCCTCACCGAAATTCGTCTTGGCATCTGACGATGTCATGGTTCTGGTGGCATGCTGCATTGGGTTTGAACTCCTTGAGATTCACCATCCATTTTGCCCAAATTGATTAATTTGATCAAGATGAACAAAATCTTTTCAAACCGGCCACACCACGCCGTGGTCGTTCAAGATCGCATCCATCGGCAAATCATGCGGTTCGGGCTCAAAGTCGGGTAAAAAGTCAGTGCCAAAACCCAACCCCACGGTGAACGGGCGCGGCGACAGGTTGGCCAGCATGCGGTCATAAAAACCACCGCCGTAGCCCAGTCGGTAGCCGCCCGGCGCGTAGCCGACACAGGCCACAAACAGCAGCGTCGGGGTGATGACCTCGGTATCTTTGGGTTTGGGGATGCCGTAAGCGTCGTCTTCCATCGGGCAGCCGGGATACCAGGTGTGAAAAGTCATGGTTTTATGAACTTTGTCCACCACCGGCAGTCCAATCTTGCGCAGTTGGGGTTGGTCGATGAGTTCGCCGTCTTCCTTCCAGCGGTGCAAGGCGGGCAGCGGGTCGAATTCTCCCTTGATCGGCCAGTAAGCCCCAATCACCGTGTCGGTGCGACCCACCAGCCAGATGCGCAGGATTTGCTGCAGGGCGGCAATGCGCGCCTGGCGATCTGGCAGGCGCAGGCGCTGCTCAACCAGGCGCTGGCGCAAGGCTTTTTTTTCAAGTGCCTTTTTGTCTTCAGAGTTATTCATAATCTCCACATGCAGTTCAGAACCATTTTGACATTGATTTCCCTCGCAGCCGCACTCGCCGCGGTGTGCACCCCACTGCAAGCCGCCACGTCCAGCACCAGCGCCGCTGACGATGTGTTGCTGGAAATGAACCAGGCTTACAAGCAAAACCATGCCAAACGCCTCACCGAGCTGCTGCCCAAGGCCCGCGGCCATCTGCTCGAGCCCTGGGCCGCCTACTGGGAACTGCGCGCCCGGCTCGACAGCGCCAGCGCAGACGACATCACCGGCTTTTTGCAGCGCTACCAGGGTACTTACCAGGAAGACCGCCTGCGCAACGACTGGCTGCTGCTGCTGGGGCAACAGCGCGACTGGAGCCGCTTTGTGCAAGAGGCGCCCCAATACCGCATGCAAGACGACCGCGAGGTGCGCTGCTACACCCTGGCCATGGAGCACAGCCTGGCCAAGGTGGACATGTCGCACGAAGTCAAAGACCACTGGTATGCGCAAAAAAATGCCGGCGACGGCTGCACCCTGGCTGCCCAACTGCACCTTGACAGCCAGCAACTGACCCCGGCCGACATCTGGCGCAAGGCGCGTTTGAGCCTGGAAACCCGGCAAATCAAAGCCCTGCGCGAAACCGTGGCCATGGCGGCGCCGCAAGCCAGCGACAAGCTCGCCAGCGTCCTCTCCAAACCCGAACACTACCTGGCCAAAACCCCACCCAGCAGCCTGCGTCAGACCCAGGAGCTGGCGGTGCTGGCCGTCATCAAACTGGCCGAGAGCGACTTTGAGGCCGCCGCACAGCTGCTTGAAGACCGCTGGGTCAAACAGCTTGACATGGGACAGCGCGCCTGGGCCTGGGGTGCCATTGGCAAGCAGGCGGCACGCAAGCTCGACCCCAATGCCCTGGGCTTCTTTACCAAGGCCAGCGCCACCGAGATGGACGACAGCCACCTGGTCTGGCGCGCCCGTGCCGCCCTGCGTGCGGGCCAGTGGCCACGGGTGTTGTCGGCCATTGCCGCCATGAGCCCGGCCACTGCCGCAGACCCCACCTGGGTGTATTGGCGCGCCCGTGGCCTGTTGACGGTGCCAGACAACCCGGCGGCCCAGATAAAAGCGCGCCAATTGCTGGAAAGCATGGCCGGCGTGCGCGGTTTTTATGAGCTGCTGGCGCAGGAAGAACTGGGCTTGCCCATCACCCCACCGCCACAACCCGAAGCCTTGACCGAAACCGAAAAAGCGGCAGCACAAACCAACCCTGGCCTGCAACGTGCCCTGGCCGCCATCGCCCTGGGTTTGCGTTCTGAAGGCGTGCGTGAATGGAACTACACCGTGCACTTGCACACCCCAGGCGGCATGAACGACCGCGAGCTGCTCGCCGCCGCCGACCTGGCCTGCCTGCATGAGGTGTGGGATCGTTGCATCAATACCAGCGAACGCACCCGCAGCGTGATCGACCTGACGCAGCGTTTCCCCATGCCGCACCACGACGCGGTGATCGAGCGCAGCCGCGCCATCGGGCTCGACCCGGCGTATGTTTACGGCCTGATTCGCCAGGAAAGCCGCTTCATCACCGACGCGCGCTCGGGTGTGGGCGCATCGGGCCTGATGCAGGTAATGCCAAAAACCGCCCGCTGGACTGCCAAAAAGATCGGCCTGTCCGACTTCAAGACCAGCCAACTCAACGAGCGCGACACCAACATTGCCATTGGCACCGGCTACCTGAAGCTGGTGCTGGACGACTTTGCCGGCTCCATGCCCATGGCGGCGGCGGCCTACAACGCGGGGCCGAGCCGCTCGCGGCGCTGGCGCGGCCAGACTGGCGCACCGGTGCTGGAAGCCGCCATTTGGGCCGAGAACGTGCCGTTTGACGAAACCCGTGACTATGTCAAGAAAGTGCTGGCCAACACCACCATTTATGCCGCCATGATCAGCGGCAAAACCCAGTCGCTGAAAGCCCAGCTGGGGCAAGTCGGCCCGCGCGATGCGGCGCTTCCAGAAAACCGAGACCTCCCATAATCCAAGATTCCTCATCTGACCACTTCATTTCTTCACCAAGTCTCTATGAATATTGACCTTTTCAGCTTCGGCTCAGTTCACCATTTGGGTGACAGCGCTACGCACCCAACTGAGGAATCTAGGATGATGAAACTCTACATTGGCAACAAAAATTATTCGTCCTGGTCGATGCGCCCGTGGGTGCTGCTGACGCAGGCAGGCATGGCGTTTGAAGAAGTCATGGTGCGCTTTGATGCTTTCACGCCCGAATCGAAATTCAAAACCACGCTCAAAACCGTCTCCCCCACTGGCAAAGTGCCGGTGCTGGTGGACGACGACCTGGTGGTGTGGGACACGCTGGCGATTGCCGAATACCTGGCTGAGAAATTTCCCGAATGCGAACTCTGGCCGCACGAGCAGGCCGAGCGTGCCCGGGCCCGCAGCGCCTGCGCTGAAATGCACAGCGGCTTCACTGCCCTGCGCGGGGCCTGCCCAATGAACATCGAAGCCCACTTGCCAGAGGCCGGAGCGCTGATCTGGCGCGACCACGCCGGGGTGCGCGCCGACGTGGCCCGGCTGGTGACCCTGTGGCGCGACTGCCTGCAAAAAAGCGGCGGCCCGCTGCTGTTTGGCAACTTCAGCGTGGCCGATGCCTACTTCGCCCCCATCTGCACCCGCCTGCTCACCTACGCCCTGCCCTTGCCGGATGACATCGCCGCTTACGTGCAGCGGGTCAACGCTTTGCCGGGGGTGAAAGCATGGACCTGCGGCGCCCTGGCCGAACACGATTTTCTGGACTTTGAAGAGCCCTACCGGCTGCACCGCTGAAAGATGCCGATGCAGATTTACCTGGTGGGAGGCGCGGTGCGCGATGCCCTGCTGGGCTTAGCCGTAAAAGACCGCGACTGGGTGGTGGTAGGCGCAACTCCGCAGGACATGCTGGCACAGGGCTTTACCCCCGTGGGCAAAGACTTCCCGGTGTTTTTGCATCCGCAAACGCATGAGGAATACGCGCTGGCTCGCACCGAGCGCAAAACCGCACCCGGCTACCACGGCTTTGCCATCCACGCGGCCCCCGAGGTCACGCTTGAAGAAGACCTGGCGCGGCGTGACATTACTATTAATTCAATAGCTATTAGCCCAGAAGAATCAAGGGCTAGAGGCCAATTTGATATAAATTTTCCGCATGCACCTGAAGACTGGCTCAACAGCGGCGCGCTGGTGGATCCATACGGTGGCGTGCGCGACCTGGCGGCCAAGGTGTTTCGCCACGTCAGCCCGGCGTTTCGCGAAGACCCGGTGCGCATCCTGCGCCTGGCACGCTTTGCGGCACGCTTTCCCGACTTCAGCGTCGCCCCCGACACCCTGGCGCTGATGCGCGAGATGGTGGCCAGTGGCGAGGTTGACCACCTGGTGAGTGAGCGCGTCTGGCAAGAGCTGGCCCGTGGCCTGATGGAAGCCAAACCGTCGCGCATGTTTGCGGTGCTGCGCGACTGCGGCGCGCTGGCACGGCTGCTGCCCGAGCTGAACCGCCTGTGGGGCGTGGCGCAGCGGGCCGACTACCACCCCGAGGTCGACACCGGCGTGCACGTGATGCTGGTGCTGGACATGAGCGCCCAGCTGCATGCACCCCTGAGCGTGCGCTTTGCCTGCCTGGGCCACGACCTGGGCAAAGGCAACACCCCGGCCGACATCTTGCCGCGCCACCTGGGGCACGAAGGCCGCAGCGCCCAGCTGCTCAAAGCCCTGTGCCAGCGTCTGCGCGTGCCCACCGATTGCCGCGAACTGGCCGACGCGGTGGCGCGTGAACACAGCAACATCCACCGCAGCCAAGAGTTCAACGCCAGCGCCCTGATGCGCCTGCTGGAGCGCTGCGACGCACTGCGCAAACCGACGCGTTTTGCCGACATGCTGCTGGCCTGCGAATGCGATGCACGCGGTCGGCTGGGCTTTGCAGATGCGCCCTACCCGCAGCGCCCGCACCTGCTGAAAGTGCTGGCAGCGGCGCAGAGCGTTGCTACTCAAGATATAGCTGCTTGCGCAATGAACGCGGGGGCTACAGGCCAAAAAGTTGGTGAACTTATTCACGCAGCGCGGGTGGCGGCGGTACAGGCTGCTTTGAGTTCTGGGGTGTGAATTTGGTTTGGTTTGGTTTGGTTTGGTTTGGTTGGTTGGTTGGTTGGTTAGGGAATTTTTGTTGCCGTTGCTTTTGTACCCCCCTATCTCCCCACCTTTTTCCACCCCATCGGTGCGAAAAAAACTGGAGGGGGGTGAGGGAGGTTTGCAGCAACACCATTCACCACCCTGGTAGTCCGTTTCACCAAAACACTTACATAAAAACGTGCCTTTTCCAGCCTGGCGTTGTGGTTCGTCGTGGCCATAGCTACGGCTATGTCGCCTCCTCTGGCCTAGCCAGTCTGGAAAATTCATCGCTTTCATTTTGTAACCGTTTTGATGAAACGAACTACTAGGAGGCTGTCGGACTTTCGGCGTCGAAGCGTTCTCGAAGAGCGGCGTAGCCAAATTCGACCCCAGCGAGGACAGTGTTTGCCGGATTTGCAGGCTCATAGCCGTAGCTATAGGCCAAAAAGACGGTAAAAAATGAACCGCTGCGGTCGGATTACAGCCGATGTACCGAAAGACTGACAGACTCCTAGCCGCACGGGCCTCTGGGGCAGCTTTGGCTGCTTACCGTATCAGCGTTATTCCTGAGTAAAGTTAAGAAGGTTTGGATGAATAATGCGGCTCACATGAAAGCAAATTCGTCCAATTCAGCCAACGCAGAGGTGTCTGACGCTAATAATCTGCTTTTGTGGAAGCATTTGGCACTGACGCACACCGACCAAGGCGTGTTGGTGATCGACCCGCAGCAACGCGTGCGCTATTTCAACCCACGGGTCTGCGTGTTGCTGGATGTGTCGGCGGAATTACTGGCAACCCAGCCAACCATTCAGGCATTCACACAGTGGCAAAGCGCGCGCGGCGACTTTGGCCCCCAGGACGCTGCCCTGGAAGCCTCGCTGCGCGACTACATCCAACGCGTCAGCCAGGGCGGCCCCGACGAACCCCCAAACCACTACCAACGTGTGACCTCGGCAGGCAGGACGCTGGATGTGCGCTCTGACACCTTGGCCGATGGTTCGATCGTGCGGTTTTTTACCGACATCACCGATCTCGTTAAAGCTGACCAAGCGCTTCGTGAAAATGAAGCACGTTGGAAGATGGCGCTGGAGAGCGTGGGCGATGGCCTGTGGGATTGGAACGTACAAACCGACGAAGAATATTTTTCGCCAGGTATGCTGCGCATGTACGGCTATGCTGAAGACGACCTGTTGCCTGAAATATCAGCGTTCGACAAACGCACCCACCCGGACGATCTAGAGCGCATGCTCCAAGACCGTGAAGCCCACTTGAACAGGCTGACCCCCAACTACAGCAACGAGCACCGTGTGCAATGCAAGGACGGCAGCTGGAAATGGGTGCACAGCCGGGGCATGGTGATCAGCCGGGATGCCAGTGGCAAACCGCTGCGCATGATTGGCACCCACACCGACATCACCGAACGCAAACAAGCTGAGGCATTGATCTGGCAACAAGCCCACTTTGATGCGCTCACCGGCCTGCCCAACCGACGCATGATGCAAGAACGTTTGGATCATGAAATGAAACAGTGCCATCGCAACGGCACCCAACTGGCGCTGCTGTTCATTGACCTGGACCACTTCAAGGAAGTCAACGACACCCTGGGTCACGACCGGGGTGACCAGCTGCTGGTGGAGGCCGCCCGGCGCATCCAGCAGTGCCTGCGCGAGGTCGACACCGTGGCCCGCATGGGCGGCGACGAATTCACCGTGATCCTCTGTGACCTCTGCGATGCCAGCGACCTGCAAACCATCCTGCCCAAATTGCTGAAGGCCCTGAGCGCGTCTTTTCAGCTCGGAATGGATCAGGTGTTTGTGTCGGCCAGCATCGGAGCCACGGTGTACCCGGACGATGGCCAGGACATCGAGACGCTGTTCAAAAACGCCGACCAGGCCCTGTACGTGGCCAAGGGCGCGGGGCGCAACCGCTTCAGCTTTTTCACACAAGCCCTGCAAGAGGCGGCCAATTTTCGCGCCCAGCTGACCCACGATCTGCGCGCCGCCTTGGTCACCCAGTCCTTTCGCGTGGTGTACCAGCCGATTGTGGAGCTCGCCACCGGCAGCATCCACAAGGCCGAAGCACTGGTGCGCTGGCTGCACCCCAGCCGTGGTCTGATCAGCCCGGCAGCGTTCATTCCGGTGGCGGAGGCCAGCGGCTTGATCGTTGACATTGGCGACTGGGTGTTTCACCAGGCGGCAGCCCAGGTCAAAGCCTGGCGCAGCCAGTTGCACCCGCAGTTCCAGATCAGCGTCAACAAGAGCCCGGTGCAGTTTGAAAACCCCAACCCGTCGCATACACCCTGGAGCAAGCACCTTGCAGCGCGCGGTTTGCCGGGCAACAGCATCGTGGTGGAAATCACCGAGGGGCTGCTGCTCTCCACCAGTGACGGCGTGGTCGACCAATTGCTGGAGCTGCATGACGATGGTATTCAAGTTTCGCTGGACGACTTTGGCACCGGTTACTCGTCGCTGTCTTACCTGCAGCGTTTTGAGATTGACTTTGTCAAGATCGACCAGTCTTTCGTGCGCAACCTGGTGCCCCATTCCACCGACCTGGCGTTGTGCCAGGCCATCATTGCCATGGCGCACGCGCTCAAGATGAAGGTGATCGCCGAAGGGGTGGAGACCCAGCAGCAGCGCGACTTGCTCGCCGCATCGGGCTGTGACTACGCGCAAGGTTACTACTACTCGCGCCCGGTGCCGTCTGATGAGTTTGAAAAGCTGGTTGGCGCGACTCAGTGAATGGCGGCTACGGCCACAGGCTTTAAAAACGCATTCAACGCAGCCAGCATTTCCTCAGGCGTTTCGTTCATTTGATGGTGTCCGCCAGGCAAGTAAACCACCCGCGCGTTTTGTGCCGCTTTCACCAAGGCTTGTGCCGCTTTGGGAGGTGTCATCTGGTCGACCTGGCCCAACACAAACAACACCGGGCAGGTCACCGCAGCCATCGCCTGCAAGCCATTCTGGTAACTGTCACAGGCTTTGAAGCCGGTGTAGAACACATTGGTTTGGGTGTTGCTGGCCAGCACCCGCCGCCCGAGTGCCATCGACGCACCATAAACCCAGGTGCCAGGCCCTAAAGCCGAGGGCGGTGGTGCCAACGTGGCGCGCGAAAACACGTTGACCATTTTGAGCGCGTCCATCGGCGCTGTCACAGAAGCCTCCAGCAAGGCGGGCGACACCCGCATCGGGAAGGCCGTCCCCACCAGCACCAGTTGGCGCACGCGTGTGGGTGCGCGTGCGGCTGCTTCGAGCGCGATGAGTGAGCCAAAGCTGTGCCCGATCAGCACCGCCGCAGCAAGGCCGGCGGCATCCATCAACGCCAGCACAAAGTCGGCCGCAGCTTCCACGCTTGCGGGTGGCTGGCCAGCACTTTTGCAGTGGCCGGGTAAGTCCAGCGCCAGCACGTTCCAGCCGTGGTGCGCCAGGTAGCGGGTTTGCAAAATCCAGACGCTGTGGTCGCCCAGCACACCGTGGATGAAGATGGCCGTGGGCTTGGCAGCATCAAAGGCTTTGCCGCCGGTGTAGCAGTAGATAGGGGCGTTATTAACGGTGAAGTACATCCGTAATCCAATACAGTTTTTATATGACAAATTGGCCTCTAGCCCTTTTATAACAAGGGCTAGTAGCTACATTTTTAGTAGCACAATGCAGACGGCTCAAGCATGTTCGGCAGCTTTCAGGGCGCGCTTGAGGTCGTCGATCAAATCATCCGGGTCTTCCAGCCCGATGGACAGACGGATCGTTCCCTGGGTGATGCCGCCCAGTGCCAGGGCCGCATCGTCCATGCGGAAATGTGTGGTACTGGCGGGGTGGATGACCAGGCTGCGGCAGTCGCCCACATTGGCCAGGTGGCTGAAAATTTTGAGTGTTTCCACAAAGGCCTTGCCCTGTTCGCGGCTGCCTTTCAAATCGAAACTGAACACCGACCCGGCGCCGCGCGGCAACAGCTTCTGAGCCAGCGCGTGACTCGGATGACTTTGAAGCATTGGGTGACCAACGCGCGCCACAAAGGGCTGGCTGGCCAAAAATTCGACCACTTTTTGCGTGTTGCTCATGTGCCGCGCCATGCGCAGGGGCAGCGTTTCCATGCCCTGCAAAATCAACCAGGCCGAGTGCGGGCTCAGGCACGCGCCAAAGTCGCGCAGCCCTTCGCGCCGCGCACGCAACAAAAACGCGCCCACGGTGGATTCTTCAGAAAACACCATGCCATGAAAGCCGTCGTAGGGTTGGGTGAGCTCGGCAAACTTCTGTGCACCGCTGGCATCCAATGCGGCTTCCCAGTCAAAACTGCCGCCGTCCACCACCAGGCCACCAATCACCGTGCCGTGGCCACTGAGAAACTTGGTGGCCGAGTGATAAACCAGGTCTGCCCCCAGCTCAAACGGCTTCATCAGCCAGGGCGTGGTCAGGGTCGAGTCCACCAACAGCGGCACCCCCGCCTCATGGGCAATGGTGCTCACGGTGGGAATGTCCAGCACGTCCAGCGCCGGGTTGCCCACGGTTTCACCAAAGAACAATTTGGTGTTCGGGCGCACCGCAGCACGCCAGCCGTCGATGTCGCCGGGCTTGACGAAGCTAGTCTCAATGCCAAAGCGGCGCAAGGTGTAGTGCAGCAGGTTCTGGCTGCCGCCATACAGCGCCGTGCTGGCTACGATGTGACTACCCGCGCCCATCAGCGTGGCCACACTCAGGTGCAGCGCGGCCTGGCCGCTGGCGGTTGTGATGGCACCGATACCCCCTTCCAACGCGCTGATGCGTTCTTCAAGCACCGCATTGGTCGGGTTGCTGATGCGGCTGTAGACATGGCCGGCGCGCTCCAGGTTAAAGAGCGACTGGGCGTGTTCGCTGCTTTCAAACACAAACGAGGTGCTGAGGTGGATGGGCACCGCGCGCGCGCCAGTGGCAGGGTCAGGTGCCGCACCTGCATGCAGGGCCAAGGTGTCAAAAGCGGGGTCAGCGTAGCCGGGCATGGCAATCTTTCATGTGGGATGAAGCGTTGATGTGCCTCAATTCTTCATCAATTCTTCATTAAATTTGCGTATCTTGGTGTAAATCACCATTCAGCACCGCGAGATTGTGGGCTATATTGCAAATCCGTCGACCGACCGTTGTCGGCCTAACCCACAAGAGGCAAGAGGAACATCATGAAAGTCAGCGATATTTTGCGCATCAAAGGCGGCACTCTGTTCACCGCCACCCCCGACGAATCCCTTCTGGCGGCGCTCAAACTGATGGCCGACCGCGACATTGGTTCCCTGGTGGTAATGAATCATGGCGAACTGGTGGGCATGGTCACGGTGCGTGAACTGACACAAGTGTTGGTCAAAACCAATGGCAATATTGGCACATCCACCGTGCGGGCTGCCATGGACGACCATCCTTTAACGTGCACATCCGAAACCGACATGGACGAAGTGCGCCGCATGATGCTGGATAAGCACGCGCGTTACATGCCAGTGATGAACAAAAAAATGCTGATGGGTGTCATCAGCTTTCACGACGTGGCTCGTGCCGTGGTGGACAGCCAGAACTTTGAGAACCAGATGCTCAAGGCCTACATCCACGACTGGCCCGAAGGCCAGGAACCGGCCGAAGCGTCCAAGCTGTAGTTGGAAATAGCCGCGCCAACGCCGGCATCTGCTCTGGGATAATCTCGCCCCATGAGCGGCAATACCTTTGGAACCCTATTCGCAGTCACCAACTTTGGTGAATCCCACGGCCCGGCCATTGGCTGCGTGATTGACGGCTGTCCGCCGGGGTTGGCGCTCTCTGAGGCGGACATCCAGGGCGACCTGGATCGTCGCCGCCCCGGCACCAGCAAATTTGTCACCCAGCGCAACGAGCCCGACGCGGTGCAAATCTTGTCGGGCGTGTACGAGGGCAAAACCACCGGCACACCGATTTGCCTGCTGATTCACAACACTGACCAGCGCAGCAAAGATTACGGCAACATTGTCCAGACCTTCCGCCCCGGCCATGCCGACTACGCCTACTTTCAAAAATACGGCATCCGTGACCCGCGCGGTGGTGGCCGCAGCAGCGCGCGCCTGACCGCACCCATGGTGGCCGCCGGTGCGGTCGCTAAAAAATGGCTGTTTGAGAAATACGGCACGGTGTTCAGGGGCTGCATGACTCAGGTGGGCGAGTTACCCATTGCCTTTGAGTCTTGGGATCATGTGCCGCACAACCCATTTTTTGCCCCGGTGGCTGATGTCTCCAAGCTGGAAAATTACATGGCCGCCCTGCGCAAAGACGGTGACAGTTGCGGTGCACGCCTGCGCGTGAGTGCGTCCAACGTGCCGGTGGGCCTGGGCGAGCCGCTGTTTGACAAGATGGACGCTGACATTGCCTACGCCATGATGGGCATCAACGCCGTCAAAGGCGTGGAAATTGGCGCCGGCTTTGCCTGCGTGGCGCAGCGCGGCAGCACGCATGGCGACGCACTCACCCCACAGGGTTTTGCCAGCAACAACGCCGGTGGCACGTTGGGCGGCATCACCAGCGGTCAAGACCTGGAGGTGTCGGTGGCGATCAAACCCACCAGCTCCATCCTGACCCCACGCGCCTCGATTGACGTGACCGGCGCGCCCACCGAGGTGGTCACCAAAGGCCGCCACGACCCTTGTGTTGGCATTCGCGCCACGCCCATTCTGGAGGCCATGCTGGCGCTGGTGGTCATCGATCACGCCCTGCGCCAGCGCGCGCAGTGTGGCGATGTGCTCAGTGGTTTGAGCCCGATCCCGGCATCGTCTTGAATTCAGCAGCCAGCGATTCCAGACGGCGCAACGTCGCTTGTTGTTCAGCCTCATCCAGGAACGTGGTCTGGCGCGCGCGCAAACGCAGCGTTGGCATGGCAATCAAGCTCACCCGCAGCCCCGCGCGCACCCAACGCAGGTCACGCGGCTCCCCACGCGCCAGCTTGGAGAGGGCGGCGTCGTTGGCATCCAGACAATGGGCGACCACCGGGGGCCGCTCAATCAAGATCAGACGTTGTGCCCAGCCTTGTGGCAGGGTGGGCAGGTGCGGGGACACCGGATCCAGATAAACACCGTGCTGTTGGTGGTAAGGGCTACCTTCGCCCAGTTGCGCGCACAAATCAAAGATGCGCGGCGGGTCTGCCAGCGTGTAGCAATCGGCATCGATCGACAGGGTCATGTCCGCCGGAACAGCTTCGACCTGCGCCATCCCCAACACCGACAAGCTGCCAATCACCACATAGTCGCGGTGACCACACAAAACTTGTGCGGCCAACAGCAAACGCATGAGCGTTTCTACGTTCATGCGTGCACCGCCGGAACCGCAATGAACGGCGAGTTTTGCCGCATGGCAAGCCCCCAACCGTCCGCATCGCCACACATGCGCTGTGCCAACTCAGTCACAGGCAAGGCCAGCCACTGTTGCCAGCGTTCAATGTAGTCATGGCTGCACAGGTGTTCAGCTTGCCAACGTTCAACCACCTGGCGCGCGGCTTGCACATGTTGTTGCTGTAGGCGCTTGGGGGCGCACAAAAGTTCAAGCGCCCACTGCTGGTGGCGCATCAGTCGCTGCTGTTCACGCTGCTGTTGCTGTGCGCGCGCGGCTTGGCGAGGATCAGGCATGGCAGCTGCCGATTCGGGTGACATGACGATGGCCACGATTTTTTGATGACGCTCAATGGCCACCGGGCTTTGACTTAAACGCCCGATGAGCGCACCAAAGTTCTGTTTGGCTTGGGAGGCTGTGACGGTATACATGTTCAAATTTTAGACAAAAACCAAGTTTTGGACAATATTTGACCCATCTCAGTGTCTGAGCAATACCCCGTTTTTCTACCCAAACCAGCCTAAGGGCTCGCAAAGCAATAACTTGTACATTTGCCCAGCTATCTTTGGGCGCATTGCGTCGTTGCAAATCGCTTGTTTAGCAGAGCTAAACGGCGCGTTTTGCGCCTAGCACTGCATCCCAAATCTGGCCGTCAAATTGTCCAACTTATTACTTTACGAGCCCTAAGCATCGATAATTCAGACCCCTTCTGTGACGATTGACCCGCTTCATGAAAACCCCTGAACTTCTAGCCCCTGCGGGCTCCTTGACCATGCTGGAAACCGCGCTGGCTTTTGGCGCCACGGCCATTTACGCCGGCCAGCCGCGCTACTCTTTACGCGTGCGCAACAACGACTTTGGTGACATTGAGGTCTTGAAGCAAGGCATCGACACCGCCCACGCCAAGGGCGCGCGCTTCTTTCTGGTGAGCAACATCTTTCCGCACGGCAACAAAATTCGGCACTACATCGACAACATGGCGCCGGTGATTGCCTTGAAGCCGGACGCCATGATCATGTCCGACCCCGGCCTGATCATGATGGTGCGTGAAACCTGGCCCGAGATGGAAATTCACCTCTCGGTGCAGTCCAATACGGTCAATTCGGCAGCGGTGAAATTCTGGCAAGGGGTGGGCTTGAAGCGCATCATCTTGTCGCGCGAGCTGTCGCTGGATCAGGTGGAAGAAATCCGCCAGGCCTGCCCCGACATGGAGCTCGAAGTGTTTGTGCACGGCGCGCTGTGCATCGCCTATTCGGGCCGTTGCCTGCTCTCAGGCTACTTCAACCACCGCGACGCGAACCAGGGCAGTTGCACCAATTCGTGCCGCTGGGATTACAAAACGCAACCCGGCGTGGTCGATGCCTCTGGCGACATTCTGGCTCCACAGGCTGCTCTTGAACGCGAGCATGAACAGTTGGCACGGGGTACGCAAGCCGGGTCGGGGTGTGGCGCTGGGTCAAAGCACGAGCAAGGCGCTATTGAGCGTTCGCCCGCTGCCAACCAGGTCTACATGATCGAAGAAAGCCAGCGCGCGGGCAGCTACATGCCGATCGAAGAAGACGAACATGGCACCTACGTGATGAACAGCAAAGACCTGCGCGCCATCGAGCACGTCAAGCGCCTGGTCGAGATTGGTGTGGATTCGCTCAAGATCGAAGGCCGCACCAAAAGCCCGTATTACGTGGCGCGCACGGTGCAAAGCTACCGCCGCGCGATCGATGATGCAGTGGCCGGGCGTGAGCTCAATCCCGAGCTGCTGGGCCAGCTTGAAGGCCTGGCCAACCGCGGCTACACCAGCGGTTTTTTTCAGCGCCACACGCCAGAAGAAACGCAAAACTATTTGCGCGGTTATTCCGAGTCTGGCCGCAGCCTCTACGTGGGCGATGTGGTGGCGTTTGACGCGGCGCGCGGCCTGGCGCAAGTCACGGTCAAAAACCGCTTTGCCCTGGGCGACTGGCTGGAGATCATTCACCCGCAGGGTAACGTCGATGTGCTTTTGGACCGCATGGAAAACGCAGAAGGTGCGGCCATGCCAGTGGCCCCCGGCAGCGGCCACGTGGTCTGGCTGCCCTTGCCAGAGTCTGCGGTGGGCGGGTTTGTGGCGCGCTATGTGAAACCGCCTGAAGTTGTTGCAGTAGCATGAGCTTGAATTCGTAGGGCGGGTTTCAGCCCGCCATGGTCGGTGCAAGTCAGTCCGACAAATTAAACAGCATAATTTGCCCCTAGCCCTTATAAATAAAGCGCAAGCAGCTACTAAAATGGAAGCAATTCGCATCCCGCCCGAAGAAGTTACCTTGAGCGCCATCCGAGCCCAGGGCGCGGGCGGGCAAAACGTCAACAAAGTCTCCAGCGCCATTCACCTGCGCTTTGACATTGACGCCTCCAGCTTGGCTGATGATGTCAAGCAACGTCTGCTGGCGCTGCACGACAGCCGCATCAGCAAGGACGGCGTGCTGGTGCTCAAAGCCCAGCAGCACCGCACGCAAGAGATGAACCGCTTTGACGCGCTGATTCGCCTGCATGAACTGGTCAATAGCGTGGCGCTGCCGCCCAAAGACCGCAAACCGACCAGGCCCACGCGTGCCTCTGTCAAGCGCGTGCGCCAAGCCAAGATGCAGCGCGCAGAGACCAAAGCCACACGCGCCCGGGTTCGACCCGAAACCTAAAGGCTTGTTGACAAATAACATGCCTATTTGGCACACCAGCTTTGGTCGCATTGCGTCGTTGCAAATTGCTTGTGCAGCAGAGTTGCACGGCACGCCTTGCGCGTCGCATTGCATACCAAATCCGGCCGTCAAAATGTCCAACTTATTACTTTACGAGCCCTTAGTCTCTAACAAGTTCAGTCTTCACATTTCCTGCGAAGAATTCTGATGTGTCAAAATGAATCCGGCGATTATTTCGCCATGGGCAAAATGCCTTTAAACCCAATGGGTTACAAACTTTCTCTTGGTCAACCCAAGAACATTTGCGGGGACGTAAATCGGCTGAACGTCCAAAAATCTTGCGCACGACCGAGGTTTTGTGTTGCCTTTTTGGTTCCGGCTTGTCCGGCTTAGGGATGCGGAAATTGCAAATGTACCGTTTATGGCGAGAGCTGACGGGATGCAGTGCTAGGCGCAAGAAGCGCCGTTTAGCTCTGCTAACGTCCATGTTCAACAAGGACACCCCAAAGCATGAAACATGCGTGCCCTGCGTAGGGCGGTTTTCAACCCGCCATGGCCGACTAAAGTCGACCCTACGACACGCCATTCTTGTCGGCTGTGGGCGTTGTTTCACGTTAAACAAGTGGATTGAAACGACGCAATGCGCCCGTCAGTGCCAAAGGGAAAGGGATATTTGTAATTTTTGCATCCCTTATTCATGAACAAGTCCTAAAGGCTGCGGCCAGAACACAACACAACACAACACAACACAACACAACACAACACAACACAACACAACACAACACAACACAACACAACACAACACAACACAAAATGGCAATTCAATGGTTTCCCGGCCACATGCACTTGACGCAGAAGGCTATTGCAGAGCGCATCAAGGCGATCGACGTGGTCATCGAGCTGCTCGATGCGCGCCTGCCCGGCTCCAGCGCCAACCCGATGCTGGCCACGCTGACCCAAGGCAAACCCACGCTGAAAGTCCTGAACAAGCAAGACCTGGCCGACCCGGGTCGCACCACCGCCTGGCTGGCGCACTACAACGCGCAACCCGACACCCGTGCGATGGCGCTCGATGCAAGCATGACCGCCCCGGCCAAGGCGCTGGCCAACGCCTGCCGCGAACTGGCTCCGCTGCGCGGCGGCATGGTCAAACCGATGCGGGTGCTGATTTGCGGCATCCCGAATGTGGGCAAGTCCACCCTGATCAACACCCTGGTGGGCAAACGTGCCGCCAAAACCGGCGATGAAGCGGGCGTGACCAAGCTGGAGCAGCGCATTGTGCTGGCCGACGACTTTTATCTTTATGACACGCCGGGTATGCTTTGGCCACGCATCATCGTGGCCAAAAGCGGCTACAACCTAGCCGCCAGTGGTGCGGTGGGTCGCAACGCGTTTGATGAGCAAGAGGTTGCCCTGGAACTGCTGGACTACCTGAAAACCCATTACCCAACGCTGCTACAAGCACGCTTCAAGCTGGATGCCGTGTCCCACCTGACCGATGAGCAGTTACTCGAAGCCATTGGCCGCAAGCGCGGTGCGCTGCGCGGCGGCAAGCAGATAGACCTGCAAAAAGCGGCCGAAATTGCCATCTACGACTTCCGCGCCAGTGTGCTGGGGCGCATCACACTGGAGACCCCGGAAGAATTCGCCCAGTGGCTCAGCGCTGGACAGACGCTGGATGCCGAGCGCCAGGTGAAAAAAGATGCGATTGAGCTGGATCGCAAGATCAGGTTCAAGCAAGTGCCAAGGCCCAACCCGCGTGACACACTTTAAAAACGGTGTCAATCACCCGCGTGCAGCACCACGTCTGAGCACGGGTAGGCCACGCAGGGCAAGACATAGCCGTCCTCTTTTTCCTCAGCACTCAAACCCGGCCATTCGATTTCATAACGCACCTGGCCGCTTTCCAGCTTGGAAAAGCAGGTGCGGCAGGTGCCGTTGCGGCACGAGCTGGGCCAATCCATGCCGCCTTGTTCGATAGAGAGCAACAAAGGCTGGTTAGACCAGGCATCAAACTGATTGCCGTCGGGGAGGGTGTGGCCAATGAACAGGGTCGGCGTCTCGGTGGTGTGCATGGGTTTATGATCAAAAAAATGGCTGCTCGCCCTATGATCCAGTGCGCAACAAGCTATAAAATATATAGCTAAATTTTATCTTTTAATCTGATCCCCTGTTGCTTTCTATGTCTTTAAACCTTGCCATTTCCCCCGACCTGAACGACCCCCGCCCGCTGGTGCTTTACCACGGTCGCAAGTGCCCTGACGGCTTTGCCTCGGCGCTGGCCGCCTGGCTGTATTACGGCGGCAAAGCCGAGTTTGTGGCGCTAGACCATGGCGACGTGAAATCAGTCGATGACCTGCCCAAGCTGGAAGGCCGCGCGGTCTACATACTGGACTTTTCGTTTGCCGACCATATTCTGCGCGCCATCGAAGAACGGGCCGCCAAGCTGGTCATGCTTGACCACCACCTCAGTGCCGCAGAAAAGTTGACCGGGTTCAAGTGCCGCTGTGGCGTGGTGCACTTTGACATGAAGAAATCCGGCGCGCACCTGGCGTGGGAATTTTTTCACCCCAACAAACCCCTCCCCGACCTGGTGCGCTTGGTGGAAGACCGCGACATCTGGGTTTGGCAATACCCCGAGAGTGCCGGTTTTCTGGCTGCGCTGGACATGGAGCCGTTTGAGTTCGAGCGCTGGCAAGCCATTGCCAACTTTGATGCGGCGCAACTGGCGGCCTACGTGGATCGTGGTCGCGCCATGGACGAGAAATTTTCTGACCTGGCAGCCACCATTGCAGAGCAGGCGCAGCCGGTGGTGTTCAACGGCATCCAAGGCTTGATGGTGAACGCACCGGGCGCGTTTCACAGCCTGGTGGGCGACATCTTGTGCAAGCAATCGGGCAGCTTTACCCTGCTGTGGACGGTGGACAAAACCGGGGTGGTGAAATGCGGGCTGCGCTCGCGTTCAGGCTTTAGTTGCATCCCCTTGGCAGAGAGCCTGGGCGGCGGGGGTCACGCCCAGGCTTGCGGCTTCAAACTGCCATCGAAACGGCTGCCCGAGCTGCTGAGCGGGACACTGACGGCCAAATAAGCTGCAGAAAATTGTCTACGGTTGAGCATGGGGCAACCCCAAAGCATGAAACACGCGTGCCCTGCGTAAGGCGGATTTCAACCCGCCATGGCCGACTGAAGTCGACCCTACAACACGCCGTACTTGTCAGCTGTGGGCGTTGTTTCACGGTAAGCATGAAACACGCGTGCCCTGCGTAGGGCGGGTTTCAACCCGCCATGGCCGACTGAAGTCGGCCCTACAACACGCCGTACTTGTCAGCTGTGGGCGTTGTTTCACGGTAAGCATGAAACACGCGTGCCCTGCGTAAGGCGGGTTTCAACCCGCCATGGCCGACTGAAGTCGGCCCTACAACACGCCGTACTTGTCAGCTGTGGGCATTGTTTCACGTTAAGCATGAAACACGCGTGCCCTGCGTAGGGCGGGTTTCAACCCGCCATGGCCGACTGAAGTCGACCCTACAACACGCCGTACTTGTCGGCTGTGGGCGTTGTTTCACGTTAACAAACTGCAGCATGCCGTGTTCAGTTGATGCCCAGCAAAGTAGCCAAGGCCACCGTGTCGAGCGCGCCATTTTGGGTCACCACTTGACCATTTTTACGATGCTTGGCAACCAGAAACGGCACCGAGTCCACACCCAGGCTGGTCAGCAATTGGGTGTTGGCCTTGATCGCATTGGCCATGTCATCGGGCACGCTGGGAGCTTCAGCAATGCCGCCCTGACCTGCCAGCAAGGACTGTTCATGCGCGTTCATGGCGTCAAGCGGGTTGGCAGCGCTCAACAGTGCTGTGGCCTGGGCCACACTTTTACCGGCGCTAAAGGCCACCGGTATCCAGACAAACTTGACCTGGCTGTGCAGCGGCACGCTGGCTTGCCACAAACGGCCGCAGTGCGGGCACTGTGGCTCAAACAACACGTACACGGTCTGGGCACTCATCATGGCTCCAACCGTGAAGCCCTTGCCGTTGGCCGCTACGGTGTCGTAGCTCGATGCCGATGCCACCACCGGCGCGGCAGATGCCTGCGGCGTGTCTTGTTTGGAACAAGCGCCCAAGGCAAGCGCCAATAAAAGGGTCAGATAAAAAGTTTTCAAGGGACTGGTCTCAAGAAGTAATTCAGCCCCCATTTTGGCAGCACTTAGCCGCCCAATTGGCAAAAACAAAAAAAGACCCCGAAGGGTCTTTTTTAACAACTTGCGGCAGATTAAGCGGCAACAGCATCAACAGCCTTGACCACCTTGGCGGGCATCTTTTTCACGCTCTTGACGACCGCCTTTGCGACCGGACGTGCCTTGCGTGCCACGGTGCTGCGCACCCGTTTGGCAGTTGGCTTTTTACCTGCAATTTTGCTGGCCAGGTCGGCAGATTTTTGTTCAATCTGGTTGGCCAGGGCGCTCAAAGCAACGGCGCTGGGCAACGCAGCCTGAGCCACTGTGCTGAGCACGCTCATGCCGGTTTTGTCTTCAAAACGATCCACGTTGGCAGTCAGGGTCATGACACCCGCATCAGCCAATTTGACCACTTGGTTAACCACGCCTTGCGCGCCGCCAGAAGTCATCGTCAAGCCTTGCAGGGTGTATTTCTGCAGCACTTGTTGCACTGCGTTGGCATTGTTTGCCACCCCTGTGGCCAGCTTGGAGCGGGACTGTTTCAGCGCGCTGTTCCAACGTGCATCAAGCATGTCCACTACGCGCTCACCGCCAGCACGGTAGGCGTGGATCACGTTGCTAGCGGTGTTACCGTAAGCGTTGATGACGTGGCAGGTGACGGTGGAGAGTTTCTTGGAGCTCATGGTGTTTCCTTTAATAAAGAAGTTGGGATGTGTGCATTGTCGGGAAAACCCTTAGTGACCACACCCTAGAACCCTAGAGGAACACCTCCAGAAACACCACTGCCTTTTCAATCCTTGTACACCGGTGCGCGCTTGCCCATGTTGGCCATCATCGACTCTTGCAGGTCGTCTGACAGCAGCATGGCAGCGTTCCAGGTGGCCACGTAGTTCAGGCCGTCGGCCACCGAGTGGTCGCGGGCGTAGGTGATCATTTCCTTCACGCCACGAATGCTCAGAGGTGACTTGGCGGCAATGCTGGCGGCTAGTTCATGCACACCTTTTTGTAGCGCCTCACGCGATTCAAACACGCGGTTCACCAGTTTCATGCCCAGAGCCTCAGCCGCATCAAACTTGCGCCCGGTGTAAGCCAGCTCGCGGGTGATGCCTTCGCCCACCAGTTTGGGCAGGCGCTGCAGCGTGCCCACGTCAGCGGTCATGCCAATGTCGATTTCCTTGATGCTGAAAGACGCGTCCGCCGAGCAGTAGCGCATGTCGGCGCAGCAGATCAGATCAATGCCGCCACCAATGCACGCGCCGTGGATGGCGGCCAGCACCGGCTTGCGGCAGCGCTCAAGTGAGGTGAGCGTGTCCTGCAAGTCCAGAATGACCTGGCGCAGGTTTTCGCGCATGCGGGCTTCGCAGTCATTTTGAATCTGGTCGCCCATGCCCATCATCATCTGCAGGTCAATGCCGCTGGTGAACAGCCGGCCTTCGCCCTGAAGAATCGCCACGCGAGCCTCGGGTGTGACATCGACCCATTTGAACGCCTGGCGCAGCTCGTGCCACATCGCCAGGTTCATGGCGTTGGCTTTGTCGGGCCGGTTCAGGGTGATGGTGGCAATGTGGTCGGCCAGGCTCACCGTCAAGGTGGTGTAGCCTGAAGCGATCTCATTTTGATAGCTGCCTTCGCTTGTTTTATCTGGGCTAGAGGCCAATTTGGCTTGTAACTTTTCAGAGGCAGAAGCAGAGGCAGAGGCAGAAGTGACGCGGGTTGCTGTGCTTGCGGCCAACGAAATCGCCAGCTCCAGACCCTGCTTGATGGCGCGTTTGGCATCGAGCTCTTCGGCCTTGTCGGCTCCGCCAATCAGATGCACCGCAATCCCTGCGGCTTGCAGCTGTGCCTGCAGTTCGCGCTGCGGTTCTTGGCCCGCGCAGACCACCACGTTGTCCACCGCCAGCGTGCGCTCTTCGCCGTTGACGGTGATGTGCAGACCGGCATCGTCAATCTTGCGGTAAGTCACGCCCGAGAGCATGTCCACATGGCGGTTTTTCAGCGAGGTGCGGTGAATCCAGCCGGTGGTTTTGCCTAAAGCCTCGCCGACCTTGCTGGCCTTGCGTTGCAGCAAATACACCTTGCGTGGGCTGGCTTCGATGTGCGCTGCCTTCAGCCCGCCGCGCTCGGCGTAGGTGGTGTCCACACCCCATTCGGCAAAGAACTTGGCCTTGTCCAGGCTGGGGCTCACGCCCTCGTGCAGCAAAAATTCGGCGGTATCAAAACCAATGCCGCCGGCACCAATCAAGGCCACGGTTTTGCCGACCGGTTTTTTGTCGCGCAGCACGTCCAGGTAGCCCAGCACCTTGGGGTGATCAATGCCATCAATCGGCGGCGTGCGCGGGCTCACGCCGGTGGCCAGCACCACTTGCTTGAAGCCTGCGGCTTGCAAATCTGCCGCAGTCACGCGGGTTTTGAGCTTGAGCGCCACACCGGTCAACGCAACCTGCTTGCCAAAGTAGCGCAACGTCTCGTAAAACTCTTCCTTGCCGGGCACTTGCTTGGCAATGTTGAACTGGCCGCCAATCTCAGCCGCTGCGTCAAACAGCGTCACGTCCAAACCGCACTGTGCCGCGGCGGTGGCAAAGCTCAGACCGGCCGGGCCTGCACCCACCACGGCAATCTTTTCGCGCTTGGCAGCCGGGGTGATGTTGATCAGGGTTTCGTGGCAGGCGCGCGGGTTCACCAGGCAACTGGTGATCTTGCCGCCAAAAGTGTGATCCAGACAAGCCTGGTTGCAGCCAATGCAGGTGTTGATCTCGTCGGCTTTGCCTGCGGCGGCTTTTTGGATGAACAGCGGGTCGGCCAAAAAGGGGCGCGCCATCGACACCATGTCGCAAAAACCGTCTGCCAGCAGTTGCTCGGCCACCTCGGGCGTGTTGATGCGGTTGGTGGCCACCAGCGGAATGCTCACCTTGCCTTTGAGCTGTTTGGTGACCCAGGCCCAGGCAGCGCGTGGCACTTTGGTGGCGATGGTGGGGATGCGTGCCTCGTGCCAACCAATGCCGGTGTTGAGGATGGTCACGCCAGCTTTTTCCAATGCTTGCGCCAGTTCAACCACTTCTTCAAGCGTGCTGCCGCCTTCGACCAGATCAAGCATCGACAGTCGGTAAATGATGATGAAGTTGGGCCCCAGCTTGGCGCGCACGCCGCGCACAATCTCTAGCGGGAAACGGATGCGGTTCTGGTAGCTGCCACCCCATTCGTCGTCACGCTGGTTGGTGCGCGCGGCGATGAATTCGTTGAGCAAATAACCTTCACTTCCCATGATCTCGACGCCGTCATAACCCGCGCTTTGCGCCAGCGCGGCGCAGCGCACAAAGTCGTCAATGGTCTGGTAGACCTCTTCAGAACTGAGCGCCTTGGGCTTCATCGGGTTGATCGGTGCTTGCAGCGCGCTGGGTGCGACCAGGTTCTCGTGGTAGGCGTAGCGGCCAAAGTGCAGGATTTGCATGGCGATTTTGCCGCCAGCCTGGTGCACGGCAGCAGTCACCGGCTTGTGTTTGTCAGCCTCGGCCTCGGTGGTCAGGCGCGCGCCGCCGGGCATGGGGCGGCCACGGTCGTTGGGCGCAATGCCGCCAGTGACGATCAGGCCGACACCGCCACGGGCGCGCTCGGCATAAAACGCCGCCATGCGGGCAAAACCATCTTTGACTTCTTCGAGCCCGACGTGCATCGAGCCCATCAGGACGCGGTTGGGCAAGGTGGTGAAGCCCAGGTTCAGGGGCTTAAGCAGGTGCGGATAGGTGCTCATGAAAATTCTCCAAACGGGACATGCACAACAAAGAATGAAACATCAACTGGGGGCGACGATGCCAGAACAACGCGGGTGGTGACGGCAACTATGCAACCCATTGCACAGTTTAGGAGAACTCTAAAATTTATGCAACTGGTTGCATAGAGTGATTTCCCCAATCATTCCGCTTCCAAATCATCCGTGTCGTTGTTGCTTCGCCATGTCGTGCCACGGCACTGCCTGCGGCTTCGCGTCTAGACACAAATGATTTGGAAACGGAATTAGACTTGCACGCCATGTCTTTGTCCCACGCCCTGCTCACTTCGTTGATTGAAAAATCGTCCTCGGGCTACGACCTGGCGCGGCGCTTTGACAAATCTATCGGCTTTTTCTGGCACGCCACACACCAGCAAATTTACCGTGAGCTGGGGCGCATGGAAGCCGCAGGCTGGATCGAATCGAGCAGCGCGCCGGATGCGGGTAAAACCCGCAAGCGCCTGTACCACGTGTTGCCGCCAGGGCAGGCGGAGTTGCAGCGCTGGGCCGTGGAACCGTCCAACGACATGGATTTGCGCGATGAGTTCATGGTGCGCCTGCGCGCCGATGCCGCGTTGGGCGATTTGGGCCTAGGCACCGAGTTGGCACGGCGACTGCAAATGCATGAAGAAAAACTGGCGCTGTACCGCGAGATTGAGCAGCGCGACTTTGCCGCGCCTGACCTGTCACGCGCCGCGCAGATTCACCACATGATCCTTAAAAAAGGTATTTTGTACGAAGAAAATTCGATTGCCTGGGCTCGGGAGATGCTCTCAATACTATCAAAAAAATAGCTTCTAGACCAAATAAACAAAGGGCTAGAAGCTATTTTTATTTAAAACTGACAACACGGTACAGGCCGCCTGTCAGTGAGGCTGCAGCGTGATCAATAACTGGCTAACGGCACCGGCGCAGCGTTTTTGAAGCTGTAAACCGTGATCGGTGCCTGCTTCATGTTGCCTTTGTCGTCGTAGCTGTAAGTGCCCATGATGCCCTTGTAGCTGGCTTTGTAAATTTCAGCGCCCACCTTGTCGGGGTTGAGTGAATTGGCTTTTTGAATCGACTCGCCAATCAGCATGGTCTGGTCATAGAACGGAGCGGCGTACACGTCTGCATCCAAGCCAAAACGCTTTTTAAATTTGGCTTTGAAGGCCGGGCCGCTGGCGGTTTTGTCCAGAATCGAGCCGCCTTGGGCACAAAACACCACGTCGTTGACCGCATCGCCGCCCAGCTTGCCCATCTCCGGGCTGCACAAGGTGTCACCACCCAGCAATTTGGCCTTGACGGCCAGTTGTTTCATCTGACGCGCCATCGGGCCAGCCTGGGGCGCGTAGCCACCAAAAAAGATCGCATCTGGGGCTTTGCCCTTGAGCGTGGTCAGGATGGCGGTGAAGTCGGTGGCCTTGTCGGTGGTGAATTCCTGGCCGACGATCTTCAGCCCCAGGCGTTGTGCTTCCTTGGTGAATTCCTGCGCCACACCCTGACCAAAAGCGGTGCGGTCATCAATCACCGCTACCGATTTCACCTTGAGGGTTTTGGCAGCATAACCGGCCATGCTGGCACCAATCTGGTTGTCGCTGGCAATGATGCGAAACAGGTTTTTGTAGCCACCCAACGTGACTTTGGGGTTGGTGCCCACGGTAGACAGCATCGCGCCGCCGTCGCTGTACACACGTGCTGCCGGCACGGCCACGCCGGAGCAATACGGGCCCATGACAAACTTGACCCCGCCGTCCATCAGCTTTTGCGCCACTTGCACACCGGCGCGCGGGTCGCACTGGTCGTCTTCGGACTGCAGCTCAAATTTGAGTTGCTTGCCGTCGACGGTGATTTTTTTGGCGTTAAGTTCTTCAAGCGCCAGACGCACGCCGTTTTCATTGTCTTTGCCGGCAAAGGCGTTCGAGCCTGACAGCGGGCCGGTCATGCCGATGAGCACTTTTTGTTCCTGGGCCTGGGCGGCCAAAGCCACGCTCATGACACCCAGAAGGGGAAGAATTTTGGAAGTGAATTTCATGTGTGTTCTCGAAAAAAATGGAAAAAAATAGTTCTAGACATTCAGGGCCACAGCAAAGGGGTTGTCAGCTTGGTTTTTCGTGTTTCATGGTGTCTCCAGGTGGTGTTGTGGTTTGATTTTTAACGAAAAGAATCGCAATAACGGTTGGAAATGGCTTTTCGTAGGGTCGACTTCAGTCGGCCATGGCGGGTTGAAACCCGCCCCTACGCAGGCTGCACATGTTTCATGCTTCTGGAGGCCTTGTTGTACATGGGCGCTCGTAAGTTGGGATACATCATGGGTTTAGCCCATGGTCATGAGTTGGGCATTGCCCCCGGCAGCAGCCGTGTTGGTGCTGATGCTTTGCTCGTGCATCAGTGCAGTCAAGTCATAGCAAGCACCGCCAGCCAGTTGCGCCGCAGTCAAGGCCTCTATGCGCACCAGCGCACCGGGGCGCTGCGCCACCTGGGCGCAGAGGCTTTGCAAGGCATCGGCATCGCCCTCAAACAGCAGCGCCGCCCAGCTCCGGTCGCCCAGCATGTGCCCTGGCTCGCAGACCTGCACTTGCGCACGCACCTGGGCTGGCAAGGCCGCCAACACCAGCGCCACGGCACTGCCCGGCTGCGGGGCAGCGCACAGGTAACGGTTGCCACTGGCCAAGGCAGCGGCCACCTGGTGCACCAAACCCAGTGCGGTTTGCGGCACACCCCACACGGCGCCCCGGGGCAGCAGCTGGTAGCGGTTGCTCTCGCCAGTGGGCCCGGGCAGGGCAAAGCTTTGCCCCAGCACGGTGTGAACGGCATAGGCCTGGCAGGCCAGCACCGCCTGAGCGGCATGGCCGTCTTGCCAGACTGCCAACTGGGCCATGGCAGGTGTTTGCAGGGTTTGCAGAATTTGGAACAGCGCCTGCAAAGCGGCCAGGCTGGGTTGCTCGGTCAGCAACACATCGGTCTTGGCACTGGCCACGCTGGCGCTTGACTGCACCAGGGCGCGCAAGGCCGGGTTGTCGGCCGTCGCACCGGTTTGCAACAGTCGGTACAGGTACAGCGGGCCGCCCGCTTTGGGGCCGGTACCCGACAAGCCCATGCCGCCAAACGGCTGCACCCCCACCACCGCGCCGATCACGTTGCGGTTCACATAGATGTTGCCGGCCTGGGCTTTTTTGCTCACCTTGGCAATGGTTTCATCAATGCGGCTGTGCACACCAAAGGTCAGCCCATAGCCGGTGGCGTTGATGGCATCGAGCACCTGGTCAAGCTGCTCACGCGGGTAGCGCAACACATGCAACACCGGGCCAAACACCTCGCGCTGCAGGCGCTCAATGGCGTCAATTTCAATCAGCGTCGGCAGCACAAAATAGCCTTGGCCCGCGCTCTCATCCCGCGCCATGCGGGTCACCCCTTGCTGCTCAGACTGCATGCGGGTGATGTGGCGCTCGATCTGCGTTTTGGCCTCTACGTCAATCACCGGGCCGATGTCGGTGTGCATGTGGTCCGGGTTGCCCATGACCCACTCGCGCATGGCTTCTTTGAGCATGCCGATCACGCGCTCGGCCACGTCGTCCTGCACGCACAGCAGGCGCAGCGCCGAGCAGCGTTGTCCGGCCGAGTCAAAGGCCGAGGCCAGCACATCGCCCACCACCTGTTCGGCCAGGGCCGACGAGTCGATCACCATGGCGTTCTGGCCGCCGGTTTCGGCAATCAAAGGGATGCTGTGGCCCTGCGCGCTCAAGCGCTGCGCCAGGGTCTGGCTGATCAGGCGCGCCACCTCGGTAGAGCCGGTGAACATCACCCCGTCCACCCCCGGGTGCGCCACCAGCGCCGCGCCCACCACCTCGCCGGTGCCGGGCACCAGTTGCACCGCGTCGGGCGGCACCCCGGCTTCATGCAGCAGTTGCACCATCAGCGCGGCCACCAACGGCGTTTGCTCAGCCGGTTTGGCCAGCACACAGTTGCCGGCGGCCAGCGCGGCGGCCACCTGACCGGTAAATATCGCCAGCGGAAAATTCCACGGGCTGATGCACAGCACCACGCCCAGCGGACGCTGCGTCTGGTTGTCAAACGAGGCCTCCACCTGGGCTGCGTAGTAGCGCAAAAAGTCCACCGCTTCGCGCACTTCCGAGATCGCATTGGCCATGGTCTTGCCGGCTTCACGCACGATCAGACCCAGAATATCTTGTGTACGCTGCTCCAGCAGGTCGGCGGCGCGCTTGAGGCAAGCGGCACGCTCGGTGGGCGGGGTCACTTGCCAGATTTGTGTGGCGTGCGCGGCACGGCTAGCAGCCAGCGCCACTTCATCTGGCGTGGCTGGGCGCACCCAGCCCACCACATCCCGCGTGTCAGCCGGGTTGCAAACCCGCTGCCAGCCCTCTGCCAGCGCTGTCGATGGACTCAAGCTTTGGTTGTCACCCACGCTGGCAACAGCGCTGTAGGTGGTTTGCGTGCTGCGCAACAAGCCCACGGCCAGCGAGGCCAGTTGCTGCTCGTTGGCTAGGTTCAGACCCGACGAATTCACGCGTGACTGGTTGCCGAGCTGGGCAAACAACTGCCTTGGCAAGACGATCTTGGGGTGCGGCGCACCCAGCACGCCTTCTTGGGCCTCAATCGCCTGTGCTTCTTGCACCGGGTCGGTCACCAGCTCTTCCACTTTCACTTTGGGGTCGCCAATGCGGTTGACAAAGGACGTGTTGGAGCCGTTTTCTAACAGGCGGCGCACCAGGTAGGCCAGCAGGGTTTCGTGCGTGCCCACGGGCGCATAAATGCGGCATGGCCGCGCCAGCTTGCCCTCACTCACCGGACCGGTGACCTGTTCGTACAGCGGCTCGCCCATGCCGTGCAGGCACTGAAACTCGTACTGGCCGGGGTAGTAGTTGTGGCCAGCCATGTGGTAAATGCTGGCCAGGGTCTGCGCGTTGTGGGTGGCAAATTGGGGGTACACCGCGTCTGGCGCGGCCAGCAGTTTGCGTGCGCAGGCCAGGTAGGACACGTCGGTGTACACCTTGCGGGTGTAGACCGGGTAGCCTTCATGACCTTCGGTTTGGGCGCGCTTGATTTCAGCGTCCCAATACGCTCCCTTGACCAGCCGGATCATCAGCCGGTGACCGCTGCGCCGTGCCAGATCGACCACATGGTCAATCACATAGGGGCAACGTTTAAGGTACGCCTGCACCACAAAACCAATGCCGTTCCAGCCCTTGAGCTGCGGATCGAAGCACAGCGCCTCCAGCAAGTCCAGCGAAAGCTCCAGCCGGTCAGACTCTTCCGCATCGATGTTGATGCCAATGTCGTACTGGCGCGCCAGCACCGCCAATTTGGTCAGGCGCGGCAGCAGCTCGCCCATGACACGGTCGCGCTGGCTGCGGCTGTAACGCGTGTGCAAGGCTGACAGTTTGACCGAAATGCCCGGCCCTTCATGGATGCCGCGCCCGTTGGAGGCCATGCCGATGGCGCGAATGGACTGCTCGTACGAGGCCACGTAGCGCTCGGCATCTTCCTCTGTGGTGGCGGCCTCGCCCAGCATGTCGTAGGAATAGCGAAAGCCTTTTTTCTCCAGGGCGCGGCTGTTGGCCAAGGCCTCGGAGATGGTTTGCCCGGTCACAAACTGCTCGCCCATGAGTTTCATGGCGCGGTGCACACCCTGACGGATCAGCGGCTCACCGCCCTTGCCAATCATGCGGGTCAGCGCACTGGCCATGCTTTTTTCACTGGCGGTGGCAGTCAACTTACCGGTGAGCATCAGGCCCCAGACGGCCGCGTTGACGAACATCGAGGGCGAATTGCCCAGGTGTGAGTGCCAGTCGCCATGGCTGATCTTGTCGCGAATCAGCGCGTCGCGGGTGGCGTTGTCGGGGATGCGTAACAGCGCCTCGGCCATGCACATCAGCGCCACGCCTTCCTGGCTGGAGAGTGAAAACTCCTGCACCAGCGCCTCCACCCCGCCGCTGTCGGCCTTGCTGCGCAAGCCCTGCACCAGTTTCACAGCCACCTGCTCCACCGCAGCGCGCTGTTCGGGGTCAGAGAGGTGCGCCAACTGCACCAGCATCGGCAAACACTCGGGCTCCGGCCGGTTCCAGGCGGCGGTGATGGCCGCGCGCAAGCGGGTTTGCGGCAACACGTTTTGCGCCCAGTCCAGAAAAGGTGGCTGTACACCGTGCGGCATCAGACCCAGGTCAGCGCTGGTGTCATCCTCTTGATGAAGCGGCTGGTCTGAACCGGTTGCACCATCAGGCGCAACCTCTGTGGCCTGACTCTGTTCCAGCTGCTCGACATACAGCAACGTGGCTTGTTTGATCAGCCAATGCGGGGTTTTTCCCTGTGTCAAAGCCGCCGCCTTGATGCGCGACTGAAAGGTTTCATCGACCTTGATGCCAAGGGTTGTGGTTGCCATGGTGCGCGCCTTTGTTGAAAAGTTGCACCATTCTAAAAATGGGTCACACCCGTTAACTCAGGGTTAACCCCTGCATTCAGAGAAGTAATGGCGCTGTTTTGCCACTGATACAACCCCGGCAATTTACGGCCTTGATGCAGAAAAATCAAAATTTTTAGAAATAGGCCTAAATAACCCCTCATTTCTGCCGTTAAGACTCGTACGAACGGAGGAAAGACCCCAGACTGATTCTGTCGCCTGACACACCATGCAACTGCCATCTATTGACCGAATTCCCAATGTGCGACCTGTGGCCGTAGAGTCAGCAGCGCTCGCCACGGGCAGAGTCGTGCCTGTGGCTCCGGTGAATTTGCCAGCATCCAGCGCTGGGCCGGTGGAGCCAGTGGTTGGCGTGGTGAACATGATCAACCAGGCTAACAAGCCCAACGACGGCGAAGGGGTGTACACCAGCGTCTCAGACCCAACCCGTCGGGGAGCCGAGGCCTCCACCCCGCCCAAAGACTGGACGATTCAGCGCCCAGCGCCAGAAAAGGTGCAAGACCCGCCACCGGAGCCGATCTACAAAATTTTGATCGACCACATCAAGTCGCTCTGGGAGGCCAGCGCCAGTGCGGTACAGGTGCAAACCCAGGTCAAAAATCAGCTGGATGCAACGCAAAGCGGCATCAACGCCCCACCCGGCGTGTTGTCAACCGAAGTGTTCACTTACTCGCCGACCAAAATCAACAAAACCGAAAAAACCCAAACTTGAGGCCGGGGGCTGATACCTCCTTGAACATCAAACCACGGTCGGTGCAAGGGATTTGTAGGGTCGACTTCAGTCGGTCTTGGCGGGTTGCAACCCCGCCCAATCAAGCGCGCGTCAGACCATCCAGCGCGTGATCCCAGGCGTAGCCGGGAAACAAGCCATCCAGTTGGGTCAGCGTCAGCCCCTGGCTGCGGCGCAGCACCTGCGCCAACACCGCCCTGAAGTCGTGGTGCACCGGCAGGTCGCGCCCCTCGTGCAGTTGGCCTTGCGCCAAACCGTCCCAGCGACCGTGCCAGCGTCCGCCGTTGACTTGCGAACCCATCAGCCAGAACGCATTGCCGTGGCCGTGATCAGTGCCACGGCTGCCGTTCTCGGCGCTGGTGCGGCCAAATTCGCTCACCACCAGCACCATGTCGTTGGCTTGCGAAAAATCACGCCGCAATTGCACCAAGGTGTCTGCCAGCGCGCGCAAGTTGTTCGCCAGCGCCCCAGTGGCCGCGCCCTGGTTGGCATGGGTGTCCCAACCGCCAGCCGACAAAAAGCCATAACGCAAATGGGGGTCGCGGCGCATCAGCGTGGCCAGGTGCTGCGCGTCCAGCAACAGGCCTTTGGCCGGGCCTGCACCGTTGTCGGCAGCGGCCATCTGGCGTGCGTCCACCATATTGGTTTGCATGGACATTTGCGCCTCGGTCAGGGTCTGGCTGGTTTGCAGGCGGCTGTCTGCGCCAGCCCGGAACGCTTTGGACAGGGCATCTTGCCCGGCGTACAGGCGCAGCACCGCGTCATGGGTGCGCTCGTCGCCCATGCTGCCAGCACGAGTGGCGGCCTGGCCGCGCGGCACCAATTGCACCGGTGCGCTGCCCGCAAGAATCAGCGGATTAGCCTCGCCCACGCCCAAGGCGCGGCTGTTGGGGCGCAAGCCCACCAGGCTGTTCATCCAGCCGTTGGCGGCGCTGCTTTTGCCGGGCAGACCGGTTTCCCAGTGGTGCTGGGCATCAAAGTGCGAGCGCGTGGCATCGGGGGATCCGGCGCAGGGAATCACCCCCAGCACACCCTGCTGCCACAACGGCAGCAGCGCCGCCATGGCTGGGTGCAGGCCAAAGGTGTCGTCGAGTTGGAGGCTGGTTTGCGCGCTGCCATCGGGCGCGGCAATGGCAATGTTGGGGCGCAAGGCGTAGTAACTTGGGTCGCCATGCGGCACCAGGGCGGACAGGCCGTCATAAGCGCCGCGCAGGAACACCACCACCAAGCGGCCTTGCGTCGATTCTTTTACGTCATTTTGGCCTCTAGACCTTGTTTCTTCTGGGCTAGAAGCTACAAATTGCATAGCATCTTTGACCTGGGCTTGGCTGACCAACCAGCCGCCCAAACCGACCAGGGTTTGCAATATCTGACGGCGTGGCAAGGTGTGTGGGGTGCTCATGGTGTGCTCCTTGGATTCATTCCTCATTCCGTTTCCAAATCATTTGTGTCTAGGAGGCTGTCGGACTTTCGGCATCGAAGCGTTCTCGAAGAGCGGCGTAGCCAAATTCGACCCCAGCGAGGGCAGTTTTTGCCGGATTTGCTGGCTCATAGCCGTAGCTATGGGCCAAAAAGACGGTAAAAAATGAACCGCTGCGGTCGGATTACAGCCGATGTACCGAAAGTCCGACAGCCTCCTAGGCGCGAAGCCGCAGACAGTGCAAATGCACGGCAAGGCGTTGCAACAACGACACGGATGATTTGGAAATGGAATCAGGCTGCAGCGCGCACACCGTTGCGACCGTCCTGCTTGGCTTGGTACAGCGCCTGGTCAGCTGCGGCCAGCAGCAGTTGCGGGTTGTCGTTGGCATCAGGCACACAGCTTTTCACCCCCATGCTGACCGTGAACTTGATATCTGTGCCATTGAAATCGACGCGGATGGCTTCGATCGCTGCGCGAAAACTCTCGGCCATGGCCAGCGCCTGGGGCAGCGGCGTGTCAAACATCAGCACCACAAATTCTTCCCCCCCGTAACGCGCCAGCACGTCGGTGGCACGTTGGATTTTGTCGCGCATCAGTCCGGCCAGCGCCCGCAGGCAGGCATCACCCGCCGGGTGACCAAAGGTGTCATTGATGTGCTTGAAATGGTCAATGTCAAACATGATCAGGGTCAGTGAAACGCGCAGGCGGCTGGCACGTTGGCATTCGGTCACCAGCGCCTGGTCAAAAAAAGCCCGGTTGCTAAGTTGCGTCAGGCCGTCGGTGGTGGACAGCTGCTGCAGCCGGTCGTTGGCTACCTTGAGCTCGGTCAGGGTGTGGTTCAGGTCGAGGGTACGAGCCTGCACGCGCTGCTCCAGATCATGGTTGGCGGCTTCCTGCGCTTTGATCAAAGCTTGCTGTGAAGCCCGCGCGCGGCGTTCGTGCTCCAGCGCCTGGTTCTGCGCGTTCAGGCGCAGGGCTCGGTCGTGGTTGATGCGATCGGCCAGTGTCAGTGACAGCAGCACAACCAGCAGCACGGCACCAAACTCGGACGCGTTTTCAGTCCAGACCGAGGTGGGAATCAGGCCAAATTTTCCGGCATTGAGCAGCATCAAACTCGCCAGCATGGCCGTCCAGGCCAGGCAATAAAAGCGGGCGAACTTGGCACCACGCCACCAGCGCCAGTAGCCCAGTACCAGCGCGGTGACAGTAATCGGCATGGTCAGGGCTGCACCTACGCGCACGGTGATGTCATAAGGGGCGACAAAAGTCAGTATCAGTAACAGCCCGCTGCACATTGCAAAACAACGCAGCAGATAAAACGCCGGTTTGGAAAAGTGCTCCAGACGCAAAAAGTGCGCGGCAAAAAGACAGTTGAACAATTCCGCGCTGGCAATGAATGTTGAAATCGCATACCCGTTCCACTTCAGCGCGTTCGGCCACAGGTAGGCAAAGGTGTAACCCGTCAGCGTCAGGTGAAAAAACAGGTAGCTGGCGACAAAACCAACGTAGTAAAAATAGTTGATGTCACGCGTTGAAAAGAACACAAACAGGTTGTAAATCACCATGATCAGCAAGATACCCACCACCAGACCCTGCACCAATTTTTCGTCACTGTTGACGGACTGAAAGTGCACCGGCTCCCACACCCGCAACGTGGCCTCGATGGTGCCCGACGATGCCAAGCGCAGGTAAATCTGGTTCATGCCGGGGCTCAGGGTCACCGGCATGACAAAGTTCTGGTGGCGTACCGGGCGCTGGGCAAACGGTTTGGCGTTGCCCAGTGCATATTGGGTGATCAACTGCCCCTGGGCAAAGTGGTACAGCCCGACGCTGTTGAGAAACGGTATCGGTAGTTCAATAAAGCGCGGCAGCGGTTGGCCGCTTTGGTTGTCCAGCTGAAAGCGGAACCAGTAGGCATCGTGGGTGAAGCCAAAGTTGGGTGAGCCATGGGTGATGGGTTGCCAGGCTTGGGGCGCGGCCAGCACTTGCGTTAAGGTGAGCCCACGCGTGGCATCGGTCAGCACGCCCATGCGCGGGCCAATCTCAAGACGCTGGGGGGCAGCTTCTGGTAGGGTGAGTACAGGAAAAGAGGGGGTAGCTTGTGCCGAGCCAACACCCTGGGCTGTTGCCACTGTCATGACCATCCAGCCCAAGCACCACAACAGGAAAAATTTGAGCTTCAATACAGATGGACCTCAGAGGATGATGCATCAAAGAAGGGTGACGAGCCTTGACCCCAGCACTGGCTCCACAGTTAGGGCTGCTTGGTTCCCCACCTGACCCGGTTGGCCGCTTCACCATGTGGGAAGGCCCGTCGGGGTGAATTGTAAGGGCTGGCGGGTGGGCTTTGATGCCATGCCCCTTAGAATCAGCGCCTATGTCTTACCTTGTGCTGGCCCGCAAATACCGCCCCCGCAATTTCACCGAAATGGTCGGGCAAGACCACGTGGTGCAGGCGCTCTCCAACGCGCTGACCACCGGGCGCTTGCACCATGCCTACATGTTCACCGGCACGCGCGGTGTGGGCAAAACCACGGTGTCGCGCATTTTGGCCAAGTCGCTCAACTGCCAGGGGCCTGATGGCCAAGGTGGTATCACCGCTATCCCCTGTGGGGTCTGTCAGGCCTGCACCGATATTGATAGCGGCCGGTTTGTTGACTACACCGAACTCGATGCCGCCTCGAACCGGGGTGTGGATGAGGTGCAAGCGCTGCTGGAGCAAGCGGTGTACAAGCCGGTGCAGGGGCGCTTCAAGGTGTTCATGATCGACGAAGTGCACATGCTCACCAACACGGCGTTCAACGCCATGCTGAAAACGCTGGAAGAGCCGCCCGAGTATTTGAAATTTGTGCTGGCCACCACCGACCCGCAAAAAGTGCCGGTGACGGTGCTGAGCCGCTGCCTGCAATTCAATTTGCGCCCGATGGCCCCCGACACCATTCGGGAGCACCTGCAAAAAGTGTTGGCTACGGAACAGGTCAGCGCCGATATGCCGTCGCTGCGCTTGCTGGCCCGTGCCGCACGTGGTTCCATGCGCGATGCCCTGAGCCTGACTGACCAGGCGATTGCCTTTGGCTCGGGCGTGCTGGAAGAGGCCACGGTGCGCCAGATGCTGGGCAGCGTGGATCGCTCTTACGTGTTCCGCCTGCTGCAGGCGCTGGCGCAGGGCGACGGCAAAACCGTGGTGGAAACCTCTGAGGCGCTACGCACCCACGGCTTGAGCGCCGCCTCGACCCTGGAAGAAATGGGCAGCGTGCTGCAACGCATGGCGGTGTTGCAAGCCGTGCCGGACGCAGCCGATGACAGCGACCCCGAAGCCGCTGACATCGCCCAACTCGCCGCCCTGATGCCAGCTGACGAAACCCAACTGCTGTACAGCATTTGCCTGCATGGTCGGGGTGAATTAGGCTTGGCACCCGACGAATACGCAGCGTTGACCATGGTGCTGCTGCGGCTGTTGGCCTTCAAGCCGGCGGTAGAGCAAAGAGCCGGGCAGGAAAAAAAAACGCTGAAATTTGCCCCATTGCGGCACAGCCCTGAGGCAATAGCGTCAGCGGCAACAGCGGCAACAGCGGCAACAGCGCAAACAGCGCCAGCGATAACGGCTACGGCTACGGCTACGGCTACGGCTACGGCTATGGCGTTAACGTCAGCAACACCTGCGCTGACAGCGCCCATGCGCCCAGTTGCACCCCCGTCAACGCTTGCCTCTCCCCATATTTTTGAACAAAATAAGCCTCTAGCCCTTTTGGATAAAGGGCGAGCAGCTATTGAAGTTGTAGCGTCTGGTGACCATCCGGCAGGGCAACATCTGGCCGTGCGGGACATGACCAGTGCTTCCATCTCTGCGCCTGAACTGGCGCAAAAAAATGAACAAAATAAGCCTCTAGCCCTTATAGAACAAGCGAAAGCAGCTATAAAAATTGAAGCAATTCAAGTGCATGTGCAGACTGATTCGGTGCTTGATGTACCGACTGTGCAGGTGGCTGCTGCCGTGCCCAGCAACCCCGAGGGTGATTTTTGGTACGCCACGGTGCAAGCCTTGGTAGCGGCCAATGCCATCACGGCCCTGGTGCGGGAACTGGCGCTGCAAGCCCAACTGGTGGCGCGTGATGCCGACCAATGGCTGCTGCGCGTGGAGCGGGAGTCGCTCAACCAGCCTGGCAGCCGTGAGCGTCTGGCGGCCGCTTTGGCCGATGCCGGTTACCCGGTCAAGCTGGTGGCCGAGGTGGGGCGCGTGACCGACAGCCCGGCCAAGCGCAATGCGGCGGCCGCGGCACAAGCCCAACTGGCAGCAGAAAAAATCGTTTTTGACGACCCGCTGGTGCAAACGCTGATGCGTGATTTTGCGGCGAAAATCGTTCCCGGCAGCATCAAGCCCCTCTGAGAGCTTAGTCAGTTGGGGTCAGAGCACATGGCTTCGCCAGTGGTCTGACCCGCAAGTTACAGTCAGTTGGGGTCAGAGCACGTGGCTTCGCCAGTGGTCTGACCCACAAGTTACAGTCAGTTGGGGTCAGAGCACGTGGCTTTGCCAGTGGTCTGACCCGCAAAGTATTGAAATTTAAAAGGAAAACGCACATGTTCAACAAAGGACAACTCGCCGGTCTCATGAAGCAGGCTCAGGCCATGCAGGACAACATGAAAAAAGCCCAGGACGAGCTGGGCAACATCGAAGTCACCGGCGAATCCGGTGCTGGCCTGGTCAAGGTGCTGATGACTTGCAAGCACGATGTCAAGCGCGTCACCATCGACCCCAGCCTGCTGGCCGACGACAAAGACATGCTCGAAGACCTGGTGGCCGCCGCCTTCAACGCTGCGGTGCGCAAGGCCGAGGAAACCTCTGCCGAGAAAATGGGCAAGATCACTGCAGGCATGCCAGGGTTGCCCGGCGGCATGAAATTTCCTTTCTAAATGGCTACCGAGCGCGTGTGATCCGTCGTTGCGGGACCTGCCGGGAAATCCTCACGTACAGGAAGTACGTTGCGGTTTCCCGCCACCCGCGCCTAGGCTGACGCGCGCTCGCTACGCCCGACACTGTTTCGGCTAAAACCAGTGTTCAATAAAGTCGCCCCAACGCATGAAACGTCTGCTGCCTGCGCAGGGTGGGTTTAAACCCACCATGGTCGACCAAAGTCGACCCTGCGAAAAGCCATTTCTGCCAACTGTCGTCGTTCTTTTACTTTAATTCATAATCACTTTCCATGTCTGACACCAACGCGCTTGAAGTCTTGATCCAGTCGCTTAAGCGGCTGCCGGGCGTGGGCGTGAAGTCGGCGCAGCGCATGGCGTTTCATTTGCTGCAACACGATCGACCAGGGGCGCAGGCGCTGGCCATGGCGCTGTCGCATGCGGTGCAAGAAGTGCAGCATTGCGAGCGCTGCCACACGTTCACTGAAGCGGTGGTCTGCGCCACTTGCCTGGATGAGCGCCGCGACGCAACCCAGTTGTGCGTGGTGGAAACACCGGCCGACCAGTCGGCGCTGGAGCGTACCGGAGCCTACAAAGGACTGTACTTTGTGTTGATGGGCAAACTCAGTCCGCTGGACGGTGTGGGTCCGCATGACATTGGCTTGAAAAAGCTGTTCGAGCGGGCGCTGGATGGCACGGTGCAAGAGCTTATTTTGGCCACCAACTTCACAGCCGAGGGCGAAGCCACGGCGCACGTCATTTCGGAGGGCCTCAAAGCCCGTGGCCTGCAACTGACCCGGCTGGCACGAGGCGTGCCGGTGGGCAGTGAACTGGAATATGTGGACCTGGGTACCATTGCACACGCGCTGGTCGATCGGCGATAAGTAAAACCTGCTTCCAACCTGGAGAGATTCGATGGCATACCCCCATTTCACCTTGGCCTACTGGTGTGTTTTGGTAGCAGCGCTGCTGCCGATTGTGTGCGCCGGCATGGCCAAGTGGGGCATGTTTGGCAAGCCCCGGCGTGCAGGTGGCTTTGACAACGACAACCCGCGCGCCTGGCTGGCTCGCCAGACCGACTGGCGCGCTCGCGCCAACGCAGCGCAAGCCAATAGTTTTGAAGCGTTGCCGTTTTTCATTGGTGCGGTCATCATTGCCCACCAGTTGGGTGCTTACCAGACCCGGCTGGACATTTTGGCCTTGGTGTACATCGTGCTGCGCATGGTCTTTATCCTGCTGTATGTGGCCAACATGGCCAATTTGCGCAGCTTGGTGTGGGGGCTGGCGCTGGTGGTGAACGTAGCCATTTTGTTTGCCGGCTACCGCTGATTCCATTCCCCAATCATCTTTGTCGTTGTTGCTTCGCCTTGTCGTGCTGCAGCACTGTCTGCGGCTTCGCGCCTAGGAGGCTGTCGGACTTTCGGCATCGAAGCGAAATTCGGCCCCAGCGAGGACAGTTTTCGCCGAATTTGCAGGCTCATAGCCGTAGCTATGGGCCAAAAAAACCGGTAAAAAATGGACCGCTGCGGTCGGATTGCAGCCGATGTACCGAAAGTCCGACAGCCTCCTAGACACAAATGATTTGGAGATGGAATAAGCAGCCCATCCGCTGCAGCCAATTACTTCTTGGCAAGCCGGGTCGGTTTGGATTTGGGGGCCACTTTGCGGCTGGCTACGACTCTGGATTTGCCTCTTGCTTTCTTGCCGCTGGAGACTTTGGCGGGTAGATAAAGCACCACGCTTTGCCCAGATTTGAAAGCGGCTGTGGTGCTAACTTTGTTCCAACGAGCCAACGCGCTGGCACTGACTGCATAGCGTTTGGCCAGGGTGGCGACGCTGTCTTTTTTACCGGCCTTGACGGTGGTTTTTCTCAGCACCACTTCAGGAGACAGTGACAGTTGACCGTTGTCTGCAATGCGCTCGGCCACATCTACTTGCACACCCGCAGCGCGGCGCACCAGCAAGGTCGACCCGGCTTTGATCCGCATCCGGGCGGGGATGTTGTTGACGGCACGCAATTCAGATTCGCTCATGCCCACCCGCTTGGCCGCATCGGCCGGTTTGAGGGTGGCGGGTGCAATCCAGGCCGTCCAGCTGGCCAGCTGGTCACCAGTGAACGCCTCCAGATTGGCCTGAAAGCGTTCGGCGTTGTCCCAGGGTAGCAAAATCTGTGACATGCCCGAGGCCAGCAACACCGGTTTGTTGACCGAGGGGTTGAGAGCCTTGAAGTCTTCTAGCGGTACCTCAGCCAGCTTGGCTGCCAGAGCCACATCCATGTCGTGGCTGATGTCCACACTTTGAAAATAAGGGTGGTTGTTGACCATGGGCAGCGTGACCCGGAAAGCCTCGGGGTTGGCCACGATGTTTTTCACCGCTTGCAGTTTGGGCACGTACATGCGGGTTTCCATGGGCATGGACAGTTCTGGGTAGCTGGTGTCGTGGCCCAATTTTTGGGCTTTTTTGATGGCCCGCTGCACACTGCCTTCACCCCAGTTGTAGGCGGCCAGTGCCAAGTGCCAGTCGCCAAACATGCCGTAAAGTTTTTGCAGGTAGTCCAGCGCGGCGCGGGTGGACTCGATCACGTCGCGGCGGTCATCGCGAAACAGGTTTTGTTTCAGTTCGAACTGCCGTCCGGTGGCGGGCATGAACTGCCACATGCCTGCCGCCTTGGCGCTGGAGACGGCTTGCGGGTTGAAGGCGCTCTCAATGAACGGCAACAGCGCCAGTTCGCTGGGCATGCCGCGCCGCTCCAGCTCTTCAACAATGTAGAACAGGTATTTGTTGCCGCGCTCGGTCATGCGGGCCAGGTAGTCCGGGCGGCTGCTGTACCACAGCTCGCGCTCTCGAACCAGATCGGTGTCGAGGTCTGGCATGGCGAAACCACGGCGAATCCGTTCCCACAGGTCAGCGGGCGGCAACAGCGAGTGCACCCGGTTGGAACCCAGTTGCGTGCTGGACAGGGGTTTGAGTCCGCCCGCCGGGAACAACTGGCGCAGGGTCGTGGCTGGGGCGCTCTGAGCCTGGTTTGAAGGGGCTTCGCTTTGTGCGTCAGATGAGCCATGGGTTTCGCCAGACGGCGTGGCACAACCCACCAGCCACACCAATGAGGACAACATCAAGCAGCGGAAAACAGTTTTCAAAATTGGTCTTTCCAGGTACGCAGGGCAGCAAACACGCCCACGGCATCAGAGGTGTGGGCTGCTTGCTGCTGCACCGCATGAACCACGCTGGGGACATGGGTGCGTAAAAATGGGTTCACCGCTTTTTCAAGGCCAATGCTTGAAGGCAGGGTGGGCACATTATCACGGCGTAATGCCTGCGCGCGCGCTTGGTAGGTTTGTAAAGTCTGGTTGCCGGGCTCAACCGCCAAGGCAAAGCGCAGGCTGCTCAAGGTGTACTCGTGGGCGCAACACACGCGGGTGGCATCGGGCAAGGCGGCCAGCCGTGTGAGCGAGTCGAGCATCTGGGCAGGGGTGCCCTCAAACAACCTGCCGCAGCCCGCGCTGAACAGGGTGTCACCACAAAACAGCACCGGGCTTTGGGCAGGCACTTCGCAAAAGTAGGCGATGTGGCCTGCGGTGTGCCCGGGCACGTGCAGCACCGAAAAGCGCAGGCCCAAGGCGTTGATGACCGCACCATCAGATAGGCGCTGCAAAGGCTCGGGCATGGACTCCCCTGCTGGGCCAAACACCTGCGCACCAGTGGCCTGGCGCAAGGCATTGACCCCGCCGGTGTGGTCGTTGTGGTGGTGCGTGACTAGAATCGCCTCCAGTGTCAAACCGCGCGTTGCCAAGGCTTCAAAGACCGGCTTGGCATCGCCCGGATCAACCACCAGCGCCCGACCTTCGTCGTGCAACATCCAGATGTAGTTGTCGTTGAAAGCAGGTATTGGAATTAACTTCATGAGCCGTCAAATTATAGATTTGCATGACTGGTTGGCAACGCCGCCAGGGGCTTACCTGCTGGACTGGGAGCGTGCGCAAACCTCACGCTTGGTGGCGGATATGTTTGGCTTTCATGCCCTGCAACTGGGCTTGCCAGAGCTTGATGCGCTGGCCGCCAACCGCATGCCGCACCGCTGGCTGGCCACCGAAACCCCGCACCCACGCGCCGCTTTTGTGAGCCATTTTGCTGCCTTGCCGTTCCCGGCCAATAGCCTCGACTTGGTGGTGTTGCCGCATGCCCTGGAGCTGACCGCCGACCCGCATGCGGCGCTGCGTGAGGTCGAGCGTGTGCTGGTGCCCGAAGGCCGGGTGGTGATCTTTGGCTTCAATCCGATGAGCCTGTGGGGCTTTCGCCAGAGCCGGGCGCATGTCTACCGCCGGCTCGGTTGGAACCACCTATTTTTGCCGCAGGCCGGCGAGTTCATTGGTTACCTTCGCTTGCGTGACTGGCTGCGCTTGCTGGGGCTGGACATCGAGTCGGGTGAGTTTGGCTGTTACCGCCCGGCTCTGGCCACGCCGGGGTGGTTGGCGCGCTTTGCCTGGATGGATGCGGCGGGTGCGCGCTGGTGGCCGATACTCGGCGCGGTGTATTGCCTGGTGGCGGTCAAACGGGTGCGCGGTGTGACCCTGCTCAATCCCGCATGGAAGCCTGCAAAAAGGCTGGCTGGTGCTTCTGTTTCTGTAGCTGGTAGCACAGGAAAGACGGGGGCTAGAGCCTAAAAACTCATATGAAATTTAAAATAGGATGAAACGTTGAACATAATTAATATTTATACCGATGGTGCCTGCAAGGGCAATCCTGGGCCGGGCGGTTGGGGTGCGCTGCTGAAATCTGCTGACGCGCAGAAAGAGATCTATGGCGGCGAGTTGGGCAGCACCAACAACCGCATGGAAATGATGGCGGTGATTGAAGCCTTGTCGACGCTGAAGCGCCCATGCAAGGTGGTGCTGCATGTGGACAGCCAGTATGTGCTCAAGGGCATGACCGAATGGCTGCCGGGCTGGAAGGCGCGTGGCTGGAAGACCGCCGCCAAAGCACCAGTAAAAAATGTCGACTTGTGGCAGCGTCTGGATGCACTCGTCAACAGCGGCAGCCACCAGATCGAATGGCGCTGGGTGCGCGGCCACAACGGCGACCCTGGCAACGAGCGTGCTGACCAACTGGCCAACCTGGGTGTCGAGATGGCAACCGCAACGCGCTGACCCAGTTGCTGTGCGCTGTGGAGTTTGGGTATGCCGGTAGGCCGACGCAAGCAAAGAGTGCCCACCACCAACACCTTGCGAGCCCTTAGGCCTCAAACTGCGGATGCAGTTGCCGGATGCGCCGCATCACCATGCCGGCGGCGGCGGTGCGGTTTTCTACCCCGAGCTTGGCAAAAATGCGTTCCAGGTGTTTTTTTACTGTCATCGGGCTGGAGCCCAGTATGTCTCCTATGTCGCGGTTGATCTTGCCTTTGACCACCCAGTAAAGTACCTCGGCCTCTTTGGGCGTGAGATGAAAGCTCAGGGCGATGGCTTCGATCACGCTCGCATCAGACACCTCTTGCATGATGACCAGCCAGTCGCCGCCGCCCTCGCTGTCGCCAATTTGCTGGTGCAAGCGAAAGCTCAGGCGCGTTGGTCCTTGCTCAATGCACAGGCGAGGTGGCTCGGTGCTCAGTACCTTTTGGAAAGCATGGCGGCGTAGCCAGGTCAGCACCGGGATCGGGGTGGTGGGGGCATCGGTGCCGTAGTAGCGCTGCAGCAGCTCACGCGCCAGTGGGGTCTGCCACATCAGTCGGCCGTCTGCCACCCGCACGGTGATGCTGGCATAGCCAAAAGCATCGAGGGCATTGCGAGTTTGATGTTTTTCACGCGCCGCCTGCAAATGAACCGCCATGCGCGCGAGCACTTCTTTGGGTTTGATGGGTTTGGTGATGTAGTCAATGCCGCCGGCATCCAGCGCGGCCACCAGGTGCTCGGTCTCCGTCAGGCCGGTCATGAAAATGATCGGGATGTGGGCGGTTTGGGCATTTGCCTTGAGCGCACGCGCCACTTCAAAACCGTCCATGCCTGGCATCATGGCATCGAGCAGCACCATGTCAGGTAGGGCCTGGGCTGCGCGCTGCAAGGCCGCTTGCCCACTCAAGGCCACCAGCACGGTGTAGCCGGACTCGTCCAGCGCATCATGCAGCACCGCCAGGTTGTCGGGCACGTCGTCCACAATCAACACCAGGCTGCTGTTGGCGCGGTCTAAAGCTTTGTCCAGATAAGTTGTTGAAGTGTGGCGCATGTCGGCTCGCATAACTCAAAGTCGAATCTCGGTGGCTTGTTTCAATTCATCGCGCATGGCTTCAAACTGAAAGCGCTTGGCCAGTTGGCGCATATGGGTGACAAAAGGTGCGAGGCTCGATGAACGCGCCTCCAGCGTTTCAAGCTCGTTCAAAATGCCACGGTAATAACCCAGGCTCACGTGTTCAAGCAGCGCTTGGAGTTGTGTTGGTGGTGGGTACACCATGGCAGGTGGGGTGACGGACAGGGTACTAGCCGCAACCGGCCCCGCGTCCAGCCAAGCCAGGTGCAGGCGCTGTTCCAACCAGTCGAGCAAGTCGCTGTGACGCACGGGTTTGACAAAGAAGTCTTCACTGGGCACACCGGTTGCGTTGTCCAGCCCCCGGTCAAACGCGTTGGCTGAAATCACGGCAATGTGCGGCGCTGGCCCGTGGAGCATCTGGAGGCGACGAATGGTCTCCCAGCCATCAATGCCGGGCATGGCCAGGTCCATAAAAATCACCTCGGGCTGGTAGCCACTGACCAGCAGATCCAGACAGTCGTGGCCGCTGGCAGCCGTGCGCATTTCAAAGCCAATCGGCTGCAGCAGTTGAACCAACAACTCGCGGTCAGCTGCTTCGTTGTCCACCACCAAAATGCGCTGGCGTGGCCCGCTATACCCGGTGCGTGGCCGACGCATGTAAATGCGGCTCTGGCGCTTGGAAGCGGGCGACGACAGGGAGCCGGTCAAGGCCATGTGCACTTCGGGCAGGAACAGTTTGGCTTTGAACAGTGACCCCAGCCCAGGCTTGCTGCTCACGGTCAATTCGCCACCCATCAGGTCGGTGAGCATTTTGGCAATGGTCAACCCCATGCCTGCGCCAGCGGTGCTTGCGGCTGTGCTTTGCACGCGTACAAAAGGTTCAAAGATGCGCTCAATTTCTTGCGCGGTCAGGCCGGGGCCGGTGTCTTCAATTTCAACCATGGCCATTTCACGGGCGTAGCTCATACGCATGCGCACGCTGCCTTGGGATGTGAATTTGATGGCATTGCCCAGCAGGTTGATCAAAATTTGTCGTACGCGCTTTTCATCGGCGCGCACCACGGCGGGCAGAACCCCCGCAATAGCGCAGTGAAAGGTCAAGCCTTTGGCCAGGGCTTCCAGCTCGAACAGGCTGGCCATGTCGCTTACCAGTTCGCTGAACAGCATGGGTTTGACGTTCAGGGTCAGACGACCGGCTTCGATGTGGGCCAGGTCCAATGTGCCTTCAATCAATGCCAACAAGTGTTCACCCCCGCGCTTGATCACCGCCACCGCTTGTTTGCGGTGGTCTGGGATGCTTGCGTCTTCGCCCATGAGTTGGGCATAGCCCAGAATGCTGTTGAGCGGGGTGCGCAGCTCGTGGCTGATGGCGCTGATGTAGCGGCTCTTGGCCTGGTTGGCCAGGTCGGCAGCCACACGGGCTTGCTCGGCCACCCGCTTGGCAGATTGCAGTGCCTCGTCGGTTTTTCGGTGCAGTTCAATTTCACGCAGCAGCAGCTGGGTTTGTCGGTTGGACTCATCCTGCGCCACGCGGCGACTCAAGTGCGCCAACACCACCCACCAGGCCACCAGCCCGGAAATCAGTACCAAGGCCACGTAGGCTTTCAGAAAACCAGAGCGCAGGGTGTCCACCGAGGCTTGTAGCATGTTGGCATCAAAGATGGTCAGCGCCAGCGCCTGCCGTTCCTGGTGGTACAACAAGCCAAACACCGCCCCCAGCAGCGGCGCAATCACCAGCATCAGCAGCAAAAAATAGCCCAGGCCTTTGTCCAGGTACGTCCAGGTGCGCTGTGGCAACAGCCAGCGCAGCCCTGCAGACCACTGTGCAGTCAGGCTGGCGTGTGGCTTGCACAGGTCGCCACAGCGGGCATCCAGGGTGCAGCACAATGAACAAATCGCGCCTTGGTAAGCCGGGCAGTGCGCCATGTCCGGGGCTTCGTAGCTGCGTTCGCAAATGATGCAGCGCTGGAGCTTGAGGCGTTGGTAGCTGCCCTCTTGCAGCGGTGTATTTTGGCGGGCGATGTAATAGCGGCCTTGGGTGACCCAGGCCAGCAGGGGCGACACAGTGAGCGCCGTGCCCATGGCAATCAAGGCTGAAAACGCTTGCGCCATGGCACCTAGAAAACCAAGGTAAGCCGTGATCGACAGCGTAGAGGCCAGCATCATCGATCCAACGCCCACCGGGTTGATGTCGTACAAATGCGCCCGTTTGAATTCAATGCCCTTGGGGCTCAAGCCCAGTGGTTTGTTGATGACCAGGTCAGCCACCACCGTCATCATCCAGGCAATGGCGATGTTGGCGTACAAGCCCAGCACGTCGCCCAGGGCCTGAAACACGTTCATCTCCATTAACACGCCCGCAATCAGCGTGTTGAACACCACCCACACCACGCGTCCCGGGTGGCTGTGCGTCAAGCGCGAGAAAAAATTGCTCCAGGCCAGCGACCCGGCATAGGCGTTGGTGACATTGATCTTGAGCTGAGACACCACCACAAACAAGGCTGTGGCAGCCACCGCCCAGCCATAGTCTGAAAACACATATTCGTAAGCCGCCAAGTACATCTGGTTGGGGTCAAGCGCCTGGTCTGCAGGTACCGAGTGGCTGATGGCCAGGTAGGCCAGCAGCACACCACCGAGCATTTTCAGCACGCCCAGCAGCACCCAGCCCGGCCCACCCACCAGCACACTGGTCCACCAGCGCATGCGGTTGGTGCGGTTCAGTGCGGGCATGAAGCGCAAGTAGTCGGCCTGCTCACCCATTTGCGTCATCAAGGCTACCCCGACGGTGAGTGCTGCACCAAACAAAGGCATGCTGAACGCATCCGATGCCCCGTTGTCACCAACATAGTGCATCACCCCGGCAAATGCGGTGGGCTCGCGCCAAAGTACAAATCCAAATGGCAGCAGCCACATCAACAGCCACAGGGGCTGCGTCCACACCTGCAGGCGGCTGATGGTGGAGACCCCGTGCGTCACCAGCGGAATCACCACCAGGGCGCAGATCAGGTAACCCCAAGTGGGAGGAATGCCCAGCGCCAGCTCCAGTGCGTAGGCCATCACCGCGGCCTCTAGCGCGAAAAAAATGAAGGTGAACGAGGCGTAAATCAGCGAGGTGAGGGTAGACCCCATGTAGCCAAAGCCAGCGCCACGGGTCAGCAGATCCATGTCGACGCCGTACTTGGCCGCGTAAATGCTGATGGGCAGACCGGCCAGGAAAATGATCAGACCGGTGGCCAGAATCGCCCAAAATGCGTTGACAAAACCATACCGTACCAACAGCGTGGCACCCACTGCCTCCAGTATCAAAAACGCAGCAGCACCCCCAAGCGCTGTCTGGGCTACACGCCATTCTGACCACTTGCGAAAGCCGTGTGGTGCAAAGCGCAAAGCGTAGTCTTCAAGGGTTTCAGCCGCCACCCAGGCGTTGTAGTCCCGGCGCACCAGGGTGATGCGCTGCGGGGCATGGGGTTCAGGGGAGGGGATGGAGTTCACAGCCATGATTTGCAGTATTCGTGCCACGGCATCATGTTTTGTGGCTCAACCCGCAGCGCGCGTTGGGTATCCGACTCCGCGGATGTCCCCCGGTTTGGAGCTGTGGCCCCAAGCCTCCTCCTTTATTTGGCAAAACCCCAAGTCCACGCTACGTCAGATACCCAAAGCACGCTGCTAATCGGTGTGTCAAGCTCGGGATTTCAGGCACGGGATTTGCTGTTAAAAATCTATGGAATCTTCCACGAGCCTTTGGCCTGCAAGTGCGGCCGCACGCGCCAATGACCCCAACATGGAGTGAAACGAAATGGAACTGACTCCGCGTGTTCGGTCCGCAAGTGCGGCCGCACGCGCCAATGACCCCAACATGGAGTGAAACGAAATGGAACTGACTCCGCGTGAAAAAGACAAGTTGTTGATCTTTACCGCTGGCCTCTTGGCCGAGCGGCGCAAAGCCCGTGGTTTGAAGCTTAACTACCCCGAAGCGGTGGCTCTGATCAGCGCGGCGGTCATGGAAGGCGCGCGCGACGGGCAAACTGTGGCTGAGTTGATGAGTTTTGGCCGAACACTTTTAACCCGTGCGGATGTCATGGACGGCATTGCCGAGATGATTCCCGACATCCAGGTCGAGGCCACTTTTCCTGATGGCACCAAGCTGGTCACAGTGCATCAGCCGATTGTTTAGCCAGGTTGATTTTTAAAGTTTCAAATCAAGGAGTCCACGCGTCATGAAACATCACAGCCCCAAGCGTTTTCTGAGAGCTTCATTATTTATAGCTGCTTGCGCAATATCCACGTGGGCTGCAGCCCATACAGGCTTAGAAAATCATGCACACCCTAGTTTCTTGACCGGGTTTATGCACCCCCTGTTTGGCGCAGACCATCTGGCGGCCATGGTGGCTGTGGGGGTGTGGAGCGCTTTGAGCGCGCGCCGCGCTGGTGCTGAGCTGCTGTGGGCTCCGCTGGCGTTTGCCAACCTGTTGCTGGTGGGTGCCATGCTGGGCTTGCAAGGCCTGGCGCTGCCTGCGGTAGAGCCGATGATTGCCGCGTCTTTGCTGGTGCTGGGGTTGCTGGTGGTGACCCGCTTGCGTCTGCCGGGCGTGGGTGCAGCTTTGTTGGTGGGTGCTTTCGCCATCTTTCACGGGTTGGCGCACGGGCTTGGATTGGCGGGCAGTTCCAGTGCGTTTGAGGTGCTGGCGGGCATGTTGACGGCTACTGTGTTGCTGCATGCGCTTGGGCTGGCCGCTGGCTGGGCCATGCGCAGCGCCAATGTTTGGCTGGCGCGTGCTGCGGGTGCTGGCGTGGCTGGGTTTGGCAGTGTCTTGCTGCTGCAACTGGCTTGAGGTGCAGCCATGATCCCTGGTGAACTGTTTACCGATGGCCCCGACCACGTGCTCAACCCCGGTCGGCGCACCCACACGCTGGTGGTGGTCAACGCCTCAGACCGCCCGATTCAAGTTGGCTCGCACTACCACTTTGCCGAGACCAACGGCGCACTCGGCTTTGACCGCGCCGCGGCACGCGGCATGCGGCTGAACATTGCATCCGGCTCAGCAGTGCGCTTTGAGCCAGGGCAGCAGCGCACCGTGGAGTTGGTGGACTTTGCCGGCGCGCGCGTGGTCTACGGCTTTCGTGGGCTGGTCATGGGCTCGCTTTAATTTTTATATGTTTTAGGCCTCTAGCCCTTATGCAATAAGCGTAAGCAGCTATTATTTTTGAAAGTATTGACATGGCCACGATTGGACGACGCGCTTACGCTGAAATGTTTGGCCCCACCGTGGGCGACCGGGTGCGCCTGGCCGACACCAACCTGATCATCGAGGTCGAAGCCGACCTGACGCTGCGCGCGGGCGAAGGCCGCACAGATGCCGCAGGGAACCCCGCAGGCTATGGCGAAGAGGTCAAATTTGGCGGCGGCAAAACCATCCGCGACGGCATGGCGCAAAGCCAGCGCAGCCGTGACGGAACCGGTACCGGCCCGCAGGCCGGGGGCGCGGTCGACACGGTGCTGACCAACGCCCTGATCATTGACCACTGGGGCATCATCAAAGCCGACATCGGCCTCAAAGACAGCCGCATTGTGGCCATCGGCAAGGCCGGCAACCCCGACGTGCAACCGGGCGTGGACATCATCATTGGTCCGGGCACCGAAGTGATCAGTTGCGAAGGCAGCATCGTCACCGCCGGTGGTTTTGACAGCCACATCCACTTCATTTGCCCGCAACTGATTGAAGAAGCTTTAAGCAGCGGCATCACCACCATGACCGGCGGCGGCACGGGGCCTGCTACTGGCACGTTTGCCACCACCTGTACGCCCGGGCCGTGGCATCTTGAGCGCATGTTGCAAGCCGCAGACGGCTTTGCCATGAACCTGGGCTTCATGGGCAAGGGCAACGCCAGCCTGCCCGAGGCGCTGCATGAGCAAATCAACGCAGGCGCCTTGGGCCTGAAACTGCACGAAGACTGGGGCACCACGCCCGCCGCCATCGACAACTGCCTGAACGTGGCCGAGCTCACCGACACCCAGGTGGCCATCCACACCGACACGCTCAACGAATCCGGCTTTGTGGAAAACACCCTGGCTGCCTTCAAGGGCCGCAGCATCCACACCTTTCACACCGAAGGCGCCGGCGGCGGCCACGCGCCCGACATCATGAAGCTGGTGGGTGAGCCCAATGTGCTGCCATCCAGCACCAACCCAACGCGCCCGTACACGGTGAACACGCTCGACGAGCATGTGGACATGCTGATGGTCTGCCACCACCTGGATGCGGGCATTGCCGAAGACCTGGCCTTTGCCGAAAGCCGCATCCGCAAGGAAACCATCGCCGCCGAGGACATCCTGCACGACCTGGGCGCCATCAGCATCATGAGCAGCGACAGCCAGGCCATGGGCCGTGTCGGTGAGGTCATCATCCGCACCTGGCAGACGGCACACAAAATGAAAGCGCAGCGCGGCTGGCTGGCTCCGCCCGTACCCCAAGCGCTCCACTCAGGCTCGGGCTGGGGTAACGGTTCGGTGGCTGAGCAAAACAGCCGCAACGACAACTACCGTGTCAAACGCTACCTGGCCAAATACACCATCAACCCGGCGCTGACCCACGGCATGGCGCATGAGGTGGGCAGCATCGAGGTGGGCAAGTGGGCTGACCTGGTGGTCTGGAAACCGGCCTTTTTTGGTGTGAAACCGGCCTTGATTTTGAAAGGCGGCTTCATCGCCATGGCTGTCATGGGCGACCCCAACGCCAGCATTCCGACACCGCAGCCGGTGCATTACCGGCCGATGTTTGGCAGCTTTGGTGGCGCGCTGGCGCGTGGCTCGCTGACATTTGTCTCACAGGCCGGGGAAAACGCGGGCATCAAGGCACGGTATGGTCTGACCAAGAATGTGAGCGCTGTGCGCAACATCCGCAGCATCCAAAAACAGCACATGATCCACAACGCCTACCTGCCCAAGATGGAAATCGACGCGCAAACCTACAGCGTGCACGCCGATGGCCAGTTGCTGACCTGCGAACCGGCAGTGAGTTTGCCGATGACGCAGCGGTATTTTTTGTTTTGATAAAAATCGGGCTGTAGCGATTATTTTGATTGCGCTAGGTGCTACTTTATATGTAGCAAATCGATGCGTTTAGCTGATCAATCAGCGTACTTGCGGCATCTGGAAACACAGCGGCGGCCTCCAACCAAGGGCTTGAGTCGCTTAGGTGCGACAGCTCACCAACTCATGGGTTTGTTGCACTTTGATTTGTGAATGGCTTGTGAACGTGAACCAATTGAAAATGGCTGGCTTTGAGTATGGTTTTGTTGTGTCAACAAAACGGCCGTTTGATTAACACAACATTCATGAAGAAATTTGGTTTTGTCGGTCGGTAATAGACCCACTGCCGAACAACAACTGCAGAAACGTGTTGCCGAATATCCGCCATTCAGCGTGCAGGCTGTCGGGGTCGATAAAGAGAGTAACCCTTTCAGCGGTGGCAGCGCCCGCCATCGACCAATTGCAGGCGGACACCCCCTGTTTTCTAACTGCCAAAACAGCCGTAGGTTCGAGCCTCGATTAGCTCCCCCCGTAGAGGCGAACATGCAGACAAATGGGAACTAACCATTTTTACGTTTTAGTTCACCCTTCCAGACTCAGTCGTTAATGGTCTTTTAGCGAACTCAAATCTGCTGTTGAACGGCTTTGACGAAGTCGCTCAATTTGCGACTAATCGAAATCAAGGCGGCAGCTCCCTTGTTTATCGCTTGGCCGGAGGCCAAAAACTTCTCCAATTCCTTCAGGATAGCTCCGCATACCTTCGCAAATTCAGATTTCTGCGCCGACGTATATGTATCAAAACTGGAGTTATAGACATCAATAACTCTTTCCGCTAGCCTATATTTTTGAAGATCATCAGGTACTTTTCTTAAAAAAACAATTGCCCTAAGAAACAAGTTAATACTCTCCTTTGGGGTTTTTTCCGCAGCGCTCATCTTTAGAAGTAGGCGCGACTGTTGCATATCAATGTGAACCGTGTGATACCCATTTCTACCCTCGGCGTGCACATAGGCTTGGTCTAAATAACGTTGCGTTTTCTCGTAGTCTTCATAGGCCAACTGCGCCATTGCATATTGAAGCCAATAGTGCGGATCATCTTTTAACCAAGAGACTCTACGTTTAACATTTTCGTAATATCGAACAAGGTTATTGATTCTTTGCTTTTCCGGGAGAAAACGTTCTACCGTAGAGAATCGCAATAGCGATTTCAAGAGACCATGTTCTTGTGTATTCGTGCGACGTTCACCACTAAGTGAAGTCACAATATTAAGTAACTGATCGACTATGTAAATAGGTACGAAATTGTGACGTATCAACGCGAGAGCGAATAAGCTGGATTTTGCAGTAATTGCCGTTCCAGATATTCTAAATAGTAGGTGAAAATTCTGGTTATTTCGCAAGCTTGAGCTGTATATTTCATCATTTCCTGCAATCTCTGAAATCGAACTAGATGTTAGTGGTAAATCAAGTGTCGAGAGAACACATATTGCAAATATAGTATCTCTTACAGTGTTCTTAATAAATAGAGTTTTAAGAATTTCCGCCACACGATTTATCATTTGTGGTGCTTGTAAAAGACTAAGCAATCCACTTGATATCTGACTCGCATGCCGTTTTTGCAAAAAATTAATTTTCTCACCGTTATCCCAACCTGCGCGGTCGCCCCAAAATCCAATATTATCCAAAAGAGCTACAAAAGCATGAATATCCTCGAGGCTCATCTCGTCAACGCTAATTTCGTCGTAAGTAATTTGTAGGTTTGAAAGAGTCTGACGCTGGCGCTCGTGATTTGGACTTCTGGCAGCTAATACGAGTGTAATGTTCGTTGGGTTGAGATCATGAAAATGTTGAAGAAAATCCAAATGTTGTTCGTAGCTATCAACAAATAGAATTGACCTTTTCAAGGATTTAGCAATTATATCTAAATCCTCACGGTTATATATATCCAGATTTTGAACCGTGTAAGCATTTCCTCCATTTTGTGTTACCAAGATTTTTAACGAGCGTAAAAATACTGTCTTGCCGTTACCAAAGTCAGAAACTACGACAATATTCTTCTTAAGTGTTATTGCTTCCAATGCGGTCTCAAGAGCATCTCGTTTAACAATAAGTGGCGCACCCTCGGTGGTTAGTAATGCCGTTTCTAGCAATCCATCGCCCACGTCCCCGTACATGAGAAATCTATCCACATCGGAATCACGAGCGGGATGCGTAACTTTATCAAGTTCGTAAAGTAATATACTCGTTGTGATGCCAGCATTGTCATATGAGGTTAATTCGGGCAACAGTTCCTCTAGTTCTTTTGCCAAGCCTTCCGCTCCTATTGGTATGCATAGCCCAAAGGGATCTAGTGTAAATCGTTCGCGGGAAGACAATTCAGGAGCTGTTATGAAGTACGTCTTTTTTGAGAATTCAGGATTTTCAAACAAGATTTTCTGAATTTCAATATCGTATAGAGAATATCCAACAAAGACAATTGCGGAGCACATTTCGAGATCGCGTCTAAATGGATAGTTCCAATTAGATGAGGTAAAGGAATCGGGGGAGATATATGACGAGGTGGAGAGTTTGAAGTTGCTATTTATAGTTTTCGCTGTCAGATTGCGCAGTGAACCATTTAGATGTACGCATATGTTCCGATGTGTTAGAAAGTCACCGGGATCATCACTTAAATCGACTGCCTGAACAGCTTTACCTGCTGCACGCGATGCCTCCTCAACACATAAATCATAATTTGTTGTATATACCCGTCTCCACGGTGCTTTACATATCGATGTTTGATGAGGTTGGACTGTTTTAACTGAAAAAATTTCGGTAAGGTAATTCACCAGTATTTGAGGGTCCTTGTCTCTAAGGAATTTTTCCGCAGCGTATCGTAAGTCACCTTCGGATTCGAATCCCCCTAATTTACCGATTGAGTTAGCAAGTTCTTTGGCTGTGGGGAACGTGTTATTCTCAAAATTAATTGAGTTTCTCGCAAAACCCGAGCCAACAAACAGTAGTGCCGTTCCCGAGGCTATTTTTGTGAGGATCGGTGTCAGAGAAATTGTTTGAATCGGATACTGCTGAGGGTCTAGTTTGCTAATCATTTTTATCTATCCTTAACTACGTTTGCTTCCACGTTCATGTAACACGGGGGGCAATAAATACAAAAGATCATCATAGCTGCCTACTTGCCTACTGGACATCCCCCAAATGGGGGAGAAGCTGGCATTGCGGGTCGTAGGAGCGGTGATTCCCGTTATAAGACGAGCAATCTCTGCATCAAATTGGCTCCCTCAACCTGGCTCGAACCTGGGGTACGGGGCGACAATGTTGTGAATGATTGTCGAAGGCCGCATTCAGCCTGCCACGAATGTACCACTCGTGAAAAATGAATTGAGTTTCCGAAAAGCTGCCGCTCACCACGGTCGGCTACCGCTGCTTTGAAGCCAGTGGCCGCACCTCCAAGAAATCACCACAACTCAACACAGCCCCTATCAGTCTCAACTGATGTTGTTGTCAGCCAGCTCTTGAAGCTCAAACTTGACGATCTGACAGGCAAATCAGCAAATTGCAATGCGGCCGTGGACTTCTGCCCATCACAGATTTTGTCTGCGCAGCCGCATGTGTTGGCGGCTGCTGGCCAAATTTCAGGTCTTGCAGATATCCCGACTCACGTTTTAAGGCCCATTTGCAGAATGATCCCATATTGGGACTAAAATGATCGCATGCATCTTGTATCTGTCCCACCGCTGCTGGCGTTTATCAAAAAGCATCCGGCATCAAAGCAAGCCGTTCTGACTTGGTGTGATGAGGTCAAAAAAGCGCAGTGGCAGCACCCCGCAGACATCAAGCGCCAATTTGCCACTGCCAGCATTTTGAAAAGCCGACGCGTGGTGTTTAACCTCAAAGGCAATGACTACCGCGTTGTGGTGGCGGTGGCTTACAACATGGGGTTTGTGTATGTCAAATTTATTGGCACACACGCAGAATATGACACCATTGATGCAGACACCATAGATCAATACTGAAAGCCAGCCGCATGAACATTGAACCTATCCACAACGAATCGGACTACACAGCCGCCCGCAAACAGGTGTCTGCGCTGGTTGATTTAGACCCACCGCGCTTTAGCCCAGAGGGCGACCGGTTGGCTATTTTGGGTCTGATGGTGCAGGCGTATGAGGCTGAACATTACCCGCTTGACCCGCCAGACCCGATTGAGGCGATCAAGTTCCGTATGGATCAGCAAGGCCTTAAACCAAAAGACCTCGAACCCATGATTGGCAGGCGCAGTCGGGTGTATGAGGTGCTTAACGGCAAACGCAAGCTGACCATGGCCATGGTCTGGAAACTACACATCGGCCTGGGCATCCCCGCTGAAAGTCTGATTCGCCAAAACTCTTGATGGGTCAGCGCGGCTGCACATGCTGACGAATCCAACCGGCAAACGCTGCCTGGTCGATGTCACCCGCTGCCACTGACAGCATGGTCAAAACGCAATCTGTATCTGCAACCGTTAATCTGCAAGCCACTTACCCGCTGGCCTTTGCGCTGGCGCTGCCAGACGACCAATGCCAGGCGTTCGCGCCCATACTGGCCATTCTGAGCGCCCGGTATATGCGATGCAATATTCAAGGCTTTTAACGCTCTATCCCTTATGAAATAAGCGCCAGTAGCTATATTTTTTGATAACATTGAAAGGGTGGTGATGGGACGACGCGCTGACGCTGAAATGTTGGGCCATTTCATTTACCCGCAACGCATTGAAGAAGCCATGAGCAGCGGCATCACCACCATGACTGGCTGCGGCACGGGCCCCACCACTGGCTAAAAATGTGAGCGCGGTGCGCAACATTCGCGGCATCCAAAAGCAGCACATGATCCACAACGCCTACTTGCCCAAGATGGAAATTGACGCCCAAACCTACAGCGTGCACGCCGATGGTGAGCTGCTCACCTGCGAGCCGGCGGTGAGCTTGCCAATGACGCAGCGGTATTTTTTGTTTTGATAAAAAATCCATCCTGCGTAGTGTGGTGCTTCACGCTAGCCAGCAGCCTCCTGCCAACGGCGCACATTGATACCGTCTCGCAGGTAGCTCGTCGGCACGGCGCACACCAGGCGCGGCAGCCGTGCCGCGTCACCCGCAACGGCCAGCCATTTGCGCAAACCCTTGAACAAATCGTCGGTGACGGTGGCGGACGATTTGATCTCAATCGGCAACAAGCCCTCGGGTTCATCCAGCACCAAATCCACCTCTAATCCGACGTTGTCACGCCAGAAAAACAGGTTTGAGGCAAAACCTGCGTTGAACCGAGCCTTGAGAAATTCGGACACGATCAGAGTCTCAAACAGCGCTCCGCGCAACGGATGAATCGACAACTGCGTGGTGGTCTGAATGCCCATCAACGAGGCAGCCAGGGCGGCATCCAAAAAATACAATTTGGGCATTTTGACAATGCGTTTGCCCAGATTACGGTGGTGGGGTTGCAGCAAAAAAACAATGTAGCTGGCCTCCAGCACCGACAACCAGGCGCGCGCCGTGGTTTGGGCAATACCCGCATCCTGTGCCAGATTGGTCAGGTTGAGCAGTTGGCCCGTGCGCCCGGCACACAGGCGCAAAAACCGTTGAAAGGCTGACAGGTCATGCACCTGGCTGATTTGCCGTACATCGCGCTCCAGGTACGACATGGTGTAGTCTGCCAGCCAGCGTGCCGGATTGAGCGTGCGCGCATACAGCGCCGGGTAGCCGCCACGCAACAGCATGGCATCCAGATCAGCAGGCAATTGCTCGCAAGCAGACAACTCGGCGATCGACAGGGGCAGCAATTGCACCAAGGCCGAGCGACCAGCCAGGCTTTGGGTGATATGAGCCATCAACGCAAAGTTTTGTGAACCTGTCAGCACGTAGCGGCCCATCTGCCCACAGGCATCCACATCGGTCTGAACCCACGAGAAGAGCTGTGGCACATGCTGCACTTCGTCGATGATGGCACCGCTGGGCCAGCGCGCCAGAAAACTGCGCGGGTCGGTGGCCGCAAATTCGCGTTCATCGGGCGTTTCCAGCGACACATAGGGCTTGTCCGGAAAAGCGGCACGCGCCAAGGTGGTCTTGCCCGACTGGCGTGGCCCGGTGATGGTGATGACAGGATAGCCTGCACGCAGTTCATTCAACTGAGGTGCAGCCAGGCGTGGAATCATAAAATCCTTACAAATTAGCTTTTATTTCGTGGAATTGTAAGACTATTTGAATCATTCAAATCGCCAAGCCAAGCTCCCTGTGCTCAATCCACACCCGAGACATGGCCACCAGAAATCGATTCGACGGGCATAGCAACCAAGGCACCTGTACGTGAGCAACCCAACCGTCAGCCTCGACTTTCAGGAGGACGAGACCGAGTTCGCAGGGCTTCCTGGTAAGTGCGCCGGGCCAGAGGGCCGCCATCTCCTGGCACGCCACGGCGACACCGTTCTTGGCTGCGCCGCATTGCGCCGCGTTGATGCGTCAACGTGCGAAATGAAGCGCGTCTATGTCCGCCCTTTTGCCCGAGTTCACCGCAGCCCGGAAACTCTAAGAGTCATTGGGCTTTGCGCCGTCGGAGCCGGTGAGCTTCAACCCCGTCCCTGGCACCCAGTTTCTTGCGCTTGCCCTGTAGCGCACACCCCAAGGCAGCGTGTTCTTGTCGATCTGGCAGTTGACGGTTCGCTTTCGCTGCCGAACGTCAACCAATTCGGTCAGCATCTGTGGCTGTCAGTTCAAAGCTGTTAAACGCCAAAATCAATTTGATCGCCACAAAGCCGGTTCGTTTTTGTCATCAATAAACGTGTAGTGACGTGAACTGCCATAGTCGTAGGTTGATGCCAACTGGATTAACCTTGTTCGTGCGGGTACGCACTGCAAACTTTTCAGCAATCGACATTTTTCATGCCGAATTCGTCGGGCAGCAAAATACCCGTTTACGAAGTTCGATTTGATGATCTGTAAGCCAGATAGTGGGCATTGAGAGATATGCTTCACCAACGGTCTGAACCTGGCTGCCAGATACGACGGGGGGTTATGTTAAGTGGCATCAACACTGACCGGATGAGGTTCAAAAGGAAAGTCAATGTGGTGTTCAAAAATTAGCTATTTAATCGCACCGACACATGAGAAAATTGACTACAGTTTCTTTCGCAATATTTGAACCATGTCAACTTATAAAATTCAGTCTTGCGCAGAAAAATTCTTAGTCTCTAACAAGTTCAGTCTTCACATTTCCTGCGAAGAATTCTGATGTGTCAAAATGAATCTGGCGATTATTTCGCCATGGGCAAAATGCCTTTAAACCCAATGGGTTACAAACTTTCTCTTGGTCAACCCAAGAACATTTGCGGGGACGTAAATCGGCTGAACGTCCAAAAATCTTGCGCACGACCGAGGTTTTGTGTTGCCTTTTTGGTTCCGGCTCGTCCGGCTTAGGAGATAACAAAATTAAAGATAACATCACTACCGTCCGGTCAAAAGTCGAACAAAATCAACTGGTTAGAGATGGGTAGTGGTTCTTTTTGTAAGTCATCGGTCTGCAAGGCGCATGAAACCTGGGTTTTCTCGAAAACCGAGACCGACAAAAT